>Ga0315291_10011558_pt1 | contig 10757 bp, 8 predicted proteins | sample YL17G12_20_MG_FD_203070 | JGI IMG/M metagenome (GOLD analysis project Ga0315291, IMG submission 203070) | Sediment microbial communities from Yellowstone Lake, YNP, Wyoming, USA - YL17G12_20 | ecosystem: Environmental > Aquatic > Freshwater > Lake > Sediment | place: USA: Wyoming | collected... | reverse complement strand
TTTCAATACCGTGATTTGGACACCTTTATCCATTCTGATTATAAAAACAGAATGGACCTGAAATATATTAAGCGATTTTCTGAAACGCGATTAAACGAGGAAGAATTTTTAAAATTAAAAAACGAAGTTGAAAAGTTGGGTTTTATTTCCATTTGTACCCCGTCTGACGAGAAATCGGTTGAAAAAGTCGTGGCGCACGGTTATGACATTATTAAAATTGCCAGTGCTTCATTTAACGATTGGCCGCTGTTGGAAAAGATAGTCCAATATAATAAGCCCATAATCGCTTCTACCGGAGGCGCAAAATTGGAAGACATTGATAAGGTGGTGAGTTTTCTTCAGCACCGCAACAAACGGTTTGCGATTATGCATTGCGTCGGGCAATATCCCGTCCCGGAAGATCAGCTGCAATTAAATCAGATAACACTTTTAAAAGAAAGATATCCGGAAATCACCATCGGGTTTTCAACTCACGAGGCGCCCGACAATTTTGAAGCCGTGAAAATGGCGGTGGCCAAGGGAGCGGGTATTTTTGAAAAGCATGTGGGGATAAAGAGCGAAAAGTATTCACTGAACGCCTATTCTGCCTTTCCGGAGCAGGCGCGTAAATGGCTGGAGTCGGCTGAGCGGGCTTATAAAATGTGCGGTGTGGCCGGCCAAAGGCATGAGTTTGCTCCGGCGGAATTAGCCGATATCCGGCAGTTTCAAAGGGGGGTTTTCGCCGCGGAGGACATAAAGTCGGGAGAAAGGGCGGAAGCCAAGAACGTGTTTTATGCCTTCCCCAATAAAGAGGGACAAATTTTGGCCAACGAAATGTCCAAGTACACGGTTTTTATAGCCCAAAAAGATTTTAAAAAAGGCGAGCCCATTATGGCGGGCGAGGTGCAAAAAACCGAGACGCGCGAAAAAGTTTATGAAGCGGTGGCAAAAATCAACAAACTTCTGCGGCAGGCCAATATTCCGCTGTCCAGCAAGTGGGATTTTGAGCTCTCTCATCATTATGGTTTGGAAAGATTTTATGAAGTGGGCGCCAGTATCGCCAGCTGTATCAACAGGGAATACTGTAAAAAGCTGATTATAGTGTTACCGGGGCAGCAACACCCGTCTCATTACCATAAGATAAAAGAGGAAACGTTTAATGTTTTATACGGAGATATCACTTTTAATTTAGACGGTAAGCCCATGGAATGCGAGGCGGGTGACATTGCGGTTGTTGAGCGCGGGGTGAGCCACTCTTTCATTTCCAATGGTGGTTGTGTGTTTGAAGAGGTCTCAACCACCCACATTCCCGGTGACTCCTACTACGACGACGAAAATATACTTAAAAATAAGAATCGCAAGACGTCGCTGACATATTGGATTATTTAAATTGGTGCACATGCAAAAGCAGCTTGACCTGGCTAAAATAAAATTGGAAGAAGCAAAGCCACTCATAAAATTGTTTGGTTTGGATTATGACGGAACCGTGAGTGACGCCGATCATCAACAACCCCAAGTTTTTGGGTTGGTGGAGAAAATTTTAGCCAAAGACAAGTCGGTGGCTTTTATAACCGCCCGGGCCGCTACGGCCATTAAAGTTCTTGCCCCGCCATTGCAGGAATTGCTTGTCAGAGAAAACGTGTCTGTTCCCAGTTTTATTGCCGGGGGTAACGGCACGACATTGTATGAAGTAAAAAAGAACGAACTGATTGAAATTTATAATCATGGTTTTGAATTATCGCAGGTTAAGAACGCGGTTGAAGTCGGAAGGGTGGTTTATGAAAAACTGGGAATTGGCACTGTGAATTTAGCTGAAAAAGGGCTCGAGACGTTTAGAAAATTTTTGCAGGACTCTTGGGAAGGATATGTCCCGGCGGAGATGATTAATGTTTGTCGGCCCTATAACGGCGAATTGTTTACAGAACAGGCAAAAGTTACTTTTGTTTTACCCAAAGACAAAGTCTTGCACGCGAAAGTCGTGGCCGAACTTAATAAAGAATTGGGCGAACATTTTTGTGCCGCGACAGGGGATGATATGTACGTTCATATTACTAAAAAACTGGAAGAGGACAGCAAGGCAGTGGCCATTAAAACCATTTTAAAATTGTTAGGCCTTGATTTTAACCAGGTGGCAACTTTTGGCGATATGCCCACAGGCAATGACGCCGGGCTTTTGAGTTTTCAATATAGTTTCACTAATTCAGACGAATTTGCCAAGGTTAAGAAAAATCCGGAACAGCCCCCCTATATTCTTTTGAACCCAACTTTAACGCCCGTTACCCGAATTTATGAAGCGATAAATTATTTGATTTCTTAGTATGAAATTAAGCGATTACGTTTTTCAATTTATAAAAAAAGAAGTGGCCGACTCGGTTTTTTTAGTATCTGGAGGCGGCATAATGCATTTAGTTGATTCGCTCAGCAAGTCCAAACTCAATGTTTATTGCTGTCACCATGAGCAGGGGGCGGTTATTGCCGCAGAAGGATATGGACGAATAAAAAATTTTCCAGGGGTGGCTCTGGTCACGTCGGGCCCGGGAGGAACAAACGCCGTAACCGGCATTGCCGGCGCTTGGTTAGATAGTATTCCGATGTTAGTAATTGCCGGGCAAGTGAAAAGAGCGGATATTGTGCCACGAAAGGACGGAGTGCCTGTGGTACGGCAGATTGGTTTTCAGGAATTAAATGTAATTGATATCGTCAGGCCAATTACCAAATATGCCGTAACCGTGGAAGATAAAAAAGAAATACGTTATCATTTGGAAAAAGCCGTGTATTTGTCAAAACATGGGCGGCCGGGGCCGGTTTTTGTAGAAATTCCTTTGGATGTTCAGGCAACAGAAATAGATCTGGACAGTGTAAAATCTTTCGATCCGCCTGAAATTAAAGAAAAAACTCCCAGTTTAGACCCTGATTTAATGGGGAAAATAGTCCAGCTTTTGCAAGAGGCGAAAAGACCTTTGTTTTTAGCTGGCAATGGTATTCGTTTGTCCGGAGGAGAAGAAATTTTGTGGAAAGTTCTTGAGAAATTAAAAATCAATGCTATCACGCCGATCTTTACCGCCGATGACCTTGTTACTTACGACTATCCTTATTATTTAGGCCGGCAAGGTATGCCCGGAAATCAGGCCGCTAATTTTGTCATAGATAATTGCGATTTACTTTTGGTAATTGGCGAAAGACTGCAAATAACTCAAATATCATGGGAAAGCGACAAATTTGCCTCGCGAGCTAAAAAAATAATGGTAGATATAGACGAGAACGAACTTCACAAAAAGATGATTAAAATAGATATACCAATCCGCTGTGACGCAAAAATATTTTTAGAAGAACTTTATAAACAAGACATAAAATTAAATAGATGGGATGTAAAAGTTGAATCGATAAATCCGGATAATTATGCTTGTGACAAAAAATATCTTAATGTTTATAAATTTTTAAATGATTTGAGCAATTGTTCTAATAAGATGAATGTGGTGACGGCAAACGGCATGGCCAGTTTAACCCCACACCAGGCATTAAAAATATCGCGCGGCCAGAGATTCCTGACAAACGCCGGACTCGGGCATATGGGCTCCGGTCTCCCGATGGCTATCGGCGCCTGTATCGCGGGCGGCAAAAAACCTGTTATTTGTTGCGAGGGCGATGGTTCAATAATGATGAATATTCAAGAACTGCAGACAGTGATTCATCATAACCTGCCCTTGAAGATATTCATTTTTAATAATAACGGGTATTATTCTATAAGAAGCACTCATCTGAAATTTTTCAATAAAATTTTTGCGGCCGATCCGTCGTCCGGTGTTACTTTACCGGATTTTGAGAAGCTCATTCCGGCTTGGGGATTAGCTTATGAACGGATTAATAATGATGAAGAATTGTTCAAACTGGAGAAAGTAATGGATTATAAAGGGCCAATTGTTTGCGAGCTGATGCTTAACCCGGCCCAACCTATGCCGGAGCGCTGGTCGGCCGGTACGTTTAACAAAAAATAGCATGCTTAACGAAAAAGAATTAAGACAATTAGTATCGTTACTTAAAAAAATAGATAATCCTCACGAGGGGCTGCCCCAGCCGGTTTTTGATGCTTTGATTAAAATTGTTCCTTTTGTGGCCTGCGAACTGGCGGTTGTGGACGGGAAAGGAGGGATCTTGTTGACCTGGCGGGATGATAAATGGTGGCGGGGATGGCATTTTCCCGGCGGGCTTTTTCGTTTCCGGGAAAGTTTTGAAGAGCGTATAGAAAAAGTGGCCCAGAAAGAGCTCGGCGTTAATATTGAAAAATATAAATTTTTATTTGTTGAAGATTTCAGTCAAGGCGCGCGCAGTCATGCGGTTTCTCTGGTTTTTCGTTGCGAAACGGCGATGACGCCAAAACATGGTAAATTTTTTAAAAAAATGCCAAAAAATATTATAGAAGCGCATAAGGAATTTTGGAAAAAGATAAAAAATTTAAATTAAAATAAATAATTTTATGGACCAAGCCCAGAAAAAAATAATAAGCATCGTTACCCATTGTTATAATGAAGAGGAAAATGTGGCCGAAGTATACCGGCAAGTCAAAGAAGTATTTGCGGAACTACCGCAGTATGACTATGAGCACATTTTTATAGATAATGCCTCCAAAGACGAGACAGTAAATATTTTAAAAAAAATCGCCAAAGAAGGCAATCAAGTAAAAATTATTGTAAATACCCGTAATTTTGGCCCGATTTGCTCGTCGCAGCATGCCTTACTGCAAGCTCAAGGCGACGCGGCAGTAATGTTAGCCGCTGATTTGCAGGACCCGCCTGCTCTTATAAAAGATTTTATTAGGAAATGGGAGAAGGGCTACAAGATTGTCATAGGAATAAAAACAAAAAGCGAGACAAACCTGGTAATGCTTGCGATTAGAAAGATATATTATAATTTGATAAAAAAAATTGCTGAGATTGAACAGATAAAAAATTTTACGGGGTTCGGCCTATATGACAGAAAATTTATTGAAATTTTAAAAAAATTTGACGATCCGTACCCATACTTTCGCGGCATGATTACCGAAATCGGTTTTCCGCGCGCCGAAATAGAATATGTCCAGCCCGAAAGAAAAAAAGGAAAGTCCAGCTATAACTTTTATATTTTGTATGACATGGCCATGCTTGGTTTTGTCAACCACTCAAAAGTGCCTTTGCGGCTGGCCAGTTTTATAGGATTTGGGATGTCCACGGTGAGCTTTCTTGTCGCCCTAATTTATTTGATTCGTAAATTATTGCATTGGGAAGAATTCCAGTTGGGGCTGGCCCCGCTCATTGTCGGTATTTTTTTTATTGGCTCCATCCAGCTGTTTTTTATTGGAATTCTGGGCGAATATATAGGAGCGATCTATACCCAAGTAAAACATAGGCCGTTGGTGATTGAGAAAGAAAGAATAAATTTTGAAAAATAAATTAATTTGTTATGTTTGATTTAAGATCGGTTTTGATTTACCCACCGGTTTACAAATTGCTGCAAAATTTGGCCAGAAGAAAAGAACACACCCGGGAGTATGTTGAAAAATATATAAAACCTAAAGTGGGCGATGTGGTGTTGGATATAGGCTGTGGCCCGGCCGATATTCTTGAATTTTTGCCCAGAGTTAAATATTACGGCTTTGATTTAAGCTCAAAATATATTAATGAAGCAAAAAGAAGATATGGCGATCGCGGAGAGTTCTTTTGCAAGGAACTAAGCGAAACAAGCGCGCCTGCCGGTATAAAGTTTGATATAGTCATGGCGACAAATGTTTTGCATCATTTAAATGACGAAGAGGCAATAAAATTATTTAAATTAGCCCAAAATTGTTTAAAAAGCGGCGGTCGCTTGGTAACCTGCGATGGGTGTCACTCAAAAGACGAGGGGTTTATTTCTAGAACAATATCAAATTTAGACCGCGGGAAATACGTACGCGACCAAGAGGGTTATTTAAGTTTAGCGCGCCAGGTGTTCAATCGGGTCGAGTTTGACATTAGAAACGACCTTTCAAACATTCCGGTAAACGGAATTTTTATCATTTGCACAAAATACTAATATTTTAAGACAATGTTTTTTCTAAAATTTTATAAAAATCAACTTTTCAGATACGTCTTTGTCGCCGGTACGAATGTCATACTCGGCTATGGCATTTTTGCGTTTTTAATTTTTTTAAAACTGCATTATATTTTGGCTATTACAGTATCTACGATTTTTGGGATTTTGTTCGGTTTTAAAGCCTTTAGCAATTTGGTTTTTAATAATAAAAATAACTTGTTAATATTCAGATATTTAATTGTGTGGGCGGTGGTTTACTTTTTAAATATTACGGGCTTAACAGCTTTAAATTATCTTGAAATAAATAATTATGTTGCCGGATTTATAATGCTGTTTCCTTCGGCGGCGCTGGGATTTTTGTTGAATAAAAAATTCGTTTTTAAGAAAGTCAACCAGGATAAAATTTAATCGTTAAAATTAATCTTTTTTGTATGGAAAAAAGATTGCGTCAAGCGCTTATTGATGAATATGCGGTAAAATTCCCGCCGAAGAAATTTGTCCCCGGCCAGTCGTTTGTGCCGGCATCGGGCAAGGTTTTTGACGAACAAGAGATTTTGCTGGCCACAGAGGCAATTTTGGACGGATGGTGGACCGAAGGGCGATTTAGCGATCTGTTTGAAGAAAAAATAAGCAAATGGCTTGGAATTAAACATGCTATTTTGGTTAATTCCGGCTCATCGGCCAATCTTCTCGCTCTGTCCGCCTTAAAATCGGCGCGTTTGAGGGATAAAAGACTAAATGACGGCGATGAGGTAATAACCGTGGCAGCCGGATTTCCCAGCACGGTTAATCCGATAGCCCAAAATAATTTAGTGCCGGTATTTGTTGACGTTGATTTGGGCACTTACAATATCAATATTGAGGGAATTAAAAAAGCCATCGGCCCAAAGACCAAGGCCATCATCGTCGCTCATACGCTGGGTAACCCATTCGATCTGGACGCCGTAGCCGATATTTGCCAAAAAAATAATTTGTGGTTGATAGAGGATAACTGCGACGCGTTGGGTTCCAAATATAACGGAAAATTTACCGGCACTTTCGGCCATATTTCAACCGGTAGTTTTTATCCGGCCCATCACATAACCATGGGAGAGGGTGGGGTAATTTTTACTAACGATCCCTTGCTTAATAAAATTATTCGCTCGCTTCGCGATTGGGGCAGAGATTGCTGGTGCAAAACCGGCCACGACAATAATTGCGGCAGAAGATTTGAGTGGCAATTGGGGGATTTGCCGCTTGGCTATGACCATAAATATATTTATTCGGAGATGGGATATAATTTAAAATTAACCGATATGCAAGCCGCCCTGGGGCTGGCCCAGATGGAAAAGCTGGGCGGTTTTATAGCCAAGCGCAAAGAGAATTTTAGATTTTTATATAATGGCCTGAAAAAATACGAAAAATTTTTTATCCTCCCGGTGTGGCAGAAGAAGGTAGATCCAAGCTGGTTTGGGTTTTTGCTGACCGTGAGATCGGGTGCGCCGTTTAACAGAAACCAAATTGTGCAGCATTTGCAAGAGAATAAGATAGGCACAAGATATTTATTTGCCGGCAATCTTATTAAACAGCCGTATTTTATTGACAACAAGGTTAAGCATAGAGTTGTGGGCGAATTGTCTAATACCGATATTGTGATGAAGGACACTTTTTGGATAGGCTGTTATCCGGGGCTGTCTAAAGAAATGCTTGAATATGTGGTGGGCAGTTTTGATTCGTTTTTGGCTCGGTTGTAAACATAACTAACTAATTATGGAAGAAGTCATAAAGCGCTGCGTCGGTTGGCTAAAAATATTTTTGAAGAATCATGGCGCCGCCTGCATTTTAGCGATATTGGTCGGGGCGACATCCATTGCACCTCATTTATTAGCACAAAACGCTTTGGGTACGGATTATCAAGGTTTTCCGCTTTTATTTCAATCAAACGAAGATTATTATTTGGCGCGCGTGCAGGAGATTATAGATGGTCACTGGTTGGTAAGCTCGTCGTACATTTTTGAATATAAAAATAATTTAACATTGGTTTTCCCGATTGGGGAATTTTTGTATGCTTTTCCGGCCCTGCTACTTGGTGTTTCGGCAGTGCACGTATTAATGGCAACAAAATTTATTTTTCCTGCCCTGCTTTTTTTGCTGATATATGTTTTATTATATAATTTATCAAAGCAGACGAGAGGTGATAAAATCAACGCAATCTTTGGGGGATTATTAATTACCATCGGTACTTATTTCGCTAACTATAAAGAGACATGGTCGATATTAACCGGACAAAGCTCTGACCTTTTTCTTTCTATTTGGACGCGGCCGGTAAACCCGATAACCGGGGCGCTATTTCTTTTTATTTTTTTAATTTTACTTTGGAAAAGCATCGGATCGGATAAATGGTATTGGCCAGTAGCCGCCGGAATCGTGTTGGGATTAATGCCCGGATATATATTTAGTTGGATGGTAGCCTTAGCTGTTTTGAGTGCCTATGTTGTTCTTTTATTGGTCCGCAAACGCCTTGAAATAATTAAAAAGTTATTTTTCGTTGTTTTAAGCAGCGCTTTGGTGGGTATGCCCATCTGGTATCTTTGGTTTAGTTCTCTTTTCGTGGCAGAGGATAGCCAATATGTGGCTTCCCGTTTTGGATTAATGTTGACTCATTATCCCATACTCAATAAAGTGGTGCTGGTACAAACAGTATTTTTTTTGGCGTTATTTTTGTTTGAGTGGCAGAGAAAGAAAAAAAACAGTGAGAAATTTGAAGAATGGTGGTGGTTCGCGGCGGCGCTGGTGCTTGGAAATTGGCTGGTTTATAATCAGCAGATTATTACCGGGCGGGTGGTTTGGGTGCCCCACCTGACTCAATACACAACACCAACGGCCTTTCTTACTTTTGTTCTGGTGTTGGGCAATTATTTTAAGACGCGCACCCCAAAATTATGGAGCGCGGTTATCGCCGCGGCATGTTGTGTGATTGCTTTATTTTCACTGATGACGACACTTAGTTATAGGAGCCAGTTAAAAGAATTTTCTGAATTACAGCGCCTTGTCCCATTTTTTGAATGGCTTAATAGTTACACCGCTAAAGATTGTGTTGTGTTGACAAAAGAGCAAGAAGGCACAGAAATTTTAAGCGGGTGGATTCCCGCGTTCACACATTGTAATACGTACTCAAGTACCTATGCTCTAGTACCGCCCGAACGCGTATATTTTAATTATATTGTAAGCCTGCGTTTGCAAGGTATAAAAAAACAGGACTTGGAGCAATATCTTTGGGAGCATAAAGCTGAGTTGCGGGCATATTTTTTTGAAACATGGCCACAATTGTTTGTGCCTACCGGTGCCTCCGTCGATGATAGTTGGCTCGCTGGTCCCATTCAAACGCTTATAGACAACTACGATTTCTTACTTAAAGAAGATTTTACTACTGCTTTAAAACGTTACCGCGTTGATTATTTGGCAAGCGAAGAGTCGATGTCCGCGTCGCTCGCAGAGCAATTTCCTCGCGCGTGCCTAATGGGAAAATTCGGGTCAGTTTATGTTTATCAATTATGACCGGCGCTTAATTTTGGGGAATAAAAAAATGGCACGCTGGGCCATTTTTTTAGTTCGTCCAGTTTTTCATTTGGCATCTTTTATTTTTTGCATCGTTTGGTGCCAGCCAGTAATTTGTTTTTCGTAATTCATTTCGTCTTCAGCCAGTCGGATATAGCACTGGCGCGATAATTTGAGGCGCAACTCGGAATCGTTGCCCAGTTCCTTAATTTTTTGAGCCAAATCGTTAGCGTCGTTGTCTTTAAAATATAAGGCGCTGCGCCCAGCGTCCCACTCCAGTCCGCCGCCACCCGGTAGAATACTGGGAATGCCTAAGGCCATGGCTTCAATCAGGGATATTGAGGTCATATCGGTCCGCCAGTGCGGTTGGATGAAAATGTCGGCTTCCTTCAAGGATTCAAAAAACTTTTCTCGGGGGACCCAGCCGGGCAGCTGAACATAATTTTCCAGGTTCAGGTCTTTAACCATTTGTTTAAGCTCGGCCTCCAGGGGACCCGTGCCACCCAGCAGCAGATTAAATTTTTCTTTGTTTTTTATTTTAGCGAAGGCTTCAATTAGCAGCTCAAACCCTTTGCCCGGCGCCATGCGGCTGGAGTAGAAAAGATTTATCCGGTCATTGGTTTTATTTCTTTTAATATAGGAATTTTCGGTTAGGTCGTTTTTGGTCATTAAACTTTGATAGTCAACCGGGTCGCCAAAAATAATGCTCCGACCACTGGTTTTTAGTCCGAAATTTTCGTAAGATTTTTTCAGATAAGGATTCGTAAAAAGCATTAAATCAATCTTGTTGGCCAGTAACATGCCGATATATTTTTCTATATACCAGCGAAGAAATTTTTTAAGCTTGCCCCAAAAAGTCTTCTTGGCGGAGTAGCCGCCTTCTGATTCGGGCCAACAAATTAGCTCACGATTAAAGTAGGCTGAAATTGGCGTTTGGCCGTCCAGCCATCGATAAAGTCCGGCGGCGTATAAAAAGGCGTGGCCGTCAACATGGAAAAAATCCGCCTGTCCTTCAAATTCTTTCAGGATTTTATAAAGTCCGACCTGAATGCCAAGTAAGCCCCGCGCCATCACATTTTTTTCAATTACCCGATAGGGCAAGGGTTGGGGAATATTATTTTTGTAAGAAAAGACGGTGATGGCTGTTACGTCGTTGCTCAATTTCTGCAACCCCCTCATCATTAAATCAAATTCGC
>Ga0315291_10011557_pt1 | contig 10758 bp, 7 predicted proteins | sample YL17G12_20_MG_FD_203070 | JGI IMG/M metagenome (GOLD analysis project Ga0315291, IMG submission 203070) | Sediment microbial communities from Yellowstone Lake, YNP, Wyoming, USA - YL17G12_20 | ecosystem: Environmental > Aquatic > Freshwater > Lake > Sediment | place: USA: Wyoming | collected... | reverse complement strand
TGCACGCAGGGGCACGGGAGTTCATCGAAAAGCCTTTTAAGGTTATTGAACTGCGAAACTCGATAGAAAGACTCCTTAAGTTAAAAAGGTCTTCTGAGGAGAAGCGATCCGCATACGTTCCATCCAATGGAAACAGTGATACTGAAGATCTTATGAATGCAGTCACATCCGATAAGCCGGCATATCTCATTCGTTCTATCCGGTATATCGAAGAAAACTTTTCGGAGCATCTCACACTCAGCAATCTTGCAAAAGAGGCAAATATCAGCAAATATCACTTCTGCCGGTTATTTCTTCAGCACACAGGAATGACCACCATGCAATTTGTTAATCGTATGAGAATGCAAAAAGCAAAGGAACTGCTCCGGAGAGGCGATCTGACCGTATCGTGCGTAGCTTTACAGGTCGGTTTCAATGATCTCGGAGGCTTCATCCGGCAATTCAAGAAGTTCAATGCCGTAACCCCCACCGTTTATAAGAAAACACTCAAATAGGAATCGATCTAACGATCGATCCTTCCAATCTAATAATTCCATAAAAAAGAAAATATATTCGATAAACCAATAATTACTCTTATCAATAATTACATTAATAAAAGCAATCTTAATCATAGACATCTTAAATCAGAGTCTATATAATAACAAGCATGATTAATAAGATTCTAACGGGTAATAGAATCAAAAATTATAAAATAAGAATTTGGAAGCAATGCCCGTAGAGCGAGAATACATAGTATTCTCCATTTGCAAATACAGTGTTTGCCCTATTGACTTATTGATCTTTTTTAGATATATATAGATACAAATAGTTTATAATGCATTAGAAATTAAGCAGTCTTTTTTATAATGTAATACACTTTAGAAAGTTAATAAAAGTAATCCCGATAAAGCCAAACCCTTCGTGAGGAGGGGGCGGAAAGCAAAGGGTCTTTATCTCTAAAGATGGCCGGGCTGCCGAAGGATGAACTTTGGTAGTTCGGCCTTTTTGTTTTGAAAGGAGGTGTGATGGGAGAAAATTATAGAAAGCGATTTGCTCATGATACCCAGTTAAGGAGTGCGAAGAGAAGGGGGGTGAGATTTAGCTGAGAAATAGTAAAACGAAGTAAAAGAGATTTAGCTGAGAAATAGTAAAAGAAGTAAAAGGAAGTAAAAGAGAAGTTAAAAAGGAGGTTTTTATGAAAGCAGTTAGAATATTTCCAAAAATTTTGTCGCTTCTCATGTGTCTCTTGCTGATGGCAGCTTTTGGGATACCGATGGCATCAGCACAAGTATTAGAACACGGTGCTGGGGCGACGAAAGGGCCTGGGGGGTGCAAAGAACCAGGCCAAATGACGAACCAAACAATGACCGCTCGCTACTTAGATGGATTTGGCGACACGCTTTGGATTGTATCAGCGAAAGATCGGATCACCACGGGAGGTGGGGATGTAGATTATCCTCTGGTGGGTAACCTTCCAATTATAGCCGTGGGAGGCAACACCACTTGTACCGTAGCAGGAGCTCTGCCTTGCAAGATAGGGCCGGCCGGCAGCACGCTTAGTGGACTGCCGGGACTCCCTGGCGATGGTCTGGTGCAGTTTAGATCGAACATTTACGTGATCCAGGAAGATGACCCAACAACATTGATTGATAAGGCACTGATTGGATGGGAGGATATGTGTGACAGTCCAACTACACAAGGCTGCTCCACAGCCTCGCAGAATGCTACGGGTGGCGCTTCCACCCTCGTCTGCAAACAAGACACTAATCTGTGCACGACTGAGGAATGTAACCAGGCAGGAGCATGCGTATCAGGGGCCGTCAAGACCTGCGCCAATATTGACAGCAATTTGTGCACTGACGAGTCCTGTGTGCCAGCAACTGGGGAGTGCGTCTCAGGTCCTGCAAAGACCTGTGCCCCTGATGCCGACCTCTGTACGGCAGAAGCCTGTGTACCAGGAACCGGAGTATGCACATCTGGTCCAACTAAGACCTGTGCCCCTGATGCCGACCTCTGCACGACAGAAGCCTGCATCCCGGCAACTGGCGAATGCGGGACAGTCAGCACAGTATCCTGCGCTTCAGTTGGTCTGCCTGACGTCTGCTGCGACCCGGAGGATGGTGTGTGCAAAGCTGATCCGGACCTTGATCCTTCATGTGGTCGTGAAGAAATCTGCCGTACACCCGGATTCTGGTGCACCCATGAGTGCGGGGAGACTGGAGTGATTGGTCCTCCTTGTGAAGGGAAGAAGAATAGCCAGAATATCACCCAGCAAGTCATAGATTATGGCGGTCCTCTGATGATCTGCAGCCAGACCATTGACAAAACGACCCTGAACTGTTCGGGATCTGCCTTAGAGGCACTGTGTGTAAATATCAAAGGTGCTTCTGAGCTTCAGTTAGCCCGCCAGTTGACTGCCGCTGCTTTAAACTGCATCATGAGCGGGAGTGGTCCTGATTGCGATGATGTGAGCATCGAGGAAGTGTTCCAGGCCTGTAACACGGCCTGCGCTGCCGGCGAGACAACCGCAGTTGTCGACTCGGAGACCATCGACTGTATCGAAGCGATTGACTGCTTCAACAACGGTGGTAGTTTCGACTTGGAGACTCAATTCTGCAAGATTGGTAACTGCTCGATCACGGGAGCAGATTGCGACGGGAGCTGCCCGGATGTCCTTGTGGACACCGTAATCACACCCCAGCAATGCGTGCCAACTCCTGGGAATTGCCATGAACAGGCGCTCTGCTTAGATCCCGAAACACCAACACTCTGCTTCGAACCGACCGGACCTGCTGGAAGCTCAAAGGCTTCTAACAAGGCCATACAGAACGACTGCACGATATTAGCACCTGAGAACTGCGAATGTTCTGATTAAACCGGGTTTCGATGGCACACCGCTTTAATTGCGGTGTGCCATCATCCCCCCCCAAATATGATAAACCTCTCTCTGATTGACAAAATCAGCGTCTTCCACTAATATTTCAATCAAGTATTTTTAAATCAATAAAGGAGGAAATTCATGAAAAAACTCTTAACTGCGTATCTCTTTACTTTTCTATTCCTCGCTTGTGTTTATCCCTGTTTTTCCCAAGAGGCCAAACAAGCCGGCGGAGAAACCAATGACCTGAAAAAAGATATCGATGCGCTTAAAGAGGGACAGAAAGCAATTCAAAAGGATTTGCAGGAGATTAAAAACCTCCTGAGTGTAAAGCAAGCGCTACCTGAATTCAAAGAAGCAGTCCTCAGCATTAAGGGTGACCAGTTTAAAGGTCCCAATGATGCAAAGCTCGTTCTCATAGAATTTTTTGATTACCAGTGACCTTTCTGTGCCAGGCACGTCCGTGAGACGCTGCCCCAGATCGAAAAGGACTATATTGCAACTGGCAAGGTAAAATACGTGGTTAAGAACTTTCCTCTGGAATCAATCCACAAAATGGCATCTAAATTGGCTGAAGCTGCTGAATGTGCAGGTGAGCAAGGCAAGTTCTGGGAGATGCGCGAACGTTTCTTTGCTAACCAGAAAGACCTGAAGCTTGAAGCTTTGCAGAGCCATGCCGAGGCAATCGGCCTGAACAAAGAGAAATTTCAGCAATGTCTTGACAGTGGAAAATACGCCGCTAAAATCAAAAGTGACATGGCGGAAGGTCAGAAGGCAACGGTGGGGAGCATTCCCAACTTTCTTATCGGATTTGCTGAACCGGACGACAAGGTGAAAGCAGTAAAGATGCTCAAGGGAGCGAAACCGTATACTGCCTTTCAAGAAGCGATAGAGAGCTTACTTTCATCCAAGAAATAGATGAGTAGAGATAAAAAAGTGCGGGGCCAATTGCAGTGGCCCCGCACAAAAGGAATTAACATTTACGGCATGAGGCTGGTTAAGAAGATATCATAGCCTCCGGCACTGGTGTGGATACCTCCACCGAAGTCCACGATATTCTCAAAGTACCCTGTCACTGCAACATTACTGCTGCCATTCACCGCAACAGCTTTGCCAAACTGGTTGATCGTACCACCGAAGTTCTCCGACCACACGTGCGCACCCGAAGCCGTATACTTCGCCAAGAAGATATCGTAACCACCTGCACTCGTCAATCCACCCCCCCCAAAGTCTACCGTGCCTGTGAAGGTCCCGGTAACGATCATGTTTCCGTTACTATCCACAGTCACACCATTGGCATAATCAGTCCCTGTGCTTCCGAAGCGTTTTGACCAGAGGTGGCTGCCTGCGGCCGAGTACTTAGCCACGAAGATATCACGGCTGCCCGCACTCACCAGGGGGGTTCCCCCCCCAAAGTCTACCGTACCCTCAAAGAACCCGGTAACGATCACGTTTCCGTTGCTCTCAACGGCAACACCATTGGCATAATCAGTCCCTGTGCTTCCGAAGCGTTTTGACCAGAGGTGGCTTCCATTAGTTCCCGAATACTTCGCTACGTAGATATCCAAGGTACTACTCTCACTGGTAAGCGGCCCGCCACCGAAATCCACCGTGCCTACGAATCGCCCAACGATCAACACATTGCCGCTGCCATCTACTCCGATAGTGTAGCCAAACTCGGTGTTCTCGCTCCCAAAACGTTCTGACCATAGATAGGTACCTGAGGGTGAGAACTTGGCCACGAAGATGTCGCCACCACCAGCACTGTACAATGCTCCGCCGCCAAAATTCACTCGTTCCATAAATTGCCCTGTCACGATTACATTGTCACTGCTATCTACCGCGACGCCATACCCGTAATCGTCGTAAATCCCTCCGAAGCGCTTCGCCCAGAGAAGAGAACCATCCACACCCGAGTACTTGGCCACGAAGATGTCATAGCCGCCGAAAGAGCTGGTCAGGTTCCCGTTACCAAAGTCCACACTGTTCGCGCAGGAACCAGTTACCACTACATCCCCATTACTGTCCACCACGACGGAGTTGCCTTGATCATCGGCGTTTGCCCCTATCTGCCTGGACCACAAATGAGTCCCTGATGCCGAGTACTTCGCCAAGAAGACGTCTTTGGAAGGGCCGAGTACGGGCGAGGCTAAAACGCTGGTTAGTGGTCCGCCGCCGAAATCCACTGTCCCCATGAAATATCCTGTAATAACTACGTTACCGTTGCTGTCTACTGCCACGGAATGTCCGCGATCTTCACCCGAACTCCCAAAGCTCCGTGACCACTCACCGGCTGCCTGCGTTGTAGCACTCGCCGTATTGGAATAGCCGGAACCACCAACACGGTAATAATATGTGGTTGAAGGATTGAGGCCAGTATCAGAGTACGAGGTGACGTTGGCTCCTACCGTGGCGATTTGGGACCAGGGGCCGCTCGAGGAGGTGGACCGCTCCACCATGAACCCCGTCTCGCAGGTAGAGTTATCCTGCCACGTCAGGTTGATCTGACTCGAGGAAACAGCAGTGGCGGTCAGGTTGCTCGGAGGGTTGGGATTTGTGGTAGCGCTCGGGATGTTCGAGTATCCGGAGTTACCACCCGAGTTGTATGCGCAGATACGGTAGTAGTAAGTAGTACATGAAGGAAGGCCAGTATTCGAGTATGATGTGACGTTGGTTCCTGTTGTAACAATCTGGGTCCAGGGACCACTAGTAGAGGCGGCCTGTTCAACCTTGAAACCTGTCTCATTGGTGGAGTTATCCTGCCAGGTCAGATTGATCTGACTGGAAGAGACAGCAGTGACAGTAAGGTTGCTGGGAGCGTTGGGAATTGTTCCGCTTGCCTGCGTGGTGGTACTCGCAGTATTCGAATAAGAGGAGTTACCAGCAGTGTTGTAGGCACAGACACGGTAATAGTAGGTTGTGGAAGGAGTAAGAGCGGTATTTGAGTATGTCGTGATATTGGCGCCCACCGTAACAATTTGAGTCCAAGGACCACTCGATGAAGCAGCCCGTTCAATCTTGAAGCCGGTCTCATTATTTGAATTGTCAGACCAGGCCAGATTGATCTGGCTGGAGGAGACAGCAGTGGCTGTAAGGTTACTGGGTGCCGCGGGAATTGTTCCACCTGACTGAGTAGTTGCACTCGCATTATTCGAATAGTTAGACCTACCTGAAGCATTATATGCGCATATCGTATAGGTATAAGTAATAGAAGGACTCAAACCAGTGTCAGTGAAAGATATGACATTTGTGCCCACATTAGCTATATTTTCCCAGTTAACGGATAAAGAACATCGCCAAATTTCAAATCCTGTCTCATTATTGGAGTTATCCTGCCAGGTCAGATTGATCTGGCTGGAAGAGACAGTCGTGGCAGTGAGGTTGGATGGTGCAGTGGGAACTGTTGCACCTGACTGCGTAGTCGCACTCGCCGTGTTTGAATAGCTGGAGTTTCCTCCAGAGTTGTAGGCACACACCCGGTAATAGTACGTCGTAGAAGGGTTGAGGCTGGTATTTGAATATGATGTGACGTTGGCTCCTGCCGTTGCAATCTGGGTCCAGGGACCAGTCGAAGAAGCGGCCCGTTCAACCTTGAATCCTGTCTCATTATTGGAGTTATCCTGCCAGGTCAGATTGATCTGACTGGAAGAGACAGCAGTGGCAGTAAGGTTGCTGGGAGCAGTGGGAACTGTTACACCTGACTGCGTAGTCGCACTCGCAGTATTCGAATAGCCGGAGTTACCTGCAGAGTTGTAGGCACACACCCGGTAGTAGTAAGTTGTGGAAGTAGTGAGACCGGTATTTGAGTATGACGTCACACCGGTGCCTACGGTAGCAATCTGGGTCCAGGGCCCACTTGAAGAGGCGGCCCGTTCAATCTTGAAGCCTGTCTCATTGGTGGAGTTATCCTGCCAGGTCAGATTGATCTGACTGGGGGAGACAGCAGTGGCAGTGAGGTTGGATGGTGTAGTGGGAACTGTTCCACCTGACTGAGTAGTTGCACTCGCCGTGTTTGAATAGCCGGAGTTGCCAGGAGAGTTGTAGGCACACACACGGTAGTAGTACGTTGTGGAAGGAGTGAGACCTGTATTTGAGTAAGTCGTGATATTGGCTCCCACCGTGGCAATCTGAGTCCAGGGACCGCTCGATGAAGTAGCGCGTTCAACCTTGAACCCCTTCTCGTTTTTGGAATTATCCTGCCAGCTGAGGTTGATCTGACTGGAAGAGACAGCAGTGGCAGTAAGATTATTAGGAGCGTTAACCCCAGCCTGTACATATGTGTATCCCAGGATTAGAAGAACGAACGAAAATATTATACTCATGAAAAAACTCTTTGTTTTCATCTTATATACCTCACTTTATGATGATTTGTTTATTTACCTGTTTATTTACCTGAGAATTCATCTATCTTGTGTTTCCCCTTTTATTTCTATATGATACGTACTCCGGAACCTATTAATAATGTAAATAGGTACAAATTTGCAAATATCATATAACTTAAAAAAATCAGAATGTAAAGCTTTTTTTATGCAATATAATACGTTTAATATTTTAAGCAAATTCTGAGCCAAATGCTTCCAGTAAACTAATCAATTGATATTAAAGAGATTTTTTATATGTAGGTATTATGTGGAGATATTGTTTGTCGGTATTTTCCTACAAACAAGAGAAAGTAATGTAGGTTATTTCCTACACCTTAATGAGAGCTTTTGAAATTCCCTGCTTGCAGATTATGTTTTTTCAAGAGATCATAAAAATCCGTTCGGTGCTTTCCAGCAAGATTTGCCGCCTTACTCACATTGCCTTCACATAATTCAAGGAGCTGGATAAGATATTTCCTTTCAAATTCATCTCTGGCATCTTTTATAGGTTTTAATGAGCCCTGAGGCACGAGGATTTTTGTTTGGAGAATAAGGTCTTCGGTGATGACATCTTGTTGACTCATGGCAACAGTATACTCAATAGTATTTTCCAACTCCCGCACATTTCCTGGCCAATCATAGAGCATCAATCGCTGCATTGCCATGGGTGCCACACCTTTTACCTCCTTTTTCATCTGCTGGCTGAATTTATTCAAGAAATGTTTTACTAATAAGGGAATATCCTCTTTTCTTTCCCTCAAAGGGGGAAGATGGATGGGAATGACATGAATCCTGTAAAAAAGGTCTTCACGGAATTGACCTTGTTTAACTTGAGCTTCAAGGTCTTTTTGAGTGGCCACAATCACCCTCACATCTACCTCAATGGGCTTTTCGCTGCCAACCGGATAGAACTGTCGCTCCTGAAGGACCCTGAGAAGTTTGGCCTGAATCGGGAGCGACATATCTCCAATTTCATCCAAGAAGATGGTGCCTTCATGTGCTTGGGTAAGTAACCCTTTTGTGCTGCGGACTGCACCGGTAAAGGCTCCTTTTTCATGCCCGAAAAGTTCGCTCTCCATTAGCGTTTCAGGAATGGCGGCACAGTTGATGGCCACGAAGGATTTGTTCCTTCTCTCACTGGCAAGATGGATAGCCTTGGCGATAAGCTCTTTCCCTGTACCGCTTTCTCCATGGATATAAACCGTGGATTCAGTATTTGCAATCCGGGATACCACCTCCAGCACCTTCTGCATCTTTTCACTTCTGGCAACAATGTTTGCAAAATCATATCTTTCCTCCAGAAGCACTCTAAGCCTTTTGATTTCAGTGGTGAGCCTGCGGTTTTCAAGAGCCCGTTCGATCTGTAAAAGCAGATCGCGGTGGTCAAAAGGTTTGGTGAGGTAGTTGTAAGCTCCCCTTTTCATGGCCTCAACCGCACTTTCAATACTTCCATAGGCGGTGAGGATGATGACGGGCATCTCAGGGCTGATTAAATGAATCTCCTCCATCAACCATATTCCATCCTGATGGACAAGCTGAAGGTCAACCAGTGACAGGTCAAAGACCTGGCTTTTAACCGCTTCTAATGCAGCTTCTTCATCGAGGGCGGTAGTTACCTCGTAATTGGCAGATTCAAGCCTCATTTTCACCAGCTCGATGAGGTTCCTATCATCATCCACTAATAAGATCTTTCCTGAAGACATTGTCCTTCTTATTTTCCCTTCTCTCTCTTCTTTTCTTCGATCTCTATATCCACCTGTTTTGACTTCTCAATCATCTGATTTAATTTTTCAATTTCCTGGTTTAATTTCCCAATCGTTTGGTCTAATTTTTCATTCTCCTGAAGTATCGTGGTCAATATTTTAGCCTGTTCGAACAAAGGACTCTGCTGGTAATCTTCCGTCATTTTTTTAAAAGAACTGAGGGATTTACCATAATTCTTTTTGGGATTTCCGGCGTGGGCATAGATCACTCCTATATTGAAAAGGGCAAGGTCTTTGTCTTCCGTGGAACCGTGAGAGGAGAGGACCTCCTGGTTTTCCTTGAGTGCCTCCTCGTAATCCCCTTTGTGAAGAAGTTCCTGGGTTTTGCGGGAAAGACGTTGACGGGATGTCTCCGACGGCGGTTTCATTATCTTTTCCAATGCCACACAGCCTGAGAGGGAAAGGAAAATTAAACTGGCAATACAAAAATAAATGTACTTCCCTGTCCTGGTTTGCTTTCTGCCCATATCTTTCCACCATGAGATATGATAATGTGCTTAACAATAGCTAAGCCCAGCCCTGTTCCCTTGGGCCTGTGTGGACCTGGAGCAGCCTGCTGAAACTTCTCAAAAATTGTGGTTAGATTTTCTGCGGGTATGCCGGGGCCTGTATCCTTCACTGAGACCTCCACCCCCTGATTCACAGGCCGGGCTAAAACCTTCACACTGCCTCCATCAGGAGTGAACTTCACGGCATTTCCGATCAAATTTCGAAACACCTGGAGAATCCTCACCCTGTCCATCCTTACGGCAGGCAATTTTTCGTCAATCTGTGTCTCACGGGTGATTTTTTTAGCCTCGATCAGAGGACCTATCTCGGTCATCACCTGATCAATCAGCGGTTTCAGGCTTGCTTGTTCGATGGCATAGTTCATCATCCCTGCCTCCATCTTGGAGAGGTCTAACAAGGAATTGACCTCGTCGATCAAACGGTTGCTTTCCTCTGATATGATGGTCAAGATCTTTTTTTGCTTGTCCGTGATCGGCCCACCTTCACCTTCTAACAAAAGACTCGTTCCTTCTTTTATGGAGGTAAGAGGCGTACGTAATTCATGAGACATGGTTGAGAAAAAATCAGACTTCATCTTCTCCACAGCTTTAAGCTTATCGCACATAGAGTTAAAAGCCTTTGACACTTCTGATATCTCGGGAAGGGATGAAATGGTTAAGTCACTCTTGAAAATACCCTCTGAAATCTCCCTTGTCTTATGCATCAGGAGAGTGAGGGGTTTAGTGACGCTTCTCGTGATAAAAAAGGAGGTCGCAATTACCAGGAGACTCACCACTATAGCCATCGCAACGCCAACCCGAACAGCAGATACCCCTGCCTCCCCCAGCATCCTCATTCTATCTTTGATGTCTTGTTGTGAATAGCCATCAAGGGTTTTCAGTTCTTTCAGAATTCCATCCGACGTCTTTTCCTTTCCCTTTTTATACTCTTTTTTAGGATACTGCTTGTTCATGCTGACAAATTTAACTTCTTTATCCACCAAGGATTGGTAACGCTCATAGTACGTCTTAATCTTTTCCAGAGAACCCCTTTTCTGGGGAGTATCTGCTATTTCTCCAACCGCGTCGAGATTTATTTTAAACTGACCTTTAGCAGGAAGAAACAACTTATTGTACACGTCAATATCCTTGGTGATGAGGTATTTCTTTTCATATCGAAGCTGGGATAGAATGGAATCAGCCAGCTTTTTGTCATAGTCTAAAATCCCATTGTCGATTTTTTGAATATGGCGGGTAATTTTATTGAATTCGCGTAACGTGAGAAACAG
>Ga0315291_10011556_pt1 | contig 10758 bp, 5 predicted proteins | sample YL17G12_20_MG_FD_203070 | JGI IMG/M metagenome (GOLD analysis project Ga0315291, IMG submission 203070) | Sediment microbial communities from Yellowstone Lake, YNP, Wyoming, USA - YL17G12_20 | ecosystem: Environmental > Aquatic > Freshwater > Lake > Sediment | place: USA: Wyoming | collected... | reverse complement strand
TAGGCGGATAACCCGAAAGGCCTGGGCCACCCTGCGCCAGGTACGCCGGCGGCTGATTCAGCCTGAAAGCGGCTCAGGCCGGCCCTCGGCGCAACCAGGACGGGCGGCCCGTGCTCGAGCCGCCCATCTGATGTTCCCGCCCATCGTTGACCGCTGGCGCGACCCTCACTTCCGCCTGCGTCGCAGGAGCATGCCCATGCCGCCCAGGGCCAGCAGCGAGAGCGTGGCCGGCTCGGGAATCGCACTCACGCCGCCGCCGGGGCCCGGCGGATGCAGGGTGTTGTACACGTTGTCGATGATCGCGTAGTCCACGCCATCGACCACGCCGTCGTAGTTGAAGTCGCCGTTGATCCAGCCCGTCAGGCCCACGTTGTACCCGTTGTCGATCATGGCGTAACTCAGGCCGGTCACATCGCCCTCCAGGAGGGCGTCGCCGAAGTACGTGTACATCCCGAGGACCGAACTGATGTCAACCGGCTGTCCGCCGAAGTCGGTGGGGAAAACCGCAGTGCCCTCATAGTCGTTGTCGATGACGCCGACCGCGCGCAGAGAGTCCGGGTCGGCCACCGCCGTGCTCGACATGATGCCGTTGCCGTCCCAGAAGCCGCCCTCCGTTGCCAGGTTCAGGCCCGCCTTGACCCACGCAAAGGTCTTGTCGAACGCGCTCGGGCCGCCGTCCGGGTAGTCCACGATGAACTTGCCGCCCTTGATGTCCCACTGGCCGGTCGGGGCCTTGAGCGTCCCGGCGATCGCCACGTCCTTGACGACGGTGGTCTCTTCCAGCGTGCCCGGGGTGGCCGTCGCCGCCGTGACCAGTTGGCCGTCGATCGTCAGCGTGTCGATGTTGGTGATGTTGTTGTTGACGGTCAGTTGCTTGCCGGCCGCCACGGTCACCGTGCCGCTGCCGCCGCCGACCACGCCGGCGACCGTCACGGGGCCATTCATTGTGACTGCGGCGGTATCGTCCAGCGTGAGCGTCTGGGTGCCCACCGCGCCCGAGCCGATGGTGTACGCCGCCGCACCGGCCGTGTCGAAGGCGATAGTATTGATCGTGAGGGGGCCTCCCGTCGCGACGTCGATTACGACGTTGCCATTGCCGGCGCCATTGAAGGTCGCCGTGTCGCCGGTGCCCGGGACGGCCCCAGGGGTGTTGTCCCAATTCGTCGGCGGGCCAGCGGTAAACCATCCAGCGTCGGTAGCACCGGTCCAAGTGGCGCTGTCCGCCAGCACCGGTGTGACCAGCACCAGGCCCAGCGTGGGAGCAATCAGCAGCCCCAGCAGATTCATCGTGTTTCGGCTAAGAAACTGTTTCATAACCCTCGTCCGGGCGTCGCGCGGCGGGTCTCCGCACACGCCGCGCATAGACTGGCTACTGCTTCCTGCCGCGCGGCGGGTACGGAGACCCGCCGCGCTCCAGGTTATGAAACAGTTTCTAAACATGACTCTCTCCTTGAATGCGGCAGAACCTGACCCTGTTTCCAAGTGAATGGTTAGAACGCGCCTCCGCTCTCGCAGAGGAAGCACCCCTTGACGAGCCGAAAACGTGAGTGGATATTCTGTCCGCCATCACCCCCCTGCCCGTATGGCCTTGAAGTGAAGCTCCTTCGTGCCCTGGAAAGCTCCGGAATAGCACGAGGGCAGAGTTAGCAGTATGAAACAATCCGGGCGAAAGCAAATCTCGGAGCGGTGTTTTTACCGGGTGCGGCAACAGTTCTTTCTGGCCGCGGAAAGATATGACCCGGCCCCTGCCGAAACCCTAACACCACAACTTGGCGCCTGGCAATGAGCATAACCTTTTGCCGCAACTAGACTTACGCGCCGTAGCGCGGGGCCTTGTGCCCCGCGCAGGAAGGCGCGGGGGATAAACCCCCGCGCTACAGCCTGAAAGCGGCGTACGCTTCAGTGGAGTTCAGCCTGGCCCAACTCCGCCGCCAGCGGGGCGCCCGGGCGACGCAGGCGGGGCGTCGTAAACCTTCGCGGCGTTGCGGATGGCCTCGCGGCTGCGGAGTTCGGCCGCGCGCCGGGCCAGGTACTTCTCCTCGCGCTGGCGGTCGGTCTCGGAGGGCCGGCAGCCGTCCATGTCCTCGCGCGGGCGGCGGGCCAATTGCTCTTTGCCCGACTGGATGATGGCCAGGGCCTCGCGGTACTTCGCATCGTCGGCGCCCCGGAGTTTCGCGAGGCAGGGGCTCAGTTCCGGACGGTCGAACGAGACCTGCGGCCCGCGGTTCGACGAGAAGGAGTTGAGTTGCGCAAGCGCCACGCCCGTCAGGGCCGCGAGCCGCGCGAGCTGGCGGTCGTCCAACGGGCAGCGGCCGGTGAAGTTGTTCGGGTACGCAGAGGCATAGGTGGGGTAGTACGGCGCGTTCAGGTCCACCCAGGTCACGATGCGGTCGAACTCTTCCCGGCCCAGTTTGACGTCGTTGTGCCCCTTGCGGAGGACCTGCACCAGTTTGCTCGCATGCGAGCCCCACGAGCGGGCCTGCTGGATCTCGGCCGGTCCGGCGCCCACGGCGCCCGTGTAGCCCTTGCGCCAGAGTTCGTTGTAGGCGGTGTTGAACGTGAGGTCGCGGTCGGGCGCGAGGACGAGTTTCTTCGTGCCTTCCAGCCCGTAATCGTGGCAGCGGAGGCAGTGCTTGCTGAGGACCGGCTGCACCTCGGCCATGAAGCCGAACTCGCGCGGCGGGCCGTACCAGTTTTCGATCCGGCTGGGCGCGCGGCGGAGGGCCCGCGGCTGATCGCGGGCCGCGGGCGCCGCCGTACGGCGTTCGTCGTGGCAGCCGATGCAGCCGGCCCGCTCGCCCGACTGCACCATCGTGCCGCTGCGCATCGACTGGACCATCATGCCCTTCTCATCGAGCAACTGGAAGTAAACGAACCGGTCCGACGGCACCGCGAAGTACGCCGAGCCGTCCGGGTCCACCGGCACGGTGCCGAGGATCCGCTTGTTCTCCAGGCTGTGCCAGTTCATCCCCGGCGCGGTGTACCCCTGGCCGAACCATGCCCCCTTGGACCAGAACCGTTTCTCCGGCGCCTCCACGATGCGCAGCCGCTTGACGCTGCCGCGCTCGACGCCCTGCATGTGCGTGCCTTCGTACACATCGACAATGTAGAATAAGCCCTCCTTGTTCTCGAAGTCGCGGCGCGACAGCAGGACCGGCGGCCGCGGGCGCGGGCCGAGCGGCATGGGGTCGTAGCAGCCCGGCCCCTCGGCGTGCAGCAGGAGTTCGTTGCCGAAGACGTCGACCAGGCAGAGGCCCATCTGGTCGCCGCGGCCGGTCATCCGCGCGCACAGGAAGTACTGGCCCGCCCCCTGCCCCGTCGCGGGATCGGCCAGCGGATACGGGTCGGCGAACTTGAGGCGCACGCCCGAAAACGAGTCGCAGTCGAACGGCCCCCCGGTGCGGATCCTGGTGATGGCCTCCGGCGGCCAGAGGCGGACGACGGGCTCGCGTCCGTCGAGGCCGAGGCTGGGGTCGACGATGGCCATCGCTCCCCACAAGTGGTCGTGGTGCGGGCCGAAGATGCAGACGGCCCGGTCGGTGCCGGGGATGATGCGGGCGGTGTATACCGCGCCCGGCGACGCGGTGTTGTTGCCCCAGTAGATGGCCTGGTTGGTGCCGTCGGGCCAGACGGTCCACAGGCTGTGGGCGTCGCCGAAGTTGCGGTCGACGTATTCCCAGCGGGCATAGAGGATGCGGCCGTCGGGCATCAGGGCGGGCTGGTTGTCGAAGAGGTTGTTTCGCTCGATCTGGTGGATGTTGGCGCCGTCGGCGTCCATGCGGAAGAGGTTCGCCGCGTGGTCGCGCGAGCACTGGTTGAACTTGGGTTCGCGCGTCGATGCAAAGAGAATCGTGTCGTCGGGCAGGTAGATCGGGTCGAAGTCCGACACGCCCGCCGCAAACGTGAGTTGCTTGAGGCCCGACCCGTCGGCGTTGACCTCCCAGATGTGGTAGTCTTCGCCGACGTTGCGGCGAAGCGAGAAGATGATCTTCCGGCCGTTGAAATGCACCTCGGGGTCGCGGGCGATGCCCTGGGGAACCTCGACCAGCGTCTTGGTCGCGCCGCCGCGCGCCAGGTCGATCACCTTCAGCGCCGCGCCGCCCTGGAACAGGTTCACGTGCGGCTCATTTTTGTCGGCGTTGAACTCGCCGGTGTGAAAGAGCGTGTCGATGGCGTGGTAGTGGCTGCGGTACTGCGGCCGCACCACGTAGACGATGGGCTGACCGCTGACGAGGGGATTCGCGATCAGCGCCTCGCGGCGAAGCGCCTCAAACTCGCCGGTCAGGCCGGCTGCGTCGTCGGGGTTTGCGTCGGCCAAGCCCTTCTGAATCCGGTCGAGCCGGGCCAGGAACTCCGGGCCGCGCGGATAGTCGCGGAGAAACGTGCGGCACAAATCCTCGATGGCCTGCCGCAAGGCGGTGAGACTCGTATCGGCCACGGCCGGCACCCCCGCCCGGGGAATCACGAGGCCGTCGGGGAGGATCCACAACACGTCCCACATCTCGCTGCCCAGGTTGTCGTGGACGAACGTGATCTTGCGGACGTCGCACTCGAAACGGATCTCCTCTTCGTAGATGCGCTGGTCGCGCGGCTTCAAGACCCGCTCGACCAGCGTGTGCGGGTTGCCGGCGGCATCGGTGGCCACGACGGTGAACTTGAGGCCGTCGCGGGTCTTCGCGGCCGCCTCGTCGGTCAGGGCGTACCGCAGCCGCCACACGTGCCCCTTGGGCAGTTCCACCGGCCACGAGGCGCTGAGTTTGTTTCCGTCGGGGAAGGAGAGCATGAACAGGCCGCCGCGGCGCTGCTGGCGCACCCACCCCTCGCCGAGGGCGATGAAGTCGCGGGAATCGCCTTCCCATTCGAAGCCGCCGGCCACCTGGTGATCGGCGACGTTGTTGCCGCAGGCGTCTCGCCAGACGAACTTGTGGCGTAACTCGTCCCAGACCGTGGCGTCCCGCAGGCGGAACGCCTTGTCGGCCGCCTGCGACGCGGCAACGCCGCCGAGAAGGCCCGCGAAGAAGGCCGCCCCAAGTATCCACAGTTTCATGAAGGTTTTCATCCTGCCCCTACTTCCCGGGCGCCTCGGCCTTCTTCGGCGGATCCGATTTCTTAACGTGTAAGGGTCCAGCGATTCTGATGGCGCCTTTCCCTGCCCTGACGGACCCTCATCCTTGATTCCACAGTTATGATATCCTGCCTTGCCGCCGATTCAAGATGCTCTCCGCGGTGTAAAGGGCGGAGTAAAACCGCGGCGGGTGGCGGACGGCTGATTCGTGGTTTCACCCGCCGGCACGGAACTTCCGGGAAGTCGCCGTCGCCTTCTCCGGGGCCTGGTCCCGCCTCGGGCTTCCTGCTGCGCCTCCTCGGCCTTTGCGGCAGGGATTCCTTGCCTTGTCCGCGGTGCCACTCGACGTTGCCGCCGATGAGGCGACCACGGTCGGCCCGGAGATCACCCCGGATGGCCCGATGCGCTCCAAGACCTCCATGAAATTGTGGATAACTTTTAAACCCGCCCCGGAGCGCCCGAAAACGCGCCTTTTTTGCCCTTTGGGCAGGCCAAAACGGCCCTGGCGCTAGCGCCAGAGGGGGTCGACACCCAAAATGTTAAGATGGGCATGACGAAATGCGCGCCTTTTTGATGCCTTTTTGACGGAAAACGTCGCCTTTTTGATCGATTTTGACCCGAATTTGACGGTTTTTACATGGACGCATGGCCATACGCCGTTGTGGATAACTCCCAAAAGCGGGGAACGGGGAGCGGAAAACGGGGAACCGGAAACCTGGGGACACCCGTGCCTGGTGGGAGAGGCGGGAACGGGGAACCGGGAACGGGGAACGGGAAACCCGCCAGAGGCGGGCAGGCCGAGGAACAGGCCCAAAAAAAGGTGTCAGGAACCTTTTCTCCACAAGTGCCGTAGTTTCAAGGGTTTACGAAATCCCGTAAAAAAGGTTCCTGGAACTTTTTGTGTCGGGGAACCGGAAACCTGGGGACACCTGTGGCCGTAAACTAAGGCGGGAACAGGAGTTAAGAGTGCGGAGTGCGGAGTGCGGAGTGCGGAATGCAGAGTGAAAAACTGAACAAAGGCAACGCCGGCGATCTCACACAAAGGCCACAGGCGGGCAGGCTGGGGGGGAGGAAACTGCCAAAACGGCAGACGGCGGCCGACGGCCGGAAATCGGGATTCGGGAACCGGCGTCCGGGAACCCACCCAGGCGGGCAGGCCGGGAACGGCATTCTGGCAGCGGCCAAGAAGGCGGGGGATGGGGAACTGGCAAGACAAGGACGAGCCCGTAGGCCGTGGCGCGCCACGGCTTTCGCGTGCAGCCGCAGAAGGTCTACCGGAGTGCCGCAGGCACGATTGAAAGTAGCCACGCGGCGCGAGCCCGTGGAAACAGGGGCGACCGATTCCCCTTCCTTTGTTCCCCAAGCCCCGGAAGGGGCGATTGAGAGGCCGCTGAATCGCCCCTGAAGGGGCTCAAGGGCAAAGGAAGATGGGCGTTCGGGTCACCGTTCCACGGGCTCGCGCACCGTGGCTATTATCAAGCGCCCCAACTTCGGGGCTTGAGCCAAGACTCTTGACTTCTTCCATCAGCGACCGTAACGTATTGTCATGCGCTGCGTCCGACGAGCGATGGCCGCAGGCCGGGCGGATTTCGGATTTCGGGGGTTCCCCGCCGCCCAGGCCGAGATATCTGTGTGCCTTCACCCGGACCGATGCTCGGTCCGGCCGGGCATCGTCAGGACTACAACGCCACTTGCTGCTTTGCGCGGTGGGTCTCCTGACCCACCGCGCCGGAACCTGCGATTTCGGCCCCGTGGCGTGGGATCGCGCGGCGGGTCAGGAGACCCGCCGCGCGAAGTGGCGTTGTAGTGTCAGGAAGCGTGGCAACTCTTGATGAGGAAGCCGCCGGACTTCTCATCGCGTTCCAGTTGAAGGATGCCCTGGGCTTCCGCCTCCTCCAGCAACTGGCCGAAAGAGCGGAACCCGTAGTAGGATTCGCTGAAGCCGGGTTTGCGGCGCTTCAGGGTCTGCTTGATCATGGACCCCCAGATTTTCTCGCCCTCGCCGCGTTCTTCCACCAGGGCCTCGTAGGTCTGGACAATCAGGTTCCACGCCTCCCGCTTCTTGTCGCCGGCGGGCGGGGCGGGCGGGGCGGCCACGGCGGGGGCGGCCGGTTGGGCGGCCTTGGCGGCCCCGCCCTTAGTCCTGGCGGGCCGGCCGCGGGCCGCTGCGCTGCGGGCCGCTGCGCTGCGGGCCGCTGTGCTGCCAGCCGCTGTGCCGCCAGCCGCTGCGCCGCCAGCCGCTGTGCCGCCGGCCGCTGTGCCGCCGACCGCTGCGCTGCGGGCCCTTCCGCGGGGCGGCTGGGGGCGCACGAGGTCGTCGTAATAGATGAACTCATCGCAGTTCGCGATCAGCAGGTCGGAGGTCGACTTCTTGACGCCGACCCCGATGACGATCCGGTTGTTCTCCCGGAGTTTGCTGACGAGCGGCGAGAAATCGGAGTCGCCGCTGATGATGACGAAGGTGTCCACGTGCCCCTTCGTGTAACACAGGTCAAGCGCATCGACAACCATGCGAATATCGGCGGAGTTCTTGCCCGACTGGCGGACGTGCGGAATCTCGATCAACTCAAACGACGCCTCGTGCATCGCGGGCCTGAACTCCTTGTAGCGGCTCCAGTCGCAGTAGGCCTTTTTCACCACGATGTTCCCTTTCAGGAGGAGCCGCTCCATCACCTTGTTGATGTCGAACTGGGCGTAGTTGGCGTCGCGGACGCCCAGGGCGATGTTCTCGAAGTCGCAGAAGAGCGCCATGTTTCTCGTTTCGGCCGCGTGCGTCATGGGTACAGTCCCTCCCGCAGATGGTTCACGTGCCCGGGTTTTCTCCGGGTTTGTCCGCCTGACGGCGATTCGCGAGTTCCGCATAAGACCCCAAAGGCCGCCGGCGTGCCGTGCGGCACGCCGGCCCGGCAATACGGACCTGCCTCCCGCCTCTCCGGCGCCGGGGACCGTTCACCCCCAGCGCCATGCGGCCGAACCTGATTGTACCCACAACGCCGCCGCCCCACCAGCATCTTCCTTCGACAGCAACCCCGCCCTCATCCTCATGCGCGGGGCCGCGCCCGACGCGGATAGGTAATCAGCCGCCCTGGGGCGAAAGATGCCCCGGCCCCTCTGCATAGCCCCCTGCCCCACTGAATACCACGCGTGCCGACGCGGCGCGCCGCTACGGGCCGCGGATGTTGCCGACGGCCTTCAGGATGGCCGCGCGCATGGCCGGCTCGGCGCCCTCGGCGGCTTCCAGGAGGGCCGCAGCGGCATCGGCCGCCTCGCTGCCCATCGTGCTGAGGGCCGCGAGGGCCGTGAAGCGGCTGAGGGCATCGCCGCCCTTGACAAGTTCCGCCAGCGCCGGGGCCGCCGGCCGGCCGATGGTCACCAGGGCCGTGCTGGCGGCCGCCTTCTCGCGCGCGTCGCCGGCCTTGAGCATCTCGATCAGGGCGGGGACGGCCGGCCCGCCGATGTCGCCCAGCGCCTCGCAGGCCGAGGTCCAGGTGCGCTCGTCGGCACTCCGCAGGTCCTGGACGAGGACCGCAATCCGCTCGGGCGTCGCCACCGGCTCCGGGCCGGGCGGCGTCCTGGAGATCGGCGACAGCGTCCGCAGGTCCGGCCCGGCGGAGGGCGACGCGATCTTCGCCAGCGCATCGGCCGCCTTCTTGCGCACCAGCGGGCTGGAATCCTCCTGGGATTCCGTGAGGGCTGGCACGGCCTCCGCTGCATCGGCCCCGATATCGCCCAGCGTCTCGGCGGCCATGAATCGCACGGACTCGTTGCGGCTCCCCAGGGCCGCGATGAGGCCGCCAACCGCGTCGCGCCCCATGTTCGCCAGCGCCACCGATGCGGCAGCCATGTGGCTCGTGTCGTCCCCGGCCAGCAGGGCGACGAGCGGCGGCACGGCGTCCTTGCCGATCCGCACCAGGACGGTGGTCACGCGGGCCCGGTCCGTCCGGCTGCCCTGCTTCAGGAGTTCGATGAGCGCGGGGACGGCGGGGGCGCCGATGCGCGCCAGGCGGCGCTTGGCACGCTCGATCCTCGGCCGGTCCGAGCCCCGCAGGTCCTGGATGAGCGCGGCAACTTCGGGCGGCACCTCGACAGCCGCCGCGGGCGGCGAAAAGACCGGCGCCGCGGCACCAGGTTCCTGCGGGGCCAACGGCGAGCAGCCGCAAACGGCCAGAAGGCCGGCGACCACCAGCGCGGCAAAGCCGCATCCCCCGGGGCAGACGCCGCGCAACCTCGTCATGGTCATGTTCCCTGCATTCTCGCAGCCGTCTCCCGGCCACGGCCTCGGCGCGACTTGCCTTCGTCGTCGCGCCGGCATCTTAGCAGACGGCGGCGGCGTTTGCCAACGTCCGCCAGCGCCTCCGGGGCGTATCGTTTTCGCTTTTCCTCAGCCGGCCGGGGCCGTACACTTGGCAGCATGGCCGGGCGACTGCGAATCCTGGGCATCGAGCCGTACTTCGGCGGGCCGCACGCCGATTTCCTGGAGGGCCTGCGGGCCCGCAGCCGCCACGAGTGGACCCTGCTGGTCATGCCCGCCCGCAAGTGGAAATGGCGGATGCACGGGGCGGCGATGCACCTGGCGCGCGAGGCGGCCCAGGTCGCCCACAAGGGGTTCGACCTCGTTTTTGCGAGCGATTTCCTGAACGCGGCGGACTTCAAGGCCCAGGCCCCGGAGCCGATCGCGCGGCTGCCGCTGGTGACGTATTTCCATGAGAACCAACTTTCGTATCCGCTGGAGCCCGGCCAGCGGCGCGACCCGCAGTACGCGTTCATCAACCTCTCGTCGCACCTCGCGTCGCGCGAGGCGTGGTTCAACTCCCAGTTCCACCGGCAGGCGTGGCTGGCGGCCGCCAAGGCCCTCCTGGCCAGGATGCCCGACTTCGTGCCGGCCGACGTGGGCGACGCCCTGGCGGCCAGGAGCCGCATCATGCCGCCGGGCATGAACCTGAAACCGTTTGCCGAAGGCCGCCGGCGCCCGCGCGGCAAGCCCCCCCTGACGATCCTCTGGAACCACCGCTGGGAGTTCGACAAGAACCCGGAGGCGTTCTTCGAGGTCCTCTTCTTTCTGGCCGGGGAGGGCGTGCCCTTCCGCCTGGCGGTCGTGGGCGAGGCCACGCGCAAATGGCCGGCGATCTTCGAGGCCGCCCGGCGGCGCCTGGCCGACCGCCTGGTCCGGTTCGGCTACATCCCCCAGCGCGAGGCCTACCAGGAACAGGTCCGCCAGTCGGACATCGTGGTCTCGACGGCGCTGCACGAGTTCTTCGGCCTGCCGGTGGTCGAGGCGGCGGCGGCCGGGTGCTTCCCCCTGATGCCCGCCCGCCTGAGTTACCCCGAGATCGTGCCCCCCCAGTGGCACGAGACCTTCTTTTACACCGACGAGCGGGAACTGCGGGTGAAACTCGCGCGCCTGCTTTCCGGCAAGGGGCCCTGGGACCGCGCGGCCGAACTGGCCAGGCACGTGCAGAGGTACGACTGGGACAACCGGATACGCGCGTACGATGAAGCCCTCGAGCGCGCGGCCGGCCGGTAGGCGGTACGAAAGCGTGTTTCAACCGCAAAGGACGCAAAGAGCGCAAAGAAAAACCCTGTCCTGTTTTTTGACCGATTCTCCCTTTGCGTTCTTTGCGCTCTTTGCGGTTAAAACATGCTGACTAAACTCGATACCATCCGACTTCAACGACAGCTCCTGGCCTGGTTCC
>Ga0315291_10011555_pt1 | contig 10759 bp, 12 predicted proteins | sample YL17G12_20_MG_FD_203070 | JGI IMG/M metagenome (GOLD analysis project Ga0315291, IMG submission 203070) | Sediment microbial communities from Yellowstone Lake, YNP, Wyoming, USA - YL17G12_20 | ecosystem: Environmental > Aquatic > Freshwater > Lake > Sediment | place: USA: Wyoming | collected... | reverse complement strand
ATACACCAAGTACTAAAAACATTAATTGAAAACTAGAAAATGTGAGAATCATACCACCAATCCCAGAACCAATCGAGGCACCCACCATACTCACCACCCTTTGAAAAGACATCATGACACCAGCATACAAAGGAATCTGCTCTAAAATAAGGCTGGTTGAGGAAGCATCCATCGTTCCTACCAAGTAGCATAAGGCACATACTAGACCCACAGAAATCAAGAAAATGGGTATGCCGGAATACAACATCATTATTACGCCTGCAACCATAATTGTCACCACCGTTAAGGGCTTCCTTCTAACTCTCTTCATAATTCTACCTGCCGTAGCACTTCCAATAGTATAACACAACGCAGCTATCAACATTATAATCGAAGCCTCTCCAATGGAAATAGGGAAAGATTTTCTGAAGAAAGACGTATTATAAGTCAATATCCCTTGAAATGTCACCATTGCTAGTAGATATCCGAGTAAGGAGAATAGTGCGGATCGATTTGAAAAAATAACCTTGAAGGCTTCACCAATTTTAGTTTGAACCTTATTCTCATTGCTACCTGATCTTCTCGGGACGGTTACTGATGCTAAAGTTAGAGCCAACATTGAAATCGGAAGCATGTAGCCAATAAAAGTAAACCGCCATCCTCCAATACTCTGAAGATATGGCACGATTAATGCACCTAAAGCATAGGAGCCAGACGATCCAGCTATTATTAACCCGATGGCTTCTCCCCTCATTTTTTGGGGAAAAAGACCTGTCATTGTAAAAGTCATCGTGATAACAAGGGCGTACCCGATGCCCGTCAAAGAGAATGCAATCACCATCGTACTGAAGTTCGGGGCTAGATAACACCCAACAGCTGAGAGGACATATGCTAGTAACCCCATTTGAAGCAATAGTTTATGATCATATCTCATGCTTAGTATGCTTGTCAGAAATGCGAAAATGATTGAGATTATAAAACTGAACGTGCGCATTTGACCCGCTAAACCGACCGTGACATTGAAAGTCTCTCCTATGTCGATTAAGAGAAGGCCTGACAGCATACTTGAGATAGACGCTGCTGCTCCAGATAGTACCAATGTAATTAAAATTGGATAATATGAGCCGGTCTTGGACGAAATTTCTAATTTTTCATCCATTTTTTTCACCTGTGAGGCCTTCTATGCTCTCCTAAATAGATGAAAATCTACTTAGGAGAACATGAACTTAAACCGATTAACCTATTATTTATAATTGTCTACAAAGGTTCTGATTAGGTCGATATTCAAAATTTTACACACATGAATCATTAAAAAATAAGATGTCTATACATGTGTAATTTTGTAAATCTCGATTCCATGAATCATGTGGAGCTGAGGATAAGATTATGGAGAAAGATCAGGTCTTGAGTTCGGGATGTTCATCCATGTACTTTAGAAGGCTTTTACCGAGATACTCTGTCTCACTTGCCAATCGAGGATAATTCCACGCATTTCTCCAAGGTTCAATTATTGGTTCAACCTGCTCCCAGAACTTCTTGACGTCTCCAGCCATGAGTAAACTGACGAAACGTAAATCGATCAGCTTCTCCTTGACGAGAACACCTATGCCTTCGTAGAAACGGATCATTGTTCCAAGCGATCTGTACTTTTCAGGGTTCTCGAGAACCTTATTCTGAAAGTCAATATAGTCTACCCAACTTGTGTTACGTATGTCTGTGGCGGCTTCATGGAACACTGCGTCACTCCAGCGTTCATACATCTGCATGAAGAGCTGTGCCTGCCTAGTCTCAAGGGTCGCCCTCATGTTCTTTTGTGAGGTTCTAAGAGTTAGCGTGTAATAGATGGCTGCTATTGTTACGCTTGTAGCGGTCACCAACACTCCTATCGTCTGAACATCAACCATACAACCACGTGTAAGGATTAGCGAAAAAGGGAGGATAAGGCTATGGAGGAGTTGTGGACTTGGGCTCGAAGACATCTCTGTATCTATCAAAAATCAGATCATCTTCAAAGCCTAGGGAGGTATATCCGCGAGTCTTACCAATCTGCCACATCTGCCCAGCGAGGTACTCGAAGTTCTCGAGCCACCTAGGCCCCAGCTCCCTTCTCCTAATGTCATCTATGACCGGCTTATACCTCCCCCATATCATGACTGACCCAAATCCCAGAGAATTAAACATGATATCCCTGTCCACTAATCCCTCGCGAAGAAGGTATCCGAGGTTATCGTAGGTTCCCCAGACTGACCACCGCTGTGCAAAGGATTCATGGTTCACGCGGTGGTCGTATCTCTTCCTGAAGTCGTCAGGGTCTCTCCAGTCGAGGGCGGAGAGCTCAATGTAATCCCTCTGAAATTCCTTAGTGCCTAGCCGCTGTGTGATACTTGTGCTGAGCTGTATCTTCCTGTTCCTCTCGGTGGCCCTGAGGATCATAACGTAGTAGAACGCCGCTGCGCATACTCCTATCGCCGCTGCCGCGTAGGACAGCGACTGAAGCAAACTAACATTAACCATCACCATTACACCTGGTAAGGATTAGTGAAAAAGGGAGGATAAAATTATGGAGATGGATCCTACGTCTTCAGCTCGGGATGCTTCTCCAGGTACCTCATCAGTTCGTCGTAGAGGTACTCGGTCTCGCTCATCCACCTTGGAAAGCCCATGGCTCTCCTTCCTTCCTCTATGGCAGGCTTCATCTTCTCCCAGTACATCCGGGTCCCGCCGCACATCAGCAGAGCGACCCACCTGATGTCCAGAAGCCCCTCCTTGACGAGTACGCCCACCCCCTCGTCGTACGTGCCGACGATCTGGGCCGCGTTCTGGAATTCAGGGTCCTTCCACAGCTCTTGCCACTCGTCATAGTTCCTCCATTGGCTATTCATGACCTTCTGCCAGGCCGACATGAACTCCTTCGTGGTTATCTGGGTGTATATGCCCATGAACATCTGCGCCTGCCGGGTCTCAAGCTGCTGGCGCTGGGTCCTGTTCGCCTCCCGCCTGATCTGGAGGGTCGCCCTCATGTTGAAGACGTAGTAGATCGCTGCTACGAGTACTCCTGTTGCTGCCACCATGTAGTAGGCGGCCTGAATCTCAAACATATCAACCAATCGTCATTCACCGGAAGAGGATTAGGTGGAGGTGAGTATAAGATCATTGGGACATTTACACAGCTCTCTCTCCATCCTCGCGTGCGCGCCCACCCCACAGTAGAGATGTCTCCCGCGAATTCCCTTTTTTTCTGTTTTTTAGTAGTATAGTCCGGTCACTCAACACTAATGTGGAGACATCACCCGTAAATCCCCCTTTTTTCTATTAAACTCTCATCTACATTTGTTTAATCGACTTTTAAACATAGAAAGTCTTTAAAATCACAATCATCACAAAAATCACATGGGTTATAAGACTTGTGCCATCTGTGGACAAAAAGTATACTCTGGCACAGGCATGTACTATGGTGGGCGCCTGATACATAGGACTTGCAAGGGAATCGCGAAGATCCAGCGCTACAAGCTCAATAGGTGATCGTCCATGCAAAATCACAATCATAACAGAAATCACACGTCAAATCCCTTTTCACCTCAACACCCAGTTCAGCCTGTTTGCTTCGCTGATCGTAAAAACGAGCTTAGGGATTTCAAAAATATAGTCCTTGCCACCGCTATGCTGGATCCCCCAGCGCCTCTGAACTATGCGATTCTTGGGACATGGGGACAAGGGAAGACCTCCTTACTTTACAAGTTCAGACAGATCGCGTTAGAGGAACTCAAAGAATTCAAGTGTGTCTGCATCTACTTCCCGCTCACTCCCCAAGACTGCAAGAACTGGGAGGTCTTTACAGACAGCTTCCTTAGGAATGTTAAATCTACTGCAAACGCTACGGGAGGCATACTACCGAAGATAAGCGAAAACATAGGTAAATGGGAGCTAAGCCTTAACTTGGGTCCCATCTCTGCTCAGAGGAGGTCTGCACAGGAGCCTCCTAAGATGTTAGATGCTCTTCAGACCCTTTGGGAGAAGCACCTCAAGCCATCAGAAGTAGATATTGCTTTTGTGTTGCTTGATGACCTTCACTACTTTCCAATCAGAACCGAAGAGTCCGCATATTTGACTCTTAGAGCAACTTTTCAGGAACTTGTGAATAGAGGATGCAATTACTCTCTTATTGTGACCGCGCCTTCGCTATTATTCTCAGAGATAGCTGATACCGCTGAGCCCGTTGTACGGTTCTTCAAGCGTTTTGATCTTAAACCATTCACTTTTGAGGATGCCAAGGAGGCTATCCGAGTCAGGTTAAAAGTGGCGAAAAGTAGAACGACCGTGGATGACGAGGTGATAGATGTATTAACATCGAAGACCCAAGGGCACCCCTACTTGATCATGTTTGCCATGTTCGAACTCCTAAATCTAGTTAATAGGTCTCATAGAATCAATGTTGGAGAGTTGGCTAAATATTGGTCAGTGATTGAGGCTTCCTTCGATCAATCGATTTTCGAGCAGAAGTATCAGACAGCGTCAGAGAAGGAGAGGGAGCTGATGATCAAGATAGCTGAGCTTAAACAGGATTTTGTCTCTCCAAGCGACCTCAAAGAGCTGGGTAGCACTGCAGAGTTATTTTCAAGGTTGGAGAAGAAGGAGTTGTTGATCAGGCATGGAAGGGGTAAGTACAGTTTATTCCACCCGATGTTCGTAGAATTCCTAAAAAAACAATAGCTCAGGTCCATTAAGCAGTCGCGTGCGATTATTAAAAAAAGACTCTAAGTAAATGCTATCGTTTCCCCGAGGTGGATTTAGACACGATGCCACTAACACTCTCATCCAAATAACTAGGCGTTTCTAGATACCCTGGTTCACGAATCAGAAAAAGCCGAATAATCTCTTCAGCCAAGGCTTCAAAGTACATGTAACGATGACTGGGATAATCGCTTTTCCTGTATTCCCGAATAACTGGCCCAAACCTACGCCAGCTACCCTCAATTTCAGCGCCATAGAGGCCGTATATCGTCTCTGTGTCGATGAGACCGTTCCTCCACTGGTAACCGAGGAGGTCAAGCGCCGCCCACCAGGACGCCCTCTTAACCCAGTTATCGGGGTTGACTCTTGAGTCGTACTTCTTGGCGAAGTCCTCGAAGTCCTTCCACTCCATGGTTATTAGTTCGAGGTAGATTCTGTTGCGCTCATCGGTCATGAAGTTGTTAATGATACCTGTCGCCGTGACGAGCTTCCTGTTTTTAATAGTCTCCCTCAAGTTGAGGGCATAGTAGAACGCTGCTAAGCATACTCCGACAGCTGCAGCCACATACGATACTGATTGCAATACAACTAGGTCAACCATTCAACTTCACGGTTTATGATTAGCGTGAAATGAGGATAAGATTATGGAAAAAAAAGAGGCTATTTTTGCTTCACATACCTGTCAAAAGTAGGAGATGGAAGAGGTCTACCATCTTTCTCCCTCACCTTACCCAACTCATTGTAAAGGTATTCCAGACCAACCCCAACATCACTATGATAAATCTCACGATGCCTCTTCATCACTTCGCCGAACTTCATCCACATCCAGATAGCATACATGCTTACGTACTCGTAGACAAAGTTCCTGTCCACAAGCCCCTGCTTCATGTAAAGCCCCAAAGCGTCGAAGAAGCTCCAACACTGCATCCTCTCAGCGCAGGCTTGTGGATTGTTCTCTGACCCGTACTTCTCCTCGAACTCATCGTAATCCTTGAACTCGTAATGAAGTATTTCGATCCACCTCTTCAGGCCTTCGACCGTGCCAAAGCCATTCTGGTAGAATTGAATAAAGAACTGGGCCTGTCTCGTCTCGAGGGTTGTCTTTAGGTTTCTCTGGTTCGTCCTCAGGGTAAGAATATAGTAGATTGCCACAATAGTTACACTAGAAGCAGTCACTAAAACTCCTATCGTCTGAACATCCAACAACAATCACCTAAATTAGTATCAGGTGGAGCTGAGGATAAGACTATTGAGTCCTTTTCTTGAAGGTGCCGGGGCTGGTCTGATGTGATTCAGTGATGGGGTATTGTGAACTTGTGAATGGTTGACCCCAGCCCAACCCCAGCTAGGGAGTCCATTACATGACCCAGTCATAAACCTTTACACAGGTCACAGCAGGCGTCAGGTGGAGCTCAGGATAAGGCTATGCGCACACGCAATTAGCAAACTATGTTCAGGCGTAATAAAGAAGTGGAATCGATGGATCATTGATCAGCTCAGGATTTCCTAGTTCGACTATAGGCCTCCAATTTGTCCTTGAAGCTCGCGTCGTGTCTCATCTTGATCTTCATCATCTCTCCCGCCAAGTACTCCAAGTTAATCATGAAATCCTGCCCAAACGCAGCATCCCTACGACCCTGAATGATGTCCTTGTACTTCTCCCACAAACGTAAAACGCCGTAAGCGCCCAGATAATACATCGTCTCGGCTGGGGCAACTCCGCTTTTTATGAGAACCCCCATCGTCTCGAGCATGAAGAGTTGTGAAGTAAATTTACCGTAAATCTCAGGGTTCGAGTACCCGTATCTCTGCATGAAATCCTCGTAGTCTTTCCACTCCAGGGTCATCACGGTAGCGTATCTATTTAACCCAGCTTGTGAAGACATGTCTGAGGTGGCCAGTCTGCATATCTCCATCCCCCTCGCCTTCATGTTGTATCTCAGATTGATGATGTAGTAGATTGCGGCTACTAGTACCCCTGTTGCCGCCACCATGTAGTAGGCGGCCTGAATCTCAACTAGGTCAACCAATCACAATTCACCTGACTTAGTAACAGGTGGAGATGAGGATAAGATTATGGAGAAAGCATTTAACCTGTCTATCTCCTAGGTACATATTTCAATGCAGTCTTGGGAGGACTCATATGGCCTTTTTTCACCCTGATCTCGGCCATCCTCTTTGCGAGAAACTCAAATCCGAGCCACAGATCTCCGCCGTATAGACTTCTTCCCTTCAATAGCACGTCTTTGAACTTCTCCCAATAAAGGGTCACAGAGGAACCTAGGGCCCTATAGACTAGGTCTTCGTCTATCAGCTTGTCTTCGAGCAGCAACCCTATTCCGTTGTACCAGTAGAATATCATCATCCTCTTCACGTAGTTGTCCATATTGTTGTCTGACCCGTACTTCTTCTCGAAGTCATAGTAGTCGCCCCACTCCATGTACATGAGTTCATGGCCATTTCTCATGAATTCGTCCGAAGTATAGTCCTTGAATATATTCATGAAGAGTTGGGCTTCACGGTTTCGGTTCTGCGCCCTGATATTTATCACGTAGAAGGCAGCCGCTAACAGTACTCCAGTAGCGGCTATCATGTAATAAGCTACTTGTATCTCGGCTAGGTCAACTATACAAGTTCACGGATAAGTATCAGGTGGGGCTGAGGATAAAAATATAGCCAGGTTGATTTAATGAAATAAAAAATATGAATTAAGGGTCCTACTTGGTTACTATAACGGGGCACGTTGCTTCGGCGACGACTTTACTTGAGACGGAGCCAAGGAGCCATGCTTTAGCTCCCCCAACTCCCCTGCTACCAAGCGCAATGCAGTCAAAGCCTTCCTCCTTGGCTATACGAAGGATTACAGATGGAGGATCATCACTCCGCTCGCTCCTCATCTCATACTTTATTTTAGCCTCCTTCAGCTCCTTCTCAACATCAGCCAGTAGACGTAGGGTTGGCATGTCCCGAATCTCCGTACCCTCGAATTTAGTAACCTTTGGATCCCAGAAGATATGCAGGAGAGTGACTGAGCCCGAGAATTTTTTTGCTATGTCTGATGCTTCTTTCAGAGCCCTCTTCGAGTATTCAGACCCATCGTAAGCAACAAGAATCTTGGCGCCTTCTTTCAAAATCTTCCACCGGGAATCAATTCGGTTTTAGGCTGTTTAACATTTACGATCAGGGGTAATTATATCTGGATTTGCTACACTACTTTGCGCGGATGGCAGAACCTATTGATAGATTTGATTTAATTATTATTAATAGATGTCCATTAGAACTGTCGATATTCAAAATTTTACACACATGAATCATTAGTAAAATAAGATGTCTACACGTGTGTAATTTTGTGAATCTCGACACCAAGTATCAGGTGGAGCTGAGGATAAGATTATGGATAGGGTGGAATTGGTTTCAATCCGAGGGCTTTTCTCTTCTCAGCACGCATGGGAAGCTCCCTCTCAACGAAGTCCTTCCTATACTTCTCCCGTTCCTCAATCATAGAGTAGTATAGATACTCGAATGTTGCATGAAGCCCACCCTTAGGCGGTGTCTCATATCTTCCTCTATACTCTAAGATGATCGGCTCATACTTCTCCCACATTGCTAGGGGAACCCAGCCCCACCAGCTCCATAGCGTCCCTGCGGAGAGAAGCCCGTCTCTGACCAGCATACCTTGGAGGCTCCAGTGGGCGAGCTGAAGCTGGAACTTGTTCCACGCCTCGGAGTTAGTCTCGGGTCCGTATTTCTTCATGAAGTCGTCGAAGTCAACCCAGCTCCATTTGTTAGACAGCATCTCCAGAGCGGTTGATCGATACCCTTTGTCTATGTAGGTGTCCGATAGCTGCATGAAAAGCTGTGCCTGACGTGTCTCGAGGGTTTGTTGCTGTGCTTTTAATGCGAGTTCCTGTGTCTTCAGGCTCAGCTCCTGATTCCGTTGGCTTATCCGGAGGTTCAAAACGTAGTAGACAGCTGCTACGCATACTCCAAAGGCTCCAGCAATGTAGGACACTGACTGGAGCAGAGCTAGGTCAACCATACAACCACGGTTAATTAGTTAGCGTGAACTGAGGATAAGATTATGGAGAAGAGAGGGCGAAGCAGTGAAGTCCCCATCTATTTTTTCTTTGTATAGGAAAACTTCTTACGGATTATTTTCTCAATGTATTTTCTAGGTTTTTTTGGTTTCTCGTGCCTCTCCTCTGGTATCGCTGTCAATTTTATACATAGAATATGAGGTGGAGCTGAGGATAAGCTATTCGTCCTCTTTCAAAATGCTTTACGTTAGATGAGGCTTATGCCAAAGTTAATTTATGGTAAGATTTTTCGAGTATCAGGTGGAAGTGAGGATAAGGCTATGGCCCATATACAAAAAAACAAGTGAATAACTACAATCAAAAAATGGGGATGATCCATTCGACGCCTCCAGCAACGTTTCATCACTTAGCAGTATAATCATGTAGTTGTGTCCAAAAGTGCACCGTGAATGTCTCGGGAACTATCTGGCCCATGAACTCCTCCCAGAGCTTCACCATCTCCTTGTCCTGGTAACTGTAGTCTAGGAACTTCTCAGCCACACCCATGTCTGCGAACTCGAATAATTCATGGTAAGTCCCAACGGAGCCAATCTTGTGAGTGAACGCCTTGTACGACTTGAGGCCCTTGAACTTCTCGGGTTTATCCTTTATAAGTTTTAAAACCTTTGGCATGAGCGCTTCTAGCTCAGCCTGTTTCTCCGGCTTAACCACATATGTTTGAACCATAAACACCATTCAACGCTTACCTCCCAATTTCTTTGTTTTTCTTAATCGCCCCCTCTCGGAGCCTGGGTTCCATTGCTTTGATTGATAGTAGAACCTTGAATGGGACTTGTTTTAACAGTTATTAAAGGCTATCTGTTAGCCTTATGCTAACACAGTCCTGTAGCTCGGAAATGCACGGAAAGATGACGGGTGACGAATGATGAAGGCGGGATGGTGTGAAAATGGTTAGGCCATGAGAGGAGTTTAGAAGGTGCTTGGAACAAGTTCGCGAGAGCATTAGTCCCTTTAGACGCTTATCAACGAGAAGGCCCAGCTCCTCGCGAAGTACCTTCGGGAGAGAATAAGAGTTGGACCCCACGAAAATATGGGAAATAGTGTGTGTATTAAGCGCATGCGATTATGTGCGCACGGAGAAGAACTCTTTGTGTACACTAAACTCTCTCAATGTCTATGCTCACCTTAAAGCCGCTGTTAAAGCTCCTGGTCACGGTGCACCCGTTATCATCATGCTCCTTGACGACCCCCTCAAACTCGGCTAGATGCTCCTCAGGAACGTCAACCCGCACGGTCAAATCCATAGACTTGTAGACCCCACGTTTCCTGCTATCCGCACCCTTCCTCGCCGTCGCAAAAGCCTCGATGCCCCTGTACAGGGCACCCTTCCTCCTAGCGTCTAGCTCGTACTCGCAGGAGGCTACAGTACACATGAGAGCCGCAGCCATCATGAAGGCGCCTGGTACTCCGTCGGAGTTGTACCCTTCCCTGACGGTGACCTCGTTGACGTCAAGGTACTTGTTGTTGAGAGATATCTTATAGTCGCCGTTCTCAAGCCTCCTAATCCTAACCGTTTCATCAACCATCAGAACTCACGACCCTTACGGTACTCCTGCTCATACATTCAATCACGGTTGGGTATCGGGTGGAACTCAGGATAAGGCTATGGAGAAAACGATGGCTGAATGATCAAATTTTCTCAAAAGCCTTCTCGACCTCGCCCGCCGTGAGAGCTCCACGGGGATACACACTCTTCAACAAATCATACAAGTACTCCTGGTTCTCACAGAGCCTCGGGTTATTACTCCTCACTCGGTACTCCTTGAATAACGGCCCAAACTTCTCCCAGTAATCCACGAACTCCTCGGAGACGAGGTCCGATACCAGGGAGGGATCAATCAGACCCCTCCTCACCAGGACACCGGCGCCCTCGAAGTAGTGGGAGAGCAGGTCCATGCTCTTGTACGCCTCTGGATTCGCGTGCGCACCGTATTTCTCACTCCATTCGTCGA
>Ga0315291_10011553_pt1 | contig 10759 bp, 5 predicted proteins | sample YL17G12_20_MG_FD_203070 | JGI IMG/M metagenome (GOLD analysis project Ga0315291, IMG submission 203070) | Sediment microbial communities from Yellowstone Lake, YNP, Wyoming, USA - YL17G12_20 | ecosystem: Environmental > Aquatic > Freshwater > Lake > Sediment | place: USA: Wyoming | collected... | reverse complement strand
TCGATGAGGTCGAAGGCCTCGACCGGCAGGCCGGTCCGCGCCTGGAGGCGCCGGACGCCCTCGACCGGGGCGAGGAAGAGCCACTTCGGGGCGACCTCGGCCTGGGCGTAGCCCACGATCCGGGCGAGCGGCGTCAGCCCAAGCCGCTCCACCGCCCGCTCGCTGGCGACGACGGTGGCCGCGGCGCCGTCGGTGATCCCGGGCGCGTTGCCGGCAGTGACGGTCCCCTCCTCCGCCGTGCCCCGGTCCTCGCCGGCGGGCACTGCGAAAACCGGCTTCAGGCGCGCCAGGGCCTCGGCGGTCGAATCGCGGCGGGGGCCCTCGTCGGCTTCGACGACCGTTTCGCGGGCCTTCGCGTCGCGCACGGTGACGGGCGCCATCTCCGCGGCAAAGCGGCCCTCATCCTGTGCGGCGATCGCGCGGCGGTGGCTCTCGAGGGCGAAGGCGTCCTGGTCGGCGCGGCTGACCTGCTCACGAATCGCCACGCGCTCCGCGTGGGTGCCCATGTGGCAGTCCTCCAGGGCGCACCAGAGGCCGTCGTGGACCGCGGCGTCGACCAAGGTGGCGTTGCCGAGCCGGTACCCGAAGCGCGCTCCCGGGAGCAGGTAGGGCGCCCCGTTCATGCTCTCCATGCCGCCGGCCACCGCCAGCTCGGCGTCGCCGGCCCGGATCTCGGCGGCGGCCAGCATGATCGCCTTGAGGCCCGAACCGCAGACGCGGTTGATCGTCGTCGCCGGGGTCTCGTCGCGGAGGCCGGCCGCGAGCGCCGCCTGTCGCGCGGGCGCCTGCCCGGCCCCCGCCTGGAGCACCTGCCCCATGAGGACGTCGTCGATCTCGGCAGTCACCGGGTCGAGGCCGGCGCGCTCCACGGCGGCCCGGATGGCGACCGCGCCCAGTTCCGTCGCGGGGACGCCCGCCAGCGCCCCGCCGAACTTGCCGATCGGCGTCCGGGCCGCCGAGACGATGTAGACCTGGCCGGAGGGGCCAACCCGTGCAGTCACGTCCAGAGTGTACGACCGCCGGCCTCGCCGGCGACCCCCGTGGCGCCGGGCGGCTCGCGGTGGCCTCCGATATCCTCGCGGTGGTCGGACCTCGCGGTCCGCGAAGGTCCGGACCCGGGAGGAGTGGTGTTGGAGACCGGCGGCCTCGGGCGGCTCGCTCTGCGCCGAATCCGGGCGGACTGGGCCGTGGCCTCGCTCGCGTGGCTCCTCCTGGTGGCGGGGGCGGCGCTTCCCGCCACCGGGATCCTGTACGGCGAACGCGTGGCCCTGGGCAGCCTCCGCGCCCGGTTCGTCACGGCGCCCGCGGGCGACCGGACCGTGCGCGCGGCGATCAGCGCCCCGCTGGATGAGATCGATGGCGTCGATGCCGTCATGGCGTCGGAGGTCGGCCGGTCGATCGCGCCGGCCGCGCCCGGAGGCGACGCCGCCTCCAGCCCGATCGGCGGCTCCGGCCCGGCCCCGGGCGTCGTGCGCGTCCTCCGATCCGACGGGTTCACGCTCGCCTCGCCGGCAGGCGTCGCGGGCGACCTCGTGGTTTTCGGCGCCTTCGACGACATCTCGTCACACGCGTCGCTGACCGACGGCCGGTGGGCACAGCCGGGCCGGACGCCGCTCGAGGCAACCCTTTCCGAGGGGGCCGCCACCGCGCTCGGCCTCGGCGTCGGCGACACCGCCATCCTCCGCGACATCCGCGACGCGACCCACGCCGTGACCCTGCGCGTCATCGGCACCTGGCGCCCGGACGCGTCGGACGCATACTGGGTGGACGACACGTTGGACCTCACGGGCAGCGAGACGATCCGCCGCACCACCCGGGGACCCTTCGTGGTGGCACGCGACGACCTGCGCGCGGCGGCGGCGAGCCGGGACGTCGGGGCGGAGTGGCGTGGCCTGCCGTCCGCCGACCGGCTGACTCTCCGGACATCCGCCCTGCTCCGGGCCGGCCTGGAACTCCTGCCGAGACGCCTCCAGGCGGCCGTCGGGGTCAGCCGCTCCGTCGCCGTGACGACGGGCCTGCCCGATCTGCTGGCCGACCTCGAGCAGGCGGCCCTCGTCGGACGCGAGCTGATCGTGCTCCTCGTCGCGCAGCTGGCCGTGCTTGCCGGCTACGCGCTCGTTCTCGTCGGCAGCGTGCTGGCGGGGCGGCGGCGGGAGGAGAACGCCCTTCTCCGCGAGCGCGGAGCGGGCGCCGGACAGGTTGCCGCGGCCGCGATCATGGAAGGCCTCGTCCTCGGCGCTCCGGCGGCCGTGGCCGCGACGCTGATCGCGGGGGTCGGCGTCGGGATCCTCGCGAGCGGCAGCGTTGCCGCCGCGGCGGGGGTGGTCGGCGGCCCGGACGCCCTCACCTTGCTCGTCGCCTGCGTGGGGGTCGGACTCGGGGCGCTCGCGCTGGTCGCCCCGACGCTGACCGCGGGGACGAACCTTCCGGCCCTCCGCGCGGCCCTCGGACGACGCATGGGCCAGACGCTGGCCCAGCGGCTGGGCCTCGACCTCGTGCTCTTCGCGGTCGCCGCGGTCGCGATCTGGCAGGTCCGCTCGTACAGTGTTTCGGCATCCGGCGGCGGGCCGGACGGCGGGCCGGTCGGTGCCGGGCAGTCGCTGGACCCGGTGCTGGTGCTCACGCCCGCCATCGGCCTGCTCGCCGGCGCCGTCCTGGTCATGCGGCTCGTGCCGCGCCTGGCCGAGATCGCCGAGCGCCGGCTTGGGGGGCTCCGCGGCCCGGTGCTGCCCATGGCCGGGCGCGAGGTTGCCCGGCGTCCGCAGCGCCACACCCGCGTCGCGCTGCTGGTCGTGCTGGCCGCGGCCCTCGGCGGTCTGGCCTCGGCCCACGCGGCAACGTGGGTCCGGTCCCAGGCGGACCAGGCCGCCTACCAGGTGGTGGCCGACGTGCGGGTCATCAGCGCGCCGGCCGCCGGTTCGCCGGGCTGGCTCGCCGGGCCCGCCTACCGGGCGCTGCCCGGCGTGGCGGCGGCCACCGCCGTCCTGCACCGGAACATCGAGACGGGCCCGGCCGCGGGCGGCCAGCTGCTGGCGCTCGATGCCGCGGCCGTTGCCGGGCTCTCCGACCTGCCCGCGAGCGCGGCGGCCGTCCTGCCCATGCTGGGCGACCTCTCAAGCGGCCGCCCCGCGGCGCAGGTCGCGGCGTTGCCCCCCGGCACCCGGCGGCTCGAGATCACCGTCGACGCGGATCTCCGTGTCTCTTCCGACCAGCCCGGCGCGCCGCCCGCGAACCCGGAGATCCCGGGCGTTGGCGTCACGGTGTACCTGGCGGACGCGGACGGCAGGATCATCACCCTGGACGCGGGGACAGCGCCCGCGACGGCGGCCGGGAGCCGCCTCGAGGTGCAGCTCGCGCGTGCGATCGGCGGCCAGCCCGTGGCTCCCGACGACGGCCTGGGCGTCCTGGCGGTCGAGCTGTCGCTCGCCCCGCCTCCGGGCGGCGCCACGACCGGCACGGTCGAGCTGCGCGGGCTCGCCGCCAGCGCTTCGGACGCCCCGGCCGCGGGCCCCTGGACGGACGTTGCGCTCGACCCGGACGTCACCGGATGGGGCTGGCTACGCCTGGACGCGGGACGCCAGGTCGAATACCGCCCGCCCGGCGCGCGATGGAGCCGGATCACGATCGGCACCGGGCCGGGCGCCACGCATCCCGTGGGCGGCCCTGGATCGGCCTTCCCCACGCGCTTCCGCCTCTGGACGGCGCCGGAGTCGGCGACGCCGCTGCCTGCGATCGCCAATTCGGCCTTCCTGCAGCAGATGGGGGCCAAGGTCGGTGACCGGGTCGACGGCCAGATGGTCGGCGACGGCGTGGGCCTCCGGATCGTCGGCGTCACCGACCTCTTCCCGCCGCTCGATCCGGGTCGCCCGTTCGTGGTCGTGGACCGGTCGTGGTTCGAGCGGGCACGGCTGGGAGCCGGCGGCGGGACGGTCGACGTGGACGAGTGGTGGCTGGCGACGAGCGCGGCCGGGCAGGCGGGCCCGGGCGCCGGGACGGCGCTGGGCGATGCGCTGCGCGGCCCGCCGTTCCAGGCCCGCGAGGTCATGGGCCGCGCCGCCGTGCGCGAGGCGCGCCTGGTCGATCCGATCGGGCTCGGGATCATCGGCGCGCTCCGGCTCGGCGCCCTCGCCGCGGTCGTCTTCGCGACCATCGGGTTCGTGTTCCAGGCCGCCGTCTCGACGCGCGAGCGGCTCGCCGAGTTCGCCCTGCTCCGGGCGCTCGGCGTCTCCGGGAACCAGGTGCTGCAGTGGCTCTGGCTCGAGCACGCCTCGGTCCTCGCCTTCTCGCTGGGCGCGGGCACGGGCCTGGGGCTGCTCCTCGCCTGGCTCCTCGTCCCGTCGGCGACGCTGACGGCAACCGGCGCAGCCCCGGTTCCCGCGCCGGAGATCGTCGTCCCGCTCTCGTTCATTGCGGGCCTCGCGATCGCGGCCGCGTTCCTGCTCGTGCTGACCCTCGGGGTCCTGGCCCGCCTCGTCCGCAGGATCGAGGTCGCGGCCACCCTGCGCGAGGGGCAGACGTGACCCGATGACCTGGCTGCGGTCCTCCCTTCGCCGCCTCCGCGACGCGCCGGCCACGGCGGTCGGGTTCGGGCTGCTCCTCTTCGTGACGACGTTCCTCTTCGCGGCCGCGCCACGCGCCATCGACGCCCTGGCCACGCGGACCGTGCGGGCCGAGCTGCGCGCCGCGACGCCGGTGGCCCGCAACGTCGAGCTCACCAGGATCACCCGCCTCGAGCCGACGGGCAGCGACCCACTCGACAGCGTCCGGCTCGGCGGCGACGCCCTCGCCGGGCAGCTTCCCCCGTCCGTGCGGGCGGCCGCTTCGACGCACCGCTTCGTGGTCGACACGCCGCGCTGGGCGATCACCACGCCGCGACCGGAGCCGGGCACGCTCACCTTCCGCTTCCAGGAAGGGGTGCCCGAAGCGATCACGTATACCGCGGGACGACCGCCGACCGGCGCGACGCGCCAGGCCGCGGACGCGCCCGACCTTCCCGGGCTGCTCACCACGTTCGAGGGCGCCCTGTCCGAGGAGACCGCGGCCGCGCTCCAGGCCCAGCTCGGCGACGTCATCGACCTCGCCATCGACGAAACGGACGTCCTGGTGCGTGGCACGGGGGTCGAGTCGCGCTGCCGGGTTCAGATCGTGGGGCTCTTCCGGCCGGCCGATTCGTCCGCGCCCGTCTGGTACGCGGAGAACGGGCTGCTGCGGGCCAGCACCCGCGTCTTCGGCCCCTCGGTCGCGATCCTCGACGTCCGCCTCCTCATGGCCCCCGACGCCTACCGGCCGGTCATGGCGGCGACCGACGTCGCGAACATCGTCCTTCGCTACACGTGGCGCTTCTTCGTCGATCCATACGCGATCGAGGCCCGCGACCTCCCTGGCCTCACGGCGGACCTGCGGCGCACGGAGAGCACGTTCCCGAAGCTGCCGAGCGCGGCGCGTGCCGTTGACTCCGCCCAGCTCACCTCCGCCCTCGCCGACCTGCTCGCTGGATTCGACGAGCGGTGGTCCTTCGCGACGGCGATCATGGCCACCGGCGCCGCCGGCCCGGCGGCCATGGCGATCGTCGCAGTCGGGTTCATCGCCCTCCTCGGCGCCCGACGACGACGACCGGTCCTCGCGGCCTGGCGGGCGCGTGGCGCTTCCACGACCCAGGTGCTGCTCGGAACGGCAGCCGAGGGCGTCGTCATCGGCGCGCCTGCCGCCGCGCTGGCGGCGGCAGGCGCCATCGTCCTCGTCCCGGGGGGTCAGGCGGGGCCCAGCCTGCTGGCCGGTGGCGCGGTCTTCGCCGCTGGCGTGCTCCTCGTGGCGCTGCTCGAGACCCCGCCGGCGCTCGTGGCGAAGGGCCGGGTCAGCAGCAGCCCCGCGGATGGTGCGCCGAGCGCCCGGTCGAGCGGGCGCCGGCAGGTGGTGCTGGAGCTCCTGGTGGTGGCCCTCGCCGTGGCGGCCATCGCGCTCCTGCGCTCGCGCGGCGCCGACTCGGGCGGCGAGCCCGTGGGCCCGGAGCTCCCGGCGACCGGCGCTCTCGCCATCGCGAACCCGTTCCTTGCCGCGGCGCCCGCGCTCGCCTGCCTCGCGGCGGCCGTGGCGGCGCGTCGGCTCATCCCGCTGCCCATCCGAGCGCTGGCGGCCCTCGCCGCCCAGGGCCGCGGCCTCCCGACGGCCCTGGCGATGCGGCGGGCGAGCCGGCAGAACGGCTCGGGCGCCGTGATGGCAGTCCTCCTGGCGAGCGCCGCCATCACGGCGTTCACGGCCGCCACCGTGCTCTCGCTCGACCACGGGGCCGACGTGGTGGCCTGGCAGGACGTCGGCGCCGACTACCACGTCACGATCGGCTACGGCAGCCTGCCCGAGGACTTCGACCCCTCGGCGCTCCCCGGCGTCGAGGCGAGCGCGGTCGCCTTCCGCGGCACGGCGAATGTCGCGACCGACCTGGGCGCCTACGACCTGCTGGCCATCGAGGCGCCCGCCTACGCCGCCCTCGTGCGCGGCACGCCGGCCGATCGTTCGTTGCCGGCGGAGATGCTGGACCCGGATCCCGACACCGTCCCCGTCATCCTGTCCTCGGTGGTGGCCGCCCGGGCCGGCGTGCAGGAGGTCGGCCAGAAGCTCGACGTGCGCGTCCGGAGCCGCCGAATCCCGGCCCACGTGGCGGCGATCCGGGACGCGTTCCCGTCGCTCCCGGTGGGCGGCACGTTCGTCGTGATCTCCCGGTCCCACCTGCTGGCACTCGATCCCACCCTCGACCTCCAGCCGACCGACGTCTACATGGCCGTGTCCCCCGCTGCGCGCGACGCGCTCCTTGGTACCCTGTCCCACCTGGGACCTGCCGTCCAGGTCGCCAGCCGCGCGGAGGAGACCGCCACGCTGCGCGACCAGCCTGTCAACCGGACCGTGGCCATCGTGGTCCTGGCGGCCGCCGTCGCGGGGGCCTTCTACGCCGTGCTTGCGCTCGTCGCGGGCCTGGCGCTGGCCGGTTCCGCTCGATCCAACGAGGTTGCCCACCTGCGCATGCTCGGTCTGGCCCCCCGCGAGGGGACGGCCCTGGTCGCCCTGGAGTTCGGTCCGGTCGTCGGGCTGGCGCTGCTTGCCGGCACCATCCTGGGGGTGGGCCTCTTCGAGGCGATCCGCGGAGCCCTGGGCCTCGGCAGGCTCCTCGGCTCCCCGCTGGACATCCCTCTCGCGATCGCCCCCGGACCGTTTGCCGTCATCGTGCTCGCAACGGGAGCGATCACGGGCGCCGCGATCGCCCTGGCGGGTGCGCTGCAGGGTCGCGCGGCCCCGGTCGGCGCTGTCCGTCGAGGGATCGAATGAGCGGCCCGGCCCGCGGCGCGCGGGACGCCCGTCACCACCGTGACTCCTGGCGCTCGCCGGGCCCGATCATCCTGTGCGAGAACCTCGTCCGCATCTTCAAGCTCGCCGATCTCGAGGTCGTGGCCCTGCAGGGGCTCGATCTCGCCGTCGAGGCGGGCGAGATCGTGGCCATCGTCGGCGCGTCGGGGAGCGGGAAGTCGACGCTGATGGGGATCCTGGGCGGGATGGACGTCCCGTCCGCCGGCCGAGCCGTCGTCGCCGGCCACGACCTGACGCGCCTGGGTCGCTCCGGGCGAACCCTCTTCCTGCGGCGAGTCGTCGGCTTCATCGGCCAGCGGACCGAACGCAACCTGCTGCCCTACCTGAGCGCAGTCGAGAACGTCGAGCTGCCGATGATCCTCGACGGGGGCCGCGAGACGCGCGCGCGCGCCCTCGAGCTCCTCGAGATGGTCGGCATGGGTGAGCACATCGCCCACCGGCCGGATCGACTCTCGGGGGGCGAGCAGCAGCGCGTCTCCATCGCCGTGGGTCTCGCCAACAGCCCGGCGGTGCTCCTGGCGGACGAACCCACGGGCGAGCTCGACAGCGCGACGGCGGCCGAGGTCTTCGGCGTCTTGCGAACGGCGAATCGCGAGCTGGGGACGACGATCCTCGTCGTGACCCACGACCCGCTCGTCGCGGAGCACGTCGAGCGTACGATCGCCATCCGCGACGGTCGGACCAGCACGGAGACGCTCCGCCATCGGGTCTTCTCCGACGATGGAACCCACCAGGTGGTGGCCCAGGAGCTCGCCGTGCTCGACCGCGCGGGCCGGGTCCAGCTGCCGCGTGCCCACGTCGAGAAGCTCGGCCTGCGCGGTCGCGTGCAGCTCCACCTGGAGCAGGATCACGTGGGCGTCTGGCCCGACCCGACCCAGGGCAGAACGGGGACGGACGCCGACGGGTCGGGCAACGCCAGGTCGGGCGACGCGGGGGAGGCACCGTGACGGAACGCTACGCGCGACCCGTGCCGGCTCCCGGGGCCGGTCTCCGCCCGCCCGTCGTCGAGGCCGTGGGGCTGACCCGCGACTACGCCTTCGGGGGCGCGACGGTCCACGCCCTGCGGGGCATCGACCTGTCCGTGGCCGAAGGCGAGCTGGTGGCAGTCCGAGGACGATCGGGGAGCGGCAAGACAACCCTCCTCAACCTGATCGGCGGCCTGGACCGGCCGACCAGCGGCCGCGTGCTCATCGAGAGCCGCGAGATCACCGCGATGTCCGAATCGGAGCTGGTGGACCTGCGGCGCCAGCACGTGTCGTTCATCTTCCAGACGTTCGGCCTGATCCCGTACCTGAGCGCGGCGGAGAACGTGGAGATCCCGCTGCGACTCCTGCGGACCGAGCCGGTCGAACGCGACCGCCGCGTGCTCGAGCTGCTCGAGCTGGTGGGCCTGGACGACCGCGCCCGCCACCGCCCGATGGAGCTCTCGGGCGGCGAGCAGCAGCGGGTGGCCATCGCGCGCTCGCTCGCGGGCACCCCGACGCTCCTGCTCGCGGACGAGCCGACGGGCCAGCTCGACTCCGAGACGGGGCATCGGATCATGGAGCTTCTCCGCTCGGTGATGCGGCAACGCACGCTGACTGCGATCGTGGCGACCCATGACCCCCGCATCCTGGACGTGGCCGACCGCGTGGTCGAGCTGCGCGACGGAGCCCTCGCGCGCGACGACCACGCGTAGCGCGCGGCGAGCCGTCCGATGAGACGCCGCGCCGGGCCCTACCCCCGCGGCCGGCCCAGGACGGCGTCCGCGACGATGCCGCGGTGGACCTGGTTCGTGCCCTCGTAGATCTGGGCGCCCTTCGCGTCGCGCATCAGGCGCTCCACGCCGGTCTCCCGCGAGTAGCCCGCTCCGCCGAGGAGCTGCACAGCGTCGGTGGCGACGCGCATCGCGGCGTCGGAGGCGGTCCACTTGGCGAGCGACGCGGCGGCCGCGACCTCCGCACCCCCGGCGCCGCGGTCGCGGGTAGCGGCCGCCTCGCGGGTGAGCGCGCGTGCGACGGCCACCTGCTGCGCCATCTCGGCGACCATGAAGCGGAGGCCCTGCAGCTCGGCGATCGGCGCGCCGTATGCCCTCCGCTCCCCGAGGTACGCGGCGGCCTGCTCCAGCGCGGACCGGGCGAGGCCCGTGCACGCCGCGGCGATCCCGATCCGCCCGTCGACGAGTGCCGAGAGGGCAACCCGATACCCCTCGCCCTCCCCGCCGAGGCGGTTCGCGGCCGGGATCTCGGCGCCGTCGAAAACCAGCTCCGCGGCCGGGCAGCTGCGGATCCCCATCTTCTTCTCGTGGGCGCCGAAGCGGAAACCGGGCGTCCCCTTCTCCACCAGGAAGGCCGTGATCGCGGCCGGGCCGCGCGCCGGGTCGAGGGTCGCGAAGACGAGGTAGCGCTCGGCCTCGGGCGCGTTCGAGATCCACACCTTCGTCCCGGTCAGCCGGTAGGCCTCCGGCGCCTCCGGCGGACCCACGGGCTCCGCCCGCATCCGGATGGCGGCCGCGTCCGAACCCGCCTCCGGTTCGGTAAGCGCGAACGCACCGAGTGCCTCGCCCGCCTGGAGGGCGGGCAGCCAGCGCGTCTTCTGCGCCTCGCTCCCCCACCGCACGACCGGGTTCTGGTGGAGCACGTGCACGCACAGGGTGACGGCGAGCGCCATGTCGGCGGCCGCGATCTCCTCCACGACGATTGTCCAGGCAACGGCCGACAGGCCCGCGCCGCCGACCGCCTCGGGGAAGGGAGCGGCGAGCAACCCCAGCTCGGCCATCCGGGTCACGAGCCCGCGGTCGAACCGCTCCGCCTCGTCGCGCTCGATGGCGCCCGGCGCGACCACCTCGCGGGCGAAGGCGCGGACCGTCTCCCCGAGCAGCCGGATCTCCGGGTCGAGGCCGGCGAACGCGTCGAGCAGCACCCCAGAGCCCTCAGGCCCGCGGGTAGGAAAAGAAGCCGGTGCCGCTCTTCTGGCCAAGCTTCCCGCTGGCCACCAGGTCCTCAAGCACGCGCGGCGGCCGGAACCGCTCTTCGCCGAGGTCGGCGTGGAGGACGCGCATGATGCCGAGCACCACGTCGAGGCCGATGAAGTCGGCCAGGGCGAGCGGCCCCATCGGGTGGTTCAGGCCGACCCGCGCGCCGGTGTCGATGTCCTCGGCCGTGCCAATCCCCTCCTCCAGCGCGCGCATCGCCTCGGCGAGGAGCGGCATCAGGATCCGGTTGACGATGAAGCCCGGCCGGTCCGCCGAGACGATCACCCTCTTGCCGAGATCGGCCGCGAGGGCGCACACCGCGTCGGTCGTCGCGTCGTCCGTGGCCGTTCCCCGGATCAACTCGACCAGCGGCATGACGGGCACCGGGCTGAAGAAGTGCATCCCGCAGAAGGAGGGCCTGCGCGCGGGCACGAGCGCCTCGGCGAGGCG
>Ga0315291_10011551_pt1 | contig 10760 bp, 6 predicted proteins | sample YL17G12_20_MG_FD_203070 | JGI IMG/M metagenome (GOLD analysis project Ga0315291, IMG submission 203070) | Sediment microbial communities from Yellowstone Lake, YNP, Wyoming, USA - YL17G12_20 | ecosystem: Environmental > Aquatic > Freshwater > Lake > Sediment | place: USA: Wyoming | collected... | reverse complement strand
CTCCCACCCCACAACCCCCCCACCCCGGGACCTCATCCTGGGGGGGGGGGGGGGGGGGGGGGCCCCGCCCCCGCCCCCCCCCCCCCCCGGTTTGGGGGGGGCGGGGGGGCCGCCCCCCCCCGGCCACCCCGACCGCATGAATGCGATCACTACAAACGGGTCATCTCTCTGGAGTGCGGCGCCGCTTGGGTCACGACCTCCTGGGCGCCAGGTCGATCCGCTTCAGGGCCACGTCGACCAGGAAGATCAGTGTAGCCGCCATCAGCAGATAGGGCAAACAGGGTGTGGTTCGCCGGAGAGCATCCTTATCCTCCGGCGGTGCGAAGACTTCGTCCGGCCGGGGGTTGTACCGGCCGCCGGTGATTTCGGCGATCGACCGCAGCAGGTCCTGGTCGGTGGGCTTCAGCCGAAGCTCATCGGCGTAGCCGACCACCAGGCCGCGCCGCCCGACGTATATCGTGCGACCGCTGCGGCTGAGCGTCACCTCCAGCCGGTAAGCCGCCGGCGGGTCAGAAATTGAAAATTGAGAATTGAAAATTGAAAATTGAAAATTGGCGGCATATCGGCCAGGGGCGACTTGCGCCAGAGGGACTTTGTGGCTGGCGTTGTGGGGATCGACGATCTTAAGCGTTGCTGTGGCGCCGTTGACATACTGGCCGTCGGTATCGACCGCATCGAGGATGAGCTGCGCCTGGTCGTTTTTTCGCTCTAGGGCAAGCAGAAAACCCTGGGAGTCGTCTGGCCGCATGGCATATCGGACCAATTGGGCCCAGAAGGGACCCAGCCCGGGCCACTTCAGCCAGAGCGGGGCCCAACTGCTCTGCACGCTGGAGGTGAAGGCTGCGCTGAAACCACGGCCGTATCGCCACCAGATCAGCAGCGGATCGCGGTTCTCGGCGGAGAGGGCAAGCTGGGCGTTGGGCTTGGCGACGGTCTGGACGTAGCCCAGCAGCGGCGGCACCCCTGCGAGTCCCAGGTCCGCAAAGACCGCCGCCGCGTCGTCCAAGTGGGGGGAGACGAGTTTCTCGATGACGCCCAGCCTGCCGGCAGTGGAGGCCTCGAGCTGGAAGACGCGGGGGACGGCGGCCGCATTCTGGCAGAAGTAGTAATGCCCCTGGCCACGCCCGGCGATGTCTTGCAAGAGTTGCTGGGCGGCGTGGTCGCCCACGGCCACCGTCGAAACCGTGATCCCGGAGGCGGCGATGTCTTGGGTGAGCGTCTCGAAGTCGCCGGGTTGGGAGAGGCCATCGCTGAGGACGAGCATGTGTTTGTGATCGGCCACCGCCTCGCGGAGCGCCAGGTAGGCCTTTTCCATGGCCGGGTACAGGTTGGTGCGGCCCCCGGCGGTGATGGTAGCGACCTGGTCGAGCACCTGCTGCTTGTGGGAGCAAGGCCGGATTGGGCTGACCCATTGGCTGTCGTCGCTAAACGCGATCACCCCGACCTGGTCGCGGGGTGCGAGGCTTTCGACCGCCTGCCGGGTGGCCTGCTTGGCCAGCTCGATACTGGCCCCCGTCATCGAGGCGGAGCGGTCGATCACCAGGACCATGGCCAGGCTTGGCTGGGGCTGATCCTCTCTGGGCTCGCAGCGGACGGGGAGGATCTCTTCGAGGATAGTGCCGTGGTAGCCGCCGGCAGTCAGTGTCCGGTCGCCCCCCAGTACGATCAGCCCGCCGCCAAAGTCGTGGACGTACTGCCGGGCGGCCTCCATCTGCCCGGGGCTGAGCGACGCCGCCGGGACGTTCGAGAGCATCAGCAGTTGGTAGCCTTGCAGATCGGCCAGCTCCGCGGGCATTTTCTCCGGTGGGCGGATCTCCACGTCGACGTACTGCTGGTTGAGGGCGGCGGCGAGCGGTCGGGCCAAATCCGGCTGGCCTTCGATCAGCAGCACCCGGGGGTTGCCGGTAACCAGCACCAGGGCCGACGCCCGATTGTTCTCCGTCAGCGTGTCTTTGAAGCCGTCCAGTTCAGCCGTCAGCACGGCCTCTGACTGGCCCGTCAGGACATGGCGGAAGCGGCAGCGGTTCTCGCCCTTGCTCACGTGTTTCTGTTGGGTGACGACCGGTCGGTCTGCTGCGAGCAGCCGCACGGTGCCGTCGCTCTCCCCGGCGGATTGCACGACGACGTCGACGTCAAACGGCTCGCCCCGGCGGACTTGTGCCTTGGTCTCGACTGCGGAGACGTAGACTTCGTTGTCGGGAATGCCGGGCAGGGGCACGGTCCAGACGGGCATGGTGGCGACCCTGGCGGCGGCCAGCGCGTCGCCGGTCGTCTGGTTGCCGTCGGCGAGGAGCACCGGGCGGGGCACGTATCCCGACCGAGTGGCCGCTGCGGCCGCCGCGACGGCCGTGGCCAGGTCGGTGCCGCGGCGGTGTGCCACTGGCATGATGCCAGTGCCACCACCCGGCCGCAGCGCGAATGGCAGCCGGGCAGACTGATTTCTGCCGACATCTTTCAGGGCCTCGTTGACGAACGTCTCGGCCGTCGTGCGAGATGCCTCGGAGAGGCTCAGGCTCTCGTCGACCGCAAAGACCAAGGACAACTGTCGGCTGCTGGTCGTCCAGCGGACGTCGCAGAGCGCAACGACCAGCATGGTGACCAACAGGCCGCGAATCGCCAGCGACGCGGCCCGCTGCCACGGGGCGAAACTGAGCAGGCTCCGCCGCCAGTAGTAGATCAGCAGCGGCAGAACGACCAGCGCCGCCAGCCGGAACGGATGTATGATTTCCCACTGCATCTTTAGCAAATCCAACGGCGCTGGTAGAGGCCCCACTCCAAGGCCAACAGCAACACACCGCAGCCGACCAGCGGCGGCCAGAGCGGCGGCCCGGGCCGTCCGGCTGCCACCTCGGCAGCGTCGGTTCCGAGCGTGTCGGCGGCGCGGAGATCGCCTTCGCTGCGCCCCGGGGCGTCTGCCGGGTGGTATTGGGACCGGGCAGCAGATACGTCCGGCCAGACCACGGGCGCGTTGCCGTCGGGCGGCGGTACGCTCAGCCAGGCGCCGTCGTCCTTGGTGTACGCGTCACCAGGGTCGAGCGAGGCGGAGACCCGCTCTGCTCGGGGTGCGGATAGTGTGAAGACTTCCTGCCAGCGGCCGTCTCGCGGTAACTTCAGCGGCATGGCCGCGACGGCCTTGCCGCCGGCCGTCTCGATCCTGAAGCTGCACTCGACCGGTCGATCCGAAAAGTTGCGGACCTCGGCGAAGACCTGGCACTGCACCGGATCGGCGGGCTGCCGCCGGGCGGCCAGGCGGCTGAGCGCGACGTTGCCGGTCCGTTTGCCTACGCGGATCAACTCCACCTCTTCTGCGGCCGCCAGTTCCGCCGCCCCGTCGAAACACCCGTCACTCAACAGCGCGATCTCACCGGCGGGGCACCATCGGGCACCATGCACAGCATGGTCGGATGGTCGTTCGGTGAACATGCTGCGGGCCAGCTCAACTGCCGCCAGGACCTGCGTTGATCCACCGCTGGCGGTGATCTCCACTCTGTCGATGGTTTCCTGCAACGCCGCCTGATCGCTGGTGAAATTGCAGCGGACCCCCACCGCGTCGTCAGCGGAGAGGATCGCCATCTGGTCGCAGTTGCGGAGTCCAGAAACCAGCCGCGCGGCAACTTGCTTGGCCTCTGCCAGCCGCGTGGGATTGACGTCCGTGGCACCCATGCTGGCCGAGTTGTCGACGATCAGCACAATCTGCCGCGGGCCGGGCATCTGCGGGTCGGCCAGGGCCACCACGATCAGACCCAACACCGTCAACTGGACGGCCAGCGACACGGGACGCCGCCACCGCTGCCAGGCCGACCGGGCAGGGCACCATCCGTAGGATGGTCGCTCGGCGAAGACCTGCTGCCAGAGCATGTCCGTGGCCACCGGCTCGCGGCGGACGCGGATTCTCAGCAGATAGAGCCACACGATGGGGACGGCTAACAGTCCCCAGAACAGCGCCAGCGGGTTTGCGAAAGCCATGTCGTCTGCGAACCTCTCGAAGCGGTGGGCAAGCCCCAATACGTTCAATTAAACGCGAACCTGGCGTCAGCACAGTGGCACCGGCGTCTCGCCGGTGTGACGCAACTCATGGCAACGCGTTCACTTATGTCAGACCGGCGAGACGCCGGTGCCACTTGATCCTCCCAAAATACTGCACGTAGTTGAACGGCATTGGGGCAAGCCCATCCGCTAAACCCGGATCGGCGACCCTCGGCCCCTGCCGCCCATTACCTTCAATAGCACTTCATCCTCCGGGGCATCGCCGGCGACCTGAACGCAGGCGAGGCCGTGCTTGGCGCAGTAGTTCCGCACGGACTGCTGGAACTCGGCGAAGAGATCCTGGTAGCGGCGCAGGGCCCGCTCGGTAATGGTGGCCGGCCGGGCGGTCTGGGCTTCGACGTCCAGCAGTTCCAGGTCGCCGAGCAGGTCGGGCCGGGCCTCGCAAGGTGCGTGGATTTGCACCAGGCGGGGTTCGTAACCGCGGTGGCGGAGGACCTCCAGGCCCGGCTGGAAGCCGTGCTGATCGTACAGGTCGCTGATCACGACGACCGGCCCGTGGCGCTGGTACCGGCCGACAAAACCCTCCGCCGTCCGCTTCAGGTCGGTGCGTGTGCCCTGCAAGGGAAGCTGCTGGAGGAAATGGAGCAGCTTGAAGATACGTGCCTTGTGCCGGATCGGCGGCAATTGGGCCACGATCCGGTCGGAGAAGGCCGCCACGCTCAACCGGGCCAGATCCTGGAGGGCCACGTAGCCCAAGGCCGCGGCGACCTGCCGGGCAAGATCGAACTTCGCGGGGCTGCCCAGCCCCATGCTGGGCGAACAGTCCAACAGGATATAGACGTGAAGGTCCTCGGCCGGCTCGAACGTCCTCGTCAGCAGCTCGTCGTGCCGGGCGCAGCGGACCCAATCGATGTGACGATAGTCGTCGCCGGGCGAGTAGTCGCGCAGTCCGACGGTTTGGCTAGCGCCGCCGGACAGGCTCTCACGGGGCGGGGCCACGAAGGAGACTTTGCCCGCGCGGCGTGACGCGAGAGAAAGGCGATGCAATCGTTTCAACCATTGCCGGTCGATCATTGAACACTGCGCGGAAAAAGGGGACAGGTCCAATTTGCCGGAACGGCCCGAAGGGTGCTTCGCACAAATTCGACCTGTCCCCTTTTTCCTCCCCTAGCCATCGTTCGGCGCCGCGGCCCGCGGGGGGCCGAGGACTGCTTCCAGGACGTGGTCGATCAGCAGATCGGACGGGATCTCTTCGCCCTGCCCTTCGAAGTTGAGGATCAAGCGGTGCCGCAGGGCCGGATGGGCCACGGCGCGGAGGTCCTCGCGCCACGCCTCCGCGCGACCCTCGGTCACCGCCCGAACCTTGGCCGCCAGCACCAGGGCCTGGGCGCCGCGGGGGCTGGAGCCGTAACGGACGAATTGCCGGACCGACTGCGGGGCCTGCTGGTGGCCGGGATGCGTGGCCGCCACCAACAGGGCCGCCAGGTGGCGCAGCTCGGCCGCGACCGGCACCCGCCGGGCGATCTGCCGCATCTGGAGGATCCGGCGGCCGTCGGCGACCGCCATCACCCCCGGCGGCTCGCCCTCGGTGGTCCGTTGGAGGATCTCCTCGATCTGCTGCACGCTGGGAGGTTCGACCAGCACTTTGAAGAAGAAACGGTCCAGTTGCGGCTCGGGCAGCGGGAAGGTGCCCTCCATTTCCAGCGGGTTCTGCGTGGCCATCACGAAGAACGGCTGGGGCAACTGGAACGTCTCGCTGGAAACACTGATCGACTCGCCCTCCATCGCCTCCAGCAGGGCCGACTGGGTCTTGGGAGTCCCGCGGTTGATCTGGTCGGCCAGGATCACGTGGGAGAACAGCGGCCCCTTGTGGAACTCGAAGGTCCGCCGGCCCTGGGGGGTCTCCATCACCACGTAGGTGCCGATCAGGTCGGCCGGCATCAGGTCGGGCGTAAACTGGATCCGCTGGAAAGAGACCTCCAGGACCTTGGCCAGGGTCTCTACCAGGAGGGTTTTGCCCACGCCCGGCACCCCCTCCAGCAGCAGGTGGCCGCCGCTTACCATGGCGGTCAACATCGCGTCGACGACCTGCTCTTGTCCCACGACGACCTTGCCGATCTCGCGCCGCAGGGCGTCGAAATCCTTGCGGAAGGCCTCGAGTTGCTGTCCGATGGTCAGCTCGGTGCTCACGGTTGGGTCCCTCGGCTGGCCGCGGTAACGCTTGCCCGGGGAGGTTCGCCCGGCGAGCCGTCGCCCGAGCCGGGCGTGAGGGCAGTATCACACCGCAGCCGTGTGGGGTCAAGTTGGGCCGGCGGGGGAATAACTCTCGGGAGTGCTCCCGATTGGCAGGCTGGAGGGTGGCCGGCTCGCCGGTTGGTCGGCGAGTTTCCCTGAGGACGGGGGGTGGCTGGTGGTCAGCCGCAGGCTGCCCCCAGCAGCCACCTCGAAGCCGAGCCGTCGGACGAACTCGCCAGGCGGGCCTGTGATTGCGGGCACGGCCGCCTTTTGCTACACTGATGGGGAGTTGAAGGACACAAGCCGGGCGGCCGGGCTGCTGCCAAGACCAGCCTAAGGAGCCAAACGAATGAGAAGTGGCACGTCTCTGTTTGTGGGCATCGTCGCGTCGATGGTTGGCCTCTGCGGCATGTTCGCACAGCAGCCGGCCCCGCTGGCAAAGGATCCGTCGGCTGCTCCACCGCCGGCAAAGGACCTGGCGCCTTGGCATTTGTCGAAGATAGCCGGACAGAGCGACCCTCGTGGTGCCGGCGAAATGACCGGCTCGGCGAGCAGCCCGCAGAAGTATCTCCAGATCGAGGTCCGTTTCAACATCCCAGCGAAGGCCCAGCAAAAGCACAAGTTCCGGGTAATCGATCAGCGGGGGAAAGAGGTCGGCGAGCTTTGGGGCTGGAACGACCGCCGGTCGTCGGTGATCTTCGAGGGGAATTGGGCCAGCCTGAAGGGGCTCTATCTGGAGGGCAACGGCTATCGCGAGCCGCTGTTCAGGACGGTGCCGGCCGATCCCCGGGTGGTGGGCACAAAGCCGATCCCACCGGGCCCACAGGTCGTGGTGCAGCCTCCCGGGGTGGAAGTCCCGGGGCAAGATCCTAGGGGTACGTACGGTCCCGGGACCAGGACCTACGTCGGCGGCCCGGATCGGGTAGTGCGTGAGGGCACCGATCGCGTAATCCGGTCCGGCACCGATCGTGTGATCGTCGAGGGTGGCGATCGAGTGGTGCGGGTCGGCGGTCCAGATCGGGTCGTGTACCACGACGACGTTGGTGGGACCACGTACATTCACCACGACGACGGTACGACCACGCACGTCTACCAGGACGGCGGCACGACCACGCACGTCTACCAGGACGGCGGCACGACCACGCAGGTGCATCAAGACGGCGGCACCACCCCCGTGTATCAGGACAGTGCCGCGGTAACGCACGTACACGTGCACGCCGACGGCAGCAGGACCACGCACGCGCACGCCAACGGGCAGGTGCCTCACGAGCACTCGGGCAGTGGAGCCGGCTCCGATCCCGGTGAAGAAGGCGCCTGCCCGGATGGTCAGGGTCAGCAGCCCGGTCAGGGCGCGTCGAAGAGTCCCGGTGAGGGTGCGTCGAAAGGCCCCGGTGAGGGTGCGTCGAAAGGTCCCGGTGAGGGTGCGTCGAAAGGTCCCGGTGAGGGCGCGTCGAAAGGTCCCGGTGAGGGCGCGTCGAAAGGTCCCGGTGAGGGCGCGTCGAAAGGTCCCGGTGAGGGCGCGTCGAAAGGCCCCGGTGAGGGTGCGTCGAAAGGCCCCGGTGAGGGTGCGTCGAAAGGTCCAGGCGAAGGTGCGTCGAAAGGTCCAGGCGAAGGCGCGTCGAAAGGTCCGGGTGAAGGCGCGTCGAAAGGCCCCGGCGAAGGCGCGTCGAAAGGTCCAGGCGAAGGCGCGTCGAAAGGTGCGGGTGGGGACGCGTCGAAGGGTCCCGGCAAGGGCACGGGCGGCCCCGGTGGACCAGGCGGGCCGGGAAAGAAGAGCGGACCTGGTGGACCTGGCGGGCCCGGTGGCCCTGTTGGACAGGGTCCAGGTGGTCCGGATTTCGGCCCGATGGCTAAGCTGGAGAAATCGGCCCCGCCGCTGAAGATCGCCCCGGCCTTTGTGCTCTACGTCTCCACCGGCGACGAGGCCGGGCCGGGGAAGGTGTACCAGGTCGACGAGAACGGCAGCGTGTTGGGCTGGGTCAACCTGCCTTATACGGCGACAGGGATGGCCCTGCACCGCAGCCACGGTCTGGTCCTGGCCCTACCCCGCGAGGGCGGCAAGATCATGCAGATCGACGACAGCGGCAAGCTGTCGACGCTGTGGGAGAAGGACCAGGACCTGGTTCACCCGGTGGACGTGGGCATCGCCGGCGAGTCGGATACGATCGTGGTGGCAGACAATGTCTCCGACGTGCTGGCGGCCACGACCACCGGCGGCACGAAGCCCAAGATTTACCATCGCTTCGAGGGCCAGAAGCTGGCCCTCCAGAAGATGTCGGTCGCCGTCACCCGCGACAAACACGTGATCTTGGGCACCGACGGGGAGGAGGGGGTTTACCGTTTTGCGGGCGACGATTACTCGGCCTCCAGCGCCCCGCTGCTGCCGGGGCCCGGCGGGGTGGCGGCCGATCCGAAGTCGCTCCGCTGGGCGGCTGCCCAATCGCCCAACCTGGTCTACGTGTTCGAGGGCGAGGAGCTGGTAAAGAAGCTGCGGCTGCCGCCGAACAAGAGCATCTATCGCCACGGCCTGCTGTCGTTCTCGCCGGCCGGGACGCTTTGCGTCGCCGGGCGGGACAGTGACAAGGCAACCGGCGAGCCTTGGCTGTTCATGTACGACGTCGAGAAGGACGAGATCCGCAGCCTGTTCCCTTGGACCCGGGAGACGATGACCGATTTCGTGGTCGGCCCGCGGATGCTCTGGGAGCGCCACTCGCCCAAGACGTATGAGAGCATCTACTGAGCTGCTGCCCGCCGCACAAGGGAGTGTTGCCATGATGAGAGCCTTCCTGGCGTGCCTGTTGTTGGTTTGCTGGGCGATGGCCGCGGACAGGGCAACTGCCCAGTGGGGCGCGACCACCGTGCAACTGCCGACCTTCTCGTCCTTCTCGGCCAGTACCACGGTGACGGTGCCTGATCAGGGCATGGCGTATCTGGGCGGGGTGAATCGGGCGGCGGAGGGCCGCAACGAGTTCGGCGTGCCCCTGCTGCCCTTTCGGCCGTTTCGCAACGTGGGCATCGGCCGCGAGGTGAGCGGCTCGGGCATGTGGGTTGGCGTGACGATCCACGACTTCGACGCCATGGACCGCTACCTGTTGAGCCAGCCCACGGCCTTTTCCCAAAGTCTGGGGGATCGCCGGTCGCAAGTGGCAGGCCTGGCCAGGACACTCCAGCCGCGGGATCCCGGCTACGGGGCGAGCTGGCGGGTGGCGACATCGTCTGGCACCGGTAGCCCGCCGGCAATGAGTGTTGCCCAGGCGCAGGCGGAGCGGCAGCGTCAGCAGGCGACGCGGGTGGATGAGGCGGCTGACTTCTTCCAGCGTGGCCAAGCGGCCGAGGCGGTCGGCAAAACGGGCGTGGCCAAGATCTACTACCAGATGGCCGCCCGCCGGGCGACGGGGGAGTTGAAGGAGCAAGTTGCAGCCCGGCTCGAGACAATCGGGCGGGGGCAAACGGCATCCAAGATCGCCCAGGGCCGGCCGTAGATCGTCCCGGGCGCCGGAGGCCGGCGACAGGCGGGGGCGCGCTTTCAGTTTGAACGGCCCGTCGTGGGTCGTGCGGTGGGCGATTTGCGTGCCGCGTCCTTGGTGCTACCCTCGGTGATGGTCAACAGCCGATCCACGCCGACGTTCTCCACGACGTCCACGCCACTGCCGATCCAACGGACCTCCACGCGGTCGACCCGGTCGCGCGGGCCCAGGCCGAAGTGCAGCCGCGTGCCGTAGTGACTTTGATAGCTGCGGCCGCTGTGCACCTCGGCGATCTGGGTCAAGTCGCCGGCGGTGACCTTGACCCGGGCACCGACGCCGTCGCGGTTGCTCTTGGTCCCGCGCAACTGGACCTGGAGCCAGTGATTTCCCCGGGGCGAGTCGTTGCGGAGGATGGTCGGTTCGCGGCGCGAGTTGAGGATCACCACGTCCACGTCGCCGTCGTTGTCCAGATCGTCAAACGCCGCCCCACGGCTGCTGAGCTTCACCGCCAGCCCGTCGCCGCACTGGCGCGAGACGTCGATGAACCTCTCCTTGCCGGTGTTCATGATCACCATGTTCGGGGCGAGGTAGACTCCCGTGTCGTCGTAGTCCCGCACGTTCTCGTCGATGTGACCGCAAGCGATAAAGAGGTCGCGGTCTGCGTCGTTGTCGAAGTCGACAAAACCGCATCCCCAGGTCACATGAGGCAATGTTCCCGCTCCCGCCCCGGTGGCCAGCGTCGCATCCTCGAAAAGGCCGTCACCGAGGTTCTTGAAGAGCGTGGCCAGCTCGTGCTGGTAGGAAGTCTGAAAGAAATCCAGCCAACCGTCGTTGTTGAAATCTCCGCAGTCCACGCCCATGCTGCCGTGGACCCGGCCGCTGCCGTCGTAAGCGACACCGGCCATCAAGCCCACCTCCTCGAATCTGCCCGTGCCGTCATTCCGGAACAGGAAGTTCGCCAACTCGTCGTTGGCCACGAAGATGTCGGTGTCGCCGTCATTGTCGTAGTCGCAGCAGACGGTTCCCATTCCCGACCCCAGGTGTGCGCCGATTCCGGACGCCGTGCTGAGG
>Ga0315291_10011550_pt1 | contig 10760 bp, 8 predicted proteins | sample YL17G12_20_MG_FD_203070 | JGI IMG/M metagenome (GOLD analysis project Ga0315291, IMG submission 203070) | Sediment microbial communities from Yellowstone Lake, YNP, Wyoming, USA - YL17G12_20 | ecosystem: Environmental > Aquatic > Freshwater > Lake > Sediment | place: USA: Wyoming | collected... | reverse complement strand
ACACGGGGGTTTTTCCAGCCAGGGAAGTTCTGGCCATTCCAGCCGTTATCGCGGGTCGGGATTTCCTTGGAGTGCATGCTGCTGCGCGGTGGAACATCAGGGGTAGCAACCCATGCGTACATCGCCATAGCAGAGAACTTGGCGCGGCTCATCGTCTCGCTGAAAAAAATGCGCGCCGGTTCATTGCGTATGATCACCGCAATGCCAACCTTGCGCAGCTCGCTTTGGATGAACTGCTCGACCATTTCGCGCGATTTATCGCCCTGCGTGGTCATAAGCGATAGTTCGAGCTTTTTGCCGTCTTTATAGCGAGGCCCACTCTCTTTAGCCAGCCATCCTGCCGCTTCGAGTAGTTGTGCAGCTTGCTTCGGATTGTATTCGTATGTTGCCACGTTCGCAGTGTAGTACGCATCAAGCGGGTGAAAGAACTGGGTCGCTGGTACTTTGCGGCCGTAGAATAAAGACTGGGATAGTTTATTACGGTCGATTGCATGGACCAAGGCCTTGCGCACGTTTTTGTCGCTGAGGATGGGATTGCGCAGATTGAGATCGATATGCTCATAAATAGGCCCGTCTTGTAGCTCTAGCTTAAGTCGACCTCGCTGTTCGCTATGTTTGGTCAATTGCTTATCAAATTGCATGGCCTGATCAAATGACATGCCAATTTCGCTCAGCATGTCCACTTCACCGGATAACAATGCCGCCTCAAGCATGGGTTGATTGGTCGTAAGCTTAAGGTCAATGCGCTCGATATGGGCAGCGACGCCAAAGAAATTCGGATTGCTCTGCAATGAAACGAGTTTGCCAGACTGCCATTCTTTAACTCGATATGGACCGGCATAAAGTCCAGGGTTGGTCGGATTCATGGCGTAGCTAGTCAGCCTTTCGTAGGCTCCGGGGTCGGCTTTGGTCCGCTCCCAAATCGGTGCTTCGATGTGGCTAGGTAATGCATACAGAGAATTTAGCTGGTAGAAATCGTGGCGCACCTCCCTGAAAGTGATACTGAACTTTAAAGGGTCTTTAGCATCGATGGTGATGGCCTCGATGCGCTCAAAATCGTCCTTGTTCGCGACAGCTACATGTGGCGAGCGACCAACTTCCCAGCCGAGGCGTACGTCTTTCGCCGTTAACTGGGTGCCGTCGGCCCATTTAAGATTAGGACGCAGGCGCCACTGCGCGATGACCTTTTTTTGTCCCTTATCGTCGATGATCTGGGCCGTTCCCGTCTCAAGACTCGGTAACTTGTCGCACAGGCCGCAGGCCCATTTCCAGTCAGGGCCGAGCATAACCAAGGGCCGATTGATAAAAAGGGTGACGTAGGTCGAGGCCGAAGCAGTGATTAATATCGGGTTTAGGGTGTCGGCCTCCTGGCTCATCGCGATGATAAACGGCTTTTCCATCTTGGCACCCAGCGCTACTTGGGCTGAGTTGAAGACCAAAATGAGAGATATCATGCGATTAAACATCCGCCGGCTCCGTGCATAACATAGCGTTCACCATCCATCCGAGGCGCCGCCGCCCGAGAAACCACCGCCACCACCCGAGGAGCCGCCGCGAAATCCGCCGCCGCCGCCGCCGCCCCAATACCAAGGTCCACCGCGGCCAAAACGCGACAACACAAATACGACGATGATAATTGTTAGGATGATTCCGAATGGGAGTTGGCCGCTGGACTCATCAGCGTCGTCGCGTGGATGAGCTGGAGGGCGAACTCCTAGATTTAAATTGGCCTTGGGATCGGTGAGCGCGGCGATGGCGACGACGCCGGCGAGAATGCCCTCACTGGGCTTGTTTTGGCGAAACAGCGGTACCATGGTGTCGGAGACGATACGCCGGGCATAGGCATCGGGCAGTGCGCCTTCCAGACCCTGGCCGACTTCGATACGGATCTTTCGCTCCTGCTTTGCGACGAACAGCAACACGCCATTGTCGACTTTGGCTTTGCCCAGCTGCCACTGCTCAGCAACCTTGATCGATGCTTGCTCAAGCACCTCGCCGCCAAGGTTGGGCACAGTGAGTACTGCGATCTGGCTGCCACCAGTCTTGAGTAGGTCGCTTAGTGCAGTATTCATCTGCGTACGGGCATCAGGCGTGAGCATCTGTGCATAGTCATTAACTGGAGCGGTCATCTGCGGCACGGTAAAGGCGGCAAATGCCGAGTATGCGCTAAATATAAGGAGCAGGTAGCTCAAAATTCGACCTTTGGTGCCTGCTCGACGGCTTTTTTCTCGTCGTCAGATACCGTCCATTGCGGCATCCTTTCGAAATGGTAAAATAAACTGTTGGTCCAGCTGGTCGGAGGCACCGTAACCAGGTTGTTAAAAGCGTTGATAGCCTGAATGTAGCGCTGGCGGGCGATGGTAGTACGATTCTCCGTCCCCTCAAGTTGAGCCTGGAGGTCGCGAAAGTTTTTGTCAGCCTTCAAGTCGGGGTATCTTTCGCTGACCATGAGCAGCTTGCCGAGCGCCTGGGAAAGCGAGCCCTGAGCTTCGCTGTATTTCTGCACCTGTTCCGGCGTGGCCTTGCTTGGGTCGAGGGTAATACTGGTGGCCTTGGCACGGGCGCTGACTACTGCCGTCAGTGTTTCCTGCTCGTGTTTAGCATAGCCCTTTACGACGGCGACCAGGTTTGGAATCAAATCAGCGCGGCGTTTATATTGATTGGTCACTTCGGCTAGCGAGGCGTCAACGCCATTTTTGGCCTGGGGGATAGATTGCCAGCCGCAGCCGGTGAGCATTAGGGCGGTAGTGCAGATGAGGATCAAGGATTTCATTGGTTTATTCCTTCTATAGGGGCTCGGACGGAGCCGCAATGGTTTTAGAATACGCCAATCGCGAAGCCCCGTAAACCGCTCCAGCGAGCTAATTCGTGTCAGCAGCTGCCGCGGTGTTCCCGAGTAAGACTAGACCGGCGAGGATCATCTTTTTAGTGTGGCGCAGCATCGCCTACCTCATCAAGAAGTTGTTTTTACGCTGTTTCCACGCCTCGGCGTTGTCACCTATGATCGGTCAGGCCAGGCCTCGGTCTAACTCCAGAAATGTTTATGCCAGGGCGTTTGCCCGTGACGCTCCTAGGCTCTCGGCGGCTTCAGTCATATCACTAGACTGGATAGATTCCTGCTGATGCACCTAGTCCTGCGGTAGAATATCACAATAGTGCATGCTTTCTTCGTTGTACGCATTGCCTTGTTTGATCGCTACGGGGTGGCTGAACATCGGTCCGCCAAAGACGAAGGTATGAAACTCGCCATTTTCACCGCAAGGATCCACTCCTAGAGGCAAATCCGATAGGAAGGTCCGGTCGTAAAGGCGTCCGGCAAAAGAGCGTGGCAGGCTCTGTTCATTGACACAGGTCACGACCGCCTTAAATTTGGCGTTTACAAAGGCCCAGGCTAGTTCCTGAGTGTCGTACTGCCAGAGGGGGAAAATGGCTTCCATCCCAATCGCCTCAAGGCACTCTTCGCGAAAATCCCTGAGATCATCAAGGTAGATGTCGCCGAACGCGATTTTGTTAACGCCAAGGTCGCGTTTGCTAGATGAAGCCGCTATTAAGTAGTCATGATAGGTCTGTTGACAGCATCCCTTGGGGATACGGATGATGTCGATCGGTAGGCCGAGTGCGCGGGCCTGCTTTTCGATCACCACGCAGCTGACACCGTGCGTCGTGGCCCGTTGGTCTTCGGTGGTCACAGTGGTGATGAGGCCGCAGACTTCGTACTCTTTTTGCCTACGCAGCTCACGCAAAGTCATAAGGCTGTCCTTGCCGCCGCTCCATGCCAACAAAATTGGTTCCAGTGATCCGACCATCATTGAAAATCTAGTCCTGAGCCAAAAAGTATCTGGCGCGAAACCCGAGTTTCGCGCCAGATATAACTACTTGTGGAATTGCTCTTCTTCTGTCGAGCCGGCATAGGCACCGGTGCTGGCCTTGCCGCCGGTGGCTGTCATCAACACTTTATCGAAGTAGCCAGTGCCGACTTCACGCTGATGACGGGTCGCTGTATAACCAGCGCTTTCCTTCTTGAACTCTTTGGACTGTAAGTCGACGAAGGCACTCATGTGGTTCGTTTTGTAGCCGGCCGCTAGGTCGTACATGTGGTAGTTGACGGAATGCCATCCCGCCAGGGTGATAAACTGAAATTTATAGCCGAGCTCGGCCAAATCTGTTTGGAAGCTAGCAATCTGCTTGGCATTCAACTTCTTTTCCCAGTTGAATGAGGGTGAGCAGTTATATGCCAGATACTTGCCCGGGAACTTGTCGTGGATCGCTTTGCTAAACGCCTTGGCCTCGGCGATATCAGGCACTGAGGTTTCAAACCACAGTAGATCAGCATATGGCGCATAAGCCAGAGCCCGCGAGATTGCCGATTCGATACCGGTCTTTACCCGAAAATAACCCTCGCTGGTGCGTTCGCCGGTGATGAACTTGTGATCATAAGGATCGATGTCCGAGGTCATGAGCGTAGCACCCAAGGCGTCAGTGCGGGCAACGATGCAGGTCGGTACGCCGCAGACATCGGCGGCCAAACGGGCAGCAGTGAGAGTGCGGATAAATTGTGAAGTCGGCACGAGGACTTTGCCGCCAAGGTGGCCGCACTTTTTCTCGGAGGCGAGCTGGTCTTCAAAATGGACGGCCGCGGCACCGGCTTCGATCATTGATTTCATCAGTTCAAAGGCATGCAGCGGTCCACCAAATCCCGCCTCGGCGTCTGCTAGGATCGGCGCATACCAATCTTCAACAGAGGACTCGCCTTCGCTGCGCTCGATCAGGTCAGCCCGGGTGAGGGCGGCATTGATGCGGCGCACCAGGGCAGGGACGCTGTTGGAAGGATAGAGACTTTGATCTGGGTAGGTTTGGCCTGACAGGTTGGCATCAGCGGCGACCTGCCATCCACTCATGTAGATGGCTTTGAGGCCGGCTTTGACCATCTGCACTGCTTGGGCCCCGGTCATGGCACCAAGGGCGTTGACAAAAGACTCACTAGAAAGTTGGCGCCAAAAACGCTCGGCTCCATGCTTTGCCAGCGAGTGTTCGATGTGCAAAGAAGGTTTAAGGTTTAGGACCTCTTGGGCGCTGTAGTCGCGGCGAATGCCCTTCCAGCGTGCTTGGGTGGCCCATTCCGTTGCGAGTGTTGTGGCTTGGGCGTTCACTGAAGTATTCATAGTGCGAAGGTCCCTTTCAAAAGGCGTTAAGAATCCAGAAGATCATAAGCAGGCAAGGTCAGAAATTCCGCAAACTCAGTATCTAGCACTAAGCTATCCAAGATTTTGGTGGCACGCTTAAAGGCGATGCTTCCCAGCTTGGCTAACTCTTGATCCCTTAAATCACAGTATAATTCGGCAGTTACTCTGTGGCCGTCGTCAATTAGGCTTTGATGATGCACCCACTGCCACAGTTGCGCGCGGGCGATCTCGGCGGTAGCGGCATCCTCCATCAAATTGTGTAAGGCGACCGCGCCGTTGCCTTGCAACCACTGCTCGATATACTGCAGCGCCACATTGATGTTACTTTGTATACCGGCCCGGGTGATGGTGCCACCAGGTATGGTGACATCAATGAGCTGGCTACTCTTGACGTGCACGTCGGTACGCTGCAGCTGTATTTGGTTGGGGCGCCCTTCGAGCACCGCATCAAATGATGCCTGGGCGACGCCGAGTAGGTCGGGGTGAGCGATCCAGGTGCCATCAAAACCCGCGGCAGCTTCGCGGTCTTTGTCCGCTTTCACTCTGGCCATGGCGACTGCGTTGATGGCAGCGTCTTTGCGGCTTGGTATAAAGGCAGCCATCCCGCCCATGGCATGAGCGTCGCGTTTATGGCAGGTTTGCACCAGGAGGTCGCAGTACGCGCGCATACATGGCACGGTCATTGCTACCTGGGTGCGATCTGGGAAATCACGGCTCTTATCGCTGCTGAATTTTTTGATGATGCTAAAAATGTAGTCCCAACGGCCGGCATTCAATCCCGTAATGTGGCTGCGCAACTCGTAGAGGATTTCGTCCATCTCGTAGGCGGCGAGGATCGTCTCTATGAGCACCGTTGCTTTAATCGTACCGCGCGGCAGCGAGGTGATGTCCTGAGCGTAATTAAAGACGTCGTTCCATAGCCGCGCTTCGAGGTGGTTCTCCATCTTTGGCAGGTAAAAATAGGGACCGGTGCCACGAGCCAGTTGCTCCTTGGCGTTATGGAAGAAGGTGAGGCCGAAATCAACCAGACTCGCGGCCAGCGGCACACCCTGGTACGTCAGGTGCTTTTCCTGCAAATGCCAGCCGCGAGGTCGCACAAGTAGGGTCGCGATGGCGTCGTTGAGGCGATACTTTTTTCCGGTCTCATTGGTAAAGGACAAGGTCCGGCGTACAGCGTCTTGGACGTTGATCTGGCCTTGGATGATATTGCTCCAAGTCGGTGACAAGGAATCCTCGAAGTCGCACATGAAGGCCTTGGCTCCACAGTTCAAGGCATTGATCATCATCTTTGCTTCGGCTGGACCAGTGATTTCCACCCGCCGATCGAGTAGGTCCTTGGGCGTTGCCGCCACCTTCCAGCTGCCTTCGCGCACGCTTTTGGTCGATGGCAGAAAATCGGGTAGCGCACCCTGGCGCAGCTGCTCTTGCCGCTGGACGCGCGCGGCTAATAGTTCGCGGCGGCGGCCATCGAATTTAAGGTGTAGATCGCCGAGAAAATGCAGGGCATCAGGTGTCAATACCTTGGCAATAAGGTCCGGCTGCACCGCGCTAGGTTGGGTCGTCACGTTGCTGGTTTGCGGACTAAGAGCCGATGACATTGGAGCCCCCCCTGCATAGGTTAAACATCTTCGTTTGCACGCAGTGTAGCTAGGACCGTGAAATCTTCAAGCGAAGTTGTATCGCCGGCACTGGCCCGGCCGGCGGCGATATCGCGCAGCAAGCGCCGCATAATTTTGCCTGAGCGGGTCTTGGGTAAGGCCTGCGCGAAACGCACACTTTCCGGGCGAGCTAGTGCGCCGATCTGGCGTACTACATGCTCCATGAGGTCGCGTTTGAGCGGCTCGCCAGGTACGTGGCTACCTTCGAGCATGACGAAGGCATGCAGGCCTTCGCCTTTGACCTCGTGGGGTGCCCCGACGACGGCCGCTTCCGCCACAGCGGGATGGCTGACCAAAGCGCTTTCGACTTCCATCGTGCTCAGGCGATGCCCGGCAACATTGATGACATCATCGATGCGCCCCAAGATCCAGTAATTGCCGGTCTCATCCTGGCGGGCGCCATCGCCGGTGAAATACACACCGGGAGCTTGGCTCCAATACTGTTTCATGTAGCGCTCGTCGTCGCCCCAGATGGTGCGCAGCATGCCCGGCCACGGCTGGCGGATGACGAGAAACCCGCCCGTGCCGCGTGGTACGCTGACACCTTGGGCATCGATGATATCTGGCACGACACCAAAAAACGGCCGCGTTGCCGATCCCGGCACGGTCGCCATGGCGCCGGGTAACGGGGTGATCATCATGCCGCCGGTTTCGGTTTGCCACCAGGTGTCGATGATCGGGCAACGGCCGCCGCCGATCGTCTCACGGTACCACATCCAGGCCTCTGGATTGATCGGCTCACCGACCGAACCGAGTAGGCGCAGCGAGCTGAGATCATGCCTGCCCGGCCACTTGCTGCCCTCGCGAGCGCAGGCGCGGATCGCTGTCGGCGCGGTGTAAAAAACCGTGACCTTGTTGCGCTCGATGATATCCCAGAGGCGTCCCCAGTCAGGGAAGTTTGGCGCGCCCTCATACATCACGGTGGTAGCGCCGTTGGCCAGCGGCCCGTAAACCACATAACTATGACCAGTAATCCAGCCGACGTCGGCCGTGCACCAGTAAGTGTCGTCGTCCTTAAGATCTAGGACAACCTTGCTGGTCAGCGTCGTATGCAGCAGGTAGCCAGCGGTCGTGTGTAAAATTCCTTTGGGCTTGCCCGTGCTGCCTGAGGTGTAGAGCAGAAACAGCGGGTGCTCGCTGTCTAGCTCCTCAGCCGGGCAGTCGGCATTGACCGCGGCGATTTCATCGTGCCACCAAAAATCTCGACCCGCCTGCATGGGTACATCCCAGCCAGTGCGTTTGAGGACGATGACACGCTCAACACTCGGCGATTTATCCATGGCGGCATCGACGTTAGCCTTGAGCGGGACGATGGCGCCGCGCCGCCAGCCACCGTCAGCAGTGATGATCAGGCGCGCCTCGGAGTCGCGATTGCGGTCAGCGATGGCTTCGCTGCTGAAGCCACCAAAGACGACATTATGCACGGCGCCGATACGCGCACAGGCGAGCATGGCGATGGCTAGCTCGGGCACCAGCGGCATGTACAAGGTAACCCGGTCACCGCTGCGTATGCCTTGCTTCTTAATCATATTAGCGGCGCGGCAGACTTCATAATGTAGGTCATTATAGGTTAGAACACGGCGATCGCCGGGCTCGCCTTCCCAGATGATCGCGGCTTTGTTGCGCCGCCAGGTCGTTAGGTGGCGGTCGAGGCAATTGTAGCTGACGTTGAGCTTGCCGCCGCTGAACCACTTGGCGTGCGGTAGCTGCCAGTCGAGGACGCGGTCCCAACCTTTAAACCAATTGAGGCAAGCCGTCGCTTGCTCAGCCCAGTATCGCTCGGGTTGTTCAGCAGCGTAGGTCCACAGGCGGTCGTACTCCGCCATCGTGCCAATCAAGGCGCGGCTTTGGAATGCTGTTGGCGGTGGGAAGAGGCGGTCTTCTTTTAAGACGCTGGTGATATTATCGCTGCTCACATGGCCTCCGCTCAGCTACTTGATCATCTTTGCCTGCTGCCGTGCGGCAGGACTAGTGCGAATCCTACCGCCCCAGGAGCGCCGCAGCCAGTAAAAGTCGAAGCGGATAGCAAGTCCGCTCCAGACTTGGCGCATGTCCTTCGACTTCAACGACCGTTTTGCTTAGTTTTGCCTCGCCGCAATCAATGGCGATGGCGGTGAGTTTTCAACCTAAGGAGTGTTAGATGACAAAGCAAGCAACAGTGAGTCGGGTTATGGGTCTGTGTTTGGCCGCTTGGGCCTTGGGTGCGCCGGTGGTTGCTCATGCCGAGGACGCCGCGGAGGAGTTCGCAGGTAGCGTGGAGAAGGACCTCACCAGCCTAGATGGTGACTGGCTCGGTCAGTCCAGTGATGGCACTAAGGTCTCGATGCATTTTGGCGCCGGACGCGGCAACCTGCCGCTGAGTGGCAAATGGCAGATCGAAGGGGGCGCTTTTGCTGGTGACGTCGAGGTCAACGTCCTGCATGCGGGTGGCCTTTTCTTCCTTCTGCCAGAGGCTTCGCCGTTTGCGCCGGCCACCGAGGCGAAGGAGCTCAAAGCCCCTTACTCCATGACCCGGTTGCCTAGTGGAGGCCTGCGTTTTGTCCGTTTAGCACGGACCGAAGTCGATGGTCAGGTCGCATTGCAGTCCGAACAGCTGGTGATCGGCAAGGCCCATGCCGATGGGACCCGGACCCTAAGGCTGGCCATCAGCGACAAGCTCTGCGCCGACGTCGGCAATCCGGCGACCCTCGATGCCAAGGTTTGTGGTGAAGCTGTCAGCACGTTGATCGTCCTGCGCAAAACCGGCCCCGCAGCTTAACCCTTAATCACCGGCCAGTCCTCTGCCATCCGGGCGAGGGACTGGCCGGCCCTAAGGGCCCGTCCAAAAATAAAGTGCCTTTCTGGGCGTCAGCTGATGGTCAACTGACGCCCAGAAAGGCACTTTATTTTTGGATGGGCCCTAATTCGTCGTCCATCGTGCTCTCAGAGTCCCTTTGCACTTGCGGCATATGAAGGCTACTAGGTAGTCTCAGGAAGGGTTCTGGCGGGTTTTGCGCCAAATTCTTTGTAAGGCCCGGGATTTTTTTCGCAAGGAGACGAGCCATCGGAGCACAATGGAAACACGCGGGCCGAGTCGACTCGGCAGTTAAACGCGGACTGGTTTTTGGCAAGCTAGCAAAGGAGATTGCCGTGGCGGCGCGCCTGGGTGATCCCAGCCCTGAAAATAACGCGCGCCTGCGCGCAGCAGTTGAGGCTGCGCGCAAGGCTTCGGTGCCGCGCGATACGATCGATCGGGCGATTAAAAAGGGGGCCGGCCTCACCGATGAGACCGTTAACTACGAGACGGTCGCCTACGAAGGCTTTGCACCGCACCAGGTACCGTTGATCATCGAATGTTTGACCGAAAACAAAAATCGGACCGCAGCAGATGTGCGAGTGTTTTTTCGCAAAGAAGGCCAGCTCGGCGCGATTGGCTCGGTCGCTTGGATGTTTGACCGTCTAGGTCAGATCGAAGCCACCCATAAAGACGGCAAGATCGACAGTGAGGGCGCTGCTATCGAAGCCGGTGCGCAAGATGTCGAGCCCCTCGATGCTAGCGAAGTTGAGACCGGCCATGTCGGCGCGGTATTCTATACCGACCCTGGTGACCTCGACGTGGTCAACAAACAGCTTACCGAGAGCGGCTGGACCGTCTCCAAATCCGAGATCGGCTACCGCGCTAAGAATTTTGTCGAACTGACCCCCGAGGCGCGCAAAGAGGTCGAGGAGTTTCTTAGTAAGATCGATGATAACGACGATGTACACAGGGTTTACGCCGGCATCAAATAGCGTTTTGGCGCGGGTGCACCTGATGCTATCCCGATCCATCTGGCGTCGCCGCGTCGGGTCTCAAAAAGTGCCTGACACGACTACGTCGGTGGCTGAATGAAGGGGGACAAGCGGATGGTGCGACAGTTTATTATGGCGATCGATCAGGGGA
>Ga0315291_10011549_pt1 | contig 10761 bp, 4 predicted proteins | sample YL17G12_20_MG_FD_203070 | JGI IMG/M metagenome (GOLD analysis project Ga0315291, IMG submission 203070) | Sediment microbial communities from Yellowstone Lake, YNP, Wyoming, USA - YL17G12_20 | ecosystem: Environmental > Aquatic > Freshwater > Lake > Sediment | place: USA: Wyoming | collected... | reverse complement strand
GGTCCGTTCGTCCTCTCTGGCCACACCCATCCACCGCCCGCGCCCCCGGTTCTGCACGCACCAGGGTGCGCGGACGGAGCTGGCCTTGCAGTCGAGATAGAGGGAGAAGGAGAGAGACGTTCGCGCGGGCTCGGGCGGGCCCGAGGCGTTTCCCCCCTCGCTGTGTTGCCCCATGGCGCGCCGCTCAACAATGCGTCCACCGGCGCGCGCCCTGGGCCGACAGGCACCGCCCGCGGACGTGTTACCTCCCTCATAGGGTAGGTCCTAACCTGCTGACCCCACCCAGACCGAGATCGGGTGGGTTGAGGGCTGGGTGTGGGGGTGGAAGTGGGGTGGAGAGAGGGGGAGGGGGCGCGAGCGAGACACGAAACTCAACCCCCCTCACTCACTCCTTTTTCCCTCCGCCCACCCCCTCTTCAGGCCTCCAGTTCCCGGTCGGCCGTGTCGCCCGGTACCTGAAGAAGGGCAAGTACGCCTCCCGCATCGGCGCGGGCGCGCCCGTCTACCTGGCCGCCGTGCTGGAGTACCTCGCCGCCGAGGTGCTGGAGCTGGCGGGCAACGCCGCCCGGGACAACAAGAAGACCCGCATCGTGCCCCGCCACATCCAGCTGGCCGTCCGCAACGACGAGGAGCTGTCCAAGCTGCTGGCGGGCGTGACCATCGCGTCCGGCGGCGTCCTGCCCAACATCCACAACGTCCTCATGAAGAAGAAGGGGAAGGGCAAGTCTGGGTCGGTCTCCCAGGAGTTCTGAAAAATGGACGCACGGAATGAAGTGTGTGTGGCTGCGCGCGCGCGCGCGCCCTCTCTTCATATAAAAATGTCAAAAAAGTCAAAAAAAACTGGTGTTAATCAACACCACCAGCCTGCTCGAAACCTGCGTGCACGGACGGGGCGGGGCGGAAGAAAAAAAGGATGAGAGTGAGAGTCGGCATTTCAGAAAAGCGGACGGCCCCGCACAGAGGCACACACACACACGTGCACCACACACATACAATGCCCCACCTCCTAGCTTGAGCCCCGTCTCTCATCGCTCGTCCCGCCCCTGGGGTTAACGCGCGCACACATCGCTCCGTGATCTCTCTCTCCAGTCGCTCAGGAAAAAGAAGAGGAAGAAAAGAAAAAAAAAACGCATGCACTCGTCGCTTGCCGCGGACGCGGCCGCCCGGGTGGACGCCCTGGCTTCACCGGCCGCCACCCCAGCTGCCGCTACTGACGCCGCGACTTGGGCCCTGGACCGGCTGGCGGAGGGTGGAGGCGATGATGGAACAGCAGCAGGGCCAGGGCCGGCCGGCGGCGGCGGCGGAGGCGCACCCCAAACTCCAACCTCCACCTCCCTCCTCCGCCTGCTGGCCACGGCCCTGCTGTGCCCGGACGACGGGCAAGGCAGCGCTGCTGCACCAGCAGCAGCGGACCCGCACCGTCCCAGCCCACGCCTGGCGGCCTTGACGGCGGCCGCCATCGCCCGGGCGGCGGGCGAAGGCGGGTCAGCCTCGAAGGCACATCCTTGGTGGCGCCCGCTCGCGGTGCTCGCGCCGGGCTGGCCGGCGGGGGCGGCCGGGGCGGCCCTGGATGGGGTGGCGGTGAGTGGTGGGACATCGCTGGGCTCCGTCGCAGCCGCCGCGGCCATTCTGGACGCCGCCGCGGACGCGGACCCGGCCGCGGCGCGCGCCGGGCTGGCGGCGGCTGTAGCGGCCTCACCCTCTCCTGGGGCGGTCGTCGGGGCGGCGGCGGCGGCCTTGGCGGGCGCAGTCTCCACGTCCACGCTCACCGCTACATGGGAAGCGGTCGCGGAGGCCCTGGCCGGCCGGGCAGGCGGGTGGAGCGGGGAGGCGGGCCCGGCCGCGGCGGCGGCGGCCACCACCGCCCTCCTTGCCGCACTGTCCGGTCGCGCGGCCTGCCCGGCAGCCGCGGACGGGCTGGCCTGGCTCGCCGGGCGCGGAGGGGCCGGCGGCGGCGGCGGCTTCCTGTACGCGCTGGCGGACGCCATGGTGGAGGACCCGGCCCTGAAGCCGCTGGCGGCCCGCCTCCTGGCGGCCCCTCGCCGGGCTGGCGCGGTCGCCAGCGCGTCGCCCCCGCTGCTCATCGCGGCCGGGCTCGCGGGCGGGGCCCTGGGCGCGGCCCTCGACGCGGCCGCCGCGGCCGGCGACGCCGGCACCGTCTGCGCTCTGGCAGCGGCTGCGACTGCCCTGGAAGGCAGGCCCGCCGCCGCCTGGCGCGCATGGGCGGCCGGCTGGGAAGGTGATGGCGGCGGGGGCACGGCGGGGTGCCCCCCCGCCGCCCGGGCGGGCGGCCTAGCGGCTGTCTTCCAGGGCGCGCCGCCCGCCTCGCCCGCCGTGGCCGCCGCGTCAGCGGCGCTGGGCCCGGCCTGGCAGGCTGCCCTCGCGGCAGCCGCGGCGGCGGATGCCACTGCTGCAGCCGCTGCTGCTGCCATTGCTGGGGAGAGGGGCGCCGCCGCCAGCAGCGGCAGCGGCAGCGGCTGGGCAGCCACGCAGGCTGTCGCCCGCCTGTCTCTGGTGGCCCCCCGCCCGGCCTGGGCCCGGGACGCCGCGGCCGCGGCCGCCGCGCTCGCTGGCCGGGCCGCCGCCCTGGCTGCCCAATTGGAAGCATCGGCTGTGTCCGCCCCTCCCTCTCCTGGCCTGGTGGCCGCCCTGGCGGCCGTCACGGCCGCCCTGGTGAGCCTGTGCGCGGGGCACGGGGCGACTGGCGCGACCCCCACCGCGGCCGCTCTGTCTGAACTGCTCGCGGCCGGCCTGGCCCTGGCCTCCACCGCCGCCGCCGCGGCCGCCGTGCCGGGCACCGCCAGGAAACGCGGCCGCGACGTCGGCGACGCGGCCGCCCCGTCCGCCCCTGCGGACGCCCTGGCCTGGCTGTGCCCGGCCACGGTCGGCGGGGCCGCGTCTGGCGGGGCCCGGCCAGTGCCGTGCCGGCCCCCCCTCCTCTCCAGCGCCGTCGTCGCCCCGGACACGCCGTTCCTCCTCGCCGCCGCCGTGCGTGCCGCCGACTGGGGCAGTCGCAGGGGTCCGCCCTCCGGTCCGGGCGTGGCGGCGGCAGCGGCGGCGGCCGCCGCGGCGGCGGCTGCAGCGGGCGCGGCGGGCGAGCCACGCACCCCGCCCCCGCCCACCGCCGCTGTGTTGGCCGCCACGGCCGTCGCCGCCGCCGCCGGGCACCCCGCCGTCCGTGAGGGCGCTGAATTACGCATCGCGGGCCTGGTGGCTGCCGTGTGTGGGGCGGCACCCGACCCGGGCGCCGCCGCCGTGGCCGCCGCCTCCGCCCTCCTGGCCGCCTGCACCGCCGCCTGGGGCCCGCCGCCCGCCCTGCCCTCGTCCTGGGCCCGCCCCAGGCCGGACGCGAGTGCGAGTGCGGCGGAAGCAGACACCGCGTCCGCACTGGCCGCCTGGTCCGGGCCTGGGGCGGCGCTGGTGCATGCGTCGCCCTTTGCGCGGGCCCTGGCCCTCGCGGCCCCCGCCGCGGCCGCCCCGCTGCTGCTGGCGGCGTTGGCCGACGCGGCGGGAGCGGCCGGCCGGGCGACGACGGCTTTCTACAGGCTGCCCCCTGCTGCCGCGTGGGCGCCCGCCGCTGCTGCCGCCGCTGGCTGGGTCCCCCGCCCCCTGGCGGCCGCGGCGGAGCTGGTGGGTGGGTGTGGTGGGGCGCACGGCCCACCCCCACCACTCCCACCCAAGGCCGCCGCCGCGGTGTTGCGGGCGGTGCTGGCCGCCGCGGCGGGTGAAGGGGAGGTGGACAATGAGGAAGGGGTGTGGGAGCTGGCGCGGTGGGCGGGGTTGGAGGCGGTGAAGGGCGGGGCGGCCGGCGAGGCTTACGGGCGGGTGGTCGGCGGGTAGATGGAGTGAGGGCAGTGTGCAAAAGGAAAACCTTCTTTTTCGTGCGTCCGGGGGTGATCTCCACCCTCTTCCTCCCCACGTAACCCTGCGCACAACTCCACCGAAACAGTCCCGTCACACTGTGAGCCCCGCGCTCACCGGATCAGTGACCCGGGTCACCTGCCCTAGCCGCACACGCCTCGCCCGACATGGACGTCTCCGTTGGCAATGCGTGGATCGAATCCTACCTCGACGCCCTGGTACGTGGGGGCGTATGCCTCCCGGGACTCACCCCCAGAGATCTGCCAGCCTCTATTCCACCCCCTGGCGTGGTGGGTCGAGCGATCTGATGGCTGTACCACCCCCAAAACTGCTGCCCTTTGAACGTGCGGATGAAAAAGGAGCGCGCGACCCACCCCACAGCTCACGAGCGCTCTCATCCTCTCTCCCCCCACAGTTGACGACCGGCCTGTCCTCCGAATACTCACGCGCACCCGAAAGCACGGCGGCGCCCTCCTCCCGCCGGGTTGACGCGGACAAGAGCCTGTTTGCAAAGTGCGTTAAGGAAAGGAGGGATGGGAAGGGGAGGAGAGCGATTCCACCAGACCTTCTGTTTTTTTTTCCATCACTCGTCCTTGGAGGCCGCGCTCATTCCTCTCTCCCTCTCTCTCCACTCCGCCCTCCTTCTCCAGGTACTACGTCAACCAGATCCTGCAGCTGGGCGAGGAGGGCATCGCGTCCGCCTGGAGCCGGGTAAGAGTAGGAGAGGAGAGGGGAGATGAGGTGAGAGAGACCCCCTTTTTCTCCCTCCAGCAAGCAAGGTCACCACCTTCTTCAACTCTCATCATCTCTCTTTTCAGGCCGTCTCCACCCGGGGCAACAATGAGAAGGACGCCCGCCTGGAGCACCTGTCCTGGCGGGTGTGGCACCTGAAGCGTAAGAAGGAGGCGGTCCGCCTGGCGGCGGTCGCCCGCGCGGCGGCGGGCGTGTCGACGTCTGCCCGGGGCGCGGGGCTGCGCGGGGCCAGCCACGGCGACGACTCTGACCTGGACGAGGACGACCTGGTCTCGCCGCCGCCCTCCCTGATGGGGACGACGACGTCTTCCGGGTCGGTCCTGTCCACGGCGGCCGCCATCGCGGCGTCGGGCGCCCGCGGGCGTGGGCCCGCCGCGGGCAGTGGGCGCAGCAGCGTGTCTGCCCTCTCCCCAGCCCGCGCCTCCACGGACGCCGGCCTGGGCGCGGCCGGGGCGGGCCCGCACGCCATCCCCGACCTGGGTCTGCCCGCCGCCCCACCCCGGGTCCGGACGGGGTCGGCGGGCGGCGGGCTGAGCGCGGCGCTGGGGGCGAGCGCGGCCGCTGCGGCCGCGCTCCCGACCCCGCCCTCGGGCGCGGCCGGGTCGGCGTCTGTCGCCCCGCTCCTGCTGGCCCAGGCGCACGCATCTGCCCACCACCCGGGCATGACCGCCTCAGAGGCCTGGCTGCGTGGGGAGTACGCGGGGTCGCCCACGGGCACGGGCACCGTGTCCCCCGCGCCCGGCGGTGCTGCTGTGGCCGCCGCCGAGGAGGAAGACCCGTTTGCCGGCCGGGTGGACGGCCTCTACATCTGCCTGGCCTCCATGCACGGCCTGGTCCGGGGCGACCGCATGGAGCTGGGCCGCGACCCGGACACGGGCGGCCAGGTCAAGTACGTGGTGGAACTGGCCCGCGCCCTGGCCGCCCACCCGGCCGTCCACCGGGTGGACCTGCTCACCCGCCTGGTGGCCGACCCGGCCGTCGCCCCGTCGTACAGCGTCCCCGCCGAATGCATCGCCCCGCCCAAGCCGACCCACCGCGGTGCGGGCGGTGGGGCTGATGGCGGTGGGGACGCCGCCCCGCCGCCTCTGCAGGCCCCGGGCCCGGCCTCGGGCGGCGCCTACATCATCCGCCTGCCCTGCGGCCCGCCCTCCAAATACCTGCGCAAGGAGCGCCTGTGGCCGCACGTCCGCGAATTTGCGGACCGGGGCATCGCCCACGCCCGGGCCACCCTGGCCCGCCTGGCTGACGCGGGCACGCCCTGTGAGCTGTACGCGGTGCACGGCCACTACGCGGATGCGGGCGAGGGGGCGGCCCTGATGGCGTCCACGCTGGGCGTCGAGTGCGTGGTCACGGGGCACTCGCTCGGGCGCAACAAGTTGGACCACCTGCTGGCCTCCGGCACCATGACCCGGGGCGAGGTGGAGGCGACCTACCGCATCGCCCGCCGCATCGAGGCCGAGGAGCGGTGCCTGGACGCGGCCGCCCTGGTCCTGACCTCCACCCGCCAGGAGGTGGACGACCAGTGGGGCCTGTACAACGGGTTCAACGCGCGCCTGGAGGCCGTCCTGCGCGCGCGCGGCCGCCCGGGCCGCCACATGCCGGCCATGGCGGTCATCCCGCCGGGGCTGGACTTTTCGGCGCTGCGGGCCGAGGCGCCGGAGGGGGCGGGCGTCGCCAGTGCCAAGGCCGCCCTAATGGTCTCCCCTCGCAGCAGTGGAGGGGAGCACATGAGCCACCACCACCTGCCGCCCTCCATCACCGCGTCCCCGCGCCAGCCGCTCTCTGAGCCCGGCACGGCCGAGGCCGCGCTCGCCTTTTCGCCCTCCTTCTCCGACTTCCACGCCCCGCCCGGCCCGGAGCCCCCGATCTGGGGCAGCATCTTCTCCTTCCTGCGCAACCCGCACAAGCCCACCATCCTGGCCATGTCCCGGCCGGACCCCAAAAAAAATTTGCTCGGCCTGGTGACCGCGTTCGCGACCAATGGGACCCTGCGCCAGCTGGCCAACCTGGTGCTCATCATGGGCAACCGGGACACGCTGGAGGCGCTGGCCCCGGGGTCGCGCTCCCAGGTGGAGGCCGTCTTCCGCCTGGTCGACAACCACGGCCTGTGGGGGTCGGTCGCCTTCCCCAAGCACCACTCCCAGGCCGACGTGGCCGACATTTACAGGCTACCCCTGGCCACCCGGGGCGTCTTCGTCAACGTCGCCCTCCAGGAACCCTTTGGCCTGACCGTCATCGAGGCGGCCGCCCTGGGCGTGCCCTGCGTGGCCACCCGCAATGGCGGCCCCGTCGACATCATGGCCACGCTCAACCACGGCCTCCTGGTCGACCCGACCAACCCGGCCGCGATCAGCGAGGCCCTCCTCTCCATCCTCACCCGCCCGGCCGCATGGGACGCCATGTCCCGGGCGGGGCGGGACAACATCGGCGCCTACTCCTGGCCGGCCCACTGTTCCCGGTACCTGGCCCGCCTAGCGGCGGTGAAAGCCGGGGCGCGGGCGTCGCGGACCAAGGTGGCCCGCCTGAGCGGGACGTGGGATGCGAGCCTGCGCCCGGCGGCCGAGGTGCGGGCGGCGGCAGAGGCGGCCGCGGCCGGGTGGGCCGGCGGCGGCAAGAGCCGGGGGCCGAGCGGCGCGGCGTCGCCCTCGCCGCGCCCGTCCATGTCGTCCCTCCTGGAGCCGGCCAGCTCCGCCCCGCCCGCCCCGCGCCCGGCCGACCGGGCGCACGCGCTGGGCGGGCTGCCCGCGTCGTCAGCAGCGCTGCCCATGGCCCTGCCCGGGTCGGCCCTCACGTCGGGCGGCACCACCACCACCGTGCCGCCCCTCCCCCCGACCTCCCCCACCCGGGCCATGGCCATCCCGCCGCCCGTGCGCTCGCCCATCGGCCTGACCGGTTCCGCCCCCGAAATCGCGGCGGGCTCCCTGGAGGCTGTCGTCGACGCGGCGGGCCGCGCGCGCACCCCGCCCGCCAACGCGCGCGCCGCCCAACCGGCCCGCCTCAGCGTCCGCCGGGGCATCCAGTGGATGCCGGGGCCTGGGGGCGCGGACGATTCGGCCGCCGGCCTGTCCTCCTTCGAGGGCGGCGCGGCGCCCGGGCTGGCCGCCGCCGCCGCGGCCGCCTCCACCTCGCTCGACCGGGGCGCGACCCGGCGCGGCTTTGCGGTCGTCCTCCTCGACGGCCACCACGCGGTGCCCGCGGCCGCTGCCGCCATCACCGCCCTCGCCGCCTCCATCACCAGGGCCGCCGCCCGGGACATTGAGGCCGGCCTGGCCCTCGCGTCCACGCCCCCGGCCGTCGGCATCGGCATCGCGTCCATGCTGGGCTTTGAGGACACGGCCGCCGCGCTGGGCGCGCACGGCGTCGACCTCGGGGCGTGCTGGGTCGACTGGGTGGTCTGCCATTCGGGAGCCGACGTCTGGCACGCGGTGCCCGGTGGCCCTGCCTCCTCCTGGCGGTGGGCGGCCGACGAGGCGTGGGAAGCCCACATCGGGCTGTGGTGGGACCGGGCGAGCGCGGCGCGGGTAGTGTCGAAAGCATTGCGGCCGGCCGCCGATGCGGCGGCCGACGCGGCGGCGGCCGCGGCAGCGGGGGCCGATGGGTCGGCCGCCGACCCCGGCGTCGCCGCCCTGCTGCGGGCGTTGGACGGCCTGGCCCCCTCGACCGGGCTGCACCCGCACCACGTCCTCCTGGAACTGACGGGCGATGCGACGGCGGCCGTCGCCGCGGGCGTCAGCTCGGCCGCGTCCGGCACGGGCGGCCCCGCCGCGGCCGGGCTGGCGGCCCGGTTTGGCGCCGTCCTGTCGGCCGCCCAGCGCTCGCTGGGGGGCGGCGGCCCCGTTGGTTCCGCGGCCGCCGCCCCGCCCACCTCCGCACAGGCGCCTTCCGTCACCACGGGCGCCGACCCGGACGGCGAGCTCCCCCTGGCCGTCGTCGACCGCCTGCGCCGGCGCATGCGGGCCAACGGGTACCGCGCGCACATGACGCTCCAGGCCGTCCCGGACGATGAGCATGGGCATGGGCATGGTGGGGTGGCTGGTGGTGCTGGTGGTGGTGCGGGCACCGCCGCCACCGGCGCCGCCGCCACCCGCTTTGCCCCGCGCCTGCACATCACGCCCCTGCGGGCGTCGCGCGCGCTGGCCCTGCGCTTCCTGGCCTCCAAGTTTGGGCTGGCCATGGACGCGTTCACGGTGGTGCTGGCGCCGCCCGCGGTCGAGCGGCCGCGCGGTGGTGGTGGTGGTGGCGGTGGCTCGCCCCGCGCCGCCTCTGCCAGCGCCTCCCCCACTTCCGCCGCTGACATCGTCCCGCACACGTCCGACATGGTCGAGCTCGCGTCCGGCGCCTGCCGGGCAGTCATCCTGGAACCGGAGGTGGTGGTGGTGGATGGGGAGGGGGTGCTGCCTGCCGGGCCGCCCACCCGCCCGCCGCTGCTGGCCCGCCTTGCCTTCCGCGTCGACCCTTCCGACTTCGATGGGCGGGTTACGTTGGCGCCCGCCGCGTCGCTGGCTGCGGGCTTGGGCGACTGCGTTGTCGCCGATCTGGCGGCGGGCGGTGCCGCCGCCGCCGTGAGTGGAGACGGCCCTCGCTCCAGCGGGCAGTGGCGGCGGGGCGTGTCCTCGATGGATGGCTTGATTTGAGGTGTGCTTGTGTCCCGGGGCGTGTGCATGTTACATATGTGTTTGTGTGTGTGTTGAGTGAAGCAAGCCCTCTGCGCGCGCGCTCTGGAGCGTTGGCGGGAGAGAATATGAATGATGAAAAATCGTGTTGGCTTTTTTTTTTTTCAGGTCACGTGTCTCCAACTCTCTTTATCTCCTCCCAACTGGCGCCAAGTCTCCTCCCGCCTTTATATCTCTTGGGTCGCCCGCCAAAGACGGATGCACAGTCGCGCGCCGCGGAGGGCTCCCGGGTTGTTGTTTGGCGTCCGTTCTCTCTCTCTCACCGTTTGCTCTCTCTCCAGTCAAGGCACCCACATCCACACTCTCTCCATTCATTTTTATCTCTCTCTCCATCCAAATTCTACCCAGCCGCCGCCCACGCGGGTGCCGCTCCAGGGGGCGTCAAGCCCGCGCCGCCACCCAGCAAGGTGGTGGGCCCCGCGGGTGACAGGGGCGGCAGCGGGGTCGGCCCCGTCGCCGTCGCCGGCAGGGAGGCCGGCCCCACGCCGCCCCGCCCCAGGCCGGACGCACCCGGTGGCGCCGGCGGCGAGTCCAGCAGTCCCGCCAGCGGCGACCCGCCAAAGTCCAGGCTCCCAAACATGTAGGCGGCGGTCGCGGCGACGGCCGGGTTGTGGTGGTGGTGAGCGCCGCCGCCGACGCGGCTGGGGGTGAGGGCGGCCGCGGCAGGGGGGGCGCCCGCCCCACCCCCACCCCGCCCGAGCGCACCGCCGGGCGAGTCCAGGCCCGCCAGGAGGCCGCCGCCCGGGGAGGGCGGCACGACGCCAGTCAGGCCGCCGAGGTGGTGGGCCGAAGGGGGCAAGGGCGGCAAGGACGCCGCACCGCCGGCTTTGACGCCAAGCGGGGTCGGCCGGGCAGCCGCGACGGGCGGCTTGTTTGCGCCGCAACCGCCGCTGCCAAGCACCAGGCGCACGTTGAGCAGGGGCGCGTTGGTGGCCGCCGTCGCCTGCGCCCGCCCCCCCGCGATCGCCACATTCTCCGCGCCGTCCGCCGCGGGTGGGGACGCCCGGCCCGCCGGGATGGAGGATCGGCGCCCGCCGGCGGCGCCAGCACCGGCAGCACCCAAGACGGCCGCTGCGCGCACGGTCCGGGGCACCGCCGCCGCCTGCACCGCCGGGCCGGTCGCCGCTGACCCCGCCACAGCCGCCGCCGCCGCGGCCTCAGCGGCCGCGGCAGCGCCCACCGCGTCAAAGGCAAAGAGGCCGGACGGGTTGTGGGCGTCGGCGTCGTCGCCGACGTCGCCGCCCTCCAGGGCGGCCACCCACTCCTCGTCGTCGTCCTCCTCCTCCTCCTCGTCATCGCCCGCGCCGCCACGCCCGTCAGCCGCCGCAAACAGGCCGCCGTGGTGGTGGTGGATGTGGTGCGGGGCGCCGTCGGAGGAGTCGGTGCCCTGGCCGCCGCCAAAGCCGCCGCCGGCGGCCCGGGCGGCGGACTCGCCAGAGCCGGGCAGGGCGGCGCCACCTGGGGCGGGCAGGCC
>Ga0315291_10011546_pt1 | contig 10764 bp, 8 predicted proteins | sample YL17G12_20_MG_FD_203070 | JGI IMG/M metagenome (GOLD analysis project Ga0315291, IMG submission 203070) | Sediment microbial communities from Yellowstone Lake, YNP, Wyoming, USA - YL17G12_20 | ecosystem: Environmental > Aquatic > Freshwater > Lake > Sediment | place: USA: Wyoming | collected... | reverse complement strand
CCCGCGCGGGTGACGGCATCCATCATCCCGACCGCGTCGAAGCACTGGCGGGTGGAGTTCCCGCCCTTGCGATACTTGGCGGTCGAGATGCTGCGGCCCTCGGCGACGATGATGCGGCCGGCGCCGGCCTCGCGACATAGCTCGCCGACCGAGACGACCACCCTCGGATCGGTCGTGGTCGGTGCAGGGTTGGGCGCGAACACGTTCGGCTTGAGCACGACCGACCTGCCCGCGACAATCGCGGGAAGGTCGCAGACGGAGGAGACCGCCTCCGCCACCGCCGAGGGGATACCGGAGGGCTTGATGAGCGACGAGGAGCCTGTTATGGAGACTGTTTGCTTCATGGAGATGACCATTGGCGCTTCATCGCTCGTCTCCACACGTGCGGTCCACTCGTAAAGTGAAGCCCGTCACGACGATACCAGGGCTTGAACTGGCGGAGGCCGGGGTAGGCCCTTCCAGTCCGTTCGTCTGGCCCGTACTCCGGCCTTTTCGGAGCCTCGACATAGACGATGAGCACTCCCTGGGTTCGACGGAAGCTCGGGGCGCAGGTGCTCCTGACCGTGTCACACACCAGATTGGCCGCGCGAGTCAACTCGAAGACGAGGTCCCTGACGACATCCTCCTGGGCATCCTGCTCCCCGCGGAGCCGGCGGAACTTGGGCGGGTCCCATCGGCCCAGCAGCGTAGCCTTGTCCGGGATGGTGAACCGGTCCTCACGCGGGTAGCAGTCCCCCCGCGAGCCGACGTAGTCCACGAGATCTAGGGCGACAGCGCGGAAGTTCTCAAGGGCGGCCCGTAGCTCTGGATGCGTCGAGGGCCAGACGCGGCCGAGAAGCCAGTTGCACAACTCCGCCAGGGCGTAGATGCGCTCCACTTTCATATGCGGTAGTCCGGCGAATGCATCCGACGCCCAAGTATCCCAGTGATCCAGGTCGGCCCGGCGTGTCCACCCCGCGATAATGTCGGGCCAGAATCCCTGCGCCGCGAGCCCTGCCAAGGATTTGAGCGCCGAGGGCTCGTCCGGGAACTCATCGCCGTCCAGGAAGCGCTGCAGCACTTCGGGGCAGTCTGTACGGAGCTTCTCCTCGAACTCAGCATGCGCCCACACTTCGCATTCGCTTATGCTGCGCTCTTTCACGAAAGCTTTGAGCTTGTCACGTTGGGGTGCCGAGACAACGCCCCCTGAGACGAGGATGAACCTATCAGGCTTCCGTTGGGGTGCTGCCAGCATCTTCTCCAGGTCGTCGGTCACTTTGCGGAAGGTCAACCTCCTGCGGTTCGCGCACTGAAGACACGCCTGGATGCCGTGTCGTCCATCCTCGATCACAAGCCAGATGTCGCGGCCGAGATCAGCGCCGACTTCACCATACCATTCGAGCGTTCGGCAACGGTATGCTCTCGAGCAGTAGGCAAACACCAGGCGCTCGAACTGCTTGCCACTGAAGTCCTCGAAGTGCACAGGTTGCACTGTCTTTGCAGCGCGAGTCATCCCCCAGGCTCCTTAACTGGTTATGGCGGGCGTAGGAATGCCCGCCCTACACAACCGCCATTCTGGGTACCGCAGGCTTCAGCCTGCAGACAGGCACCACGCTTGGTTGGTTTCAGGGGCAGGCTAAAGCCTGCGCTACCCGGTTTGACCGCCTTACCTCAGCCCAAACTCGATGAAATAGGTCGAACCCGCGAGCTGCCAGTGCGGCAGTCTACGCCGCGTCTTCACCAGCGCATCCGGCCGGATACGCTTGCGAAGGGGGATGTTCGGGGGTGGCGGGTTGGGTGGTCGTGGCCGAAGCGGACGCTGCGGAGTCGCCTTCGCCTCCTCCGGTATCGTCTGCATGCCCTCGCACCAGAAGCCGTCATACTCATCCATCGGTCCCGTCAGCCCCTCCACACCAGCATTGCTCTGAATGTACCTGAACTTTTCGTCGAAGTCCCGGCCGCTCCGGATGATGCGGTCATAGCTCTCGATGAGCCAGAGGGGGCCCTGCCTCCCGCGCAGCTTGTTTATCTCGTAAGCGGCGCGGCCCTTCACTCGGCACATGATCTCGGGAAGCGCGTACCACTCCCCGGGTGATGCCTCAAGAGAAGTGGTCAGGATGTGCACGTGGTCAGGCATAACGCTGACAGCGTGTACAGCCCAGGCGCAGTTGTGCCAGCGAAGCACCTCATTCCTTACAAGCCGGCGCTCCGAGCGGTCTGGCGCGGGCATGGTCCTCATAGCTACACCTCGAAGCGGCAGAGCACAACATGATTCGTTGCAAAGCAGGCTAAAGCCTGCGATACCCGGCTATCCTACGGAGTCATCCGCGCCGCAATCGCCTCCGCCATCTCCTTCGTGCCGACTGCGGTTGGGTCGTTGCGGTCGGGTTTCATGTCATAGGTGACGTACTTCCCCTCGGCGATGACGGCGGCGACGGCCTTCTCGACGCGGTCGGCGGCGTCTTTTTCGCCGAGGTGGCGGAGCATGAGCACGCCGGAGAGGATGAGGGCGGTCGGGTTCACCTTGTTCTGGCCGGTGTACTTGGGGGCGGAGCCGTGGATGGCCTCGAACAGGGCGACGTCATCGCCGATGTTCGCTCCGGGGGCGACGCCCAGTCCGCCGACCAGCCCGGCGCAGAGGTCGGAGAGAATGTCGCCGTATAGGTTGGGCATCACGAGCACATCGTAGAGCTCCGGCTTCTGGACGAGCTGCATGCACATGGCGTCAACCAGCCATTCGTCGTACTCGATGGCTAGGTCGCTGCCGGCGACCGCCATGGCGGGCATTGCCCTAGCCACCTTGCCCTCGTATCGCTTCGCCACCTCGCGGGCGGCGCGGTAGAAGAGCCCGTCAGTGGCCTTCATGATGTTGTCTTTCGCGACGGCAGTCACTTTGCGCCGCCCGTTGTCTCTAGCATAGCGAAAGGCGAAGTCCACGATGCGCTCGGAGGCGAAGCCGGAGATCGGCTTGAGCGAGATCGCCGCGTCTTCTCTGATCTTGCCTGCGGCCAGGGAGATGATCTGCTTGGCTTCGGCGCTTCCGGCCTCGAACTCGACCCCCGCGTACAGGTCCTCGGTGTTCTCGCGGACGACTACGAGGTCAACCTTATCGAAGCGGGTGCGCACACCGGGGTAGAGCTTGCAGGGCCGCAGGCAGGCGTACAGGTCGAGCGCCTTGCGGAGAGCGACATTCACCGACCGGAAGCCCCCGCCGCGGGGCGTGGTGATGGGGCCCTTGAGGGCGACCTTGTTGCGCCTGACAGAGTCGAGCACGCGGTCGGGGAGGGGTGTGCCTTCCTTCTCCATCACGCCGAGGCCGGCGTCCTGTACCTCCCACTCAATGGCGACGCCGCTGGCGTCTATGACACGCCGGGCGGCCTGGGCGAGCTCGGGGCCGACTCCGTCGCCGGGGATAAGAGTGACGGTGTGAGGCATGAGAAAGGTTCCTCCTAGCGATGACGCCTGATTATAGCAGAAACCGGGAGGCGAGGAAGCAGGCGTCGTCCTCTAGCAAGCTATTGCCGGCGTCGGCGGGAGGATTGGGGCGAGGGGGCGACGAAACGGGTTGCTCAGAGTTTGGAGGTGCGTCATGGTATGCAGGCGTGTTGGCATCGTGTCGGCAGTCCTGCTGGCGTGTCTGGTCGTGCTGGCTCTTCCGGCGTCGGCAGGCGCTCAGCCGCCGGCCGAGAGCGCGATACTGCTGATTGGCGACGGCATGGGGCCGGTGCACGTGCAGATCGGTCACACGATCGTGGGACAACCGCTGGCGATGGAGAAGATGCCGGTGTCCGGCCTCGTCGCCACCCACCAGGCCGATGGGTCGGTCACTGACTCGGCCGCAGCGGCGACCGCGCTGGCCACCGGACACAAGACGAAGAACGGTATGCTGGGAGTGGCGCCGGATGGGCAGCGCTTGGAGAATATTTTCGAGCGCGCCCGCGCGCTGGGGAAGAGCACCGGCGTAATCACCACCGACTCGCTCACCGGGGCGACGCCCGCGGGGTTCACCTCGCATGTTGACAGCCGCGGCAAGCGGGCGGAAATCGCCCTTCAAACCGCCCGATCCGGCTCGGAGGTGATGCTGGGCTTCTGGAAGGGAGACTTCCTCCCAAAGACGGACGGCGGGGAACGAGAGGATGGGCGCGACCTCATCGCAGAGATGCAGAAGGCCGGTTACCAAGTCGTTTACACCAAGACGCAACTAAAGGCTGCAACCGATAAGCGAATTGCCGGCTTTTTTGATGACGGGCCGGAGGCACCTCAACTGGCTGATATGGTTGAGAAAGCCCTACCCGTCCTCTCGCAGAATCCGAAGGGGTTTGTGCTGATGGTGGAGAGTGCGAGGATTGACTGGAGCAGCCACGAGAACGAGCTGGTTGGGTCGGTGCGGGCTACCTTCGAGTTGGATGGGGCGGTGGCGGCTGTGATGGGGTTCGCGCGAGAGCAGGGCCGTACATTGGTGGTGACGACGGCCGATCACGAGACAGGCCGGCCCAGGATAGATGACGCGAGCAAGCTGGGGCTCATGCGGGACCTCAAGACAGAACCGGCTGAGATCGCCAAGCGCCTCAACACGGATCGGACGAACATCGGGCAGGTGATGCGGGAGTATGCCGGCATAAGTGACCTCACCGAGGCCGACTTGAAGGAGATCAGACAGGCGACCGAAGCGGCCGCGGGGATCGCGAAGGTGATCAGCGCCAGGGCAGGCGTCTCCTGGCATTCGACCGGTCACACCGAGAGCCGCGTGCCGCTTTTCGCCTTCGGCCCGGGGGCGGATCGGTTCTCGGGCGAGATGGACAATACGGACATACCGAAACGGATCGCGGAAGCGATCGGCCTGGGCGCTTTCCCGAAGTAGCCCTGGGCGCAGGGGGAGATGAGTGAGAGTCCTGCTGCTGGGAGGGACGGAGTTCTTCGCGCCGTTCGTGGTTGACGAACTGGCGGCGCGGCGGCACTCCGTGGCCGTGCTCACCAGGAGCCGCTTCGACTTCGGCGAGGGGGCACACGTGATCCAGGACGACGCCTCCGACCTGGGGGCGGTGTTGCGAGCGGTGGCGTCCTGGGAGCCGGAAGGTGTGCTGGACATGCTGCACGACTCAGCAGCCCGCGCCAGCGGCATTGTCTCGGCCTGCAAGGGGCGAGTCAAGAGATCGGTGCATCTCAGCTCGGCGGTCGTCTACGGGCCGAATCCAGTCTGCCCGATAGATGAAGAGACCGCAGTGGTTCGCCCGGAGAAGGCGCCGCCGGAGGTCGCCGACCAGGTGATGGCTGACGAGGCGGTGCTGGCCGAGGCGAGCGACGGATTCCCTGGTGTCGTGGTGAGGCTGCCCGAGCTTTACGGTCCGCGTCAGCCCCGATGCGCCGAGTGGTTCTTCGCCAAGCGAGTGTTGGATGGCAGGACTCGGGTGGCGCTGCCGGAGGCGGGGCTTCACATCTGCCACCGGGGGTTCGTGCAGAACATGGCGCGGGGGGTGGTGCAGGCGCTGACCTTGGCGCGGGCGGCAGGGCACTTGTACAACCTGGGCGAGGAGAAGCTCTATACGCTGGCACAGCTGGCGCGGGGGGTGGCGCGGGCGCTGGACTATGAATGGGACCTCTACTCCGTGCCGGGGCACCTATGGAGGACGCCGTATGACCACACCTCGTTCTATGACCTGCGGAAGGCGCGGGCGCAGTTGCGCTACCGCGACCGGATGATCCCGCGCGATGGGCTGGAGCTTACGCTGGGATGGCTGTGCCAGTCGCCACCCGGTGAGGAGTGGAACTGGCCTGGGATAGAGGGGCCGTTCGACTATCAGCGCGAGGACGAGTTGATCGAGGAGTGCGGGAGGAAGCTGGATGTCTAGGCGACGCCTCGTCTCGCTTCGGCGAGTATGGCCACCAGGTTGCGCAGGCAGAGGTCGCTGGCGTACTCCCCCGCCTCGGAGAAGCCTTCGCCGCCGGGCTGGTTGAGGACGGACTCGGGCAGGGCCTGCGGCCGCCAGTGGGTCTCGAGCGAGGCATACCCCTGGTAGCCAGCCTTCAGCAGATCGCGGAGCTGGCCCTTCCAGTCTATGATGCCCTCCCCTACCGGGGCCATGCGCGCCGTGCCCAGCGCCGGGTCTTTGGCGCTGTCCTTGACATGGACATGGACAGTCAGGTCTCGGACCAGGTCATAAGCATCAGGATAGGGCTTGATTCCGCCATCGGCGTGAACTTCGTTGCATGGATCCCAGACCACGCGCACGACAGGCGAGTTAAGCTCACAGACCAGACGCGCGGTCTCGGCGGCCGTGGCGCAGTAGGTTGTATGCTCGTTCTCGATCGCAAGTATGACTCCGGCGTCCTGCGCGATCGGGATCGCGGGGCGGAAGTGGCGCTTGATCTGATCCCATACCAGCTCGGAGGGGCCGCGCTTCCAGAAGGTGAAAACGCGGATGATGTCGGTGCCCAACTGCTGGGCGAGACCAATGCAGCTGCGTAGGTAGTCGAGGTGGTCGCGCTGGGCCGGTTTATCGTCGAGCTCGCACTTGAAAACGGGAGAGGCGATGGCGGCGACGCCGAGCTCACGCTCGCCCAGGAGCCCGCGGATTCGATCAACGTCGGCGGCGGAGAGGTGTTGGACCGGCTTGTTCCACACGGTCCTTAGCTCGACGCCGTCCAGGCCATAACGCACGGCCAGCTTGACGGCCACCCCCAGGTCTTGCGAAACCTCGTCCGTGAAAACGGCAAGCTTCATCGGCGCGCTCCTCCGCTCAATCCCTCCAGTAGTTCTTTTCCACGGAGGTAGCAGTACCTCCTAACCTAAGTTTGCCGAGGGCGGGAATTCCGCCATAGGCTCAATGCTAAGCCCCTGGAGGCACATCGTACGGGGCGTGCAGCTGGGGGCAGTGAAGCGGCAGATGGGAGGCGCGAGGTTATCTCTCGGCCTCTGCTACGAAGCGCACGTCCTGCCAGACCTGCCCGCTCAGGTTCGTCACGCGGAAGTAGTCGTACCTGGTGCCGAAGAGGCCGGGCTTGTCCTCGAACTCGATGGTGTAGTGGTAGGCGGGGATGACGCGCCCCTCGGAGTCGAGCAAGGTCACCTTGAACGGTTCGCCGAGGCGGGCGGGGATCCACATGGAGCGCTGGCCATCGGCGATAGTGCGGGAACCTCCCCGCTCGCAGTTGGCGATGCCCTGCTCATCAGGGGAGAAGGTTGCCACGACCCCTTCGGACCGATGTTTGACGTAGCCTGTTTGGGCCTCGAGCTTGAGGTGCTCCTCTTCTGCCTGGGACAGGTCGAACTGCCGCCCGGCCGCGCCTGGACCGAGGAAGAGACGGCCGCCGCCGATGAGGCCGGCCGGCGAGGGGCTCTGGTAGACGCGCCCGGCGGCGTCCACGAGCCAGAGCGCTTCGTCCGAGCAAGCGATGCCTCGCACCGCCGTGATGTAGACCGGCGTGCCCGAGGCGTCGGCAAGCTCATCCTCGAGGTCGAACGAGTGGAGGAAATCTCCCTCGGCACTGAAGACCTGGAGACGGGGGTTGACCACGAACTCGTTCTCCCGGTCAGATAGATATACGTTGCCGGCGGAGTCCACGCCGACGAGCCAATGGCGCTGCCAGTGACCGTCGAGCGCGGCGGAGGCGGAAAGGGGCGAATCGGTGAAGGTGCCGCCCCAGCCCAGCACCGCGCTGCGGCCGAAGGGAACCTGCCGGCCGCTTGCCAGGTCGAAGCGACTGACGTAGTGCTCACAGCTAACCAGGAGGTGGCCGCGGCCGTCCAGGAGAAGCTGGCGCGGCCGATCGAGCAGGTAGTAGGACCGGTCGCCGTCAAACTGCCCGATCCGGGTGTAAGCGAGGTCCTCGCGGCCTATCCATCCCCAGGTGGTTTGGGGGAACGGGTGCAGCCGCAGGTCGAGCGTGAACCGCTGGACGCGCCCCAGCATCTCGTCGGCGAGGTAGAGGAGAGCGCCGTCGCGATCTATGGCCAGGCCTGAGGCCGAGATGAACTCGCCGGGGCCGCGACCGCGGGGAAGCTCCCAGGCGCCGAGCGACTCGCCGAGGGGGCCGTGCTTGGAGACCCAGTTGTCGGGATGGAGAAGGTAGAGGTTGCCGTCGCCATCGGTGTCAAAGGCGATGGGCGCCTCGGAAGGCAAGAGGGCGAACTGATAGCCGAAGTCGCGGCGGTACTTCAGGATAGCGTAAGGTGGGTGATCCAGATAGAGCCAGAAGCTGCCGAAGATGTCGCGCTTGAGGTCGGAGAGCCCGGGCGCCAGGTAGCCCGGGCCGCCGAAGGTTGACACAGGCACGCCGAAGGGCAGCTTCTTCTTGACGGCGACAGCGCCCTTGAGCAGATCGTCGAAGATGACCGGGTCGCTGCGGTGGGTTCGCGACTCGCAACGGAGGCGGAATTCCGGCCGCAGGTGTTTGTCATCGCACAGCCTCACTGCACCCGAGGCGTCGAGGCTCAAGTTATCCCAGACGAAGCGGTGTTTGCCATCGTCATAGGTCACCGAGTAGAGCTTCCCCGGGGCCGCGCTCGGGAGGCGGACAGTGAGGCCCGCAGGGGAGCGATCCAGCACTGCTACGTCAGCGGCAAGAGCGGGCAAGATAGCCCCGGCCAGGCCGAGTGATAGGAGGATGGCAGCGAAGATGACGCGGCGCATCAGATGCCCTCCCATTCGACGATGGGCCGGATCAGCGCGGCGCGCTCCGGGGCGGGCCTGGAACGAGAAGGCCCGCCGCCAAGCTCGAAGGCGACGCCAACCAGCGCCAGCGCGCGGCGGTAGGGATCGCGAATCTCGCCAGCGAGGTTGATGGGGCTGCGAGTCTGGGAATAGGCCAGGGAGGGCAAAGCCCATCGCAGGGCGAGATCGGGGTCAAGGCCGATGGCGCCTAGGCGAAGCGCGGCCTTAGGAGACGCGCCCGCGCCGAGAGCCGCGACCGCGGCGCCTAAGCAGGCGTCGCCGCGGTAGTCGGAGGGCGGCAGGGTCGCGAGCAATCGCGCCGCCAGGTCTGGATCGCGGGCGGCGGCTGCGGCCGCGACCTTGGAGCTGATGCGGCCCGCGCGCGCGGGGTCGGCGACAAGTCCGATGAGGGAGGTCGCCGCGTCGGTATCTGTCTGGGCGAGGGTGAGCGCCAGCGGCTCGACCGCGACGGCCTGCCACTCCGGCGAGCCGATCTCCCAAACCACGTCGGCGGCGCGGCCCGGAGATGCCGCGGCCCAGGCGCGCACAAGCAATGCAAGGGCAGCGTCTCGGTCCCGGGCATCCGCCTGCGAGCGCGCCAGGCTGAGCGCGCGGTCGGGGTCAGGGGCGGCCATGTGAGCGGCCGCCAGGCAAATGGCTTGTGGGTCGGAGCCGGCCGCTCGGAGCAGGTCTTCGGCGAGGGCGGGCTTGGCCGCGGCGATATCTACGGCGATGCGAGAAAGCGCCCAGGCGCGCGGCTGCCCGGGAAGGCTGCGAGCAAGCTCCAGCCCGCGGGCTTGGTCGAGCGCGGCGGTGGCAACGGCGACCTCGGCGAGGGTGGAGTTGGGGGCGACCTCGACTGTGCCGGCGGTCGTGACGGCCGACGCGGGCTCCTCGCGGGCCGTGGAGACTGCGGCCCGGCTGAGAGCGGCGGATCGCAACAGGGGATCGGAGAAGCGGAGGGCTACCCCAGTTATCTCGTCCGGCGGTCGCTTGCTTGCTATTAGCAGCATTGCCTGGTCGCGGGTGGCGGCTGACAGAATCGTCGCGGCCAGCTCGAGGGCCTGGTCCGGGTCGGTGTCGGCCAGGCCGACCGAGATCACTGCCAGGACGCGGTCGGCCTCGGCGCCGGTCGGCTGCCACTGCTTGAACAGGGCGAGGGCGGCCGCGGGATCGCGGCGAGCGCGGGCGAGCAGGACGATGAGCTGGGCCTCTGCGGGCTCGAGCTCGGGCCCAGCGGAGATGGCGGCTGCGCCCAGGGCGCTCGTTTCCTCAAGCAGGAGACGCTGCTCGGCGAGGCGGTGATCGGGGTTCGAAATCCGCAAGAGTATGCGGCCAGCGGTTGTGACGTAGTCGGCGGCCTCGAGCGGGTCGGTGGCGGCGCGAGCGAGCGCGAGGGCGGCCAGGCAGCGGGCCGCGTCGGAGGGTCTGCGCATGCCTGCGACGATGGGCTGAATGGCGCGCGGGTCCAGCTTGACGAGCTCGAGGGAGATATCGCGGAGCGCAGCCGACTGGTCTCCGGTAAGCTGTATCTCCAGGGCGGCGGATCGCGCTTGATCGAGGCACTCGCGCGTGGCGGAAGCTCTTGCCGGTGGGGCGGCCGGCAGGAGCAACGCGAGTCCAGCTGTAGCCAGGAGGCAGCAGTTCGGCGGTCTCAAGCTCATCCCCGGGTAAAGAAGGTACGAGGGCATTTCTTCTCGGCGGGCGGAAGGAAGTCCTGCCCTCGATATGAGCGGCGTTCAGGCTCGGGGGTGGTAGGCGCGGTAGACCTCGCGCAGGCGGTCGGTTGATATGTGCGTGTAGATCTGGGTAGTGGCGATGTCGGCGTGGCCGAGCAGCTCTTGGATGACGCGCAGGTCGGCGCCGCCGTCGAGCATATGGGTGGCGAAGGAGTGCCGGAAGGTGTGAGGCGAGACGGGGTTGCGGATACCGGCCTGTCGCGCATAGCGGCACACGATCCGCCAGAAGGCGACGCGCGTCAGGGGGCGGCCCTTGTTGCCCGGAAACAGGGCCGGCGCCGCGTCACGCCGGGAAGCGAGGTAGGCGGTGACGGCCTCGATGGCGGGTCGGCCGACGGGGACAATGCGCTCCTTCGATCCTTTGCCGAGGCAGCGGACGAGCCCCAGATCGAGGT
>Ga0315291_10011545_pt1 | contig 10765 bp, 10 predicted proteins | sample YL17G12_20_MG_FD_203070 | JGI IMG/M metagenome (GOLD analysis project Ga0315291, IMG submission 203070) | Sediment microbial communities from Yellowstone Lake, YNP, Wyoming, USA - YL17G12_20 | ecosystem: Environmental > Aquatic > Freshwater > Lake > Sediment | place: USA: Wyoming | collected... | reverse complement strand
AGCTCCAAGTTAATGAGCAACGATTAAAAGTTCTTGAAGAGCTCGAAAGAAATTATCAAACAGTTTCTTCAGAGAAGAATAATCTTGAAATCAAATTGGAAACCTACGAATCTCGCCTTGAAAAACTCGCTTCGCTAGAAGAAAAATTGGTCGAGTACCAGGATATGCGTACGAATATAATGCAAGATCGAAGCCGCCTTGAGAATGTTGTTCATTTACTTAAAGAAAAAATAATCCAATTCGAGCGCCAACAGCTAGATACCGAGCTTATTGCCCAGAAAAATCAGCAAATAGAAGAAGAAAATATGCTCCTGAAATCACAGGTCAAACGATTAACCCTTCAAATCGAATCGCTAAAAGCATAAGAGAATTAAAAACTAACAAAATCAGTTTTTTTCATCTTTTTATGATATTACCGGAAAGAAATAAAAAAAGGGAAGGAATTCTCTTATCTTATTAATGCAAAAAAATTTAGTGATATACTTCTTTTATTATTTTAATTAAAGTGGTAGTATTTAGAAGCGGTTTAAAAGCTTTATTCCAAATACCCGGGTTTCTATAGAAATCGCCAATATTTAAGCGTAACTTCTCTTTGTAGTTTTCGATAAACTCTAGTGTCCAGGGGATGCCGGTATTGAAGGTAAGACCACGCGACGCCCAATTATCAAGGTATTTTTCAATGAATTGCTCTGACCAAGGCAGAGACGGATTTTGACTCAGCCCCGTCCAATTTCCACCGCCTGCCCAATCCCATTTATCCTCATACTTTTCAATGAGTTGCTCCGTAAAGGGCAATCCCGGATTTTGGCTTAGCGCCGCCCAATCCCATCGGTCTTCATATTCCTGAATAATGCTTTCCGACCAAATGAAATTTGGCACCTTGCTTACCTCGTCCATATAGAGATAGTCTTTATAGCGTTCAAAAAATTCTTGGGACCAAGGTAACGCGGGGTTAGCACTGAGATATCGCCACGTGATCATAGGATCTTCATCTTTGATTTTGTCAATCAGTTCATAGGTCCACTTAATACCCGGACTCGCCGTAAAATATTTTAGCGTGATATCGGGATTATTCAATTGCTCCTGAACCTTATCGATTAACTGCTCTGTCCACTTAATGCCGGGGTTCTCCCGCAATCCCGTAAGCTCCCATTTGTCAAGATATTTTAAGAGGAAGGTTTCCGACCAAGGAAGAGCTGGATTTCGACTTAAAGTAGGCCAATACCATTTGTCGAGATATTTCTCTATCAACGTCTCTGTGAAAGGCACTGCATTGGCGTTTCCCCCTAAAACATCAAATCGAATAACCTCCTTATAGCCTTCTATCAACGCGGTTGAAAAAGGAACTTTTTTATTCGCACACAGGTTTTCCCAATTCAACTCCTTCTTATACTGGTCTAGAAATTTTTTGGACCATTTGATATTTTCGTTTTCCGAAACCGTGGGCCATAAAATTTGAGTTTCATACGATTTGCCTAGATAAGTCTTGAGAATTTTGTCAGTGAGTGGGAACCACCGACAAACTACATATTTAAACGGATTACTATGCTGTTTTGCAAATTTTAACAGTAATTCTGCCATATTAACTAACTTCCTACGTTCAATCTACACTCATTTTTTCATCTATCCAATAGATGAAGCTGATTGTCTAACGGATTGTTAATTCCACTTATAAATTATTTGAAATATTAAAGGACGTACAGATACATCAAAGAAATTCTTTAAAAAAATATTTTTCTATAGCGTTTTGCACTGTACCTTTACTTAAGTCTTCTTTCTTCCATACTTTAGACAAAGAAATATGTTTTCTTCTTTTCATTTGATAAATATAAATTGCAAATTGGGCAGATTTTCAATTTATACTTTTTAATACAATCCTCGCAAAAAAAGTGATTTTCATCACAATATCGGCAATTTTCTGCTGCAATCGAATATTGGACCACCAATTTTTGACATTTTTGACAACAGATAAACTTGGATAACAAGGCCAAACATCAACCAAATAAAAGATTAGATTAATTCCACATCAAAAGTCTTATTTGTCCTATATTCCAAGGGCTGACCACAGATTGGGCAATCTTCTAAGTGATCTTTCTCGACGCATTCACAACAGAAAATATGATTCAAGTCACATCGCATATAATCTTCCACCGTCCATATTGATCGTTGCACAAGCTTACGGTACTGTTGGCATTGAATAGAAACATCCATGCATGAAGGTATTCTTCGCTTCAATGATAGTCCTTCTTTAATCTAAGTTTAACATATAACATATAAAATAAAAAATATTTAGTGCTATTGGTATATGACTCTGCAACGAAATCGAATTTAGGTGAAAAAGAATGAGTTATCTGATCGGGTGTGATATTGGAACACTCTCTACCAAGTCAATTTTAGCAAGCACCGAAGGACAGATTATAGCCGTTTCATCCATTGATTATGAAATTGTGACACCCAAACCGCTTTGGGCGGATTTCCCAATGGAGAAACCACTACAAGCCGTCTATGAAACCATTAAAACAGTCATTAAAAAGGCAAAAATCGAGCCCAAGAATATTGTCGGGATCTGTATCTCGGGCTTATATGGGGGCACTGGAGTGCCCGTTGATAAGAATTTTAAGATTATCCGACCTGCAATCCCCTGGTTAGACAAAAGGGCAACTGCTGAATGCAAATGGATTGAAGAATCCATTGGATCAGAGGCAATTGCAGCAATTACTGGTAATTGCATTGACACTTACTGGGGTTTTACAAAAATGGAATGGTTACGATTCAATGAGCCCAAAAATTGGGAGAAAATTCATCAACTCTTTACTCCAAATGCATATGTAATTTTCAAATTAACTGGAAATGTCTCTCTAGATTACTCCTCTGCAGGAAATTATGGGGGCATTTTTGATATTCATCAATTCACTTATGCCGAACCATTGATGGAAGAATTACAGATTCCCCGATCATTTTTCCCCGAAGAAATAGTGAAATCTTGTGCTATCGTAGGAGAAATCACGGCTGAAGGCGAAAAATTAACTGGCTTGAAGAAGGGAACTCCCATTTCAGCAGGGGGCATCGATGCACCCGTAGAAGCTCTTTCCGTCGGAACGCTCAATATCGGCGAACATACTGCGACTCTAGGAACAAGCATGTGCTGGAACATTGTTCAGGACAGAGATACGGCAAAAATCGACCCGTCTCTAATAAATTACCCCTATGTAGCGAATGATGAAAAATCAATTTACAGTTTTGGAGGTGCAACGACTGCTGCTGGAATTATCACCTGGTTCCGAGATAATTTGGCCCAAGGCGAAGTAATCAAAGCGAAGAACAATCCTGAATTATCTGCATACCAACTATTGGACGATCTCGCTTCTCAAGTTCCTCCTGGATCGAATGGATTAATAACTTTACCTTACTTTATGGGTGAACGAACCCCTATCTGGGATCCCTATGCTAGAGGTACTATAGTCGGTTTAACCTTATATCACACTCGCGCCCATCTCTTTAGATCGTTTCTAGAAGGCGTTGCCTTTTCCTTGAAAGATAATATTCAAGCGGCTCTAAAAATAGGGGTACAATTAGATGAGGAAATGACCTTGATTGGAGGTGGCGCAAAATCAACTTTATGGCGCCAAATTTTTGCTGATATCACCAGGTTTAAGATAAAATATCTCTCCCAAAGCGTCGGTGCTCCTTTGGGTGATGCGTTATTAGCTGGCGTGGGGAACCAATTGTTTGATTATAACGAGATAAAAAATTGGTCGCAAATTGAATCGATTTCTGAACCGAATCCCAAAACGGAAAAGATTTATGATGAGTTATTCAAGATTTATCAAGAAATCTATAATAGCAACAAAAAAATTTATCCGAATTTGCCCAAATAATTTTTTCCCCTTGAAAAGAAGATTTGAGGAATCATATGTCTGCCTTGAAAAACTATCTTGATTCGAACGAAATGGTAATCGATAGGTTCTCCCCCATCACGTTCCAAGAAATCCCCTTTGATTGTGCAATTACCAATCGCCGGATATTGCTTTATCGAAGGGATAAAATGCAATTCACGGATTTCAAGCACGAATTAACTGAGAAACTCTCTTTAGAAAAAGAATGGTATGCTGAATTCTCCTTATTCATGATAATGGCGCTAATTTTTGGCTCAATATGGTTCATTTCGGGAATTTGTTATTCTATTATTACAATTACGAATGAAGCCCTAAATCCGCCTGTTATGGTCATCCGCGCGCTCATCTATCCTGGACTTATTTTATTGTGCATTGGATTGGGCGGACTATATATTTATCTCACTCACTTAAAACTCCATATTCTGATTGAAACTCCGGAAGTGAAAGCACAATTATTTTCTAAGTCCGAAGTGCTCGATGAGTTAAGTAAAATCTATGAGTCCCTTAAATCTGGTGAGATCAAACCCGCTGAAGGCGTGGTTCCAGAAATTACAAATGAACAGTATCTAACCAAAAAACCCATTGCTACTTTCAATAAGATTAGCGTAAAAATTACATTCAAGGATGATGATAATAAAAAGAGATCAATTGGTGCACAATCTGAGATAATTTTTACCGAAGCTTCAATGCAAATTACTTCAAGAAGGCTAATATCCCTTAAAGAGAAGAATATTTATCAAAAATACATCGGAAATAAAGAAATTCCCATAATTACTGAGGAAAATATTTCTAAATTGTTCGATTTGGCAAAAGAATTAAACATTTTTTGGTTTTTATTGATGGATTTTCATTTTGATCTCAGAAAACTTTCTCTCCAAGATTCTCATTTTTATACGGGTCCTGCGGATCCAACAGAGCTCCTCCTGAAAGTCACAACAACCACCGGTGATATTGTAATTGTGTTAAAAAAGAGGCAATTTCGTTTTGATATTCCAGCCAAAAAAATAGTTGAGATGAGACATCTTATAAAAGATCTAACCAAAAGCGAACAATAAATTGCATTTCTTTTTTAAATATATTAGAAGATCGCTTTCGTTCTGAAATCTTTTTCCATGAATTTTGGTAAAAAAAAGGAAATAAATTAAACCTATCCAACAATAATAATTAATGGTTAAATTTGAAACTTTTCGACGATGCCCTGAATTTCTTGGGAAACTTCTGTAGGTATTTTACTCCCATCGACATCTTTCAGAAGTTTCTTCTTTTTGTAGTAATCAATAAGAGGTGCAGTTTGGGCTTCATAGGTTTCTAGGCGTTTTCGGACGGTTTCTTCTGTGTCGTCTTCCCGTTGAATGAGGGTTCCTCCACATTTGCATTTTCCTTCTTCAGGAGGTGGATTGAAGATTATGTGATATACTGCTCCACACTCAGGACAGCTTCTGCGCCCCGTGATGCGTTGAAGGAGATCCTCCAGAGGTACAACAATGTTTATAACTACATTAATTTTAGCAATCTTTTCCAGCTTTTCAGCTTGTTTTATGGTTCGTGGAAACCCATCTAATATAAACCCGTCCGAACAATCGGGTTCTTTCAATCGCTGCTTCATGATATTAATGATGATATCATCTGGAACCAGTTTCCCCGCATCCATATACGATTTTGCTTTCTTTCCGATTTCAGTTTCCTCGCGTACCGCCTGCCTAAGGATATCCCCTGTACTGATTTGAGGCATATTATATTGGCCTTTAATATATTCCGCTTGTGTGCCTTTTCCTGCCCCTGGCGCACCTAAGAGAATTATCTTCATATTTTTCACCTTATCATCGTATGCTTTTTATTACCTTTTTCCACTAGCTGAACCAAAAAAGACAAAATACCTAATGATTTGTAATTCTTAACAATTATGTTTGAGTGTGATTAAATCGTGAGCAAAAAAGAAGAGTCGCCCGACGACGAAGAAGACGAAGAACCCGAAGTCGAACCCGAAGAAGAAGAAATAGCGAAAGAGGCAAAAACATCGTTAAAAAGGGAGAATTTAGTACCGAAAATTACAACTCAAATAGAACCTACATCAGAATCGGAAATGTTAAATTCAGAAATCGTCAATTTACTTAAAAAGGCGCGCGCGGCAATAGCTGAAGAACAATTTAGCGATGCAGTTAAGCTTTATCGAGAAGCAGCAGTAGCATCAGATATGATGGGCCAGCCTGAGAATGAAAAAACCTATTTGAATCGTGCTAATGAAATTTTAACGGAACATCCAGAAATCGAAAAAGGATTAGCTACTGAACCTATCAAAAAACGGAAAGGCAAAGCTAAATTACGCAAAGAAGAAGAAAAACTAACTTTTTCACGTCTAATTACACGGATATTCGTAGCAGGGATATTCACCATCTTGGTTTTTAGTGGAATATTCGCTGCAATGATTTTACAGAAGTTACTTGAAATGGGTGGCAGTTATAATGTCCCGCAACTCTGGTACACCTGTATTATAATTGAGATTATCGGTTTAGTCATTGCGTATATCTTCGGGACGCGCTGGTTAAAATGGCCTGAGTAAAAAATTATTTGTATTTTTAATAGATATCAATCATTCTTTCTTATTTTTTAGATGATATAATTTATTAACTTTGGGCTGGTTTTTAACCTAGTATAAATAATGAAAGAAATAGGGATAATTTAGTAACATCCTAATCAATGGAAAATAGAAGGTTTGCAACGAAAGAAAATAGCAAACAGAAAGATTGCAACCAAAGATAATGTGGTGTCAAAGATGGCAACCAAAGATAAAACAATTTTTGATGAAATTAAGGAAAAGCTCGATGAGCAAGTCGCAGGACGCCGATATTTAATCCAAGAAATGGGAAAGATGAAACTCCAAATGGATAAAATGATGGAGTCCATCCCAAATGTTGCTGATTTAAATTCATGGTTAGAAGAAGTCAAAACAGCTGTCTCAAGCTTGGGGCACTTAACTGGTTTGGTTGATCAATTACAAAACTCGAGTTCCCAACTGACTCGAATTACTAGCGCTGTAGAGGATATGCGGAAAACTTTTTCAGGTATTACTGATTTACGCGCAGTATCAGATCAAATCAATGTGGCCGCTACAAAGATAACGAAACTAAGTGATTCTGTCCGAGAGGTTCGTGATCAAATCCGTAGTCTTTCGGAGTTACGTGAAGGGTTCGAAGCCGCCCTTGCAACAATGGGTGAACTAAAAATTACTATGGGCAGTTTAAAGGAGACGATGGACACCTTAACCAGCTCATTTGAAGGCCTTGCGGGCATTGCGGACTTGAGCGCAGCAGCAAAAGGCATGAAGCCGGCGATAGATGAATTACGTGGTACTATGTCAGGCCTTGGTGATTTGCGCGGGACTTTAGCTGATTTAACAAGGCAGACTGCATCCATCGGAGATTTAAAAGTTCTTACTTCCGAATTAAAAGTAGCAATGCGTGAAATTCGAAGCTCTGTTCAAAGTGCACGTCCTGGAGGAGCTCCTGCTGCTCCTGCTGCTTCTGCAACTCCCTCTTCTTCATCTGCATCGCGGCCATTAGCTGCTCAAATCGCCAGCCGAACCGTTGAGCAAGTGAAAAAAGGAACCGCTGTTTATAAAGCCTCTAGAACTGCATCTACACCTTCCGCAACACCTGCGGAAACGCCTGATGAGTCTAATGTTACGCCTGCAGCCACCCCAATAGCCACACCTACTGCCCCCCTTAAAGGTAAAGCGCCAGCTGGAAAAACTGCGGTTAAAGCCACAAAAACTGCCGCGCCCTCTGCTGGAGCCGAGCCGGCTGGTAAAAAGGGCACTACCCCTGCAATTGTGATAGAAGTGCTTGATTTATTAACTACACGCGCTCAAGGAGGCGCAGATGCGCATGCCCTGGCGAATATTATGGAGAATGCAAGAGATACTATTTCTAAATCTTGGCGTTGGCATCCGGCACTCTATGAATTAGGAACTTTTGCTCGCAAATTGCATAAATTTGCAAAAGGACAGCCGCCTGACGCTGAACTATTAAATGCACTTATGGCCAAAATCAATGAATGGAAAGAGAAAATGGTTGATTAAAAGCCATTTGACAAATTTATTCCAACCTTGAAACTCTTTCACCCCAATCCACTTTTTTTCTTTCTTCTAAGATTAAATTTAGTTTGAAAAATTAAACCTTAAATACTTCTGTTACTACATAAATGTACCACTATCTGGAGTCTTTATATGAGTAAAAAATGGAATATCCGTATTTTATTGGTAATCTGCTCCTTATTCATTGCAAGGACTTTTCTTCCCTCAGCTCTTGCATACTTAAATAACCCTTACGATGAATACCTAATGCAACAGTGGGGGTGGCTCAGAATTTACGCAGATGTCGCCTATGCAAATAATTATCGCGGCGATAACTCAACAATAGTCGCGGTTATTGATACTGGCATTGATCTAGACCACCCTGACCTTCAAGCCAATATCTATACTAATCCAGGTGAAATACCAGGAATACCTGGTGTAGATGATGATGGGAATGGCTATATCGATGATGTTCATGGGTGGAATTTTGTCGGTCCTAATAATAATACAGAAGACAATGACGGACATGGGACCCATGTTTCGGGCATTATAGCTGCCATAGATAATACAATTGATATTTGCGGGGTCGCGCCCCATATCAAAATTCTTCCCATAAAAGTGATTGAAACCGAAAGCGGTAATCTTAATCTTTTAACTAAAGCTATTAATTACTCAGTTAAAATGGGCGCAAAAATTATCAGCATGTCTATTGGAACAAATACAACTTTTTCTGACCCTCAAATTGACATTGCAATTAAATATGCATATTTACACAATGTTACATTGGTAGCAGCAGCAGGCAATGATAAATCGAATAAAGTCTCATATCCTGCCTGCAATCCCTATGTAATTGCGGTTGCAGCAACAACAAGCTCTGATGGACATGCTTTTTATAGCAATACGGGTCCAGAAATAAATATTTCCGCCCCTGGCGGTGATTCCTCAGGCGGGATCATCTCAACCTATAAAAATGGTGGCTATATCTCGCTCGCTGGCACCAGTATGGCTTGTCCGCACGTGAGCAGCGCAATTGCGCTTATGCTACAATGGAATAATTCCCTGACTCCTGCAGAAATACGGGCGAGATTGATTGCAACAGCTATTGATTTGGGAACCCCAGGGCGCGACGATGAGTTCGGTGCAGGTTTGGTAAATGTGGCTGGGATCTTGGGACTGCCTATGGTTCATACCTATAACCCCACCCTCGATTGGTTCCTTAGGAATATTTGGTGGATTGGTTTGATTGGTATTGCTGTTATACTGCTCATTATTTTTTCTGCATTGAAGAAAACTCCCCAAGGATCATCGAGCTCAACCCCTACCTACAGCTCTCCGGGATATTTTTAAGATCTCATATCTCTTTCTGTTCTTTCTTTTTTTTCCAAAATTGAATTTCTATGGCATTTGTCGGACATTGATCAGGACACACAAAACATCGTAAACACCATGGTTCTCGATATGGGACCGCGACTTTCTTTCCCCCTTGATCCTGCAATTCATACACTTTCCGATGGCATGCATCGACGCATTTCCCACATCCAATGCATTTTTCCTTATCAACTATAATCGGCATGTTCTACCCATTTAGTACCTTTTTATTGTCGCAACTATTGGCCAAATTTTTATAAAAATCTGTAAAATAGTAATGAAAGCTGGTAATTTAAATAGGCTCTTTTCAGAAAAGGAGAGGATGCTTTTCGAAAAATTACTCCGGATGAAGGAAATAGCACAACTGTTGAGTGTTACCCCGATTCAGGTTGAATAAAGTTAGACGTCCAATGAAGCCCGATCCCGTATCCAACAGCGAAAATAACTGTCTCCTTTACTACTATGTTTCTAACACCCTTCAAAAAAGAGCATCTGAAACGGCAACGGAAACGCCTGACGCAATTGCACTGATGAATGGCTATGTAGTGGACTACCTCTATGAAGATATCGCCAGTGGGATGAATTCTAAATGAAAATAATTATTAAATTTATCACAATACTGTCAAACCCATTCTATTAAAGCCTGAATCATCGAATATGAGGACCGTATTGCCCGCTTTGGGGTCGATTTGCTGGCGGATATCCTCCGATCCTATGGCACCGAGTTGCTCGTTGTGAATAAGATGGAATCCGATTATAAGCAAGAAATTATCGATGATATAAGTGCCGTCATCATTCATTTCAGTAGTCACTTATACGGCAAAAGAAAAGGGATCAAGAAAGCCAAAAAGATTAAACAGCAATTATTAGAGGAACAGAATGATCCACACCAGTAAGTTCCGGTTATTTCCCACGCCTGCCCAGGAAAAAGTAATGAGCAAAATATTTACCATTTATAATCGTGTAAAACGAAAGGGCTATAACTTATGGATCAAAGGCGAGGAAAATGTCCAGCGGCACTTGAAGGCCTTTTGTGCGAACAATTCATATGTCAATACGATTCTTATTGAAAATGAGACGAAATTAAAACAGCAAGAAACGTGGTTGGGAAAACAGGAGGAATATTTAGCCTCTAAAATGGAGGTTATTAGAGAAAAGATTATCTCAATGAAGAGCTCAGACAGGCGGGATCGACGCTTAAGAGGGTTATATGCACGTCTATCCTCGCTTCAACATAAAAAATCCGCATTAACTTTTAAACCTCTGACCTTTGGCAGTAAACGGTTATTTCGAGATCGCCTGGTACAGAAAATTTCCAAGCAGGAATTCAGAATAAGACGCGATGCCTCGTTTTGCTGTATTGGCAAAAGGCAGGTCATTAATGCCAATTTAAAGGTATTACCCTCGAAAGAATTACGGATTCGGACCT
>Ga0315291_10011544_pt1 | contig 10765 bp, 13 predicted proteins | sample YL17G12_20_MG_FD_203070 | JGI IMG/M metagenome (GOLD analysis project Ga0315291, IMG submission 203070) | Sediment microbial communities from Yellowstone Lake, YNP, Wyoming, USA - YL17G12_20 | ecosystem: Environmental > Aquatic > Freshwater > Lake > Sediment | place: USA: Wyoming | collected... | reverse complement strand
AGGTCAAAACTCGCCATATTACCCTTCTTTCTTCAACTCACGTTTCTCGTCGACAACTTCCCCATGGACATCAATAATATTGCCGGGCGCGGGGACAGACCATCTTTTTACTTTGCGGATCAGAAAATAAGAATTGAGAACAAGTAATAGGATTAAAATACCTTCTAAAACCAGCCACGTAGAAGTCTTTAAGAACATCCAGCCGAAAAATAAATTCAATAAAATAAGCGCGGGAAGCAGGCATCCGGCCTGAATATTGATAATCATATTACAATTTCTCTCTTATATGATCCGGGATTGATTGGGGTTTTAGTTTATCATCTACGCAGACAAGGACAGTCTTAGCCCTATTCAGCAATAGGCCATCCTGGTTGAAAGTCTCGTGCTCAAAAACTATTTTTGCTGCTCCCAGCTGAGCGATATTTGTCTTTATCTCCAACAAATCACCGTAAAAAGCCGGATACTTATAGTCTATTTCCTGGCGGGCGACTACAAATAAAATTCTTTTTTGCGCAAGCTCTTTAATCGCGAAGCCTTTTTCCGCAAAGAATTCCGTGCGCGCTTCCTCGAAATATTTCAAATAGTTTGCGTAATACACCACCTGCCCACAGTCTGTATCGTGATAAAAAATTCTTTTTTGCATGATCACCCTACTTCTTCTTCTATGCGCCTGATTAATTCCGCCGTCTCTCTAATAATCGGCGCAGGGAGCAATTTTAACAATTCCGCCTCTTTCTTAAGCGACTTCAATGTGCTCACCAGCCTTCTTACCGTCGCCATTTTTCTTTGCTCCTCTGCCTCTTGCGGATCAAGCTCTTTGCGTTCCCTGATCAACGCGGATAGGTCTCTACGCACCTTATTCGCGTCAAAGCCATCCTCAAATATTTCTTTTTTAATATGCTCGTAGTCATCTTTATCGAGGGACTTCTTATTCTTTGCCTGGCGCAGCACATCAACTGATTCGTAACTGGGCACCTTCGCCGCATCAGTCTCTTCCAAAAAATTTTTGCTTAGATACAGCGGCTCTTCTTTCTCCAGGAACATATAAGAACGCAAAAGCTTCAGCGCCGTCTGCTTCCTGATTCCAATTTCTTTGGCGGTATAAATATCAAAGGTGCTAAAGCCCCATTCCTTATACATCTTGTCCTTATAAACAGAATACAAGGCCCGTCCAAGCTCGACCCACGAGGTTTTAAAATTCTTGGCGTTATTAAGGATGTGGTAGCGTAGCGACTCTGAATCCAACCCTTTCATTTTATCTTCCAAGCGGTCAATTGATTTAGTTTTCATCAAAATTGTCTTAAAAAGCGGGACGGTCCCCGCGTATTTCAAGAACCGTCCCTAAGTTTTCTAAGTTTTAAACGATTTATCGTCGGGAAAATTTACTTCTTAAACGTTACCAACGCCTTTTCGTTGTCAGTAGTCGAGAGGACTATCTTGGCGGGGCAGCCCCCTGCGCAAACGGTGCCGTAGACATGCTTGATATCGATACTCTGACTGGCTAATGCCGCGGTGATATTCTTAAGCGCTCCGGTCTTATTTTCGAGCTCCACTACTACAACTTCCTCTTCTTTTACTGTCTTATAACCGGCCTTTATCAGGGCATCCACCGTGCGCAGGTTATCCCCGGTGACCAGCATAATCTTCGCCTCATTGCCTGCCGCATATCCGGCAACCGCATCAATATTGATCCCGTGGTCCGCCACTAACTTTGACATATCCGCGAGTACGCCGATTTTATTCCCTACCGTCACCACAATTTCTTTGCCTAACTGCGCTGACTTAATCATTGCACGCCTCCTTTTAATGACCCCTGTTTCGTGGGGAATTAACCCTATTATATGCTTGTTAATTACACTTATCAAGATTTTTTAAGCCTGCGTAAACAGGCAATCACTTTTTATCTACAAGCGGTAAAATTATCCGGGCAACCGTTCCCTTCCCTGCTTCGCTTTGAAAAGTCAAATCCCCCTTATGGTTATCGATTATGGTCTTTGCGATAGCCAACCCCATACCCGTACCCTTACCGTCACGCTTAGTGGTGAAAAACGGCTCAAAGATTTTTGACAGGATCTCATTAGGGATACCCTCTCCGTTATCACAGATTTCTATAACGCATACCGGATTTTTTCCAAATACAGAGTTGTCGATTGCCGCAACATACGTCTTTATCGCAATATCCCCTCCGTGAGACATAGCCTCGCATGAATTAAGAAGCAGATTCAGTATAACCTGCTGTATCTGATTTTTGTCGGCAAGGATATACGCATTCTCTTTTTTTAAATCAAGCTGGATATTGATTTTTAAAGGCGCCTTGTACTTAAACAAAGCGGCGATCTCATCCACCAGCGCCTCCGGACTCACGTACTCAAGCTCAAGCTTTGACGGAGAAGCAAAGTGCATTAGGTCCTTAAGAATAGTGTCCGCGCGTAAAACCGCTTCTTTGCTTTTTTGTATCGCCTCTTGCTTATCGGGATCGGACTTACCGATTTTATACTCCAGGTACTCAAGCCCTCCCAAGGTAATCGCCAGGGGATTCTTTACTTCATGCGCGATTCCGGCGGAAAACCTTCCCAGGGCCGCCATCTTTTCTGCTTGGATAAGGCTATTCTGTGTATTTTTGAGCTTCTCATACGCCTTCACCAGTTGGATATTTGATTTCTCAAGCTTTTCCTCGGATTCCTTCAGGTCATCAAGCATCTTTGAAATAGTAAGCTGTGTCTGGGAAAGGTCCTTCGTCCTCTCGTTGACCCTCTCTTCCATCTCCTGCCTATACACATTAAGTTCGGCGTTAGCGCGGCTTAAATCCTCGGTCATCTTCAATAAATCAGCGTTAACCGAGTCTTTTTCCTTAATATAATTGCGCAGTGCCTCCTGCGAAGACTGCAGTTGAGCGGCCATTTTATTAAAAAATACTCCCAGCTCATCGATTTCATCCCTAGTATTAAGTTCAATGCGATAATCTAAATCTCCGGATGCGATGCGTTCAGTGGCAAACTTTAATTTACGGATAGCCTCAAGCAGTTCCCGGGTAAAGTAAAGTTCGACCAGAAACATCATAAAAAGAAGAAAAACAATTACGGCCAGTAAATATAGCCCGAGAGTCCTTAAGGGCTGAAAACCCTCGCCCAGCGCAAACCTCATCTGTATCAGGCCGAAAAAAGCTGCTACGGCAAATATGGCAGAGACCGCAATAGACAAGGCCATCTTTAGCCGAATACTCATATATGTTTTTGCGTCATGTCCTTTCATGCAAATACCTATCTATCCACCCCTTTACCATCACCCTCTACGGTATCCTTTATGCGCAATATCCGGTAATCCGCACCTGTTTTCACCAAGGCATACCCTCCGTTAATATACCTTTGTAAGGCAACGCTTATCAAATCCGCAAATTGCTCGTCAATAATAATGTATTTCGGAGGATTTCTGATGATATCATAATAAACCTGTGTCTGAACGACCTCTTTGAATTTGCCTGTCAAAGTTGCGCGCGAAGAAATATAAAAATATTTAGAAGGTGACTTTCTCTTCGAATAATAATAGACCTCCGGCCATAACCCCCACACATAGACCAAGTCTTCTGGAGCGCTATTCGCTTTTATATATGTAGCGACATCTTGTGTCTGCCGGTATAGCTGCGGCCGGGCCAAGGCACCGCGGCGGTTGATCAGCGAATCAAGGGGAGAGTAAGAAAACCACCATCTCCACTGGACCATACAAAAGTAGAGCCCCATAACGGTTAAAAGCACTAACGAAATAACTTTCCTGGAAATCCCGGGGGTATTCCATACAGTTTGCAGAAAGTAAATTGTCAGCAGGGCTAGAATGGGGATTGCCTGAATAAAAAAATGGGGGTAAAACTGGAAAACGCAAACTATACCAAGGACTGCGGCAATAAACCACAAAATAAACAATAAAGTCTTCTTTTCTCTCTTTAATACTGCAATGATGAGCCCGGCGAAAGCAAAAATCCAGAGTAAAAAATTCTCACGCGGTGACCATAACAATGCCTGAAAGAAATTAATCAGGCCCTGCCGGAATCCAACAATCCTTCCGAAGAAAAGGTTATAGATAAAAACCGAACTGAAAAATTCGGCTGCAGCCTGCAAAATAACAAATAAGATAATGAAAAAAATTATTACCGCGGCGGCTCCTGACCAGAATAAGATCAACCTCCAGCCCACCAGAAGAAATGTTGTAGAACGCAGCCCCGTCAAAACGAAGAACCCGGAAAGCGCGGCAAGCTCCCAGAAAGCAGCCTGTTTTGACATCAGCGCAAACCCCAAAAATATTCCGGAAATCAAAAACGGAATGTTCTTTTCTCTTTCACAGCCGTTCCAGAAATAATAAAACCCTGCGATTATAAAAAAGGCCGCAAGATTCTCAGGGATAGCAAATGTACCGCTGATCAGGGCACCGGCAGAAAATACTCCGTATACTAAAGCGCTTAACAAAGCGAATCCGCGCGAAAATAACCTGCGGCTTAAAGCATAAAAGAACAAAGTCGCACCCACCGCCAGGAATATAAAACCAAGATGTGTTCCGCGCTGCGAATCACCCAGAAAAGCAGCAATAAACCGGTACCATATATAAATCAGAGGCGGCTTGTTATCCCAGGAATAGCGGTACGGCGTCAGACCCTCTCCCCAGTGTTGCGCAACATAAGCGTAGTTGGCCTGATCGCACTCAAATGGCTCAGCCAAAAAAGGTACACGGACAAGTACCGCCGAAGATAACACTATAAGCAAAAGGACAATCTCCCACCACTTTATCTTCTTTCTCTCGAAAAGTTTTGCTGCCATAAAATTATTATAAAAGAATTTTGCCCTAAAAGCGAATAAATTCAGTGGGCATCGCTAATATTTAACCTCTAGCAAGCAAAGACCGCGGGCCAAAGCTGTTGGCCCGGCAAATTTACGGTTTTTGGCAAACAAAATCCTCTTAAGGCTGCCTGGAGCCAACTTCCCCCTTCCGATTTCAATCAGGGTGCCGGCGATACTTCTTACCATATTGTAAAGAAAACCGTCGGCTTCTATATCAATATGTATCAGATCCGCTTTCTTTTGTACGCGTATCTGCTCAATTGTCCTGACCGGATTTTTTTCTTGCTTTTGGGTCAATTGAAAAGATTTAAAGTTGTGCCTCCCCAAAAGAACCCTGGATTCCTTCTGCATCAGCTTTACATTTAACGGGTAAGTAAAAAAATAAGCCGTGTTTCTGGATAAGGCGCTCGGATACGAACGGTTCAGGATAGTATAGCGGTATATTTTGGATTTGGCGCTAAAACGGCTGTGAAAATCTGGTTTCACATCTTCTGCTTTAAAGATAGAAATATCGTCGGGAAGGATACTGTTTAAAGCCTTTTGTAAATTAGTGGCGGGGATTTTTGCCTTGGTTCTAAAGTTTGCCACCTGCGCTAAAGCATGGACTCCGGCATCGGTCCTGCCGGAACCGATAAGCTTGATTTTTTCCTGAAGTATTTTTTGGAGGGCCTTTTCTATTACTGCCTGAATGCTTTTCTTTGACGAATTGCGGCTTTGAACCTGCCAACCGCAGTAATCTGTTCCGTCATATTCTATGGTCAGGCGGATATTTCTGATTATTTTATCAGGCATTCAGCGATCTGCACGGCATTGGTAGCGGCGCCCTTACGCAGATTATCGGCGACTACCCAAAGCCAAAGGCCCTTTTTGTCAAAGGCGTCCTGACGGATCCTTCCGACAAAGGTCTCGTCTTTTCCCTCCGCATCTTTAGGTAAGGGATAAAGATTATTTTTAGGGTCATCGATAAGGATAACTCCGGGAGCTTTCTTAAGGACCTCTCTTGCCTTATCCGCAGTTATCGGCTTTACAGTCTCAATATAGATTGACTCCGAATGCCCGGTCCTTACCGGCACGCGGACGGTGGTTGCGGAGACCTTGATCTTAGGCGCATGCATGATCTTATGCGTTTCCTTGACCAGTTTCCATTCTTCGTTAGTGTAATCCCCCTCAACAAAGCTGCCGATGTGCGGAAACACGTTATAGGCTAATTGCTGGGGCATGGCCTTAGTTTGCGCGCTGACATGGACGTTTTCAAAACCTCCCTGCGCGATCAGGGAAGTCTCTTCCTTTAGCTGCTCAACCGCGCTTTTTCCGGCACCGGATGAAGCCTGCAAGGTAGTAACAATGACCTTCCTGATCCCGACTTTCTTATGAATAGGATTAAGCGCCACCACCATCTGAATCGTCGAGCAATTGGGATTGGCGATAATGCCTTTATGGCTTTGGCTATCGGAAGCCAAACCACGGCCTTCTGGCCTGTGTTTTTTTTCAACTAACCAATTTCTAATGGGATTCAAATCCTTCGCATTTACCTCAGGGACTACCAGGGGCACTTTCGGGTCCATGCGGAAATCCGCGCCATTATCAATGACTACAGCACCCCTCTTTACCGCCTCAGCAGCATAAGTGACAGCAGCGCCCTTTTCACCTTCTGTCCCGGCGAATAAAGCGATATCTATTCCATCGAAACCTTCAGGAGTAATCGGTTTTACCGAATATACTGTCCCGTCGACATTAATATCCCTTGCAGAGCGCGCAAAGACCCGCAGTTCACCAATAGGAAAATTGCGCTGTTTTAAAACCCGCAGCATCTCGATTCCGACTGCGCCAACACCGATTACCGCTACATTATATTTATCTTTCTTCATTGACTCTCCTTAGATTATCAGGAAATCAAGCTATCAGTAGGCAGCCTATCAGAATATCGGGTTTTCTGATATCCTAATACCCTACCAACTGCTAAACTGATACATCTGATACCCTATTCTTCAAGTTTATAAACTCGCTACAACTAAATCCCCAACCTCGCTCGTAGCATACCCCATCTTCCCCGCAGCCAGCGATTTCAACTTTGTCCGCACTACTTTTATCACCGCATCCTCAATCGCCGTGGCAGCTTCTTTCTCCCCCAAAGTTTCCAGCATCATTGCCCCTGCGCAAATAGCTGCCAAAGGATTGATGACATTTTTCCCGGTATATTTCGGCGCGCTTCCGCCGATAGGCTCAAACATGGATACGCCCTGCGGATTGATATTTCCTCCGGCAGCGATACCCATGCCTCCCTGGATCATAGCGCCAAGGTCCGTGATGATGTCACCAAACATATTATCCGTTACAATCACGTCAAACCACTCCGGATTCTTCACAAACCACATGGTCGTGGCGTCTACATGCGCGTAATCAGTGGCTACATCCGGGTATTCCTTAGCGACCTCATAAAAAGTCCTTTCCCATAAATCCCAGGCATAGGTCAAAACATTGGTTTTGCCGCACAAGGTCAATTTCTTCTTTCTATTGCGCTTACGCGTGAATTCAAAGGCATAACGGATGCAGCGTTCGACACCTTTACGGGTATTGTAAGAAATCTGTATCGCTACCTCATCCTTAGTGCCTTTTTTCTGAAACTCGCCCATTCCTTTATAAAGCCCTTCGGAATTCTCGCGCACTACGACAAAATCTATATCTTCAGGCAACTTGTCTTTTAAAGGGCAATAATCAGAGCTGTAAAGCCTGACCGGGCGCAGATTAATATACTGGTCTAGGGCAAACCTCAGTTTCAGCAATACCCCGGTCTCGATGATCCCCGGCTTTACATTCGGGTCCCCGACCGCGCCCAGATAAATCGCGGAATAATTTTTGAGCTCCTCGACATCGCTGTCATCAACAAGCTTACCGGTCTTTAGGTATCTAGTGCCGCTAAAATCAAAAGTCTTGGTTTCATATTTAAAAGAAAATTTCTTGGCTGCCGCTTCAATGACTTTTAGGCCTTCATTAACGACTTCAGGGCCGGTCCCATCCCCGGGGATAACCGCTATTTTATAGGCATTACCCATTTTAGGCTTCCTTTATTAGAAGTATGGCGGATTTATTCAAAAGCACGGTGTCTTTAGATTTGACGCTAAATATTTTAAGCAACTTTATCTGCTTTGCGTTATGAAAGGTAGCGCTGGTTATCGGGATAAACGACTCTTTCTTGTCGTTTATAAAGTCCAAAATCCTTTCGCCCTGAAAAATATGCACGTAACCGTTGATAAGCGAACCATCCCGACAGACTATGCTGACACGGCGTTTCTCTTTTTCTATTTTCATTTTGCACCTGCGGCTTTCTGCCTGACCCACGGCATCAACCCCCCCTGCCCGACGATTTCCTGCAGGAACTCGGGGAAAGGCTGAGTTTTATAGGTTACGTTCTGCGTAAGATTTCTGATAGTGCCCGCGCTTAAATCAATTTCAAGCATATCTCCTTCCTGAATCTTACCCGCATCATCCAGCTCAAGAAAAGGCAAGCCGATATTGATGGCATTGCGGAAGAATATGGCGGCGAAACTCGGGGCTAAAACCGCGGCGATCCCGCATCCCTTGATGGCCAAAGGAGCATGCTCCCTTGATGAGCCGCACCCAAAATTCTTTCCCGCCACAATGATATCTCCGGCGCTTACATGAGCCGTAAAGTCTGGCCGGAAACTTTCCATGCAATGTTTTCCCAATTCCCTGGCGTCGGTAGAAACAAGGTATTTTGCCGCGATAATATCGTCGGTATTTACGTCCTCGCCAAATTTATGGACTTTTCCTTTGATCATCATTGTGCCTGATCACCCTGGGTCGTTGCGGTCATGCCCTGCATACCCTGCATCATAGTAGAGAGGTCCTGAGGCTTCACTCCGGCAGGGAGCGCAAACAAACTGTCATCTAATGGCATATCGACAGAAACATTCTTATAATGCATGCGCATTCCGCGCGCTTCTGTCATCACCGGAAAATCCATCGACTTGTCTATCCACATCTTCATCGGCTGTCCGCCTTTTGCGCAGTTATATACCCCGCAATATTTGCCGTCAACTGTCTCATCCCCTAAGTATTCGCAGTCTTTCTGATAATCCGCAATTTCGGGAAGCTGGGCCTTTGCCTGCTGGATAGGGACGACCATCGCCATGTTTTGCGAAGGAATATACATGTATGCCTGCACGCCATCGAAAATATTGATGCTTTGCATGCCGCCGGTCTGCATCTCCATGCGGCTCTTGGTTCCTTTTGTATATACTTTGGTGGTAACTGAACCCATGCCCGGCTGCTCCATGACTAAATCATACTGCATCGAAGAATAATTCCGCGCCGCCAAAGCCAAACCTATAGCAATGCAAAAACAAACCACGCACATGACTAAGCGTTTCATAAACACCTCACTATATAACTTCTTCCGGATGCGCAATCCTTCCCTTGACTGCAGAGGCAGCCGCTACCACAGGATTCGATAAATACACGAAAGATTTGGGGCTTCCCATCCTCCCGATAAAATTACGGTTAGTGGTAGCGATACAAGTTTCCCCTTCCGTCAAAATGCCCATATGGCCCCCTAGACAAGGCCCGCAGGTGGGAGTCGAGAAAATCCCTCCCGCTTTAACAAATATTTCCGCCAGCCCCTCGTTAACCGCCTGAAGATAAATTTTCTGAGTCGCCGGGATAACAATTAATTTAACTTTTCCCTTAACCTTCCTGCCCTTTAGAATCTTTGCGGCAGAGCGCAAATCCGAAATTCTCCCGTTAGTGCAGGAACCGATGACTACCTGATCAACAGAGACACTTTTTAATTTGCTTACCGGCTTGACATTGCTAGGCAGATGCGGACAGGCGACCTGCGGCTCTAGCCCCGTAACATCCCATTCATAAGTTTTTTCGTAGCTGGCGCCTTCGTCTGATTTATAGAATTTCCATTTCCGTTTGAATTGCCCGACAAATTTTTTGGTAATTCCATCCGGCTGGATTATGCCTGCGCGTCCTCCCGCTTCAATTGCCATATTACTCATGGCAAAACGATCATCCATGCATAATTTTGCGATAACCGGCCCGGTAAATTCCATAACTTTATACAACGCTCCGTCCACGCCGATTTTGCCGATGGTAAAAAGAATCAGGTCCTTACCACCGGCCCACTTATTCAGCTTACCCCTAAAATTAAATTTTATGGAATGCGGGACTTTCAGCCAAATCTTTCCGTCGACAAAAGCCCTTGCCAAATCCGTAGAGCCAACCCCAGTGGAATAGCATCCCAGCGCGCCGTAGGTACAGGTATGAGAATCCGCGCCGATAACTAAATCGCCCGGGCCAACCAGCCCGATTTCCGGCAAAAGAACATGCTCAATGCCCATGCACCCCACTTCAAAATAATTTTTTATCTTCTGCTCCAGGGCGAAATTCGCCAAAATCTTACACTGGTTAGCGCTCTTTAAATCCTTTGCCGGGGCAAAGTGATCCGGGACCAGGACGATTTTATTACGGTCAAAAACATGCCTGAAACCGGCTTTCTTAAATTCCTCTATCGCGATGGGCGCTGTGATATCATTGCCAAGAGCCAAATCCACCTTGGCCTCGATGAATTCTCCGGGCTTAATCGTTTTCTTGCCGGCATGTGCCATTAATATTTTTTCAGCGATTGTGTAGGGCATGAAAAGAATTAACCTGTGAATCTTCTTACGATAAGCGAAGCATTGTGGCCGCCGAAACCGAGAGAGTTAGACATGCTCACCTTTACATCGGCTTTGCGGGCGGTGTTAGGCACGTAATCAAGGTCGCAGTCAGGGTCAGGATGTTCATAATTTATGGTAGGAGGAACAAGGCTGTTTTTAATGGCTAAACAGCAAACTACAAACTCTACCCCCCCTGAGGCTCCTAAAAGATGCCCGGTCATGGACTTGGTTGATGAAATCATCACCTTCTTGGCG
>Ga0315291_10011543_pt1 | contig 10765 bp, 10 predicted proteins | sample YL17G12_20_MG_FD_203070 | JGI IMG/M metagenome (GOLD analysis project Ga0315291, IMG submission 203070) | Sediment microbial communities from Yellowstone Lake, YNP, Wyoming, USA - YL17G12_20 | ecosystem: Environmental > Aquatic > Freshwater > Lake > Sediment | place: USA: Wyoming | collected... | reverse complement strand
CCGTCGTGGCCATCCTCGCCCTGGGGTACCCCGACGAGAGTCATCCACACCAGCCACGTCCCCGCAAGGCGCTGGACGAACTCGTGTGCTGGGAGAAATTCACAGGCTGACGGGACGCTGCTGGTTGCCTGCGGCGATGGGGACTTGCCGCGGATTGGCACTGCTTCGCGGCCGTTGTCACCGGCGGCCGTTCTGGCGGGAAATGCCCCGGGCACGCCATCGGAAACGCGTATCCACGCCGTCTTCGCTGTTGCGTGTCCCCGGGATGGTGCTACCTTGTACCAGAGTGAGCGGAACTCACGAAAACGTACAGGGGGAGAGGGTGGATATATCGAAACGCGAGGAAGCCGTTGCGTATCTCGTCCAGAGGGCAACGTATCCAATGTGGTCCAAAGCGGGGACTTGGTTCCGTGATGCAGACGGTGGGCGGGTAGAAGAGCCGCAAGGGCTCGCCGTCGTGCAGGCATTGGACCTCGTCAGCAGGGAGGCCTGCAATGCTGTCCGCAAGGAAGTCCGGTCGCGCGTCAACGCCGAGCGCACGTACGTTCCCATTAAAGACTGGGCGATTGACGAACGTCCCCGCGAGCAGCTGGCGAAGCGTGGAGCCGACACGATGAGCAACGCACGCCTGCTGGCTATTCTGTTCAGGACGGGCAGCCACGGCAAGAGCGCCGAGGAGCTGGGTCGCGAACTGTTCAACCGGTTCGGTGGCTGGAGCCAGCTGGACCAGGCCAGCGTCGAGGACCTCTGCGATGTGCGCGGCATCGGCCTCGCCAAGGCGGTCGAACTCAAGGCGGCCATCGAAATTGGCAAGCGCCTGCAACAGGGCCCCGCGTCCACGATGAAGCGAGTCACCAGCGCCGAGGACGCCATCGACTACGTCTGCGACCGGTTCACGCCGCAACTGCGCGACGCCGGCAAGGAGTTCTTCTATGTCGTCCTGCTGGACATCCGCAACAAGGTCATCAAGGATGTCGAGGTCAGCCGCGGCAGCATCAGCGCCAGCGTCGTGGACCCCGCCGATATCGTCCGCGAGGCCTGCATCCACCATGCTAGCCGCGTCGTGCTCGTGCACAACCATCCAAGCGGAGAGTGTGACCCCTCGAAGGAGGACATCGACACCACGAACAAGATCACTCAGGCCCTCAAGTACGTCGGTGTCCGCGTCCTCGACCACATCATCGTGGGCCGTGCCCGTCAGGACTACTTCAGCTTCGCGAGAGCGGGGATGGTATAGGCCAGGCTGCCGATACCTTCCGTTTCCTGTACCGGGTCAGGGACGCAACCGCCATGGAGGTTCTGCACAACGCGCTACAGACAACAGGATATGGGAATGGCGGGGGGGGGTCCAAGCCTAGTCCCCTCCCAGTGCATAGAGGTAGTGGTCCTGTGACCCCACGTAGATTGTTGCGTCCGAAGAGACTACGGGGCCACAATAGATGTTGTCACCCGTCTCGAACTTCCATCGGAGGGTGCCGTCGGGGTTGATGGCGTACAAGTAGTGGTCATTGGACCCCTCGTAGATTGTTCCTTCCAAAGAGATCGCGAGCGAAGACCAAATTGGCCCACCTGTCTCGAACTTCCATCGGAGGGTACCGTCGGCGTTAAGGGCATGGAGGTAGTAATCGTCCGACTGGACGTAGATCGTCCCGTCCGAAGAGATCCCCGGAGGAGCATACTGAATCGCGCCACCTGTCTTGAACTCCCACTGGAGCGTGCCGTCAGTGTTCAGAGCGTACAGGTAAGAATCCAATGATCCGACGTAGATCGTCCCGTCTGAAGCGACGGAGGGACAACAGTTGATCCCCGCATGTGTCTGATACTTCCATTTGAGCGTGCCATCGGGATTCACTGCGTAGAGGCAGCCGTCCTTTGACCCCACGCAGATTGTTCCGTCCGAAGCGACGGTGGGTGAGGATGCAACCGCATTGCGTGTTGCGAACTTCCACTTGAGTGTGCCATCGGGATTCACCGCATACAGCTTGTAGTCGTATGACCCCACATAGACTGTCCCGTCTGAGGCAATGACGGGGGACATCGCATATCCGCCTGTTCTGAATTTCCATCGGAGCGTGCCATCAGGGTTCACTGCGTACAGGTTGTAGTCGTCGGACCCCTCATAGATAGTCCCATCTGGGGCGATGGTGGGGGCCACTACAAGCGGGCCAACCTTCCCATACTTCCACTTGAGCGTCCCATCAGGATTCAGTGCATACAGGTACCCATCGCTCGACCCTGCATAGATTGTCCCATCGGAGGCAATGGCGGGAGGAGAGCCGATGGTACCGAGTGTCTTGTACTTCCACTTGAGCGTGCCATCGTTGTCGGCTGTGCTGTACGGACACTGTCCTGTACGGCGCATGTCGTACCCGGCACCGTCGGGCCAGATAGCGGGCTTGTTGTCCTGCGATGCGGGCGGGGTTGTCTCGACCGTGTACGTGAGCGTGATCATCTTGGTCGTGGCTTCGTACTGCACGTCGATCCCGAGCGACTCGGAGACGAACCGGACGGGCAGCATGGTCCGTCCCGCCATGATAACGGGCATGACGCGCGGATTTGCCGCATCGACGGGGACCGATGTGCCGTTCAGTGATGCTGTTGCCTTCCCGATCCAAAGGTTGAGTGTACTCTTGCCCAGCGTGACCGTGACCTTGCGTTCGGCAGCATCCCACGCTACGGATCCCTTGAACGCTTCAATGATGGCACGGATCGGGACCAGAGTTCTTGATTCTACAATGACCGGCTTCGTTCCTTCTGCGTCAATCGGCTGACTGACCCCTCCGATCGTCATGCTGCTATCGCCGACCCAGAGTTTCACCACCGTCGTTGATGACGAGGCCGTGACCGTGGGTGGGCCAAGCAGTCCCACAAGCAGCAGAAAGACTACCACGGACTTCAACGCGCGCGTTCTTCTCATTCCTTCCTCCCTTTAGATGTGGGAATGGCACCGGGTACTTGCCTATTTCCCTCCTATCGCATAGAGGTAGTGGTCATATGACCCCACGTAGATTGTCCCGTCCGAAGAGATTGCGGGGCTACACTTGACCGCGCCATTCGTTCCGAACTTCCATCGGAGGGTGCCGTCGGGATTGATGGCATAGAGATACTGGTCGTCCGACCCAAAGTAGATTGTTCCGTCCGAAGAGATCGCGGCGCTAGACCAAATCAACCCATCCGTTCCGAACTTCCACTTGAGCGTGCCATCTGGGTTGAGGGCATAGAGGTAGTGGTCGAACGACCCCGCGTAGATTGTTCCGTCTGATGCGATAGCGGGATGCACCCACTCAATCCCGGCACCGGTCTCGAACTTCCAGCGGAGCGTGCCGTCCGGGTTCAGTGCATAGAAGAAGTGGTCATACGATCCCACGTAGATCGTCCCGTCCGAAGCGACGGAGGGGCTAGAGTTGATGAACCCGCCCGTCTTGTACGTCCACCTGGGTGTTCCGTCGGGATTCACTGCATGGAGGCGCCAGTCCCTCGACCCTACATAGATCGTTCCGTCCGGGGCAACGGCGGGTGCGGACTCAACCACCCCCCCTGTTGCATACCTCCACCGGAGCGAGCCATCAGGATTCAGGGCATACAGGCGTCCATCGTTTACCCCTGCATAGATCGTTCCATCCAGTGCGATGAGGGGATCACCGCCAATCCAGCCGCCTGTTCCGTACTTCCACTGGAGCGTGCCATTAGGATTCAGTGCATACACGTAGCGATCCTCCCCCCCCATGTAGATTGTCCCGTCTAAGGCGATAGCATGAGAACAGCTAATCTCGCCACTCGTCCCGTACTTCCATTGGAGTGTGCCATCGGGATTCAGGGCATACAGGTACTTGTCGTAGGACCCCACATAGACGGTTCCATCCGACGCGATGACGGGGGAAGAGCCGACCTCGCCAAGTGCCTTGTACTTCCACTTGAGCGTGCCATTGTTTCCGGATGTGTCGTACGGACACTGCCCTGTACTGCGCGCGTTGTACCCCCAGCGGGGCCAGATAGCCGGCCCCTTGTCCTGCGATGGTGGAGGTGTAGCAGGTGGCGTCGTCTCGACCGTGTACGTCAGCGTGATCATCTTGGTGGCGGCCTCATACTGCACATCGATGCCGAGCGACTCGGAGACGAACCGGACCGGCAGCATGGTCCGTCCTGCCATGACAACGGGCATGACACGGGGATTGGCCGCATCAATAGGGAGTGAACTGCCGTTCAGTGACGCTGTTGCCTTCCCGATCCAAAGGTTGAGTGTACTCTTGCCCAGCGTGATCGTGACCTTGCGTTCGGTGGCATCCCAGGTTACGGAGCCTGCGAACGCCTCGATGATGGCACGGATCGGAACCAAGGTCCGTGCTTCCACAATGACGGGCTTCGTTCCTTCTGCATCAATCGGCTAGCTGGACCCATCGATCGACATTACGCTGATCCCGACCCAGAGCTGCACGACCGTCGTGTACGACGAGGCGGTAATGGCGGATGGGGCAAGCATCCCTACAATCAGCATCAAGGTTACCAAGCACTTCAACACATGTATTCGTCTCATTCGCAACTCCTCCCTTGGGACATGGGCACGGCAGTGAGTACCTGCCTATTTCCCTCCTAGTGCATAGAAGTAACCATCATCTGATCCCACGTAGATTGTCCCATCCGAAGAGATCGCGGGGCTGGACCTGATCGGGGCATTTGCTGCGAACTTCCATCGGAGGGTGCCGTCGGGATTGATGGCATAGAGGTAGTGGTCATTTGACCCGAAGTAGATCGTCCCGTTCGAAGAGATCGCGGGGCTAGAATAGATCTGGCCATCCGTTGTGAACTTCCATCGGAGGGTGCCATCAGGGTTGACCGCATAGAGGCAGCGGTCAGTTGACCCCATGTAGATTGTTCCGTCGGAGGCAATGGCGGGTTGGGGCCATTGAATCGCGTTACCCGTTCCGAACTTCCACCGGAGCGTGCCATCAGGATTCAGGGCATACAAGTTCTTGTCGTTGGATCCCACGTACACTGTTCCATCTGAGGCGATGGAAGGGCCCGAGATGACCGCTGCACTGGTCCAATACTTCCATTTGAGCGTGCCATCAGGGTTCACCGCGTACAGATAGCCATCCTGTGACCCCGCGTAGATTGTTCCGTCCGGGGCAACGGCGGGCGCGGACCTAACCTGGTTACGTGCTGCGAACTTCCATTTGACCGTGCCATCAGGGTTCACCGCATACAGCTTGTAGTCCTCCGACCCCACGTAAAGTGTTCGGTCTGGAGCGACGGCGGGATCACCGGAAACCCATGCACCTGTTCTGAACACCCACTTGAGCGTGCCATCAGGGTTCAGTGCGTACGCGTTCCAATCCCCCGACCCTATGTAGATTGTCCCGTCTGAGGCAATGGCGTGAGAACAGCTAACTGCACCAAGTGTCTTGTACTTCCACTGGAGCGTGCCATCAGGATTCAGGGCATACAGGTTCTTGTCGTAGGACCCCACATAGACTGTTCCATCTGAGGCGATGACCGGGGAAGAGGTAATGACGTCGAGAGTCTTGTACTTCCACTTGAGCGTGCCATCGTTTGCAGAGGTGTCGTACGGGCACTGCCCTGTATGGCGCAGGTCGTACCCAAGTTTGGGCCAGATTGCCGGGCCCTTGTCCTGCGATGGGGGAGGCGTTGTCTCGACCGTATACGTCAGCGTGATCATCTTGGTGGCGGCTTCATACTGCACATCGATGCCGAGCGACTCGGAGACGAACCGGACAGGCAGCATGGTCCGTCCCGCCATGATAACGGGCATGACGCGCGGATTTGCCGCATCGACGGGGACCGATGTGCCGTTCAGTGATGCTGTTGCCTTCCCGATCCAAAGGTTGAGTGTACTCTTGCCCAGCGTGACCGTGACCTTGCGTTCGGCAGCATCCCACGCTACGGATCCCTTGAACGCTTCAATGATGGCACGGATCGGGACCAGAGTTCTTGATTCTACAATGACCGGCTTCGTTCCTTCTGCGTCAATCGGCTGACTGACCCCTCCGATCGTCATGCTGCTATCGCCGACCCAGAGTTTCACCACCGTCGTTGATGACGAGGCCGTGACCGAGGGTGGGACAAGAAGCCCTAAGACCAGCAGAAGGGCCACAACGGACTTCAACGCGCGCGTTCTTCTCATACGTTCCTCCTCCATTGGGAACACCTGCGGTTCACGCAGGGTGCTCCCAAGCCTCATAAGGCCGGAATAGCCTGGTTGCCCTTCGTTACGAGGGATCAGGAGACCGGCCACAGTCCTCACGTTGTCACGACCCAGTCATGACATCATTGTTCTGGCTGTCAGCGTTTGCTGGACATGCGGTGCAGAAGCCAACTCAGTCACAGTTGGAAGCTCATACATCCTGCCAATGTCATATCGGCGGATACCGTCACAAGGCACTGGGCAACATCGCTGCCGGGGTCCGTCACGAACCCCCGCCTCCCGTCTGATGATCTCTGAACTCCTTGGGCTACTGAATCAGGACCGAATGACAGAACCTTGAGACGTACGCACCAGAATGCGGCATCAGCACGGCCACATTCGACCAATCGGTCACCGGACCACCGGCGGAGGACTACCTGCTACCTAGACTACTCATGATCTGCAGAAATGTCAAGAGAAACAGGGCAGTAGCATTCAGGCTGCTTGTCCAGTCAGAAACAGCATGTGCTGGTTCCGCTCAAGTGACATAGGCCGTCTGGTCATCACGCCTCCTACCCGATTGCCCGAAAGGTTCGACGATGTCACTCCAGATAAGAGTGCGATCCTTCCAAGGAAGACATCGACACGACCAACAAGATCACCCAGGCCCTCAAGTACGTCGGCGTCCGGGTCCTGGACCACATCATCGTGGGCCGTGCCCGCCAGGACTACTTCAGCTTTGCCAGGGCGGGGATGGTGTAGGCAACGAGGCGCAATGGAAGTGAGGCCTACTCGGGGTTGATAGTCAACATGATCCACACTAGGAGCCACAGAGCTGTCGTGACGAAGGCGAACAGGCAGAGGACGCGGCCTCCAGGGCCGATGGCGGTTCGCCACACTCGGCGTCGTTCGTCTGGAGCAGCAGCCCGTCGGGCGCGAACCACCGCCGGGATCAGGCGCACCAGCAGGAAGGCCGTCAGGCTTGGGGGCACGGCGACCAGCAGTGCCCAGGGGTGGCTGCCGAACACTTCCACCCACCCGGCTACCTCGAAGAACACGATGTAGTCCAGCAGGAGATATGGCAGACTCGTGCGGGGCTGGTGTGTGTGCTTCAGGAGCCGGTCTGTGCCCCACAGGGCGATGTCGTACAGGACGAGCAGTGCCACGCCGAGAAGAAGCTGTGGCACGAAGTACAGAAATGGCCCGACGCGGTCCAAGTACGGGGCGACACAGGACATCAGTTGTGCAATCATGTGGGTACCTCCTTCATGCCCGAAGAAACGGGCAGATTCATCTGGTCGTCGAGTCGGGATCAGATGGAAGAACTGTGAGCTGCATACACCAGGAAGCTGCGCTATCACAGCAGCACAGCCACACTCGACCAATCGGTCACCGGACCACCGGCGTTGTTCTCAGTGGAGATCTGTCAACGCCGTCGAGCTGCTCAGTCTCCGTGTGGGATGGGTTCCTCCCCCGGCAGTGGCTTCCACTCGGCCAGTATGCGCACAGCAGCAACGAGACACAGAATGAAGCCAAGAGCCCAAGGCACAAAGACGAGTGGCGCCCACGATGGCCGACCGGGTGGGAGGGAAGGGAACAATTTCCATATAGCAGGCAGCAGGGGGCCGTTTAGCACGACGTATTCGCTCACGATCAGTCCGAAGCCCCAGCATGCAAGTCGGCGGAAGCGGCTCCGGACAAGAAAGGCGCTGAGAGCAATCATTGCGGCACCAACAAGGGGACCTACAAGCGACAGGTCCCCGTATTCGTCCATAACCCTGAGCAGGGCCAGTATGCCGATGACGGTCAAGATACGTCCAACGACGCTCAAGATACGGAACCACAACATGCGCTTGTTCATGGAACCGCCCCCTCTGCTAGCGAGTTCTCCACTCGTTGGGCTAATGAATCGGGACCGGATGACGGGACCTTGAGATGCATACACCAGGATGCCGCATCAGCACAGCCGCACTCGACCAATCGGTCACCGAACCACCGGTGAGAGGACTACCTAACACTCAGACTAGTCGTGATCTTCGGAAATGTCAAGGGAAACAGGACAAGCCTATCGGGGCTGCTTGTCCAGTCAGAGACAGCACGGATTGGTTTAGCGCATATGACAGAGGTCACATGCCGCGCGTCTCCTGCCTAATCGCTCTGAAAGGGGTACTGCGTTTTACTGCAGATAAGAGTGTGATCCCTCCAAGGAGGACATCGACACCACCAACAAGATCACCCAGGCCCTGAAGTACGTCGGCGTCCGTGTCCTCGACCACATCATCGTGGGCCGCGCCCGCTAGGACTACTTCAGCTTCGCACGGGCGGGGATGGTGTAGACAGCGTCTAACAGACCGATGCGCTCAGTTTGGCACGTCGGGGTGACGACAACGATGGGCGAAGGGAGCAGCTTCACACTCGACTCCGGGGGTTGGAGAACCGTGGTGCTCCCTGGTTGTCGAAGGCAGCCATCGGGGAGTAACAGGTATCCCCTTGCCGCGGCCCTTGTTCGTCCAGCTCGTCTCAGTGGTCATGACCCGTGCCAGGAGAGTGTCCGCGGTGCCTCCCGGTACCGGGGGAAGGGAGACGCTGCGGATCATCTCTCCGGCAGCCATCGGAAGACGCCACCGTCAGTCCCGGCGTACAGGGTGGTGGGGGTCAGCGGGCCGATGGCAAGAGACCAGACTACCTGATTCGTGAGACCAGCGTTCATTACTGTCCATGTGGTTCCGCCGTTGGTGGAGCGGAAGACGCCGCTACCAACGGTCCCGGCGTACAGGGTCGTGGGCGTCACGGAGTCGACGGCAAGAGAGACAACCTCTTGATTCGTGAGGCCTGTCGAGACCGCCTGCCAGTGGTCCCCCGCGTCCCCGGAGCGGAAGACGCCACCACCATTATAGGTACCAGCATACAAGGTGATGGGCGGGACAGGGTTGATGGCAAGGGAGCGGACAGCCTGATTCGTGAGGCCAGTCGTGGCCTGCTGCCAGTGGTCCCCTGCGTCCCTGGAGCAGAAGACGCCGCTACCGGCGGTCCCGGCGTACAGGGTCGTGGGGGTCACGGGGTCGACGGCAAGAGAGATAGCCCCTTGATTCCTGAGGCCGGCCGAGACCGCCTGCCAGTGGTCCCCTGCGTCCGTGGAGCGGAAGACGCCACCATCGGTACCCGCATACAGGGTGGAAGGGGTAGCAGGGTTGATGGCAAGGGAGCGGACTGGCTGATTTGAGAGACCAGGGGTCACCGCAGTCCAGTGGTGTCCCGAGTCCGTGGAGCGGAAGACACCATCCTCGTAGGTTCCTGCGTGCAGAGTCGTGGGGGTCAGGGGGTCAATGGCCAGCGACAAGATGGTTCCCTCATGGAGGGGCAGCTGTTCCCAGTGTCCACCAGTGGAGGAATCGGGCCGAGCATCCTCGTGCAGCCATGAAAACTGCAATGCGAGCAGAACTATGAAGAGTACCATGTATGCCGTCCGGAGGCAGTCGAAGGGACGCGGCCCGTGGAAGACACGTGCTCTGTGGAAGGACTCGAAGATGACAAGCACAGCGCCCACACAACTCATGATCAGACCGAGGGAATATGCTACTAAGAAGAAATACGCCCAGATGAATTGGTCCTGATGGAAGTCAAAGAGCAGTGCTGCGATCGTACCGCACACTGTCGGCACAAGAGCTACATACAGGAATGTGCGGTGCCGGCTCTTGCCGAGAAAGGCGCCGAATGCCGGCAGCCCGCTGATAGCAAGAAGGAAGACATAGAAGGAGGCAGGGGTCATGGGGCCTACGATCTGCACGACAAGAGAGGCGACGAACAGGAAAATCACGATTGGCATCACAGCAAGCCCGACAAGGCTCACCATGCGTGACCACCACCACCTGCGCGTGCTCACCGGGACGACCCCCGGCGTAGGCATCGATGCACGGGGGGACTCGAAGAGGACGAGCATGGCACCAGTGAGAGCCGCCAACAGGCCAATCCCGTAGACCAGCGGCAAAGGGTGTGCGAGTTCGCGAATCCAAAACGCAGGATAGCCGTGTGAATAGGTAATGTACGCCGGCACGCCGATCACGGCAAGTCCAAGTACACCGTACACGAACGTGCGGTAGTAACTCTTGCCGAGGAAAGCGCTGAGTGCCACCAGCCCGCTTCCAGACAAGAGACAGAGCTCAGACATGCTGCCAGGACTGTTGATCCAGATACAACCGAGTATAATCAGAGCAATGCCGGCAACGCAGAGGACGCGTGACCACAACATGCGCTTGTTCATGGAACCGCCTCCCCGCTGACGAGCACGGGACTCCTCGGCCTACTGAATCGGGACCGGATCACAGGAGCTTGAAATGTACGCACCAGAATGCTGCGCCAGCACGGCCACATTCGACCAATCGGTCACCGGACCACCGGCGGAGGACTACTTGCTATGTAGACTACTCATGATCTACAGCAATGTCAACAGAAATGGGACGGTAGCACCTGGGCTGATTGTCCGGTCAACGACAGCTAGGACTGGTTAGCCCCAAGGGCGGGTGTTATGTTCAGTGCGTCTGACATCTTGTCGCTCGGAAAGGGTTCGGCATGTGACTCGAGATAGGAGTGGTTAGGTGGTTCATTCTAGAGACGTACGGACAT
>Ga0315291_10011538_pt1 | contig 10768 bp, 8 predicted proteins | sample YL17G12_20_MG_FD_203070 | JGI IMG/M metagenome (GOLD analysis project Ga0315291, IMG submission 203070) | Sediment microbial communities from Yellowstone Lake, YNP, Wyoming, USA - YL17G12_20 | ecosystem: Environmental > Aquatic > Freshwater > Lake > Sediment | place: USA: Wyoming | collected... | reverse complement strand
GCGACGCTCGCTAAAGTGAGAGGAAGGGATGTGTTGGTGGGAGGGGTGTTGGTGGGAGGGATGGAGATGGATGAAAAAGGGTGCAGAACCACAGAAAAAAAACAACAGTCCACCACGCCCCCTTTTTCCTCTCCCTCTCAGAGGTCGTCGTATGAGACCAGCTCCCGCCCTCCACCCTGCGGGCGCCCGCCGACGCCTCCGCCCCCCCCTCCCCCCTGGGCTAGGGCCGCGTCGGCCACCGCCCGGGCCGCCGCCCGGGCCGCGACTGCGCGCGGGTGGTCGAGGGCCGGGTCCGGGGCGCCCGCCCGCCCGCCCGCGCTCCCATCCCCAACCGCGCCCATCGCCGCGCGGGCCAGGCGGACGGGGCGCCCCCCGAGGAGGAGCGGGTTGCGGGTGGCCAGGTCGAGCACCGCGGCCACATCCTCCGCGCCCTCCAGCGCCACATAGCCAAAACCGCCGCCGCCCGCGCCGCCGCCGCCGCCGCCGCCCGGAGCGACGTGGGCCGACACGACGGAGGCGAGCTGGGAGATTAGGTCGGCCAGGTCGGCGGGGGTCGTGCCGGGCGGGAGGTCGCCGACGAAGAGCGAGTGCGGGGCGGCCGGGGTGGAGCCGGGGGGGGGCGCGGGCGGCGGCGCGTCCCTCTGCCTCCCAAGCCTGGCCGCCTTTGCTGGTCGCCCTCCCGCCCCCTCCCCCTCCCCCTCCTCCTCCTCCTCCTCCTCCTCGCCTGATGGGGGTGGTGGAGCCGGCCGCCGCACGGTGGGCCGCCTGATGGTGGGCGCCTTGCGGGTGGTGGGGGCCGGGGCTGGGGCGGGCGCCGGGGCGGGCGCCGGGGCGGGCCCGGCAGGCGCGCGCGCTGGGGCGGGCGGGGGCGCGGCCGCCGCCCTTTTGGGTGCCTCTTCCTTCGGCCCCGCCCCGCCACCACCCGCCCGCCGCTCCGCCAGGGCCCGCTTAGCAGCGGCCAGGGCGTCCGCGGCGGACGGCCTCGCGCCGCCGTCCGCCGCGGCCGCCGCCTTGGCCGACGCCACGGCTTTGGCAGCAGCCGCAGCCTCCCAGACGCGTTTCGCTCCGTCGGCTGCCGCTTCCTTGGCGGCCGCCGCGTCCGCTTCCGCCGCCGCTGCTGCGGCCAGCTTAAGTTTGGCGCGGTCTAGAGCGGACACAGGGGCGGCGGTGCTGGTCGGGGCAGGCTGCTTAGGCGCGGGCGCGGCCGCCGTGGGTTGGGGCGGCGCGGCTGGACAGAGGGGATGAGGGTTGATGAAGAGACTGGTCGCTTTTTTGAATCTCGTCTTCCTCTCTCTCTCTCTCGCCTTTCCTCATCACGCACCTGTCGCACCTGGTCCGCCGGCACCTGCTGCTGCGGCGGCCTGTATGGAAAGTGAATGTGTGCGTGTTGCGTAAGAGGACGAGGGCGAAAAAAAATGCATGGGTGGCGACCGTTTCGCTCTCCCATCATCATCCCACCTTCTTCTTGCGCAACAGCTCGAATTTGCGCTCCAAGGCCAGCTCGGCCGCGGTCTTGGGGGGCATGACGCGTGGGGAGGCGTGAGAGGCGCGCGGCGCGCTAAAAAATGAAAGGGGGAACAGAGGAGAGCCGGCGCCCCTCTCTCGCCGCACAGAGCGGTTCTGACGAGCAGAAAAAAAAAAGAAGAGACAAAAACAAATGTCCGCCCCACCCTCCACCATCCGCCACCTCTTCATCACCCTGCGCCGCGGCCTGGCGGGCGTGCGGGAGGATCACCGGTCTGTCATCGCCTCGCTAGGCCTGAGGAAGCGGGAGCAGACCGTGCGGCGGCGGAACGACGCGGCGTTGCGGGGGGCGGTCGATAAGGTAAAGATAGGGAGAGGCGCGGATTTTGGGGATAGAGAGATGGGATGGCAAAGCTACGGCCATGGCTTGAGCGCGCGTCTGTGCAGTGGGGGCGGGGAGTGTGAGGAGGAGGAGGACGTGGGCGTGAGCGCTGGGGGCTTTTTCTTTTTCTTCCTCTCCCGGAACCACGCTGCTTGGACCCAGCCCGCCGGCGGCTAGCCTCAAAAGGCTCCACCTCTCTCCTCTCTCATCATCGCCCCTCTTCCCTCTCTTGCTGCACAGGTCTCCCACCTCGTGACAGTCGAGACCGACACGGCCCGGATGGCCCGCCTGGCGGTGGAGGCCGCGGAAAAGGCGCCCCGGCCAGAGTGGCGGTTTATGCACTAAGAATGGTTTTTAGGATGGGGTAGGGGGGAGGCCTCCGTCATGCGTGTGGGCGCTGGGGCGGCCTGGCGGGCGGGGTGCCCAAATGGATGGAGTGAGAAGGACGTGCTTAGAGAGAGAGAAAAAGAGAGAGAGAGAGAGAGGGAGAGGCGATGGCGTGCTGTTAGAGAGGGCTTGCCAGGCGAAAAGAAGGAAAGGATTTGGGGAGGGAGAGAGCGCCGCTGGCCCCCCTTGCTAAAAAAAAAAAAAAAACCCCGAGGCGCGCGCGCGAGGTTGTGTTGTGTGTTCGCTCTCTCTCCGTTCCGCGCCCACGCTGCGTCGCACCCGCACCCGCCCACCCACCCACCCACCCAAGTGTCGAGCATCTGCCCACACAAGCGATGGACGGGAGCAGCGCCTGGGCGGCGGGCGGCTCGTGCCACGCCCTCCTCGGCCAGCAGCAGCCCGCTGGCGACAGCCCCGCTGCTCCACACGCCGCCCCCGCCTTTCCCGCCGCCTCCCCACCGCACGCCCCCGTCCCCGCCCACGCCCACGCCCAGCCCGGCCTGTCCACCCTCGTCTCCGGCCTCCTGGGCCGCCGCCTGAGCGGAGGAGGAGGGAGCAGGGTGGTGGGAAACGGAGCGGCGGGCGCCGCTCAGGCAGCGCTCACGTCCCCGCGCCCGCCCGCCACCGCCTCGTCCGCCATGATGGACCGCCCTCTGGGCACCGCCCTCATGATGGACCGCCCCCTGGGCACCGCCCTCATGTCCGCCGTCTTTGAGCGGCGGTCGTCGGGGGGCGGCGGCGCTGGGAGCTCCAGCAACAGCCGGGCGGCTAAAATGCATGCGCTGTACAAGGCGAGCAAAGAGAGCGCGGGATGCTTGGACGAGACACGGGCGAGAGGCGAGATAGGCGGGAGGGGCGTGCGCAACCGCGCGCGCGCAGAAAGAAAGTGCGCCGTTTTTTTAAAAACATTCTCCCCTCTCTCTCTCTCTCTCCTCCCCTTCAACAGACCGAGCTCTGCCGCACCTGGCTCGCGGGCGCAACCTGCATCTATGGCGACCGATGCAATTTTGCGCACGGCGTGTGCGAGCTGCGGGCTCCCCCCGCCGTCCGCCTCAACTCCCGCGGGAGTGGTGGGGCAGGGTCGGGCCGCCCGTCCGCGTCCGCCAACGACTGGGGCCTGGACGGCTTCACCCAGCAGCAGCAACGTCACCAAGCACGCGCCCTGCGCCGGGCCGTCACGGACACGGCCGGGTGGGGCGAGGACGGCGGCCACCACCCCTCCTCCCACCACCCCTCCTTGACCCGTTCCCCCCCGCCCGGCCTGGCCGTGGCAGCTCTGTTGCTGGCCGCCACCACCGCGGACGCGGCAGACGAGGATGACGGTGGTGGGGACGGCTTCTTGCTGCCGCCGGTGTCTGCCTTTGGCGGCGGCGGTGGCGGGCACGGGGACGGGATCGACGGGAGCGGCCCCAGCCCCGGCCCTGGCCACCACCCCGACCCGTCCACCCCCTTCCTACCCCCACCCTCCGCGCACGCGTGGCTGACCACCGCCGCCCACCCCGCACCTTCGAACGGCCTGATCCTACTGGAGGACGACCTGCTGGGGTTCCGGGCCTTCATCACGCCCCCACCGACGTCGGCGGACCACGGAGAGTGGAGGCAGACGAGAAAAGCGGATCGGCGACCGCGCACGCAAGGAAGCCAGCTGCCTCCATTGCCTCCTCCGCCGCCGCTCGCCCCTCCTGTCGCCACCTCCCTGGACGACTGGGCGGCCTCGCCTGCTGACGCCGACCTCCAGCCTCTCCGCCCCAGCCCCTCCGGGCGGCGCCTGCCCGTGTTTGTGGAGCTGGCGGGCGAAGAATGAGAGTGAATGATTAATGTGGGGGTGGGGGTGGGGGTTGGTGTGGGGGTCGAGCAGAGTTGACAAAAAGGCGTTCCGCGACATTCCACGCGCCCGAACAGAGGGTGTTGTGTGCGTGCGTGCGTGCGTGTGCGCAAAAATGGGAAATGACAATCAAAGCCGGGGCAAGTTCTCTCCTCCAGGCGGCAGCGTGCCCCATCTCCCCCTCTCAACCTCTCTCTCCTTATCTCCTCCAGGCGGCAGCGCCTCATCTCCCCCTTCCAACCTCTCCCTCCTCATCTCCCATCACACCCGCCCCGCAGTCACGTCCACATACCCGGTCGCGATCGCAATGCCCAGGATGACAAAGGGGAAGAAGATGGCCAGGATGCCGATGATGGCGGCCGGGTCGGACAACGGCGACTTGCCAGACCGCTCAATCTTGGACTGCCAGTACCTGTTTTGGGAGAGATGGTAAAAAAAGGAATATGGGACGGGAAAAATGAGGGACGGAGTGCTGTCGTCCGGCGATCGGGCGTGGGCGCGGTGACGATGGGCGGTGGAGGCGCTGTGCGCTGGGAACGGCCCCGGGTGGTGGTGGTGGCAACCCCAAAAGGGAACGAGGCCCCGCTGGGGAAAGAAAAGAGTCTCGAGTTGCTCTCCTTTCCCTCTCCCTGTCCTCTCGCAGACTCACTCTTCGGGTTCCTCCTCCCGTGTCAGGGTCTTCTTGGCGTCCTCGCCGCCTGGTATGTGTGTGTGTGTGTGAGAAGAGAAGGAAATGAGCGAGAGGGAGAGAATCAAAAGGAGAGGGGGGCGGGTTGTAGATGAGGACGCGAGCGCAGGCGCGTAGCGGCGGGGCCCCGCTCGCGGTCCCGGGCACTGCGCACCCGCGGGACCTGCGTTTCGACACCCTTCTCCACATTTGGGCTATCCAGACCATTCTCCGCCCGTGCCGACAATGCATCAAGGATGAAGGCACAGGCGCCCCCACCCCCACCCAATTCGCGTTTCCCTCGCCCTCTCAAAAAACGCACCACCCGAGCCGATTGCGGCAACGCGGCCCGCGGCCAGCCGGGGCTGGACGATCTTATGCCCGGCCAGGCTGCTGCTACTGCTCCGGCGCGCCCTGGTCAGAGACTGGGGTTTGGAGGAGGCGAGGGCGAGGGCGGGCATTGTGGTAGAGAGAGAAGACACGGTGAGGAAAAAATCAGGACACACGCACTTGTGGTGGATGTTTTGCGCCCGCCTCTCCCATCCATGTAATCTCCCATCCATGTAATCGTCCGTCCCCCCATCACACCACCCCCACCTCCCCGTCCTCCGCCCCCGAGTTGGGCGGGAAGGGCGAGGCCCGGCACCCCCACCACAGGCCGTCAAAGCGCACGCAGCGCGCGCCCGGGTCGAGGCAGCACAGTCCCGGCCAGGGCGCGTCGGCGCAGGTGGGGCCGCCCCCACAGAAGCCACCGCTCCCGCCGCACTGTTCGCCTGTCTCCACGCCGCCTAGGCAGGCCGGGGCGGAGCCCGGCCCGCTCCCCAGGCGCCCCGGGAGCAAGGCTGAGCTGTCATTGTCGGCTCGCGGCGGCGGCGGGAAGGTCGGCCCCGCGGGCCCCGGCCACCACCCCGCCTCCCAGGGCGGGTGGGTCGCCACCGTCGTCGGCGGTGTCGGCGGCGGCTGGTCAGGGGGCGGCGCGCCCAGCTGGGGCGGCGGGGCCGAGCCGTTGTTGCCGCCCACGCCCCCGCCCACCCCGCCCCAGCCGGGTGGCCAGGCGTTGAGGCCGTGCGGCCAGAGCGCGTCGCCGACGACGGCCTCCGCCTCCGCCGCCGCCGCCTCCGCCGCCACCGCCGCCGCCCGGGCGCTCGTCAGGGTGTATCCCAGGCCGGTGGGCAGGCCCTCCCCGCTGCGGCCGCCGGGGATGGGTGCGGCCCCCTCGTCCGGCCGGCCCGCGCTGGCCGCAGCAGCAAAAGCATCCCCACCCCCGTCGCCATCATCCGACGCCTTCCCACCCAGCGGCACCGTCTCCAGGTTCGACCGCCCCGGGAACTGCACTTTCCCCGTCACCCGGCCCACGGGCTTGGACATGGCGACCGTGTCGTAGACGACGTCCCCGAAAATGCTGACCAGGCGCACGCGGGCCGGGAAGGTCCAGGCCACGCCGTCGGGGGACTGGAGCCTGAAATAATTGTCGGTCGTCCGGCCCATCGGCCACCACTGGCCGCGCGCGTACCAGTGCGCCGTCCGGACGGGGACGCGCGTGTTGGCGACCTGGAGCTTGAGGAACCACTGGTGCGAGCCCTGGAAGGAGTAGACGAAGGGCGTGGCGGCCACCGCGCACTGGACGGGTGTCCACCCGGCCCGCCACCGCCCGTCGCCCGCCTTTTCCAGGTCCAGGTCGCCGCCCCTGCATTCCGGGCACTGGTTGCTGACGAGGACGTACCGGATCGCCTGGCCGACCGGGTTGGCGCCGGCCCCGGGCCCCAGGCCACGGAATTTCAGGCAGAGGCCGCACACCTCCGACCCGAAGAATTGGGGCGCGTTCATGGCGACCCGGTAGGCCGTCCCGCGCGCCCACGCCTCGTTCTGGACGCCGGCGTAGTTGAAGGCGCACGAGCCGGAGGCGCCGGCGTCGCCGTAGTAGGTGGCCTGAGACGGAGGGGGAAGAAGGGGAGGGAGGCACCAAGGCCCGCGCGGCGGGGGAGAGGAGGGGTGGGTTGAGGTTGAGGGGGAGCGGGAAAAGGAGGCGAGTTTTTTTTCTTTTTTTTTTTCTTTTTTTTTTTCTGCATGCACTCTCCCCTTGCGCGCGTGCCCCGCAGCCTTGCGCGCGCTCAATTCACCCCCACGGGCATGACTCACATCTCCTACGTAGACATTGCCGAACAAGGACGCGGCGCCCGAGGCTTTCGTGGTGAGCTCGTCCTCGGCCGCGGCGGCCTTGGCAGCGGCGGATGACTCTGCCGTGAGCAGCTCAGCCGCCTCGGCTGGTGACGCGAGAGGAGAGGAAGACGCGGGGACGACGGCGGGCTGGGCGAGGGCTGATGGGCACGCGGCCAGGGCCAAGAAAGCCAGGGCCGCCGCCAGGGCGGCGTGGCGGTGCGCACCCATCTTTCAACAATTTCTCTGCGGTGAGAGAGCAAAGCGCTTCCACCCCTCCTATTCTCATTTCTTCTCTTCTCTCTCTCATCCTCAACTCAGAACTGGCCACTCAACACGTCCCCACGACATTTCCCTCTCCCCTTTTTCTCATCACAGGGCCCCCTCATGACCCGGCCGCACCAGGTGAGTGGTGGTGGCGACGTTGGCCGCGGGCACGGCCGCGGGCTGGGCTGCCCCGGCCGCCGCGGCTCCACCCGCCGCCACGGCCGCAGGCACGACGGCCACGGGCTGGGCTGCCCCGACGGCCGCCGCGGCTCCACCCGCCGCCACGGCCGCGGGCACGACGGCCGCGGGCTGGGCTGCCCCGACGGCCGCCGCGGCTCCACCCGCCGCCACGGCCGCGGGCACGACGGCCGCGGGCTGGGCTGCCCCGACGGCCGCGGCCGCCGCCTCTACCGCGGGCGGCGCCTTCCCAGACAGGCGGGCCAGGACGGCCGCCACCCCTGACCCCCCCATCTCGTTTGTGAGGCCCTCCACCGCGCCCGCGCCCAGGGGCTTGAGCGGGTGGGCCTCCGTGTTGAGCACCCACGCGCCCGGCCCCGACAGGGGCAGCGTGTCGGCGGGCGCGAACAGGAGGTAAAAGTATTTCAGGGTCTCGGCCAGCCAGAAGGATTCCTGGCGGTCGTTGAGCGTGACGGCCGGGGCGGCCGCGGGCGCGGCGGCGCCGCCAGGGGCAGCGACCGTGCCACCGCCACCGCCCACCGCCACCGTCACGTCCTGGACGCCCGAGTACCCGCCGCTCGGCACGCGGGCCACCCGCTCGAACGCGGTGAACAGCTCCCAGCCCCAGTCCTGGTACTTGGCCTCGCCCGTCAGGCGGTGGAGCATGACGAGGGCTTCCACGGTCTCGGGGCGCAACAGGTTGAAGCGGGCGGCCTGGCCGGGCGCCATCGGCGCGCCCGCCCCGAACGTCACGTGCTCCGGCGCCAGCCCCGTCGGCTGGGTGGAGTACATGCGGTAACACGTCTCGGTCAGGCCCACGGCGGCAGTGGTGTAGCGGGCGGCCCTGTCGCCCGTGACAGCGCCCTCCAGGACGCCCAGCGCCATGTTGCCTGGCAGGAAGCAGGCCAGGTGCTCCATCTTGCCGACCAGGGCGCCGCCACCCACGCGCTCGCCCACGTACACCCGCCCGTCGGCCGGGTGCGTGGCCACCAGCCTGTCCAGGGTGTCATCCATGGCGGCCACCCACATGTCCCGGTACACGGACGCCGACCGCTCGGACTTGCCCTTCAGGAGCCAGGCCTTGAGGAGGTACTCGTAATACGAGTCGCTCATGCCGCCCTGGGTGACGGGCCCCGACGCGGCCGCGTCGCCCAGCTTGACGTAGATGGGCAGCAGGCCGGCGCCCGGGTGGCGGGCGTGGAGCTCGGCGACAATGCGTTCGGCGGCGTCGGCGTAGGACCGCTTGCCCGTTGCTTCGGACAGTTTGAGGAGCTCCAGCTGGACGGTCCCGATCTCGGCCAGCAGGGCCGCCTGGCCGCCGCCGATCCAGCCGGGCGTGGTCGCCGCGCCCGTCTTCAAATTGATGGAAGAGCGCGGAAAGCCGAGCGGCGTGTCGTAGGCCTTCAACAGGCGGCCCGCCAGGGCTTCCGCGCGCGGGACGAGCACGGGCCGGGCGGCCGGGGCCAGGTCAGCCGCGGCCAACAGGCCGCCCACCACCCGGATGGTGGCCTCAAAGGCCGAGACCGAGCAGTCCCGGTCGAAGGCCAGGCCGCCGGCCTCCCCCGCCGCCACCCAGTCCTTCGCCCGCTCAAACTCGGCGTCGAAGCCCATCAGCTTCAAAGTGTCCAGCGAGTCGACGAGGGTCGCCCCAAGCGAGCAAAAGGTTTCATACCCGCGCTTGCTCACGGGCGCCAGCTCGTCCGCGCCCCAAGCGTACCGGACATACCCAGCCCAGGCGTGAGCCATGGCGGCCCGGACGGCGAGGCGGCGGCGTTCGGCGCGCGGGGCACCGGGCGGTGGGGGCCCGGTCGCCACCGCGTCGCGGAGGGTGGAGGCTATGAGGGCGACCGACTCGGCGGGCAGGGGCGGCCAGGCAGGGGTGTCGGCGGTGGCGGCGTCGCCACCTGCAGGCGCAACATCAGCAGCAACAACATCAGCAGCAGTGGCAGCAGCTATAGTAGCAGCCTCACCACCACTAGCTCCCGCAGCCGCGCTTTCCAGGCGGGCCCGGGCGTGTTCGACGATCCCGGCGAGGCGGGCCGGGTCGACCGCGGCCGCGTCTGCGGCGGCCGCGCCTCCCGCCACCGCCGCCACGCCGACGCTGCCGGGCTCCGGGTGGGCAACGGGGACGGGCGGGACGACAGCGGCGGTGGCAGCAGCTGCAGGAGTAGCCAGCGTGGGTTCCGCCGCGGCCGCGGGCGGCGGCGGCGGCGGCAGGGCGGCGTCCGCGCCCGCGGCTGCCTGGCGCGGCCCGCCTGCGGCGAGTGCGCGTGAGGCGACCAGGGACGCCCGCGCGGTGGCCGCTGTTGCCGTCGAGGCCGCCGCCGTGGGGTTGGACGCTGCCGCTGCATGCATGTATAGGCCCAGGAAGGCGGCGACGATGAGGAAGGGCAGGAGGAGGCGCGTCCGGCGGGAGCGGAGGGGCTTGCCCTTGGAGTCCTTGGAGAGAGTCAGGGTTGGGAGGGAGCGTTTGAGACGGGGGTCGGCCGGTGAGAGCCCTCTCTCTCTCTACTTTCTCTCTCTCTCCTCACCACGTCGCACTCACCTCCCACGAGTCTGGGGCTCTCAATCGGGTGCGGCGCATGGTGCGTGCGTGCGTGTGTGAGTGATGGCAGTGGCCTGTGTGTGTGTGTGAAGAGAGAAAGATATGAATTGAGAGGGCCGGCCATTTTTTTTTTCGAACGACAGACAGCCCGAAAGAAGCGACGCGAGGGAGGCCCGCCAGGGCGGCAACGGCGCGTTTACGCACGCACAGGAAGCGCACTCTGAATCCTGTCCACCTCGTGCTGTTTTCTGGAGGAGGCGTACCTGATGGAAATCGGGGCTGCGGGCAACGACAACGAAACGGCGATGGAAACGAATGTGGGCCGCTCTCTCTCGCGGGGCGAGGAGCAAGGGCTCTCTCTCTCACGCTTATTTATCGCCCGGCCGTGTGCACAGGGGGGGGCGTCAACAAGTGGGTGGCAAGACTACGGCGCGCACGCACGTTCGTGACGCGCGCAGGAATCGGAAAGCGAGAGGAGAGAGAGAGAGAGACTGAGGGAGTGGGGGCGAGTGATAGACTGAGATAGACTAGCGCCCTCTTCTTACTCACTCTGTCTCTCCCCCCTTGCTGGGGCGCGCAGTTTCCGCGCTCCCTCCCGCCACCTCCTGCCCACACCGCACGCCGCCCAGCCGGTGTGTCCATACCTCGCCCCGATCCCGGGCAGGCGAGGGCCGCTCAGCTGGTCGCCCGTGGAAGCCTAGTAAAAAACATAACAAAAAATGATGCCAGCCCGCATGCGGGCTGGCTTTCTCCTGCTCCTGGCTGCCCTGGCGTCGGCCAACGACGTCGGCTCCAAGGACTGGATCGATAGCCCAATCACGTCGGGCAACAAGAGCCCGCCGGGGAATGTGACGGTGAGAGAGAGAGGTGGAGGCGAGAGCGAGAGGCACCTTCCGC
>Ga0315291_10011537_pt1 | contig 10768 bp, 19 predicted proteins | sample YL17G12_20_MG_FD_203070 | JGI IMG/M metagenome (GOLD analysis project Ga0315291, IMG submission 203070) | Sediment microbial communities from Yellowstone Lake, YNP, Wyoming, USA - YL17G12_20 | ecosystem: Environmental > Aquatic > Freshwater > Lake > Sediment | place: USA: Wyoming | collected... | reverse complement strand
CCGACCTATGTGAAGTCGGAACTCAAAGAAGATTTGAAACATTTGAGTTATGTCAGACGGTTGTTTCGTCGCTATCATCAGTATGGGGAACTCAGAGAACGCTTGTTACTGAATCATATCATGATTCTGTATAACATCTTTGGTAACCCGGCAGCCACACGATTGCTATTCTATCATGTGCGGATAGAAGATCACTCCGCACTCAAGACGTTTTTGGTATTTCTGAGTTATATGCCTGATGTGGTAACGGGCATTCGGGGAAAAGATATTCGGTCAACGTCTTTACAAATAGACCAGATCGTGGCAGACGCGCTTAGAGGGATTCGTTCATGAATGACACTACCACACCCCGACAAACATTTGCACAGCGAGCCTTCCAAAGTGCCGTGGAGAAGAAAGGGTTTCTTGCCACGATTGCCACTATCGTCGCCATTATTGCCTCCATCATCGGCACCTACATCTCCCTTTCCAACAACTTGAATAGTGCCAAGGCTGCGCGGGATGAGCAGATGAAGGGGTATGCCGTTCAGATCGGGGTGCTCCATTCCGAAGTGGAAGGGCTGAAAGAAGATATCACCCGCTTGAGCGGCTGGAACAAATCAATGACCGAACGACTCAACACCCAAGAGAAATCATTTATTGAACAAGAGTCTCGTTCGCTACAAGACCGGATCAATCGTCTAGAAGATGCGGCAATGGGCAGCAAAGGAAAACGAAAGTAACATGGAACTTCTCATTGAGGATGCCACACCAGAACTAAGCGAATACCTCACAGATTTCTGCACCCATGTCTGCACAGAGTTAGGACTGCCTAATCATCCTGACATGTCATTTGTAGATAAAACAAACAACACATCATTTGGCTCCTATCGTCCTGCTGATGGCAGCATTATCGTGGCTACTGGGGGTCGGCATGTCGCTGACATTCTCCGCACGCTCGCACATGAGATTATTCATGACGTGCAACATCTCAATGGTGCACCCGATTTGCCCTTGGATGAATTGGAATATGAAGCGAACGCAATGGCAGGAATGCTGATGCGCGATTGGAACAAGTTGCATCCTGAACTGTATGGCGTTGAGGCTGAAGTTGCCGATCATGCCAGTGAAGGTGAATCACAAGGCGCGGTATTTCCTGACCCTACACGTCCTTCCGGTCCAATCAACATGGGCGAGGCAGCGATAAAAGAGTCCGATTCTGATGCCTTGAAATTACTCAAGTTGCAGAACATGGCATTGCGAGCATTTCCTTCCTCACCAAGGCAGCAAGAAATTCAGAAGCAGATTGAGATGCTGCGTAAAAAAATGAAAGGGCAAGGAACTCCTGAATATCACACCATGCTCAATCCCGCTCCTAAAATTCGCAGAGATGATCCTGTTGTTCGTCATGCTTGGACGCATGATAACCCGTTGGGGTTAGATTGGAACCAGTTTGTTGCACAGTATACGAAAAAGAATCTCAAAGAAGATGGAATCGTCAACTCCGCAGGTTCCGGTGCGATTGCAGGTCTTGGTGTCGGACCACAGGGAGAACCTGGGGTGCATCCGAAGAAAAAGAAATTTCCAATCTTACAACCGATGACTCGACGCAAGACCTTTGCGACCCTGCGAGAAGAATTCAAAGACCCCGCAGTGGAGGCACGCAAGAAGCTGGCGACACAAAAGATTCCTGTGGACGCAAAAACTTTATTGGCACGCAGAAAATTGGTCGCCCAGATTGACGCGAAAAAGAAAGGGAACTTACCATGAGTGTATCTGATTTTATGAAATCTGCCGGTGGAATCCTTGCAACCATTGCCCCAACCGTGGCAACCGCAATGGGTGGTCCGTTAGCCGGGATGGCAACGACAGCCCTTATCAATGGACTAGGACTTGCCCCTGATGCGAGCCATGAACAAGTCATGCAAGCCATCGCGGGCGCGACACCTGAACAACTACTCAAGATCAAACAAATTGACGCCCAGTTAGTCCTTGACCTCAGAAAGTTGGACGTTGATGTAACGAAGATGCGTTATGATGATACGGCAAATGCTCGCGGCAGAGAGATTGCGACGCGGGATTGGACTCCGCGTATTCTTGCTGGCTTGATTGTCGGACTCTATATAGGAGTACAGATTGCGGTATTCAATGTGGTGATTGATCCCTCCATGCGCGATTTCGTCATGCGTTCAATGGGAACCTTAGATGCGGCATTGGGATTGGTGTTGGGGTATTACTTTGGTTCCTCAACAGGCTCCGCTGCAAAGACAGAACAATTATCCACCGTTATAAATGCCGAAGTCAATGGTAAAAAGTAGGATATCACATGCCACCTTTGGAAGTTTTGCCTGAATGCACTGCGGGGTTTACGGACGTGCGTATTGCGGTTGCCTCCATTGAAAAAGATATTATACAACACGCCAAGGTTGCGGATAAACTCGCTGAAGCGGTTCAGAAAATTCAGGAGATGAACGCGAACTTGTGCCGAATGATCTCACTACATGAATTGAAGCATGATAGTGCTGAGAAAGCCCATGATGATATTGAAGATGAACTGAAAATCCTCAATGTGAGAATTGATAAACTCCTTACCTCAAAACGTGCCATTGAATCACAGAATATAAAAGGATTCAAGCAAGAGGAAGTGAACGCAGCCCTGGATGAATTCAAAAAGTGGAAGTATATCATCACCGGTGCCGCCGTGGTGATTGGCTATCTACTTGCCCATGCACAGTTCAATTGGTCATTCCTGTTGAACCTCATATCATTCCACGGGCAATAAAAAGACTTGCTTTCCTACCTCCATTCGTGTATAATACAGTATGCTACATGTGGACCTAAAATATACCCATTTGATTTCACAGCATTTTGCGAAGTTCGTCCGTAAAGGACCCTATCTTTTCAACATGCGATGCCCGATCTGTGGGGATTCTCAGACTAAGAAAACAAAAATGCGAGGCTATATCTACAGGGATAAGCAACGTATGTTCTATAAGTGCTGGAATTGTCAGACTTCTTTGTGGCTTGGTGGGTTGATTGAACGATTGAACCCCACCCTCTACAAAGAATATCTGCTTGAAACCTTCAAAGATTCGCATGCACCGAGGGCAAACCGGCTGATTAACGAACCTGGATTTTTTAATGGGCCCGTGACCACTGTTACCGAATCTATGCGATTTGGCATGATTGAGCCTGTGATCTACCAGCAGGCAGAGAAAATTTCCGACCTACCTGATGCTCACTACTGTCGGCAATACGTCAGAGGTAGGCAGATACCTCAAAAGTATTGGGACAAGTTATACTATGCCGAACACTACAATCTCTTCCTAGACGAAATCGCACCCAATCATGGAAAAACGCTCAAAGATGAGCCTAGACTCGTCATACCCTTCTATGATCGTTTTGGGGGCATTTGCGCCGTTTCTGGAAGGGCATTAGGAGACTCTGAGTTGCGCTATATCACCCTAAGAACCGTGGAGGATGATAATAAGCTCATCTATGGATTGGAACGGGTTGACCAGACACAACTTGTCTATATAACAGAAGGTCCAATCGACAGTTTATTCCTTGACAACGCGGTAGCCTCTGGAGACTCCAATCTTGTGTTGACTGCTGCCAGGTTGACCACCGCACAGATCGTGCTGGTGTATGACAACGAACCGAGATCACCCGAAATCATCAAGCAAATGGCGCGTGCAATCAAGTTGGGATATTCCGTGGTGATCTGGCCGGACTGGATTTGTGAGAAGGATATCAATGCCATGCACCTAGCGAACCGAACGCCACAGCAAGTGATTCGGGAGCATACATACAAAGGGTTGACTGCGTTGACGATGTTATCGCATTGGAAGAAGATTGAACAAAAGGGAGTTCGTTATGAGTGAGGCGATCAAGATTTTAGATCATGGGTATGTGCGCTTGGTAGACCATATGGGGTCTGACTTGTCTATTGTGCGCTCGGCGCGTGTCAGTTACAATGCCGAGTGGCGCACAGGAGAAGATGAGGGGAAAGATGCCAAGTTGATAAACTACTTGGTGAAGAATCGCCACACGACTCCCTTTGAATCTGTATCATTTACGTTTGAAGTGAAAGCCCCGATATTTGTATTCAGACAATGGCATCGGCATCGCACCTGGGCATACAATGAGGTATCCGCCAGGTACACCGAACTTCCCGAAGAGTATTACATTCCCGCCATTGATATCATCACCGAACAATCTACCAGCAACAAGCAAATGCGAACAGACGTGCAGAATCCCCATGCACAGGAGATACAGGATATCATGAGGGCGCAGAACAACGGTGCCTTCAAAGCCTACCTCCGCTTGCTTGAACTGGGATGCCCAAGAGAACTTGCTCGCTCGGTTTTGCCAGTAGCCACTTATTCAAAAATGTTTGGAACGGTGAGTCTTTTGAATCTGTTTAGATTTTTGACGCTTCGCACCCACACCCATGCCCAGTATGAGATCAGGGTCTATGCCGTAGCAATGTTAGAACTCATTGAACCTATAGTTCCACATGCTGTTGCGGCATTCAAAGAACATGGGGTATAAACATCAATTCTAAAGGAGAAACATGCGGGACTATAAAGAACCAACATTCAAACCAACAGGATTTTCAGAAAAGATTTTTCATGATCGCTATGCGCTTACAGAGGGAGAAGAGTGGAAAGATGCGTGCGTTCGTGTTGCCGATCAAATGGCACTCGCTGAAGAACCAGCTAAGAAACAATACTACAGTGAGCGATTTTATGACATGCTTTCCTCCAATCTCTTTGTGCCGGGTGGACGTATATGGTATAATTCAGGGCGACCCAATCCACAACTTTTGAATTGCTTTGTATTGGACCCGTTGAAAGATTCAAAAGAGGGATGGGCTGAGTCTGCATACAACCTCATTGTGACTAGCATGACTGGGGGTGGATGTGGTGATGATTTTTCAGATGTTCGGCCGCGCGGCGCAACCATAACGGGGCAACGCGGCACCGCCCCTGGAGCAGTTGAATTGATGAGGTTGTTAGATAATTGTGCTGGTCCTATTCGTGCGGGTGGACAACGGAGAGTTGCCCTCATGTTCTCACTTGATCTATCCCACCCCGACATTGAAGAATTCCTTAGTGCCAAACTTGTCAAAGGCGAACTCACCCATGCCAACATCTCTGTCCGCAGCAGACACACGAAAGCCTTTATCAAAGCGATAAAAGATGACACTGAGATTGAACTCCACTGGAAGGGCAAGTATAAGCGATTCATCAAGGCGCGGGTGCTGTGGGATACCATCGTCAAGAATGCCTACGACTCAGCGGAGCCTGGTTTCTTGAATTGGGAACTGGTTGCACACGAATCAAACATTTATTACATTGAAGAGTTAGTCACCACGAATCCATGTGGGGAGATTCCCCTGGAAGCCTATGGCAATTGTTGTTTGGGGCATATCGTCCTCTCACGATTTGTGGAGAATGATGAAATCAACTACGCCAAGCTAGGCGACACCATCCGTCTTGGTGTGCGATTCCTTGACAACGTGCTATCGGTGAATCAATACCCACTCCCTGAAATGAAAATCAAAGCGAGTAATCTTCGGCGCATTGGATTGGGCACCACAGCCTTAGCGGATACCTTAGCCCTGTTAGGGCATCGCTATGGCTCTGAAGAAGGGAACAAGTTTACTGACAAACTCTACCGATTCATTTCCAAGGCTGCGTATGAAGCCTCGGTGCTTCTCGCCATTGAGAAGGGCGCATTCCCACTCTGCAATCCCCTGAAGCATATTGAATCAGGATTCATCAAGCGTATGCCAAGCAAAACCATTTCATTGATTGCTGAACATGGCATACGAAATTGCATGCTGTTGACGCAAGCTCCAACAGGCACCGTGAGTATCCTCAGTGACAATTGTTCCGCAGGAATTGAGCCGATGTTTGCCCCTGCGTATGAGCGACGATACTGGGAAAAGAATGAACGTAAAGTGGAATTGGTATTCCATCCATTGTTTGAACGATTCATGATTGAGAAGAAGAACGTCGATCACTTCATTGGCTCGCATGACTTGAGTGTGCGCGATCACCTTGAGGTCCAGCGTATTATTCAGAAGCATGTGGACAATGCGGTATCCAAGACCATCAATCTCCCCCATGACTATCCCATTGAGGATATGGAAAAACTCTGGTTAGAATATCTGCCTCATTTGAAAGGCACCACATTCTATCGGGAGAAAACGCGGGGCTATGTGGACCCCAAGACTGGGGACGTGCAAGAACCGCCATTGAGCGCAATCCCATTGAAGGAAGCCAAGAAACGATTCCGCGAATCACATTCAACGGGGGCGGAAGCCGTGATGGAGTGCCCTTCAGGAGTTTGCCAATTATGAACAATGAAATCGTGCATGGAATCGTGGGGCGCAACTTCCAACATATGAAGGAGTTTGATCGGATTCTGGCAAGAGCCAATGATGACTATGCCATTGGCAGTCTCACCTTGGCTGAGTATGATGATGTGGCGCGGAAGTTGAAAGATGCCATTATAGAAACGCGAGCGATGCTCGTAGAATTGGATAAGACACTATGAAAATGAGACATTGGATTGGCATTCCCATATTGAGCTTGCTTCTCATTCTACCTTTCTGGTATGGCTGCTCCATTATTTCGCTGCCTACATATCATGAGAGTGAGTATGCACAGTTGATTGAGATTGCTGTGGTAGCCTCAGAGAGTAGCTGCAAGCCTGAAGAGAATGCACAGCTTGCCAAACTCTCCACTCATATCGTGTTCTACAGCGAATACTTACCAAACAATGAACATGTCGCACAGGGGGTGGTTGAGATGGATAAGTCAATTCAAGCTCTCAAACTCGCTGCGCCGGACTCCGCATATTGTCACCTGAAACTTAGGGCGATCACCTCAATGGCAACCACACTCGCTGATGTTGCGGGGAGCAAAACAAAGTGAAGTATCGTGCAGGTTACAAGTATCAACTCGCAGAGGTTTACACACACCCATTCGGTGCCACGTTCCCACTGTGCAAAGAAGTGGAAACGGATTATCTATGGTTGGGTGAGGGACCTGGGTGGGGTGCGAGCATGATGACACTGATCGTGAAGAAGGGCTATGCGTGGGATGGTCCGAGTGGTCCCACCATTGATACCAAGAATTTCATGCGGGGTAGTCTGGTTCACGATGCGTTGTATCAATTGATTCGCTTGGAATACCTGGATAAGAATATCTACCGTAGCATCGCCGATCAAGAACTCTACCGCTGTTGTCGTGAGGATCAAATGTCCTGGCTCCGTGCGAATATCGTCTATTACTCATTGAGAGTCTTTGGCAACCCCGCAGCACGACGAAGCGGAGAAAATAAAGTGTTGACCGCACCCTGGAGTCGTTGAGATTAGCCAATGAGTGAGAATGAAAAACGATTGGTGGAAGCGGGGCAGAAGCTTGTCGCTGCCTTTGGGCATCGTCTTGGTTGCCCTGCGTTGAATCGTCCAGAGTGGGCATGTGGGTGTGGGCAAGCAGATGAACATGGCGAGGCGTTGAGTGCCTGGCGCAATGCGGTTGAACAGATTACATAAGGAGAACATGATGATTGAACTGATTACACAATTGATGTCCTATAATAATCCGCACGTCAAAGAATTGGCGGTATTGATTGAGGACATTGAATATGCCATCGAGAATAAGTTGGTATCACAGACAGAATATGTGGACCTGATGGTGGATGCCGAACGCTTGAGAATGGTGATTCAGGGAGCACAGGATGCTGCGTTAGACAAACTGGTGCACCAAGCCATTGAAGGACTCATTACTCTTGCCGAAGCAATGAAGCCATAAACGACGAACCATTTGGAGGAAATATGAAAAAATATAAAAGTTTCAGTGAAGCCTTGGTCTGTCTCAAGAACGGGCGCAGGGTTGCACGATCTGGTTGGAATGGGAAAAATATGTTTTTGTTTTTGGTGCCTGGGTCAACCTTCATCGTCAACAGACCACCACTATTAGGGATTTACCCCGAAGGCACAGAGATCACGTATCGTTCACATATTGATATCAAATCAGCCAATGGAGAAGTTGTTCCGTGGGTCGCTAGCCAGTCAGACCTGCTAGAATCCGATTGGGGGATAGTGCCATGACCTATTCAACAACGTGCTGTTCGTGCGGCAAACGAATAAATCTCTCGTATGATGAAATGGATGCGACACCTGCATTTTGCCCGTATTGCTCTGAGGAGCTAGGTGATGACCCACAAGAGGATTATGATGGTGGGGCAGAGATGGGGGACTGGGATGATGACGACAGATAAGTATGGGCATTGGGACATCACATTATTTGGAGAGTTTGATCCTGATGAATTCTTTGGATTCATCTATGAGATAGAAGAACTGGCAACCGGTCGATGTTACATTGGAAAAAAGTTCTTTCGGCACAAGCGCAAGAAAACAAAAGCCGACAAATCAAAGTTCAAAGAGAGTGATTGGAAAGAATACACTTCATCTTGTGAACCCCTCAAAGAATCCATAGAACAACAAGGTAAAGATAACTTTACTTTTCGCATTCTCTCGCTGTGTGCAGGGCGCAGTCAATTGACCTACGAAGAGTGTCAATATCAATACACCAGAGATGTCCTGAGAACTAAATTACCCAACGGAGAACGAAAGTATTTCAACAAGACCATTGGGCATCTGTTATTTGCTGGTGTTGAGAAACAGAGCGACGAAGCAAAAGCAAAGATGTCTGCCTACGCAAAAAACAGGACCACCGAACACAAAGAAAAGATTTATAGTCAACTGAGAGGGCGGGAATTCACTCCTGAACACAAAGCCAAATTGACAGAGGCACTTCTCAACCGTCCAGAGCCTCACCATACAGGGCAATGCAGAGAAAAAATTTCAGAGACTTTGATGGGGCATGTGGTCACCGAAGAGACGAAGGCTAAAATGTCGGCTCATATAAAAACTCCCGAACATCGCCGTAAGATGGCACTGGCAAAACTTGGCAAACCGAGGCACTTTACACCCGAACATAGAGCTAAGATAGCCGCTACTAAGCTACTGAATAAACAAAAGAAACTCAGTGGCATACCTACCTAACATTTCTCTTGACATTCCCCTTCGTTCATGCTATACTGATACAATCATTGGAGGGTTTCATGTTCATAAACATCCTTGGTGTTATTGGTGCCATATTGATTATTGTGGTGTTTCTGCCAATGATCCTGGCATGGTCAACCATTATGCTCGCTCTGGCAATCATAATGACGATAATAATTGGCACTGTGGCAGCATTCGTGTATCTCAGTGACCAGATTCGCAATGTCTATCACTGGTTCAAATCTACCGCTGGTGTCCGCTGATGGAGATGACAGAATTGCAACCCTTGCATTATGACGGGTTTGGATTCGCAAAGGATTCACAGACAGGTGGTGTGTATTACTTCTTCTTTGATGACCTAGTAAAGAAATATGGGGTATTGCCTGGACCCAAAGATGTTCCCGCTGATCGTGTCGCCTATCATGTATTGCTTCAGCATGTCTCCAAGGGAAAAGTGAGAATTGAACGTCCATTCACGTCAAACTTCACGGATGCGCTGGCGTATGCGGCTCACATTGCTCAATCAGGGTTTACAGGATTCATGATTCGTGCCAATGAATACTCCGTATCCACAGCAGACATTTTCATACGTCAGACCATTGATGCGCACCGAGAGTTGTTTGGTTTTTGGGCAGATTGGATGGATAGTGAGGAAGTTGATAAGTTTTATCCTGGGCGCAAACAAAGAAAAGGGGAGACAGTATGATTCTAGATGCAGATTTGTTAGCAGCGGGTGTCGCAATGGTAAAGAAGTATTTGAGTGAGGGAATTGTTGAGGTCACCTTCACCAAGGCTGATGGGAACACGCGGGTTATGCAATGCACCACCCTTGCGAACCTGATACCCGAAGAGAAGAAGCCCCAAGTGAAGAAGGATGCCGAAGGGAACATCATACCGCAAGTGGCAAAAGAGAAGCCAGTGCAATTGATAACTGCCTTTGACACAGAGAAAAATGAATGGAGGTCATTCAATTATCCAACTATCAAAGCAATCAAGTTGCATAATCAACCCCACCAAGCGTAGGGGTTGACGCAAACCAACGAAGTGTGATAGAGTAGTGTATTAGGTTTTTTTTCTTTCAACATGGAGGTTTTATTATGAGTCGTTCTATCAGTTCATTCATCTGTGCCATTCTGTTGCTCGTATCCTTCGGATGCAGCGGTCAGAATTTCGTCGTAGTCAGAGATGGTAGTGGTGTCAATGCCGGTAAGGTATTGGGCATGCGCACTGTCGCTGATGTTCGTGCCTTCGCCCCAACTGACAAACTCACATGGCTTGAAAATTGTGATGTTGTCACAACCCACACCCTCAAGGTATTCTCCTCAACCGATTATGTCAATTGCGTAGAAGATGCACCACTCTTGGCTATTGCCAGGAATAATGTGTCCACTGGCTATGTTGCTGGTATTGCTGGACCTGTGTTACAGGCTGGTGCAATTGTCGGTGGTGCCGCGTTGATCGGTAACGGTATCAGACAGTCTGGTTCCACTACAAATAACTCTAATGGAAACAGCAACACCAACACTGCCAAAGGTGGCAAGGGTGGGGCTGGAACTGAAAATTCAGGATCAGTCAACAACAGCAACAACAACAATAACAACAGTGGTATCATTGGTAACAAGAACCACGTCAAGATTGAGGACTAAAGGATAAATGATACTGATAGCCCTAGAATGTTACATCATTGCGTTTTCCGTAGTGGGG
>Ga0315291_10011536_pt1 | contig 10770 bp, 12 predicted proteins | sample YL17G12_20_MG_FD_203070 | JGI IMG/M metagenome (GOLD analysis project Ga0315291, IMG submission 203070) | Sediment microbial communities from Yellowstone Lake, YNP, Wyoming, USA - YL17G12_20 | ecosystem: Environmental > Aquatic > Freshwater > Lake > Sediment | place: USA: Wyoming | collected... | reverse complement strand
ATTAAGAAAAGAAGGATGGAGTTCACAAGCATATCAGCGTATGTTACTTAAGAATAAGCTTCAGAGCATACGAAAATACGTTGCGACAACGAATAGTACATTTGCCAATAACATAATTGCTACACTTCCCAGAGAAACAAGCATCAGTGAAATACGCGACGAAAAAGGAAACAACATCCCGTGCCTTGCTAAAATTTCTATTCCTTACAGATATAATTCTATCTGCATCATTGATGGACAGCATAGGGTTTTTGCATATCATGAAGATGATAATGATCCTTATGAGAATAAAATAAAGGATTTGAGAAAAGAAAGACAATTATTACTTACTGGAATTATTTTTCCGGATGAAATTACTGATGCCAAACGTATAAAATTCGAGGCAAAACTATTCTTAGATATTAATGATAAGCAAACAAAAGTCGAGCCAAGACTTATTCAAGAACTCGAAGTGGTTTTAGATCCGTTTTCAAAATTAGCGATCGCAAAACGTGTAGTTGATAATCTAAATGAAAGGGAGCCATTTAAGGATGCATTGGCAGTCTATTGGTACGATAAAGAGAAAATAAAGGTTGCTTCAATTGTAGGGTATGGTAATTTGAGAGATTTAATAAGCATATCGAAAAAGGAATTAGATAAGAAGAACCTATTCGACTACTGGGAACCTGAAGGTGAAGAAAAGGAGAAATTGCTAAATGGGGCAGGAAGTATAAGCGACCTTGATTTGTATACGGAGTATTGCGCAAAGTGCGTATCAATCTATTTCAGTGCAATTAAGGAAGTGTTTGATGATATGTGGACTGCGGATAAGAAAAAATCAAGATTGCTAACTACTATTTCTATAAATGGATTCATTTATGCGCTCATGAAACACGTAGAGAAATATGGAATTTGCGATTTTAAAACATATAGACGAGATCTATCAAATATCCCGAATGTAATTCCATTCTCAAAGGAGAAGTTTGAATACACAGGAAGTCAATGGGTAAAACTAGGCATTAGAATATTCGAGGAAATGGAGAGGAATCATTGATAAAGGCATTCATTATGGAAAATATAATTAGTTAGAAGAAGATTGCTGGTCCTTATGCACCTCTCCCTCGACCGTTCTCTATGCTCGCAATACAAGTCGAAATCCCAGATCGCCCGCGTTGTCACGGAGGCGTGGGCTAGGGACAACATGTACTGCCCCGCCTGCCCATCCAGCTCACTCGACAGATTAAAAGCAAATACCAAGGTTTTAGACTTCCAATGCCCCCGATGCGAGGAGAAGTTCCAACTGAAGGCAAAAGACGGTTCGATAGGTTCGGTAGTGGCGAACTCTGCCTACGAACCGAAGATCCAGGCCATCATCACCCATGCCAATCCGAGCTACGCATTCCTGCAATACGATCCGAAACCGATGCTAGTTGCGTCGCTCTTTGTCGTTCCACGGTTCTTCTTCTCCCCAGACATCATTCAGAAGCGCGCGCCTTTACGCCCAACCGCACGCAGGCATGGATGGGTTGGCTCGAACATTTTACTTGGAAACCTCCCGTTCGACGCACGTATCTACGTCGTACGTGACGGATGCGTAACGTCCGAGCGCGACGTGCGAAACGCGTGGTCGAGGTTCGTGTTCATGGATAAGGTTAAAGTCGCGTCGCGCGGATGGCTCTCGGACGTACTCTTGTGCGTCAGGGAACTTGGCAGACACGAATTCGCACTTGCAGATGTGTACGCGTTCGCGGATCGATTGGCCAAGATGCATCCGGATAACAGGCATATTAGAGATAAGATCAGGCAGCAACTACAGATTTTGGATAAAAATGGTATTATTAGACGTATCGAACCCGGACGTTATAGGGTTCTCTGATAGTTTCCCATTACACTTCGTGGGTATAGCTCAGCGAGAAAATCCCGTTTATTGAACCCCCCCGCCCCGAGGGGCGGGGAACCCCGAGCCGCCCTCATAGAATATGAACCAACTGGGGGGCTCATCATGAAGAACCCAAGAAGCGTTGCCAATTTGAGAACCAGCAGAACGCCAGTGACAGCTAATAACTAGCTATCAACCCCGTCCTCTCGCAGGTGCTCGTCGGGCACAGTCTCCGCCTTCGGCTTCGCTGTGCCCTCCTGCGCTAGCTCGCCTCCTCGCTGGCTCATTGCCCCTTCGCCTGCTCGGAGGAAAGGACGGGGTATCTTGCGGGCTAGCTAGCAACTAGCTATCAGCTAGAGGGTTCTATTATGGTCCGAGGGTTTCCAATCGCGTGGTCGCCTTTGCGTCTTTGCGAGACAATTCGTCGTATCTCGTTCGCAAATCGAAGGGCGTTCGTCGTCGCCATGTTCGCTACTCGCTACTCGATGCTCGCTACTCGTATCGTTCGCGTCCTCCGTGAGTTTTGCGTGAAACGTATAGTAAACGTTGGAGGGGCTTGCCAGCGGAGCAGGCGCTAAAAGCCGGTTTTTGTGCGCTATTGCGGCAAAAGGACCTTACACGTTCCGGAGGATGTACGCGATCAGCTTTGACGCGGACTTCAACGCCTTCGTGGCATCTTCGTCCGTCAACCCCGCTCCCACGACGGGCGGATATCGCCCGGTTATGTAGAAATCGCCCACTTCGATGCAGAGGTCCACGTATTTGGAGAACTCTTTGTCGCGCCCTGCGGCGATCTTGCATAGTCTTTCGAGGTCGTGTGTCTTTTCGAGCTCCCAGCCTCTCGATATCAGGTATCCTTTCAGGAATTTCTCGACCGCCTGCTGGACGAGGGCCCCGACAACGGTTGGATGGAACTTCTCGATTTCTACTAGTTGTTGGGCGCTCTCCCAGTCGTGAGCTGCCAATTCCAGCCATTCGCTCGCGACCTTCTTACGCGTTCTCTTTGTCATAGAGTACACGTCCTCTGGCCATGATGGTCCTGATGAAATCGTCCGTCAGTTCGAGGCGTCGTCTTATCTCTGCCGGTGTCATGACGATGGCATCTACGGGAGGCAGGCTGATTGGCGTATCGAGGATCTTCTTCACCTCGATTCTCCGGTCCCGGGCGCGTTTTTTCGTCTTCTTGATGATCAAGATGTCCATGTCGCTGCCACTGCGCGGGTTTCCATCCGCGTAGGAACCAAAGAGAATTATCCTTTCGGGGCGGTATCTGCTGACAAGTTTGCCAACGATAGCCATTATCGCCTTATCGATTCTTCGGGAGTTCATATCCTTTTCCACTCATACAATGCATGCTATTTTATCCTTTCTCTGGGAACTGCGTTGTCGTCGCGCTGCTGATTGAACGACGTACTCATGTGTGTGCGGGAACTTGGCAAACACGAATTCGCACTTGTAGACGTGTACGGGTTCGAGGATCGATTAGCGGGGATGCATCCGGACGACAAGCACGTGCGCGACAAAATCAGACAACAGCTCCAGATTTTGGATAAATATGGTATCATTAGACGTATCGTGCCTGGACGGTATAGGGTTCTTTAATGGGTTCCCATACACTTCGTGGGTATAGCTCAACGAGGGGAGAATGTTTAGTACCCCGGGCTAAAGCCCGAGGCATCACGAAGCTGCCCTCGTTTGATATGTATTATATGGGGGGTTCATCAAAAAGAATCCAATATGGCGAAGCACGCTTGGGAACCATCCGGACACCACTGACAGCCTATATCCTAGCTATAAACCCCGCCCTCTCGCCCGGCAAAGCATCTGATTCGACAAATTGGCTTTGCCGTGCTCGGTCGCACCCCGGCTCTGCAAGGGTGCGACGAAGGGCGGGGCATCTTTTCGTCCGACGACTAGAAAACTAGCTATCAGCTGAAAAAGGGCAATATGTCGAAGGCTCTCCAAGTCGAGTTCCAGGGGGAATACGATCACACTCGAAGCATGACCGAACTGCTCACAGCCTCGGCACAGCCTCGGCACAGGCACGGCACAGACGCGCTCAAGGAGATGTCAAAGGCGTGGAGCCGGCCCATCGGCTGCACGGACAAAAACCCGAAATTGACAGCTATATAGGGCGGACCCGCCGGGATTTGAACCCGGGAGGTGCCAGCTTAGAAGGCTGGTGCCCTATCCAGGCTGGGCTACGGGTCCTTTCAACCCATCAATAACATAATCGGGATTTAAGGTCTTTGATTAGGACGTAAGGACGCGCCGGGCGAGCAATTTCCGAAAGGAAATTGCGAGTGCGCGCTCCGAGCCTTAGCGAGGAGCGCTGCAATTTGAACCCGGGAGGTGCCAGCTTAGAAGGCTGGTGCCCTATCCAGGCTGGGCTACGGGTCCTTGCCTGCAAATAAAGTAACTAGGATTTAAGAACTTTGATTGCCCTCTTCACCGCGTCCTCAGGCGACGAAGCGAGCTGCAAGTTTGGGTGCTCCAGCCCCATCTTCTTGACGTCCCAGGTCCCGAGCCCGATCACGGTCTTGCCGGAGTTCAGCGCGAACGCGAGCTCCGACAGCGTCCCGGTGCTCCCGCCGATCGCTATCAGCACCTCGGACGCGCGCACCACGAGCACGTTCCTCCCCATGCCGAACCCAGTCGGGATCGGTATGTCCACGTACGGGTTCGACTCGCTTGGATCGTCAGAAGGCAATAGTCCGACAGTCAGCCCGCCCGCGGACCTCGCTCCCCTACACGCCTCCTCCATCACGCCGGTCAGCCCGCCGCAGATTAGAAGGGCATGCGACTTTGCTATGAGAACGCCGACTTCGTACGCATTCTTAGAATCATCTTTCGTGGGCCTCGAAGCGCCGATGACCCCGATGCGCCGCATCATGGGCCTCTCACTTCTGCTTGAACTCGGTGTACTTGCACTTCCCGCAGGAGACGCGGTCGGCGTGCTCGGCAAGGAAAACGCCGGCCCCGCATTTCGGGCAGATCTTCCGCGTCCTTGTGATGCTCTCCCCGTTTACCTTGTAGTAATCTCTCTTATTGACCTTCTTGCTCATGATAATCCCTCACTTCTTCTCCGGAGGCTTCTCCTCCTTCTTCGCTGCGGGTTTCTCTTCTTTCTTCGCCGCAGGTTTCTCCTCCTTCTTAGCCTCAGCGGGCTTAGCGGCAGCAGGGGCCGCCTCCTTCTTCTTCACCTTCTTCTCCTTGAGCTTGTTCCTGACGAGGATCTGCTCCCTTTCGATCCTCATGCAGGTCTCCTTATTGGAGTAGATCTTTGCATAGCCCTTCGCGGCCTCGATCCCGAACATCGTCTTCAGTCCATCGATCACGACGAACTCCCTCTTCACGCCCAGCATGTCCGCTATCGCCCCCTGGACCAGCTCTCGCTTCGGGGTCGGGCCTCCGGGGTACTTGACTATGAAATGCACCTCTACCCGTGAAAGGTAGGGGTTCTTCCTTTCGTTCACTATCTCTATGTCCATGGTCTGGCACCTTCTATGTCCTAATGCATCGACTCTAAGAGCCTCTGCGCCTTCTCCTTGAACTCACTGGTGATTATAAGCATTGCCATCCCGACGTCGGGCACACCGTAGACTATCTGCGACCCCTCCGGGAACGCCAGTATTATAGGTATCGTGGCAAGGTCCTCCTCCCCCTCGATCACCATGTAGGTCCCTCCACCCCTCTTCGCCCTCCTCTCCGCCTCCGCTATCGCCTCGAACAGCTCGGGCGTCAGGTGCCCTGCCGGGTTTCTCACGATGACGCGGCTGTATCCCTCGGGCGGTTCTCCCGTATCATAATTCCCCCTCTTGGTCTTCCCGTCGACCACGACCAGCTCCGGTCTGACCCCGGCCTCGATGCACTTTGCCGAGCAGACGTCCCCCACCGTGATGATGTTCCTCGAAATATCCAGGTCTTTCGCCTGGATGATCGCGCCGTGCACGCCTGCGAGCATGCCGCGTGCGTCTTCCGGGAGCCTGAGGGTCCTGCCAATCTTGTGCGACGTCATCTCACTCTCAGGGCGTACCGCCAGGAGCCAGCGATCTGCCCCCTTTTCACGAGCCCATCGAGCTTCGGGACGAGCGCGTCGCAGTGGTTGGAGCACCTCAGCATCCGCCTGATCTTTCTCAGCTCCTCCTCCCGCGCCACGTCGTCCGGTGCGGTGAGCCTGGCCTTGTCCACCCCCAGTGCGGCGTACGCCTCGTCCGGCGTCGCGGCGGAGATCGCGGCGAGCACCTTCGGATCGCACTTGTACCCGATCCTCTCGCCAATTATGGACACCGTGCAGTCCATCAGGATGAAGTACCCCTGCCACTTCTTCGACAGCTTCTCGCCGCAGACCGGGCAGGCGTCCCCGTCGGAGATTATCATGCACTTCTTGCATGCCTTCTGTATATTGGTCATCCGCTCACTCCCTCTTCTTTTTCCTCGGCATCTTTTCCTTCCTTACGGGCTCTTCCTTCGGCTTTCGCTCGTCCTCCATCCACGCAAGCTTGCCGAGACCCGGCTGACGCATCGATAGCCCTATCTGGACGCTCTCGCGGGGCGCGCGCTCGTTCATCCCCTTGACGTAGACGATGCGGCACCGGACCGTGTCGTCCAGGCGGATGTCGCGTTTTGTCTCCTTCCCGATGAGCCTCTGGTTGGTCTCGTCGACGCTTATCCGGTCGTCCATGATCTGGCTGATGTGCAGCAATCCGTCCAGCGGCCCGCATCGCACGAAGGCGCCGAACTTGATGATCCCCACGACGTTGCCGCTGATTATCTCGTCCATCCCCACCTCGAAGACGACCTTGTCGTACTCGACGTGCTGGTAGACCGCCCCGTCGCCGTGCACCACCTTGCCGAACCCTATGGGCTTGACGTTCATGACGAGCAGGGCGTACGAGTTCTTACCCTCGATCTTGCACTCGAACGTCTGCCGGGCGATGTCCTCGCAAACCTGCTGTATGTCCCCGGTCAGCTTCTCGGGGGGTATGCGAACGACGTCCTCTTTGTGCTCCATCCCGTACAATGTCTCACCCCAGTAGTTTCAGGCCCAGTATCAGGAAGAGCGGCGCAAGCACGAGGTTCACGGTGCTGAGCAGCTTTATCACGACGTGCAGCGACGGGCCCGCCGTATCCTTGAACGGGTCGCCCACGGTGTCCCCGACCACCGCCGCGGCGTGCTGCGGGGTCCCCTTCTTCTTCTGCCTCTCTATGCTCTTCTTTGCGTTGTCCCAGGCACCGCCGCCGTTGTTCAGGGTCGTTGCCATCAGGATGCCGACGATCGTGCCTACGATAAGGAGCGCCGCCACCGCGGCCACTCCGAAGAAGACTCCGATTATCACCGGGGTTATGACCACGAGGAGTCCGGGCACGACCATCTCCTTGAGCGCCGCCTTGGTGACGATATCGACGCAAGGACCGTACTCCGGCTTTGCCTTTCCCTCGCGCAGACCGGGTATCGTCCTGAGCTGCCTGCGCACCTCGTCGATGACCGCCGACGCGGCCTTGCCCACCGCTCGTATAGCGAGCGACGCGAAGACGAATATCAGCATGGCCCCGACGAGCGCCCCGACGAACACGCCCATGTTCGAGAGGTTCACGAGCGGGATGTCGCCGCCTGGTGCGATGAGGGTCCAGGGCTTGTAGAACTCGACCGAGTCAATGAACGCGGAGAACAGCAGGAACGCGGCGAGCGCGGCGCTGCCAATGGCGTATCCCTTCGTCAGCGCCTTGGTCGTGTTGCCGGTCGCATCGAGCCTGTCAGTGCGCGCGCGGATCTCCTCGGGCGCGCCGCTCATCTCGTTGATGCCACCGGCGTTGTCCGTGATCGGCCCGTACGTGTCCATCGCGAGGACGTAAGCCGCCGGCGCGATCATCCCGATCGTCACCATCGCGGTGCCGAATAGCCCGCCTTCCCAGGCGGTGATGCCGACGAACGAGCCGGCCGCAAGCATGCCGAGCGCGAACGCGATGGATAGCGAGGCAGCAATCGTTATGACCGTCATCCCGGTGGTCTCGAGCGCCACCGCGAAACCGGTGATGAGGTTAGTCCCCGCACCCGTCTTCGACGACTCGACGATCGAGTCCACGGGCCTGTAGCCCCACTGGGTGTAGTACTGGGTTATCCAGATTATCACAAGGCTCGTGAACACCCCGACCACGTTGGCCGCGTAGAAGTACATGTTGCCCTTGAGCAGGAACTGGTTCGCCACGAACAGGAATATCAGGAGCAGCCCGATCGTGACGTAGAATCCCATGTTGAGCGGTCTCATCGGGTTCTCCTCGTCCTCCCTCGGGCGGACCGCGAAGACGCCGATGACGGACGATATTATCCCGAACGCTATCGCCACGAGCGGGAACAGGATGCCGTTGACCCCGAAGTACGGGAACAGCGCCACGCTGAGTATCATCGCGCCGATGTTCTCCGCCGCCGTGCTCTCGAACAGGTCCGCACCGCGTCCCGCGCAGTCGCCGACGTTGTCTCCAACGTTATCGGCTATGACCGCGGGGTTCCTCGGGTCGTCCTCCGGGAAGCCCTCCTCGAGCTTTCCCACGAGGTCCGCGCCGACGTCCGCCGCCTTGGTGAATATCCCTCCGCCGAGCTGCGCGAACAGCGCGACGAACGATGCGCCGAACCCGTACCCGACTATCAGGAACGGTGTGTTCCTCACGTCGGAACCGTACCCGTAGGCCATGAAGAGCAGGTATACGCCGAGCATGGACATCGTGATGATGATGAGCCCGGAGACCGCCCCGCCGCGGAGCGCGATAGTCAGCGCGTCCTTGAAGCTCTTCTGCGACGCCGCTGCGGCGCGGACGTTCGACCTCACGGCGATGTACATGCCGATGTAGCCGGAGAGCGCCGAGCAGAACGCCCCAAGCAGGAACGCGGCCGCTATCATGGCACCCATAGCCAGGCTGTTGGTCAGGATGTACGCCCCTCCGAGCAGCACGCCCAGGATCACGGCGATGATCGCTATGGTGGTGTTCTGCCTCTTCAGGAACGCCTTGGCGCCCTCTGCTATGGCGGCGGATATCTCCCTCATCTTATCCGAGCCGGTGTCCCTCTTCAGAACGTCGAGGGCTAGGATGATCGCGCCTATTAAACCGATGACCGCGGCCACGGGTATCATGTAGACGATGGGCGAGACCTGTATCTCCTCTCCCATCTGTATCTCCATGACGCGAAGCGTCGCCCCGTTCCCCCTAAGCTCGATCTCGTGCTTCCCCGCCGTTGCCGGGGCCGTGATCTTCATCGTGTCCTGCTTCTGCGAGTGGGCGTCGACCGTGAAGCCTGTCTTGCTGGCCACGGATACCCCGTCCACGGTCAGGTTTAGGTTGTACGTCACCGCGGTCCCGCCATCGTTCACTATTATGAACGTGACAGTCACCTCCTCACCCAGCTTCGGGGTGCGCGGGGAGAGCCTCAGGTCCCCGGTCACTGCCTGCGCCGGCATCGCGGCAATCAGAAGCAATAGTACGCCGAACAGGACGATCCATCCTCTTCGAATCATGTCATCACCAGTCCGGGGAATGGGATTTATATATAAAACTTCAGGGAAAGCCCGAATCTACAGCGGGACATCCTGGCAATGCGTACGGACGAGGATTCGATTTATTTATATACCCTAAGGAATTGAACACCCCCGAGAACATGAAGAACAGGGTCAAGACCGGGATACAGGGGCTGGACGATGAGCTCGGCGGAGGCATACCGGAGGGTCACGTCGTCATCCTCTCTGGCGCGCCAGGCACGATGAAGTCGTCGGTAGCCCTGAACATCCTCTATCACAACGGCGTGAAGGAGAACAAGAACGGGCTGTACATCTCGCTGGAGCAGAGCCGCGCGAGCCTGATCGAGCAGGGGCTCAGCTTCGGCATGGACTTCAACAAGATAGAGGACAGGGTGCGCATCATCGACATGGGCTATCTCCGGAAGCACATGAAGGAGACGGAGGAGGTATCCTGGATCGACGTATACAAGATGTACGCCGAGAACCTGAAATCGTCACTGAAGTACGACATACTCATCACCGACTCCCTGAGCGTCCTGGACATGCTCATAGGCGAGGGGAACAGGAGGATGAAGCTCTTCGAGCTCTTCGAATGGATGAAGGGGCTCGGATGCACGTCGTTCATCATTACCGAGGCTACCCCGAAGAGCGGCATAAGCGAGGAGGACTACCTATCCGACGGGATCGTCCGCCTCTCCAAGGAGAAGATCGGCGGCATGGACATGCAGAGGCTCGTGTACATCGACAAGATGAGAGAGGTAAAACACAACACGGCGGTCTTCAACCTGATGTTCGAGGACGGAAAGTTCTTGATCACGAAGGCCATCGTCTGAACGGTGCGGTCTCAGGACCGCCCAGTGCCTGACGTCCCAGCGCACGTTTATATCCAAGCGGTGTCTCCCCCGGCACATGGATCTCCTAGTGATCGGCTGCGGGGCCATCGGTTCTAGCATAGCCGCGCACGCGCAGGACGACGTGGCGATGGGCACCGTGCACCTTTTCGACAGGTACGAGGACAAGGTGAAGTTCCTCATCCGCACGAACCGGAAGTGCAAGGCTGCGGGGTCGGTAGCGAACGGGCTGAGGTGCGCGGACATGGTCATCGAGGCGGCGTCGCAGGAGGCGGTCCGGGAGTACGCGATGCAGGTCGTCAAGGCAAGGAAGGACCTCGTTGTCATGAGCGTGGGGGCGCTCGCGGACGACGGGCTTAGGGAGTCGCTCGCCAAGGAGGCGGCGGCCCAGGGGGTACGCGTGATCGTGCCGTCCGGCGCTTGCGGCGGGTTCGATGCCCTTGCCTCTGCGAAATACGCCGAAATCGCCGAGGTCAAGCTGATCGCCACGAAACCGCCGAAGGGGCTATCCGATGCACCGTACGTCCGTGATAACGGGATCGACCTGTCG
>Ga0315291_10011535_pt1 | contig 10771 bp, 8 predicted proteins | sample YL17G12_20_MG_FD_203070 | JGI IMG/M metagenome (GOLD analysis project Ga0315291, IMG submission 203070) | Sediment microbial communities from Yellowstone Lake, YNP, Wyoming, USA - YL17G12_20 | ecosystem: Environmental > Aquatic > Freshwater > Lake > Sediment | place: USA: Wyoming | collected... | reverse complement strand
CGCTCAGGGTAAACTCCGCGAGGAATCTTCCCCTCACGAGACCCTTCGCTGAGGCTCAGGGTGACAGGGAGCCGAGGCTTCTCACACACCCTCTGACAGTGCAAGGTTCGCTGCGCGACCGGGATTCCCTCTTGCGCAGGTAGGCATTTTCCGGCCCAGCCCGCACCGGCCAAGATACGCCCCCGTTAGATTCACGGAGCGGCCACTCCGCGAAGCTGCACGAGGGTGTGACCGTTTTTAGTGGGTGCGGTGGCAATGCCTCTCCCTTGCAGGGACTTGTCCGCCCACCAGAGGCGGGTAAACCTCAGGCGTGAGAGGTCGGCCCGCTGCGGGCGGGCCGGGTGAGGGTGAATAGCCAGGCAGGCGACCCTCTCCTTTATCCCGCCTGTGGCGGGCAAGCCTCTCCCTGGTAGGGAGAGGAGTCCTTCGCTCAAACCCCCACTTTTCGAGGTCACACCCCTGCACGACCGGGTTGAGCGCCTCGCCGGCCGCCACCTCGCGCGCCTGCGGGCTTGCGATCAGCTCGACCGACACCCCCTGTGCCTCCTGTTGCTCGCAGGTCAGCAGATACTTGATGGCGCCGGCTACAGGCATCACCGCCACGCCGCCGCGCGTCGGCCGGCACTCCGCGGCGCCGACGTTCTCGCCCGTGACCGAGTATGCCGTCGCGGCGATGGCATCGGCCGGCCATGCCAGACCCCACGGCCCGTCGTTGGGGAATATGGTCAGCGCCTCGCACTCCGTCGCCGGGATGACCCACAGCCCCTCGGGCGCTTGCTTGATTGCCGCGGCTCCGCGCCCCTCGACCGGGCCGGCCTTGAGCGATTCGCCGCGCGTATCGAGATAGACGTAGTCCGCGCATTCAACGTACTCACGGCGCGCCCCGTCAACCACTGCCGAGTACTCAAGCAGGCGTCCCGGCATGCGGCAGACGAAGCCTGTCGGCGGCAGGAGGTAGCGCTGCCCGTCCACCTCGAGCGCCCAGTCCCTATCCCAACTGCAGTTTGCCCACACCTCCAGTCCGTTGCGATAGCGCACATGGACCTGCCCGTCGCGGTAGACGTCGTTGGCGACCGCCTCGCTGGTGGTGAGCAGGTCGCCGTCGCTATTGTACGCGATCCCTTCGACCTCGACCCCGGCGTAGAGCTCCTGCAGCGCGCGCAGCAGGTAGAACGACTTGAGGGTGCCGGGCATGCCCCACTCCGCGGTCAGGTAGCCGATGTGGCCGTAGGCGATGGTGGAGGCGATGAAGCGGTCGAGATAGGGGCTGTGGGCGGTGCGGTCCTTCGTCCACTCCTCGTCGCGATAGAACATGTCCGGCGAGCCCATGCCGAAGTCGGTCTCCAGCGGGTGAAGCTTGAGCAGGTCGAAGTCCACCAGCAGCGGCTCGCGCGCGGGGTTAGGGCTGACGATCTGGGCGTAGTTGCCGTCAACCAGGCCGGCGTAGAACCAGTGGTTGCGGCCCTCGCTGAAGACCGGGCCGTGGTGCGCGAGGCTCTCGTTGAACAGCAGGCGGCCGTAGGACTCGAAGGCTGGGCGGAACATCCCAGCGCCGGGGACGCGGGCGTCGTAGTCCGTCTGATCCCAGGGCGTGACGGCGGTGTGCACGTCGCAGTAGCCGGCGTAAGTGCCGAACTTGTCGTGGATGCGGGGCGCGAAGTAGGCCTCGGCGTCATCGGCGAAGCAGGGCTTGAACACGTAGTTGCGCGGCCACGCGCGCTGCCAGTTGCCGTCGGGCAGGCGCGTCACCTTGTCCGGATCCCACTGCTTGCTGACCGGCGCGAAGTCGCGGTAGTTGGTGTAGAGGCCGGGCAGGAAGCCCAGCGACTTGATCATGGCCATGTACTCGCGCAGGCGCTCGTCGCCGACGTTTGTAGGGGCGGATTCCAGGCGCTGGGTGAAGCTCTCGCCGCCGTCGCGCCAGATGATCTCGTGGTGGCAGGCCATGAAGCCGTCAATCCCGTAGGCCGCGTACTCCTTGAGCATGTCGGGGGACATGAAGCCGATGTTGCGCCAGAGGTGGTGGCGGGCGACGTCGATGGTGTCGGAGCGCGGGTTGGGGATGTTCGGCAGCACCTCCCGGAAGTCGGGCGAGACGGTGAGGAAAACGCGCTCGCGCGCCTCGTTGCGCGTACCGTCGGTCTTGGGGCGATAGCGCGCCCCGCCGGTGTAGCGCGCGGCGGTGTCGGACAGGATGGCGCCGTCGGCGAACAGCGCCGACGCGTCGGAGCTGTACCAGTCGAACATGGCGGACACGAAAAGCCCGTCCGAGCACAGCACGTAGGGCCCGCGGTCGCCGTAGGTCAGGTAGGGCACGGACACCAGCTTGGGCTGCGGCGTGCCCTCGCTGTGGCCGACCAGGATTGCGGCGGCCTTGCCATCTGGTGCGGCGACGTCAAGGATCAGTGAGCGCTGCTTCGCGCGCAAGGTGAGGGTCCACTCCGCCGATGCCCCATCCTTGGCCCACCGCCACTTCGCGCGCACGGCGTCGCCGTCGCGCTCCGCTGAGACGACCGAGCGTGTGACCGCGGCGTCATCGGGGCGCATCTCGACCCCGTTCACCTCGAACAGCGGCCCGCCCTCGGCGCACGGGCGGAAGCGCCGGTCGCCCCAGCACGCCTCGATGTCGCCCAGCGTGCCCTCGCCCGGCCGCCACGAATACTCCAACGTTCCTTGCGGCGACGCACAGCGCCAGACCCATACGCCGTCGCGCTGTTCGAGCGTGTTCGCGACCGCGTCATAGACGGTGGGCAGTATGGTGTCCGGGGTGGTTGGAAACGGATTGGGCCCGGGCGGGGGCGCCGCGATCGGCTCCAGCGGCTCGCGGTAGAAAGTGAGGTTGTCGAGGTAGATCGCGGACGGCTCATCGCGCTTGAGGTCCGTGATGATGAGGGACTTCAGCTTGGCCGGGAACTTGATGGCGGGGCTTTCCGCGGCGTGGGCGGCCTGGAGCCGGATGCGGGTGTGCGCCAGGAACCAGTACCGGGCATCCACCATTCCGAAGCCAACCTCGTGCTCGACGCCCGCCGCATCCTCGATTACCGCATGGACCGATGGCCGCGTCGGTGCTGGCATCCACCCCCAGTTATCGCCGTAAGTCCAGATGCAGGCGGCATCGAACTCGCCGGGGATAGGAATCGGGGCGGGCGGCCTGATCTCGAGGCGGGACTCCGGGCGGGTGCCGCGATAGGTCACCTTGCCGACGTACTCGCCCCAGAGCTGCTGCTCGCGGGAGGCCTCGATGGCGCCCTCGCCGCCCAAGTGGCCGATCACGGTCCAGCCCGACAGATCCTCGAAATCCACGAGCGGCGGATGGGCCGGCTGGCGCCCCGCCATCTCGTAAGGCCGCTCGCCCGAATGCGGATCATCGGCGCGCGCGGCGCAGGCCAGGCATAAGGCGGCCACCGCCAGGGCTAACGCCGCCACGAAGTTCGAGTCGGACGGGCTCATATTCTCGCACCTCATTCCTATTCACCGGTCGGCCGGGCGTCCCGCCTGGCCTGGTCAGTCTAACCCGGATTATGCGTAGGCCCACGATGATGTCATTCTGAGCGCCAGCGAAGAATCTTGGTAGGGAATGTGCAACCGCGATAGGGGACCCCTTCCGCTCCGCTCAGAGCTTGCCCTGAGCAGCGTCGAAGGGGCAGGCTCTTCGCGGAGTTTACCCCTTCGTTTCACTCAGGGCAAGCTCTGAGCCGGGCCAAGACCCTTCGCTGCGCTCAGGGTGACACCAGCGAAGGGCTCAGGGTGACATCACTCGCTGGGTGAAGGCATCACGCTCATTACGCATGATCTGGGTGCAAGAAAGTGATCGGCAGACGTATGCACGCACAGATGTCGCATAGGGGTGCCCGGACCGCGAATCTGCGAAATGCGCCACAGGCGCACAAGTCTGCGTAATCTGCGGATGCTGACCCCACTCACATCGCCCTTAGCCGCCGGACGCGCTCTTCGATCGGCGGGTGGGTGCTGAAGAGGCTGTTGATCATGCCCTTGTGCTCGGTCAGGGGGTTGATGATGTAGAGGTGGGCGGTCGCCTTGTTGGCGACCTCGAGCGGCTCCGTGTCCGCCGCGAGCTTCTGCAGAGCATTGGCGAGGCCGTCGGGGTAGCGGGTGAGCATCGCGCCCTGGGCATCGGCCAGATACTCCCGCGAGCGCGACAGCGCCATCTGCATCAGGAACGCCGCAAACGGCGCCACTACCACCAGCAGCAGCCCGACCAAGGCGATGAGCCCCGCCCCGCCGCCGCCCCGCCGCCGCGAGCGCGCGCCGCCGAAGCGAAAGAACCGCATCATCCAGTCGCTGAGCAGCGCGATCGTCCCCACCAGCACCGCGACGATGGTCATGAAGCGGATGTCGTAGTCCTGGACGTGCGCCATCTCGTGCCCGATGACCCCCTCCAGCTCGTAGCGGTCGAGCTTGTCGAGCAGGCCGGTGGTGACGGCGATCGCCGCGTGCTGGGGGTCGCGGCCGGTGGCGAAGGCGTTGGGGGCCGAGTCGTCAATGACATACAGCCGCGGCATGGGCAGGCCGGCGGCGATGCTCAGCCCTTCGACCGCGTTGTAGAGCTGGCGGTGCTGCTCCTTGGTCGCCGGGCGCGCGCGGCTCATGGACAGGACGATGCGGTCGGAGTAGTAGTAGCTGGTGAAGACCGATGCGATGGCAAAGATGAAGGCCAGCGCGGGCGCGACATACCCCAGGTCGGTCAGCTCGCCGAAGACATAGCCGAGCGCGACGATGATGAGGACGAAGATGACCATCACCAGCGCCGACTTGTTGCGATTAGCGGAGATGGCCTCGTACATGGGAGGGATGTCTGTTCTCACCGCAGAGCACGCAGAGAAATCCTATTCTATCATCTGCGCGCAGCGTCCTGGGCGTTCTCTGCGGTTAAATCTGACTCCGCGCGGTCCGCGTCCATCAGCGTTGATCCGCGTTGATCCGCGGCCAAGGTCTTCTCTTCGCCGCGGCTACTTAAAGCCTCCACCAAGACCGCTGTTCTCGTGGATGTCATTCCGAGCCCTTCGCCGCCGTCATTCCGAGCCCCTCGACCGCGCTCGGGGTAAACTCCGCGAGGAATCTTGGCCGGCTCAGGGTAAACTCCGCGAGGCGGCTAGGCCTACGGCCGCCGTGGCGGCCCTTGGCCTAGCCACTCGGGGTGACATAGTAACGAGGTCCTGCTAGAGATTCTTGCTTTCGGCCGATGAGTCATCCGCGGGGGGCGTCGGCGACTCGGGGGCGGGCGCAGGCCGCGCGAACCTGACGGCGACCGGCGCTCTGGGGGCCGCCTCCTCGATCTCGAAGTAGTCCCGCGCGGTGAAGCTGCCGAGCGAGGCGATGATTCTGGCCGGGAACATCTGGATCAGCGCGTTGAACGTGGCGGCGGTATCGTTGTAGAACTGGCGGGCGTAGGCGATCTTGTTCTCGGTGCCGGCCAGCTCCTCCTGGAGCATCATGAAGTTCTCGTTGGCCTTGAGATTGGGGTACTGCTCGGCCACCGCGAACAGGCTCTTGAGGGCGGAGGTGATCATGTTCTGCGCCTGCGCCTGCTCCTGCACGGTCTGGGCCTGGGCCATCGCGGCGCGCGCCTGGGTGACGTTTTCGAGGGTTTCGCGCTCGTGCGCCGCGTAGCCCTTGACCGTTTCCACCAGGTTGGGGATGAGGTCGAAGCGCCGGCGCATCTGCACGTCGATCTGCGCCCACGCGTTGTCAATGCGCGTGCGCAGCACCACCAGGCGGTTAAAGGTGTAAATCGCCCACAGGAAGACCAGGCCGATCAGAGCGATGATTATCCACACGCCAATCATGTGTCACCTCCTGCGCGCTTCCGGTGGGCTATTCAACAGGGGGGCGGCCGCTACCTGCCGCGCCGCGGGTTGGGGCCCGCGCCTTATGCGGTACATGCTGTAGCTGTAGGGCGGGGCTTCCATGCCCCGTCGTCGATTTCGGCGCGGGATAGAACCCGCGCCCTACATGCTTTGCGCCATGCCGGTGAGCGCCTCTAGGGCTCGCCGTTCGCGCCGCGCATGAGCAGCGGCACCCACTTGCCGAAGGACGACATGTGAGCCGCGTAGGAGCCATAGGCGGTGAGCGCCCAGATGACGCCGGCGGCGATCACTACCAGCGCCGCCAGCATGCGCAGCGGGCGGTTGGCCACGCCGCCAATTCCGGGGCCAATTCCGGGGACGCACGCTCTATAGAGGTTCTTGCATTAGAGTAGCAGACGCTGAGAGATGTGGCACAGCCCCGCCTTCGCTAAAGCTACGGTGGGCAAGCGCCCCTTGGCCCACGAAGCCTTGGCGAAGTGGGCCCGGCTGTGTGAGCGCCGTCTGAGCGGCGCTAGTGGTGTACAGGCGAGGGCGCCTGTCCCCACATTGGGCCTCCCATGATGCAAGAGGCTCTGTAGGCCGCGGGCCGGGATGGCGGCCTTTAGGCCTAGTGTTCAGTAACGCAATCGGTTTGACACAAGAACTGCGGCAAGCGGCCCGCGGTCCCGTTCCCCGGTGGCGCTTTGACGGCCATCAGTATGTGAAGCCATTTCTGTTACTGAACACTAGCCGCCTAGCCACAAGCCCCGGCTTTGGATGGTTGACCTGCCAGACGAACGCGTCGGTCGGCTGACGCGCCGGACTCACTCCGGCCCGCCCTCGGCGACGTTGGCGCCGGGCCTGATCCGAATATACAGCGCCTCGGCATCGGCCACCACCGTGCCGTCGGGCAGGCGCGCTTCGGCGGTGGTGCGCACCAGGCGCGAGCCCACTTTATCGATCCTGCCAATCAAGTCAATGTCTTCGCCCACCCGCACCGCCTGGCGGTAGCGCACGGTGAGGCGGCCGGTCATCGCCGCGAGGTCGTTCTTCCACACGATCTTGCCCATCATCTCGTCCAGCGCCGCCGCCAGCACCCCGCCGTGAAGATACTCGCGCCAGCCGGTCAGCTCCGGCTTGACGTGGAGACGGGCTCTGCATTCGCCGTTCTCGAAAGACAGCTCCAGGCGCAGCCCCATCGGGTTCTCGGTGCCGCAGCCGTAGCACAGCTTGGGGTTGCCCATCAATTCCATGGCCGGTCCTTGTTCCTTCGTGTAGGGGCAAGGCATGCCTTGCCCGTACACTTCATGAACGAACAGGCACGCGAGCGGCGTGCCTGCACCGGTCGTTGCTTCGGCGCACGCTCCGCCATAACCTGCCGGCTGCGCCGGCGCCGCCTCCGCGGCGCGGCAAGCGGGTGGCGCAGATTTCAAATCTGCGCCACCGTGGTTCCCCACCGCAGGTTTTGCGGTGCTGGCGATTTATGGTAGAATGAGCGCGGGCCGAAAACCGGGCAAGTCCTCGGTGGAGCGGAAATGTCGGGACATTCGAAGTGGCACAATATCCGCCTGCGCAAGGCGCGCGTGGACGCGCAGCGGGGCAAGATCTTCACCAAGCTCGCGCGCGAGATCATCATGGCGGCGCGGGAGGGCGGCGGCGATCCCGCATCGAACGCCAGGCTGCGGGACGCCATCGAGAGAGCGCGCGCGGCGAGCATGCCGCAGGACAACATCACCCGCGCCATCCAGCGCGCCACCGGCGAGCTCGCGGGCGTGCAATACGAGGAGATCGTTTATGAGGGTTACGGCCCCGGCGGGATCGCGATCATGGTGCAGGCGCTGACCGATAACCGCAACCGCACCGTGAGCGAGCTGCGCAGCATCTTCACGCGCCACGGCGGCAACCTCGGCGAGGCCGGCTGCGTGGCGTGGATGTTCGACCCCAGGGGCGTGATCATCGTGCCCCGCAACGAGATGGAGGAAGATACGCTGCTGGAAATAGTGCTCGACGCCGGCGCGCAGGACCTCAATACCGACCAACGGTCCTACGAGGTAACTACCCGCCCCGAGGATTTCGAGCGAGTCAAGTCCACCCTCGCCGAGCACAGCATCGCGCTGGAGAGCGCCGAGGTGACGATGGTGCCGCAGAGCACGGTCGCCGTTGCCGGCAAGGAGAGCGAGCACATCCTCAAGCTCATGGAGGCGCTCGAGGATCGCGACGACATCCAGCACGTTTACGCCAACTTCGACATCCCCGAGAGCGTGATGGAACAGGCCGCCGCGGCGTAGGCGGAGGGATGTTGAACCACAGAGGACACAGAGCCCACTGAGGAAAGCCAAAGGTAGCTAGCCGCGGATGACCGCGGATAGACGCGGATGGGGCGGCGTGTGGGCGGTTCGCGAACCGCCCAAGACCGCAGCGAGGGGAACCCTTGGCGGGGGAATCCAACCGCAGAGGACGCGGAGAGCGCAGGGGCGAATTCGGGCCGCGGAGTGACGCGGATTGGATTGACGCGGGTAGCCGGGATACGAATGTGGTGTGGCACAGCCGCCCCGCCCAACGACCGGCGGGCAAGCCTCGGCTGAGGTTCGGTCAGGCGGGACGCCTGGCCCACAATGGCAACGTTTCCTCGGCGTCTATCGGCGCGCATCGGCGGTTGAGACATGCAAGCAGGGCACAGCAGTGCTGTGCCCCTACATTCCGCCATCCGTGTTTATCTTTGTTCATCCGCGGCTAAATGCATCCCTTCTCTCTCCGCGCTCTCCGCGTGCTCTGCGGTTAGTGTTTCAGCCCTCCCGCGCCAGGACCTCGCGGGCGGCGATGATGCCGCTGGCGGAGGCCTGGACGAGGCCGCGCGTCACCCCGGCGCCGTCGCCGATGGCGAAGAGGTTGTTGATCTGGGTCTCGAGCGCCGGCGTCAGGCGCACGCGCGCGGAGTAGAACTTGACCTCGACGCCGTACAGCAGGGTGTGTCGCGACGCCACGCCGGGCGCGAAGCGATCCAGGGCCTCGATCATCTCCAGCACGCTCGCGATGTAGCGGTAGGGCAGGGCGAAGCTGAGGTCCCCCGGCGTCGCCTCCGCCAGGGTTGGCCGCACGAGGCCGCGGGCGATGCGCTCGGGGGTCGAGCGCCGCCCCAACTGCAGGTCGCCCAGGCGCTGGACGATGATGCCGCCGCTGAGCAGGTTGGCGAGCCGCGCGACGTACTTGCCGTAGGCGATGGGCTCGCGAAAGGGCTCGGTGAAGCGCGTGGTGACCAGCAGCGCGAAGTTGGTGTTGTCGGTGCGCTTGCCGGCGTAGCTGTGGCCGTTGACGGTGATGGTCGCATCCGAGCGCTCGATCACGACCTCGCCGTAAGGGCACACGCAGAAGGTGCGGACGCGGTCGTCGAAGCGCTTGGAGTTGAAGATGACCTTGGGCTCATAGACCACCGCAGTGAGCGGCTCCAGCACCGCCGCCGGCAGCTCCACCCGCACGCCGACGTCAACCGGGTTGTCGGCGCGCTCCAGGCGCAGCTTGTCCGCCTGCTCCTGGAACCACTGCGCCCCCTCGCGCCCCGGGGCGACCACCACGTGGCGGCTCTGGATGACGCGCCCGTCGGCGGTGCGCACGCCGCAGGCGGTGCCCTCGTGATCGATGATGTCCACGACCTCGGCGCAGGTGCGCACCTGCGCGCCGGCCTCGACCTGGCTGCGCATGTGGCGCAGCACGTCCAGGCAGCGGTCGGTGCCCATGTGCCGCACGCGGGTGGGGACGAACTCCAGGTCCGCCAACGCCGCCTTGCGCGAGATCTCGCGCAGCGCGTCCTCGTCGGTGCCATAGACGCGCTCGGGCGCGCCGAAGTGGACGTAGGTTTCCTCGACCTCGGTGATGAGCTTGGCGAGATGCTCGCGCGAGATGAAGTCCGCGAGCTGGCCGCCGACCTGCGGGGACATGGTGAGCTTGCCGTCGCTGAACGCCCCCGCGCCGCCCCAGCCGGTGGTGATGGCGCGCCCCTCGCCCCCGCGACCGCCGGCGCCCGCACGCCGCGCGATGCGCTCGTCCAGATCCTCGCCTTTCTCGAGCATGAGCACCCGCAGCCGCGGCTGCTTGGCCAGCTCCAGCGCAACGAAGATCCCCGCCGGGCCGGCGCCGACGATGATCACATCCCAGTCTTGCTCGCTCATCGGCTGTTCTCCACTCTAATCTACCACATTCGGGGGCCGCTCAAATGCGCCGCCTGTGCGGATGCCAAGTGGCGCAGATTTCAAATCTGCGCTATTAATGATGTTCGTGTATTATGGGAGGGTTGCAATGAGCCCAAAACACGCTCAAAACCGGCCTTTTCGCGCCCTCCGCTAATACCCGAGACTCTTTAGGACACGAACTCCTTGGTGGCCTTGGCGAGGTCGAGGCGGTTAAGCGTGCGCACGGCCGGGATTTGGGCGAGCATGAGGGCGACGAAGACGGCGGCGACGGTGACAATGGAGCCGACCTGGCGGCGGCTCATGCCGAGGCTGCGCAGGGACGCCAGCTCGCGCGAGCGCTCCAGCACACCGATGATCGCAGCGTTGGCGGGGCGGGCGCGTGGCGAGCTGCCGCTACTTCGCTAACCCGTTGTCCGCCGAGCAAGGTTTGGTCGGGCGGCCTTGTGCCCGCCCCAGGAAGGCCAGCAGCGCCTCCGGCCGGTCGGTCTGCATGCCGTCCACGCCCAGGTCCATGGCGCTGCGCCAGCCCTGCTCGTTGTCGGTGGGGCCCATGATGTCCACGCACACCCTGGCGCCGCCGCGATGGGCGCTTTCCACCGCCTGCTTGCTCCAGTACAGCACGTGCGAGTCCAGGTACTCGGCCTCAAGCGAGCGCGCCACGACTTCCGGCAACCCTTGCACCGCCAGCCACTCCCCGGGGCCGGGCATGATCGCCAGGCGCGGCTCGAGGCGCTTTCGCTCGACCGCCTGGATCGGTCGGTAGATGTACGCGATGGC
>Ga0315291_10011534_pt1 | contig 10771 bp, 5 predicted proteins | sample YL17G12_20_MG_FD_203070 | JGI IMG/M metagenome (GOLD analysis project Ga0315291, IMG submission 203070) | Sediment microbial communities from Yellowstone Lake, YNP, Wyoming, USA - YL17G12_20 | ecosystem: Environmental > Aquatic > Freshwater > Lake > Sediment | place: USA: Wyoming | collected... | reverse complement strand
CCTGTCGGCGGCATTCAAGTTCCTCATGGCCACGATCGTCGCCTCGACCTTTTTCCTGCTCGGCACAATGCTGCTCTATGCCGTGACCGGCATGCTGAACATCGATGATCTGATCGCCAACCGCGCGGCCATCGAGGGGCCGGTTGGGTTTGCCGCGCTGATGCTCCTGCTCGCGTGCTTGCTGCTTGAGCTGAAGCCATTTCCGGCGAACGGTTGGGGGCTCGATGTCTATGAAACCGCCCCTAGCAGCGTCGCGTCTCTCATCGCGACCGGCGTGTCAGCGGGCGTTTTCTTTGCTCTCTACAATCTGTTTCCGCTCTTCGAGAACCATGCCGAGGTCATAGCCATCCTCGGCGCCGCGACGTTCGTTGCCTCCAATCTGATTGGCCTCGCCCAAACCAACGCGCAGCGTCTGCTCGGCTATTCCTCAGTCGGGCAGATGGGGCTTGTGTCCATGGCCCTGGCGCTCCTGCATTTGCTAGATGCCGAAGCTTCAATTCCCTTGGTCGTCGGGGGTCTGTTCGTCAATCACCTTCTCGCCAAGGCCGGCTTGTTTTGGCTTGCGGGATATGCCGGCAAGCAGAACATCAAAGACTGGTCGGTGGCAGGTGATAAAGCCGCGATATTCGTCTTCGGCCTTCTGCTTTGCGCTATCGCCGGTTTGCCCCCCTTCCCCGCGTTTTGGGCGAAGTGGCAGTTGATCTTCGCGCTTGCGTCCGGCGGAGGCTATGTGTGGATCGCGCTGGTGCTGCTGGGGTCGCTGCTCGAGGCTGCCTATCTCTTCCGCTGGTTCGGCCAGAGCCTGCACCGCCCCACCGACAGCAGCGCATCCGGGCGTGACCCTCTTAGCTTGCTGCCAGTCCTTGGGGCCTCACTGATGCTCTTTGTCTGCGGCTATGGCGTGGCAAGGCTCGCCGGCTTGAACTCGCTCTGGGTCGCTGTTCCGCTTGCCGCCGGCGCCGCCGCCTACCTGCTCGACGGACTTCCCGGACGCGCCAAGGCCGTGCTCGTGTTCGTCCTTCTGGCGCTGGATGCGTACTGGATTATCCGGGGCATGTCCGGCATCAACTTTCTGTTCGCCGTGCTGTTATTTGGCGGCAGCTTGACGCTGACGATTGCCTGCCTCTATCGCGGCGATAACCGGCCGGGGTTCTATCCTTTGCTCGCCGTATTGCTGCTCTCATTGGCCGGATTGCCACATGCCTCGACCAGCCTCGAGTTCTTTTTCCTGTTCGAACTAGTAACCCTCTCCTCGTATTTCCTGATCGCGCGCCGGCGCCAGGCAGTTGCCGATGCCTTCAGCTATCTGATCTTCTCGCTTGCCGCCGGGTATTTCCTGCTTGCCGGATTTGCGATGGCGCACGCCGCGACGGGAAGCGAGGCGCTCGCCGCGCTGCTGACCTCTGGCAAAGGCACCGGTGTGGTGTTTGCCCTACTCGCGACCGGCTTCCTCATCAAGGCGGGAACCATCGGTGTGCATGTTTGGCTACCGGGCGCTTACGCCGAGGCTGAAGACGATGTGTCGGCGATACTGTCGGCGGTTGTGAGCAAGGTGCCGATCTTCGGACTCATGGTCGGGACCTATGCCGCAATACGCTCCGAGGCGGACTTAACTCTCGCACATGGGCTCGGATGGATAGGCATGCTCACGGCCCTGGCCGGCGCCATACTCGCGGTCCAGCAGGATGATATGAAACGGATGCTGGCCTATTCCAGCATGAGTCAGCTCGGCTACATCGTGACGGCGATTGCGTTGATGAGCCATCTCGGCTGGGTCACCGCACTCTACCTCACCGCCAACCATCTCATGACCAAAGGAATTCTGTTCCTCGTCGCCGCCGCGATCATTCTCCGGACAGGCGCGCGCACATTCGCCGATCTCGGCGGTCTCGCGCCTCGCATGCCCTTTACCTTTGCAGCAGCGGCGATCGCCATCGTGGCCATGTCGGGCCTGCCGCCGCTCGCCGGGTTCGGCGGCAAATGGCTGCTGCTGAGCGCGATGATGGAGAAAGGGTGGTATGTGCCGATATCGATGGGGCTGCTCGCGACATTCGTCGGGTTTCTCTACATGGCGCGCTTCATTCAGGCGATATTCCTCGATCTGCCCAAGACCGCGCGCGGCAAGATTGCCGAGGCGCCGGCGGCGCTCCTCGTCTCGCAATATCTGTTGATCCTGGGGATTGTCGTGATGTCGTTCTTCCCCAAACTCCTGATCGTGCCGATCTCCGAGGCTATCGACCCCTATTTCGCCTCGACGTTGGTGTGGGACGGCATGTCGCTCGAAATGATCTACGGGTATTGGAACCCGGTACCAGTAATGTCCGCCGCTGTCGCTGTGTCAGCCTTGATGTTCGCCGTGCTGTGGCTGCTTCGACGGAAGAGCGGCGAAGCGACGAACAGCCAGAGGCGCATCCTAGGCTTTTATGCCTTCTACAAGCCGGCCTTCGTGACGCTCACGCCTGCCTTGTCGAGTTCCTTCTGGGACGCGGTCGCCGCAGGCTCGACAGCGCTCGCCAACACAACCCGGCGAATCTACACCGGCGACGGCCAGACCTATACGTTCTATGTCCTCTCCTACTTCGTCGTCCTCTACGCGGCGTGCGGTGGTTTTCGTTAATTCACAAGCGACAGAACTGTTTTCCTCCGACGCTTGTTCACAAACCCATCGGCAAGCCAGACGGTGGCGTCCGACTAGCGGTCGCCGCCGTTCTACAGATTTCGAAGTTGAGTTCCGTAGAGCCGTCCGTTCGCGCCTGGTGCCCAAATGCAACACCGACGCCTCAACAAGAAATTATTCATCAGAGTTCTTGCGCCGGTGGTAGCGGGGTGGGTTGATTGAGAGTCTTAGGAGCGCTGTGTTGGTACTGACATGGGGGAGCATAAGAGATGCTACGGATCGGGTTTTTATTGGTTGGCCTGGGGTCCGCATTGCTGGCTAGCCCTGCTCTGGCGAAGGAACTCTCCAAAGAGGAAATGCAGGAGACGTCGATCGCTGAGATGAAGCTGCAGATCGAAGCGCTGCAGCGCCGCGTGAACGAGCTTGAGGCTCCCCATCGGAACGTCGGACGTTCAGATGACGCCGCTGATGAACGTCTCGTCCGTGCCGCGCCGATCCCTGTAGTCGCCCCTTCCGCGGCCGCAATAGAGCCCGGTAGTGCGACCGTTCCCGGCCTTCTTCCGCCTGAGCCGATGGGCACCCAGTTCGAGGATGCTTTGCGTTCAGACCTGCCGGGCCTCTCCATCCGCATGCCCGGCACAGCATCGGAGGTGCGCTTCTACGGATTTGCAAAGGCCTCCGGGTACGGCGATTTCGATGGCCGCAACCAAACCGACGTGCCGACGGTGCAAACGATTCCTCTCGACGACAGCGCTGCCGACTTCCAAGGCGGCGATTTCGGCATGACGGCCAGATTCAGCCGTTTCGGTATGGATACCCTCACCCTTACGGACTTGGGCACCCTCGAGACGCGCTTCGAAGGGGATTTCGGAGGCGGCGCGCCGGCCACCAACAACGCTGTCTTTCGGCTCCGCCAAGCCTGGGGTGAACTCGGCACCGATGAATTCCGCGTGCTGATCGGCCAAGCAAACAGCCTGTGGAACGAGGGTATGTTCGAGACGCTGATCGACTCGACGAACCTCAACCAATCCTTCGTGCGCCAACCGCAGATCCGCGCGACCGGAAAGCTGGCTCCGAGTTTAACCGGCTATGTCTCGTTGGAGACGCCGGAGACACAATACACCTCGGTCGACGGGATTTTCACCCCGACCAGCAGCGTCGAGGGTGGTCTCAGCCCCGCATTCAACTCTATGCCGGACCTGCTTGGCCGCCTGGAATATAGCAATGCGGGCTGGGGTTTCGACATGCGCGGTTTGCTGCGAGATCTGACGATCCGCACCGCCGGCACGGCCGTCGCGCCGCCAGCCCTCACAAAGGACACGGTCGGCTGGGGGCTCGCCGCGTCCGCGACCGTGCCGATGCGAGCGCTGTCAGGGTTTTTCGGCCCGGATCAGCTCATTGGCATGGCCTATTATGGAGAGGGCATCGGGCGTTATTTCGGAGGCAACACCTTCGGCCAGGATGCCCTATCGAATGTCAGCTTGCCTGGAACGCTGACGACTTTCAATTTCGATGCTCTCCCAACCCATGGAGTGACCGCAGCCTACCGCCGCTTCTGGACGACGAAGCTGCGCAGCAACCTCGCCTATTCGTTCGCGTGGCAAGATTACCCGTCCTATGCGCTCGGTTTCAACCCCGGCTCTGCCTCGGCCACCTCGCTGAACAGCGAAATGCAACAGGGGATTGTCAACCTGATTTGGAGTCCCTTTGCGCAATTACGCGACGGTGTCGTGGGAACCGGGTGGCTCGATGTCGGAATCGAGTACATCTACTCGGATCGAGACGTATTCGGAGGCTCCGAGTCGACCGCAGAGGCCGACAACGGTCACGGCACCGCCAATCGGGTGATGGCTGCAGCGATCGCACGCTACTGACGCGCGCGCATCGGGCCATTGTCTACGCGTCTGTTTGACGTGCCCGATTCAGTTTGACCCTTGGCATGCCGGGGCGAGCAAGGTTCGGCGCGATCAACGGCTATGGCTCGAGCGTCGCCAGCGCGACCGCGAGGCGGCACGCGAGCGCGAACTCTGCCAGGTCCACATATTCCTTGATCGTGTGAATCTCATATTGGCCGCCGCCAATGGTCACCGTCGGCACGCCGTGCTTGTCCAGCCAGTTGGCGTCGAGGCCGCCGTTGGAGAAGATTGTGGTTGGACTCAGACCGAGTGACTCCGCCGCCGCCATGGCGTGCTTCACCACCGGCGCATCCTTTTTCAGCCTGAACGGTGGGTACGCGGCCTGATGGCTGAACTCAACTTCCGCGGTCCCCCCGCCGGCGTCCGTGATCTCCGCTTGCGCCTTAGCGAACATATCCCGATAGGCCTCGGTGATGGCGGCGGCGAACGTCGCGTCCTCACTCCGCGCCTCACCTTTGATGTGGACATAGTCGGTGACGACATTGGTGGCATCGCCGGCCTGCTTACCGTCCTTGCCGGAGAATACTCCGGAATTGCTGGTCCCGGTTGCATCTTGCTTGACCACCTTGCCAAACCAACCGCTGCGGTATGCTTCGGTCAGGGCCACGGCCGCTACCAACGTCGCCGAAATCCCTTGTTCGGGGGCAACGCCGGCGTGCGCGGCTTTACCGTGAATCTCCACCTCCCAGTTTTCCTGTCCGACCGCGCCGATGATCAGTTCGGTAACGAGCTTGCCGTCCACGTTGAAGCACATCTCCGCCCCGCCCAGGTCCGCGGGGTCGAGCTCGCGGGCACCATGCAGTCCACTCTCTTCGCGGACGGTGAATAGCAACGTGATCGGCGGGTGCGGCAGCGCGTGCTTCAGGAGCGTCTCGGCCAATGTCACCAGCACCGCGCAGCCCGTGCGGTTGTCGCCGCCCAAGCCGGTAGTGCCGTCGGAGACAATCCGGTCGCCCTCGCGCTTCGGCGTGGCGCCGGCGCAAAGCGGCACCGTGTCGAGATGCGTGGCGAACAGGAGGCGCGGGCCGGGTCGCGTACCGGGCAGATCTACGAGCAAGTTGCCGGTCTGCGTCGGCAACGGGATGCGCGCGTTCGCGTCGTCGAAGCGGATGGAGGACGCGGGCACGCCGACTCGCTGCAGGTCTTCGGAGACCGCAGCGGCGATGGCCGCCTCCTGGCCGGTAATACCCTCTACCGACAGGAACTTCATCAAGCGGTCCTCGGCTGCTTTCACGTCCACGGAAGCGGTGATGCTCATAGTGCAGTTCCTTGCTGCTTGCGTGAGGTGCTGTCGGCCTGATCCTTCCGCCAACAGGATCCTGCGCTTGTCGCCACGGTCTTAGGGTGAAGACGTCTTGCGCTGCGCGTCAATGTGGCCCCCAGGGAAGTCCCAAGAGGTACCAGGCGGCGAACAGGAGCGTCCAAAGAACGCCTATCCACATAACGTAGGGCAACATCAATGCGACGATTGTCCCCACACCCGCGCTCCGCTGATATTTCTGCGCAAATCCGACAACCAACGCGAAGTACGCATTGAGCGGCGTAATCGAATTGGTCGGCGAGTCGCCCACACGATAGGCGGCCAGCACGGCAGCGGGATCGACTGCAAGCTGTACGAACAGGGGCACGAAGACCGGTGCGAAGATGGCCCATTTGGCGATCGCGGGAGTGAAGAACAGGTTCAGGATCGTAACCACCGCGATAAAGCCGAGCAGCAGCCACAGGGTGCCTATATTCGCGCTTTTCAGCGCGTCGGCCATCGTGACGGCCATGAGGGTCGGTATGTTGCTGTAGTTGAAATAATCTATGAACTGGCTGATCACGACAAAGAGAAGGATGGTGCCCGCCAGCCCGGAAACTGCCTTCGTCATAGCGTCGATGACATCGGTGGCGCTGTCGACGGTTTTCGCTCCGATCCCATAGGCGATACCCGTCACCAGGAACAACATCATGATCGCACCGATCAACCCGTTCATGAACGGTGAGTCTCCGATGAGGATATCCGTCTTTGGGTTGCGCAGGGGTGCGCCTGAGGGGAACGTCAAGAGGGCGAAAAAAAGTAAAACCGCGATGAAACCGAGAAGGGCAAATTTTAACCCCCGTGACTCCGCGGCAGAAAGCTGGCCATCGCATTGGGCGCTTGCCTTCGTGCTCCGTTGCGCGCCCTGATATTTGCCCAGCCGAGGCTCGATGATGCGCTCCGTCACGAGTGCGATGATGACCGTGAGAAGCACGACGGACACGATCGAGAACCAGATATTGGCGGTGAGATCGATAGAAAGGGTCGGGTTGACCATATGAATGGCGTCGTTTGTCAGCTCGGTGAGCACGGCATCGAGCGGCTTGATCATCATGTTCACGTTGAATGCGCTGGCGACCCCTGCAAATCCCAAGCCCAGCCCGGCAATGGGATTTCGACCAAGGCTCAGAAACGCTGCACCTGCCAATGGAATTAAAACCAAATAGCCAGCATCCGAAGCGATGCTCGACATGATGCCGACAAAGGCGAGAATGTAGATCAGCGCCCAGCTCGGTGAAACAGCAACCAGCTTGCGAATCAATGCATCGACGAGGCCGGACTCCTCGGCGACGCCTACGCCCAACATGGCGACGATCAAGAGTCCGATGGCGGTGAAACCCAGGAAATTCGGCACGAGCCGCGTATAAATGTGACGAATTCCATCAGCAGTCATCAGGCTGTTGGCGGTGGTCGTGGCCGTTTCAACGTCGTGCGTATCCGGATTGATGACCTGATACGAGACGCTCGCTCCCAACACATACAGAATGTGGGAGAGCGCCATCACGAGAGCGATGAGGATGAGAAAAATCAACACTGGGTGGGGAACGCTGTTCCCCACCCGCTCGACCGCATCCAGAAGGGCCTGCATCGCAGTCTTGGATGCATCAGTCTTCGGTGCCTTTCTTGGCCGGCTCATCGTGGCACGCGGCCTTGCCGAAGCTATTTCTCTTTTCCGCGCTTTGACTTGGGTGGTGGATCGCTCGGCAATTGTCCCGCAACGTAATCGGGCAGCCGGCTCGCCGGGATGATCGCAAGCAATGCGAGGGCCGCCATGATAAGCAGCCCGATCTTCAGCGCCCGTAGCCGCGACTGTGTGTTCACCCGCACTGCTTCCTGGACCTGCTCAGGTGTCGCGGTGGTGCCTTGCATCACGCTTTGCAGCTGGTCATTACTTACGAAGTTGATGCTGTCGAGATTGATCTGAGACTGGATCTCGGGCGGCAGTTTGGGATTCGCGGCGATATTGGTGAGGATGAGCGCGCTCAACAGTCCGACGAGCAGCGCACCCGACACCGCCGTTCCGACGGCGGCCGCGAGGTTGTTCGCGGTCCCGCGTAGCGACCCAACATCACCAGCGAGCTCTTTCGGCGAGGCCGTGACCAGCACGTTGAACAACAGCGTGACCAAGGCCCCCTGCCCGATACCGAACATGACGAGGCCCAAGAGGACGGGAACCGCGCTCCAATCATTGCGCACGACAAAAGCGAGCCACACCAGCGCGGCCGTGCAGAGCATGAAGCTATAACGTCCGATCTGCCGGGGGGTAAAACTGTCGTAGAAGCGGACGACCAGCATCGCTGTGAAGAACACCGTGAGGTTGAACGGCATCATGGCGATGGCCGTGGCGAGCGGCGTACGGCCCTGGACGATCTGGATATAGAGCGGCACTGAGAAATTCAGAGCAGCCTCCAGCGCGACGACGGAGAACATTGCGTACACCGCGGCCCGCTCCTGGGGCGAATCGATCACTTCCAGCGCGAGAAGCGGCGTCTTCCCTGCCTCCTGCCGTCTGTGAGTCCACATCAGGAAGGCCTGACCGAGCACGATGCCGAGTACGATAAAGATCGGCGCCGGGGATAGGCCAAGGAGGTCGAACGGCGCGTTAGGCCCAGCCAGTCCGAGGCCCCAGCGGTTCAAATTGTTGAAGCCGAAGCTGATGAGGATGATGGCGCTCGCGGCCAGGACGACTCCGACCATGTCGATCTGCACATCGGGACGCCCCTGGTCGCGCCGGAGACGGAAGCTCAAAAGGAAAACAATGGCCGAAACCACGATCAGAATTCCGAAGGCCGGACGCCAGCCGATGAACGTGCCCAGAATGCCGCCGATCACGAACGCCAACACGCCCGCGGCCGCGCGCGCCGAGCCGAGCGCTCCAAGCGCCGTCGCTTGCTGGCGGCCCTTGTAGTTTTCGGCGATGAGCGCCACCAGCGACGGCACAATCACCGCGCCGGCCGCGCCGCAAAGCGCCTGGGCCGTAATCATCAGAGGCGCGGTGGGGCTGAAGGTCATCAACACCTGTGACGCGCCGAACACAAGAACAGCCGCGCGGAACACGTACAGCGCCCCAAAGCGCTGGGTGAGCTTGGCGCCGAGCATGACGAAGCCGGCAACCAGCATCGAATAGGCCACGATGCCGGTGGCGATGGTCGTCGGCGGAACACCGAAACTTTTGACCATTCCCCCGAGCGCGACCGGCAAGGAGGCGACGTTGAAGGACATGATCATCTGGCCGAGCGCAATCGCGATCATCGGCACCCATGATTCCTGCGCCTCGATCCCTCGGTGGCTTTTAGTAGCGGAAGGTGTTGTCATCTTATTACGCCCCTGCTTCTTTCCTGAGTTCCTTGGTATTCGACCACGATCAGCGCCGCCCAATTTCAGACAATCGCACGAATCCGAAGTTCAAGCCCGCGCTTTGTCTTCAGCCACCGCTTCCGGTTTAGACAGGAACAAATCCATGCCCAGCCGCTGCGACAAATATTTCGCGACGAGTTGACCCTTTACGCTGTTGCCGGCGCTGTCGAGTGGCGGGGCAAAGGTACCAAGCCCACCTTTGCCGGGAGAGACTGTCACGATCCCCCCGCCAATTCCGCTCTTTCCAGGCAGGCCGATATCATAGAGCCAGTCGCCGGACGTTTCGTACAGCCCGGCGGTCGTCATCACGGCAAGCGCATAGTGGCAGACGGCCGCGTCGACGACGCGTTCCTTGGTGATCGGATTCACGCCGCCGTCAGCCAAGGTGGCGCCCATGATGGCTAGGTCCTTGGCGCTCACGTTCAGCGAGCACTGCTTGGTGTAAAGGTCGGTCGACTGCGCCGGATCGAAATAGATTCGACCAAAGCTCTGAAGCAATCGTGCGATACCCTGGTTGCGGTAGTTGGTCTCCGAGGCGGAAACATAAACCTCCTCGTTGAGCGGAAGCGTTCGGCCGGCGAAGCGTGACAAGCCATCGTGAATGAACTGCCATTTGGCATCGAGGGTCGCGCCGGGGACCAGGCTAGTTGTTGCGATCGCACCAGCATTTACCATCGGGTTCGTCCGACCGTCTGCACTTTTTTCGATGGCAGCGAGCGAATTGAACGGAAGTCCGGTGGCGTTGGACCCTAGCTTCTCGCGGGCTTGCTCGGCGCCCATCACCTGACAAACCAGCGCAAATACGAACGGCTTGGAGACGCTCATAATAGAAAATTCATGGTCTGTGTCACCAACCGCATACACGTTGCCGCTGGTTCCTACGACGCACACCCCGAACAGTTCGCTTGGCACACTGGCAAGTGCTGGATAGACGTCGGAGTTTTTTCCGTCGGTGTTAGACTTAAAGCGCTCGTGAGCCTCTGCTACCAACGCTGTCACGAATTCTCGTGGCGGCAAGCTGCCGGTCGAGACATAATTGACACTATCGGACTGCGATTCCATTTATTCCTCCCGACGTTTTCTTCAGGGTATCGCAATGAAAGGCTAGAACGTCATCCTGCGCCTCTACGGCCCGCTCGAGCCGTGGTTCGACAAGACGTGGAAGCCCGGTGAAATCGGGCACCGAAATTAGATGATTCCTTCAGCTAATCAATGCGGATGAAGTTCTCGGTACACACAGCTCTCGGCAATGTCACGGTAACTCAGATAGAGCACGATCGGGGCTTACGAGCAAACAACAGGGCGGAGAACTCGCATCAGCCGATACGACGCCGAGAACGAAAACTGCAGCGGTTCAAATCACCCGGCTCAGCCCAACGTTTCCTCGCCATCCATGCCGCCACATTCAACGCATTCACCCATCAACGTCATCTGCTGCGCCGACCGCATTTCAAGGAGCTTCGCGCCGGTTCATTCCACACTTGGGCCGGGGCATCCGCTACTGCATGACGCCTGTTGCCCGCTACATTCACCGCAACTGAACGCCGATAACGTGACAAAGCCCAGGACGCACGATCGCCG
>Ga0315291_10011532_pt1 | contig 10771 bp, 10 predicted proteins | sample YL17G12_20_MG_FD_203070 | JGI IMG/M metagenome (GOLD analysis project Ga0315291, IMG submission 203070) | Sediment microbial communities from Yellowstone Lake, YNP, Wyoming, USA - YL17G12_20 | ecosystem: Environmental > Aquatic > Freshwater > Lake > Sediment | place: USA: Wyoming | collected... | reverse complement strand
CCGCACTCAGAATATGAGCATGGATTTGAGGCCCAATTTCTTCAGTTGGCTCACCAACACGGTGCACTACGAGGCAGCATTCGGCAGCAACCAGACTACGTGGCAGCGAGTTCCCGCACTATCAATTAATGTAAAGAGCGACTTCAAGATCACCAGCAGCATCCGGCTCTCCAGTCTGCTGCAGGATATCGGGAAGGCCGTGAAGAATGCCAAGGGTTTGAATGCTTCGATGACGAAGATGCAGAAGGGTTTGACAACTATCGGACTGGACAATGTGTCGTTCGATTACACGGCGAGCGCGACCACCAGGTACGCGAATGTGACTGATACACTGCTCAACCGGAGGGATGTTAACCTCGCCCAGTATGACGCGTACCAATTCGGCGTCGGAGGGCGGAGTCTCAGGGATATCATGATGGCAGAGTGGGATCCGATGGTGTTCGGAGGCATGCAGTACCGAAAGTCCGCAACTCTCAACACCGGTGACAATCTGAGCGGCCAAAGGTCGCTTAACTTCAGCACCAGCTTCCGCATCCCCGATCCGGTGAGCCTCAATTTCAGCCGACTCAGCTTCGGGCACGACTTCAACTACAATGCAACAGCTAATCCCGGCATCGGCGACACAACCATTGTTTCACCTAAAATAGGCATCAGCCTCTCTTCGAATATCCTCAACCAGATCGGACCGGTCAAGGATAACGTGCAGGATGTGTCGCTCTCTTCGGGGTATACATTTGACAAGCGCCTCACCTACAAGCATACCAGTGCGCTTCGCGACAAATCCATGACCAAGACGCACACTCTTGCGCCTCTCATTCGTGTGGGTGGAACGCTCAAGAAGTGGCCGGTGAACATCTCGTATAGTCACAACTACAGCAACGCAGAAACCAAGACCAATCAAGGCAGGAACCGCTCCCGCTCGCACGGCGACGAAGCCAGCTTAGGCTACGCCTTCAATCCCTCGGCGAAGAAACCGCGGGAGCTCAAGCTCTTCGGATACTCGATCCCGCTCAAAGGAGAGCTGCGGTTGGACCTTGCTTTCACCCACTCGTTCAAGACCGACGAGACTCGCGGTCGCCCGGTAGATCGGCCAACCGATCCTGTGGGCTGGCAGCCCTCCAGCAAATCACGCAGTATCGGCATCGATCCCAAGATTTCCTACGACTTCACCGACAACGTCACCGGCAATGTGATCTACTCCTTTGCCTGGGTCAAAAACGAGGTCCCCGCGAACAGCAAAGAGACCACAAACGTCTTCACCCTCAGCGTACGAATTAGTTTCTAGTGGTACAAAGCGCCCGGGTTTCCACGCAATCTGCATCCAGAGCACCAACCTTTCTGCGAACACAAGCGTCCCGACGCATGCACGTTTCTTCGGAAGCTTGCTCGCGGGACACACACATACAACCTCAACGCCACGCGATGGATAGTGGGATGGATTTCTGAGATTCTCAAACAAACAACAGCACAGCAAGCCGGCTCCTGCCGAGGGCGGCGAGCGCCGTGAGTCTGGCCGGTCAGGGCCTCGACGTCGGTCGCACCACCGCGACGAGGATGAGAAGCAGATTCGGACAGACGTGGACCGCACAATTCTCTTCAACGCCAGTTCCTCAGAGAAGCGCGTCGCGCTTCTGGAGAACGGCAAACTTACCGAGCTGGTGGTTGAGCGACCGGACGATCAGCGCCTGGTTGGCAATATCTACCGCGGCAAGGTCGAGTCGATTCTCCCCGGACTGCAGGCAGCCTTCGTTGACATCGGGCTTGGGCGCGCGGGCTTCCTGCACGTGTCAGACGTCGATCCGTCGCTGCTGCTCGACCTCCACGACGCACGGCAGGACAAACAGCGCGGTCTTCACACGCCACTGCGACTGCCCATCGAGAAGGTGTTGCAGAAGGGCCAGCAGATTCTTGTGCAGGTGCTCAAGGAGCCCATTGGTACCAAGGGACCCAAGGTCACCACGCAGCTCTCACTGGCAGGCCGTTTCCTGGTGCTGGTGCCTGATACCGACTTCATTGGTGTCTCCAAGAAGACGCAAGACACCAAGATGCGCAGGCGCGTGAAGCAGATCGTGGCGGAGCTCAAGCCGCAGGGCATTGGGTTCATTGTGCGGACAATCGGTCTGAGCGTCACCGAAGACGACTACATCAGCGAGATCCGCAACCTGATCGACACGTGGCGCAACATCCAGAACCGGGCGCTGGAGGGTTCCGGGCCTGCTGTGCTGCATCGGGAATTGGGCACCACCACCAAGGTTGTGCGCGACCTGCTCTCCGATCAGGTGTCGGAGGTTGTGGTTGACAGCAAGGCAGACTACGACGAAGTGACGAGCTACCTTTCGGCAACATCACCCCATCTGTGCGAGCGCGTGAGGCTGTACGCCGACAAGCTCCCCCTGTTTGACAAGTACAACATCGAGAAGGATCTGGAGCAGTCGCTGCGGCGCAAGGTGTGGCTCAGGAGTGGCGGGTACGTGCTCTTCGATCATGCCGAGGCCCTTCTCGCCATCGATGTGAACACGGGTCGCAACGTAGGCAAGCGTGACCACGAGCAGACACTTCTCGAAACCAACCTTGAGGCTGGAAGTGAAATCGGACGTCAGTTGCGGCTGCGTGACATTGGCGGCATCATCGTTATTGACTTCATCGATCTGGACCGTGCAGAGAGTCGGCGCAAACTCGAGAACCACATGCGCGATGTGTTCAAGACCGATCCTGCGCCCATCTCCACCACGCCCCTGTCGAAGTTCGGCCTCATGGAGATCACGCGCAAGCGAGTGCGGCCAGAGCTTCAGGAGCTGTATACGGATGAGTGTCACGTGTGCGGAGGGCTGGGATGGATCTTCTCGCCCGCCACGGTTGCTACCAGCATCGATCGCTGGCTGCAGAGAGCGTCTGCGCAGGGACTGCCTCAATCACTCACTCTTGCGGTGCATCCGGCGGTACATGCCTATCTCACCAAGGAGAAGCGCGAGTTGCTCAACCGCATGGAGGAACAGCTCAAGGTCAAGCTCTCTGTTGTTGAGGATGAGAGCCAGGACCAGGACGAGTTCGAGGTATTTGCCGAGGGGAGCTCCGAGCCGCTTTCCATCAAGAATTGATCCTGCGTGCGTCGAGGCGGGACGCCCGGCAGAGCGATCTTGCGCCGGGCGCGATGCATTGAGGGTGGGTGAGGGTCAATGCTGACTGAGGAATTGCCCCCGTCAGCATTGACCATGGAGTAGGCGCAACCTATATTTAACAAGTTTTCCCGCGCACCGGAAACGCCAGGCGCAGGAAGCTGGCGCGTGTTACGCACAATGCAATAGGGGACCAGTATGTTCAGCATTATCGAGCAGGCGGGTGTTCAGTACAAGGTGAACCAGGGTGACGTTGTGGACTTCCCTCTTCTCGATGCTGAGCCGGGCGCCGAGATCACAGTCGACAGGGTGCTTCTGGTTGCCGATGGCGACACCGTGAAGGTTGGCACTCCGGTTGTTGACGGGGCACAGGTCAAGGCCTCGGTGGTGAAGCACTTCAAAGACGACAAGGTGCTCGTGATGAAGAAGCATCGCCGCAAAGACTACAAACGAAAGAACGGCCACCGGCAGCAATACACGCAGGTCAAGATCGTGGGGATCAGCGCGTAGTTCGGCAGGATCGGTGCCCGTGACGCGAAGCCCTCAGCAGGGCTCAATATCCGACAGCACCATCCGCTCGTGGCCAAGCTGACCCAACCAAAGAGATTAACCGAAGGAGCATATTCGTGGCACACAAAAAAGGTGGCGGCAGTTCAGTCAACGGACGCGACAGCAATGCCAAGCGTCTCGGGGTGAAGGAATTTGGCGGGGAGTCGGTGTGCGGTGGCAGCATTCTGGTTCGTCAGCGTGGCACTCGCATCCACCCTGGTCTCAATGTGGGCAAGGGCTCCGACGACACGCTCTTCGCCCGTATCGATGGTACGGTGAGGTTCCGCATGCACCGCGGTACCCGCAAGGTTGTTGACGTGTTGCCTGCTGCCTGACACGTTCCTGCGCATACAGAGAAACGGGGCTCCCTTGTACGGGCGAATGATGATTCGCCCGTACAAGGGAGCCCCGTTTCTCTTTGGTTCGCTGCTGTGCGCGGTTCAGTGGTCGAAGCAGAGCCCTTGCATTCTGTCCTGACGAGAGTCGCGTCAGCCGTGCCCGAGGGAGCCGGTCTCAACCGGCCTCAGAGCGTCCCTCGGGCTTCAACCGGCTCTCAGTACTTCTTCTCGCGTTTGAAGTCGGCCTGCAGATCGTACCACGCAACAAAGCGGTCCTGGCTTCCGTCGGTGATGGCGGAGTCCATGGGGGCGATGCTCTTTCTCTCCCACTTCTCGCGGCCACCCTCGTCGCGTCGCTCTTCGGATTCTTCGCGAACCCGCTTGAATCTGTCAACGAACAGGAAAATGGTGTCGCCGAACATGTCCCATGTCCCGAATGAGATGAACTCGTAGTCGAGCTTGAGGTGGGTTCCTGCCCGCCCCTTGGCTCTCTCGGTGAATGAGGCCTTCCCATCGGGGTAGAGATCGAACGTGCGGTATCTAGGCATATTGACTTCCGGGTGAGCGTCGCTCTTTTCAACTTGTACCGCAGTCCAGCGGCCAGGGAGCTGTGGCCTCAACTCCTGACTCTTCTTCTCCAGTTCCACGAGCATTGGCACGGCATCCGACGCCCTGCGCATGTAGTCCTGGGCCTGGAGCGCCCAGCTCATGGTGGTGAAGGAGTCGGCTTTGGCAATCAGACTGTCAAGCATTCGAAGGTGCATGCCCGACAGTTCCTTGCGCGTGCCATCGGTGATGGCCCGCAACGAGTCGAGGTATGGTTTGAGGTTGCGTGACTTATCGTCGTATGCGGCCTCGGCCTGGGCAACCAGAACTCGCATCTTCCTGGCGGCTGTGCTGGCCACTCCGTAGTCGTTGCGCTGCATGGCTGCTCGCGCGCCGTACAGTTCGACGACCGCCTGCGAGAGCGACGTGTCGGGAACGCCTTTGGTCTTGAGTACCTGGATACGACGATCCGCATCGTCCAGCGTTGACTTGCTCACTCCGCAGCCCGCGAAACTGAGCAACATGCCAACCCCGAGCAGTCCCAGCAACATACGCTTCATAGAATAGTCCTTCCGCGGAAGAGTGTGGCGATTTCGCTTAAGATACGTCGCGCAGGAAACCGGTGTCAAGGCCTATGACGTGCGGACAGCGTCTTTGGGGGTATTCATGCCGCCCGAGGGTCCATGTACCATGCTGTCTCAGGTGCTCCCACGAGCGGCTGAAATTTCCGGTTGCAACAACGTTCGCGTCAGGGTATACTGACTGTGGAGTGTGTTTTATCGGGGACAGACACCCTGCGGGATCAACCATGACAAAGAAACCAACACCCCCGGAAGCGTCGGCCGAGAGTGCCGACGGAATCATCGTCCAGCAGCGTCAGGGCTGCGTGTGGGTAACGCTGCCCGATGCCATCAACATGGACACGCACATGCGCATCGAGAAGAAGGTCGATGCCATGCTGCACGGCAAGCCCGCAAGGATGGTCATCGATCTGGCTGAGACGCGAAACATGTACAGTGCCGGCTTCGGCATGATTGTACGCGTGAAGCGAGTCATGGCCGAGTACGACGGCAAGCTTTACGTGGTGAATGTGAACCCCAAAGTCATGGAAGCCATGCAGTTCACCGGGATCCACAAGATTCTCTCGGTGTACGAGCAGGGCGCCACGCTTGACTTCCTGGAGTAGTCCCAAATCCCCGGTGATCGTCGCCCGGACGTGTGTGCCCGCCGATGCTCGGAGATCGAGCGTCTGGTCGGCTCCGCCGTGCACTCAGGACTCCAGTATCACATTCCAATAAATGTAGTCTTCCCATGACTCATGGGGGATCTCGCCAATCATCCGGCTCACCAGGTTTGCCGGAGCAGCGCGGTCGAGGCGGGGCGCAAAGGGTTTGCGCAGGAGTGTGAGGCCAGCCTCTTCAGGCTGGCGACCGCCCTTTCTGGAGTTGCAGCGCATGCAGCTCACCACCACGTTTGTCCACACGCTTGCCCCGCCGTAGCAGCGCGGCACCACGTGGTCGAAGGTGAAGCTTGACAAAGACACCTTCTTGCCGCAGTACATGCACATACCACGGTCGCGAATGTACACATTGCGGCGCGAGAACGGCAGCTCGCGCACGAAGAACTTGGGCCGGTAGTGGCTCTTGACGCATTGGATAACGGCCGGAATGTGCATGGTGAAGTGAAGAGACCGGATGAGCTGGTCTTCGTACTCGGCAAGAATCACGGCCTTTTCGGCAAAGTACAGGCTAATCGCCCGTTGCCATGACACCACGGAAACCGGCAGGCCTGCTGCGTTGAGTACGAGTGATTCCGACATACTTCGTCCCTCTCGGTCAATCCCTGAACTTTGCGTCAAGGCTTCTTGACCGAAAAAGCAATATACAATTGCACGGGTTCCGATGCAAAACCCGGGGCGTCAAGTGGGGGGAACTCGCGAAGACGTTGGCGACGTGCGCTACTTCCAGGCCTTCACAATGGCCACGACATCGCGCATCTTCTGGGGGTTCTTGACACCGGGGCTGATCTCAACGCCGGAGTTGACATCAACGCCGTAGGGACGCACCATGTCCAGCGCCTCTTTGATGTTGGTGGGCCCCAATCCTCCGGCAAGGATGACTGCGTCGTGCGTACGTGCGGCCTTCTCGGCAAGGGTCCAGTCAAACGTACGGCCCGTGCCGCCCCGCAGGCCGCCATCCCACGTGTCGAGTAGGAAGGCCGATACCGAGTACGCATCGAGAACCGAGAGGTCGGCGCCCGGCGCAATGGAGAACGCCTTGATGACGGGGAGCTGCAGGCACTCGCACTCGTCAGGAGTTTCGTCGCCGTGGAGCTGCACACAATCGACCCCGCTTTGGGCAACGACTTCGGCAATACGTTCGGCCGACTCGTTGACAAAAACGCCGACTTTGGTGACCAACGGAGGAAGTTCGCGGATGATCCGACGTGCGGCCTGCGGTGAGATGTAGCGAGGGCTTGGCGGGTGGAAGATGAAGCCCAGGGCATCCACGCCCAGGCTCACGGCGACCCGGGCGTCTTCGAACCGGGTGATGCCGCAGATCTTAATGCGCACCGGCATGGGTCAACTCCCCGATGAGAGCAGCGGGGTCGGCGGACCGCATGAGCGATTCGCCCACCAGGACTGCCCGCACGCCCGCATTGCGGACTGTGCGCGCGTCATCGACAGTGAAAATACCGCTTTCCGAGACCGCCACAACCCCTGTGGGCATGCGGCCCATGAGATTGACCGTGGTGTGCAGCGATACCTCGAAGGTCGAGAGGTTACGGTTGTTGATGCCGACAAGCCCGGGCGACAGCGCCAGCGTGCGGTCGAGTTCCTCGGCGTTGTGCACCTCGATGAGTACTTCGACGTCTCGCTCGGCGGCTGCGGCGTAGAGCTCCGACATTTGCGCATCGGAGAGGGCCGCGGCGATCAGCAGCATGGCGTCGGCGTTGAGGTGCGCGGTTTCTTCCACCTGCAGCGGATCGACGATGAAGTCTTTGCGCAGCACGGGCAGACTCACTGCAGCGCGTACGTCGGTGAGGTACTGGGTATCGCCCTGAAAGAACATGCGGTCGGTGAGTACGGAGATAGCCGAGGCGCCCCCGCGCTCGTAGGTGCGGCCGATTGACACGTGGTCAAAGTCGCGAACGATCAGGCCCTTGGAGGGTGAGGCTTTCTTGACCTCGGCGATCATGCCCAGGTGGGGCCGGCGGTCGAGGCTCGCACAGAAGGCTCGTCGAGCAGAGGTGCGACCGTGGAACTCGCTCTGGCGGTGTCGCAGGAGCGCGACCTCGCGTCTCTTCTCGTCAAGAATGGTCTGGAGGAATGCCGACATTGCCGGGTCCTGTGCGTAGTGGTGTTGTGGTCTGGATGGAGGTGCGTCCCCTGCCGGGCCGCAGCCCGTCACCAGATCATTTCGGGCTTCAACCGGCCGATGAAGTTGCGCAACAAGTCCATGCCTGCGGTTGTGAGGATCGACTCCGGGTGGAACTGGATCCCCTCGATTGGGTATGTCGTGTGCCGCAGCCCCATAATGAGGCCGTCATTGGTCTCAGCCGTGATTTCGAGGCAGGCAGGCAGTGACGAGCGCTCGACAATGAGGCTGTGGTAGCGAGTTGCGATGAACGGACTGGGGATGCCCTTGTATAGATCGCTGCCGTGATGGAAAATGTCGGAGACTTTGCCATGCATCAGGTATGGTGCGCGTATCACGTTGCCGCCGAATGCGTGCCCGATCGACTGATGTCCCAGGCATACGCCCAGCACTGGTATGATGGGCCCGAGCTCCTTCACCACGTCCACAGAAATTCCCGCCTCCCTGGGTGTGCAGGGGCCCGGGGAGATCACAATGCCGCGTGGCTTGAGATGGCGGATCTCATCGATGGTGATCTTGTCGTTGCGGAATACCTTGACTTCACCGTACAACTCGCCCAGGTATTGGACCAGGTTGTAGGTGAACGAGTCGTAGTTGTCGATCATCAGAAGCATGTGTGGTCCTCGCTGTGTCGCTTGATCCTGCTTGTTACCGCCAGACCCGTGAGGGCGGAGTCTTGTCCGGGGTTCGCGCCGATCGCTTGTTGGCCGCACGCTCCGCCGGACTACCGACCGAGATCCGACTGCGCCCGATCCAGCGCCGTGAAGAGCGCCATGGCCTTGTTCACCGATTCGTCGTATTCCTTTGCCGGCACCGAGTCGGCCACGATGCCTGCGCCCGCCTGCACGTAGGCAACGCCGTCTTTGAAGAAAATGGTGCGGATGACAATGCACGAATCCATGTTGCCGGAGAAGTCGAAATACCCCAGAGCGCCCCCATAGATGCCCCTGCGCACGTGCTCCAGTTCGTCAATGATCTCCATGGCGCGAATCTTTGGTGCGCCGGAGAGTGTGCCTGCGGGGAAGCAGGAGAAGAGCGCGTCGAGAGCGTCTTTGTCCTCACGCAGCATGCCCCGTACGTTGGTGACCAGGTGCATGACGTGTGAGTACTTCTCAATGTGCATGATCTCTTCGGGTCGCACCGATCCGTACTCGCACACGCGCCCCAGGTCATTGCGTCCCAGGTCGACCAGCATGATGTGCTCGGCCCGCTCCTTGGGATCTGCGCGGAGTTGCGTCGCCAGGCGCTCGTCCTCCACGTCGTCTGAGCCGCGGCGGATGGTGCCGGCGATAGGCCTGGTCTCGGTCACGCGGTTCTCCACCCGCACGAGCATTTCGGGAGAGGCGCCGATGATTGATGCCTCGTTGATTGACAGATAGTACATGTACGGTGACGGGTTGACTGTGCGAAGGATGCGGTAGAGGTCGAACGGATTGGCCTCCACCTTCACCGAGAAGCGCTGGGAGAGCACAACCTGGAAGATGTCGCCGGCCCTGATGTACTCCTTGCACTTCTCCACTGCGGTCTCGTACTGGGCGCGGCTCACGGTGGAGACCGGGGAGCCGGTTTGCTTGATGTCTACGTGCGCTGCGTTGAGGCGAACAGCCATGCGGTCTTCGAGCTTGCCCACATGGTAGCACGCGTCTTTGTAGGCTGTTTCGATGTCGGTTGTGTCGTCGACGAGAATGTTGCAGATGAGCAGGATGCGGTGCTCTCTCTTGTCGAAGACCACGAGGTCCTTGTAGAACCCGAGGAACACGTCGTCAACCACGGGCTGCTCTGCGTTTCTGTCGGGGATCTTCTCCCACAACCGTATGGCATCGTAGCTGAAAAAACCGACTGCTCCGCCGGAGAAGCGTGGCAGCTTGTCAACACGAGCGGGCCGGAACCCGGCAAGCACCTCTCGCAGTCTGCTCACAGGGTCACCGGCGCCTTTTTCAGCCTTGCGCCCCGTCATTTCCCACGACTGGCCGTTCACACGAAACGTCATGAACGGGTTGCCGCCCAGAAAGGAGTAGCGCGCAACAGTGTCTTCGCCCGACACGCTTTCGAGCAGGAAGCCGTATGGCTCTTTCTCGAACATCTTGAGCCACACCGACACGGGAGTCTCGGTATCAGCCAGAATGGTCGAGCACACGGGGATGACATTGGCTGTCTTTGCGAGGGTCTTGACCTGGTCGAGAGTGGGGAAGATCATGCGGCGACACGTCCTGTGATGTTTCTATGCATAGAATCACTGTTTCTGAATATACCACTTGGTGCAACGGGCGGTCGGAGCCGGGAACGCGCGGACGGGTGCGGGCTTCGGACGCGGATGCCGTGCGGCGCGTTGACCCGCACGGTGCATGGGTCAGCGGGCAACGGCCCGAGAGGGACCCGGACCGGGGTTGCCGAGGCGTGCCAGGACGTGTCACTACCGCAAGAGCCGCCTACACGCGGTAGGCGGCAAGGCTCTTCGCCAACTTCTCCAGGTTCTGCTTGAGACCGGCCAGCTTCTCCCGCTCCTTCTCAACAATCTCTTTGGGTGCCTTGTCAACAAAGGAGCTGCTGCCCAACCGTGCCTCGGTACTGCCGATAAGGTTGGCGGTCTTGGCGATTTCTTTGTCCAGACGCGCGATTTCGATGTCCTTGTCAATCAGGCCTTCGAGCGACAGGAATACCTGTGTGCCCCGCACCACCGCCTGCCCGGCAAGTTTGGGCTTCGCGGCCTGGGCATCAACAATTGTCTCAGAGAGCTTGGCGAAGAGGTTGATCACTGCTCTCTGCGACCGCAGCCACGACTCCTCGTCGGATCCGGCAGGAATGATCACCGCGCTGCCCTTCTTGTCGGGCGGGATATTGGTCT
>Ga0315291_10011531_pt1 | contig 10772 bp, 8 predicted proteins | sample YL17G12_20_MG_FD_203070 | JGI IMG/M metagenome (GOLD analysis project Ga0315291, IMG submission 203070) | Sediment microbial communities from Yellowstone Lake, YNP, Wyoming, USA - YL17G12_20 | ecosystem: Environmental > Aquatic > Freshwater > Lake > Sediment | place: USA: Wyoming | collected... | reverse complement strand
TAGTCCTATTCGCCATTGTCTTTTTGCCCAGTATTTCCTCGGCTAAAGCACTTGGCGGGTCGCCAAATATGATTATGGACGAGGGATGGTATAACTCACTTGTGTGGCTAAGGGATAACAGCCCCGAACCTTTTGATGACCCGGATTTCTACTATGAGCTGTACCCGTCACAGAACGAATTTGAATATCCCGCGACTGCCTACGGTGTGATGTCATGGTGGGACTATGGCCACTTCATAATGCAGATTGCCCATCGTATACCCAATGCCAATCCTGGTCAGGCAGGGGCCGTCCAGGCTGGCCAGTTCTTTACCGCCCAGAATGAAACCGCAGCTAACGAAGTTGCCGACAGGGAAGGTACGAAATATGTGATGATTGACTTTATGATGGCAACCTCAAAGTTCTACGCCATGGTGGAATGGGCTGGCGGCAACGTAAGCGCGTTTCAGGAATATTATGGCGTACCACCACAAGTAACCGGTGGAGATCCGCAATGGCTCGCCTTGTGTTATTATCCCTCTTATTATAGGTCAACTGTCGCCAGACTTTACAACTTCAATGGCCAAGAGGCAGCTCCTTCGGAAAATTCCACAGTGGTTATCCCGTGGAGTGGGGAATCAGTGTGGAGAACGCCACAATATGTGATGCGATATAAGAATATTATTGGAGAACTTAAATTTTTCTCTGGCTATGAGGATGCTCGAGCTTATGTGGCAAACCAGACCTCAGGAAATTATGGAATAGTGGGATATAATCCCTTTAGCAGCATCGTGCCCCTCGAAGCACTGAGCAGCTATGAGCGCGTTTATCCAGCTGGGGCCAATGTCACCATCAACACGACAACTGTAAAGATTTTTGAGTATCTCGGCTCAGACGAATCCTGAGCAAAAACACAGCAATCATTACCAGTGGGGCGCGAGCTGTGCAGAAGCCGTGGTTGAGCAATTTCGAGCTAGTCTAGCAATTGGTGCTCCAGTTTGTGGTACTATATATTTTCGGAGGAAAACATAAAGGGCGCGTAAGTTTGATGCGAAGAGCCCCAGGTGGGTAATGGCTGAACCAAGCCGGGGAAATAATTGGAAACACGCGAAGAAATCCTCAAGTTAGTGCGTCAGTACTACCGTCAGAAGTTCGGTTCGCGGAAATTTGACCCAAGGTCTGACCTGGTTCACTACGCCGGGCGGGTTTTCGATGAAAAAGAGCTGGTCAATCTTGTGGACGCCAGCCTGGATTTTTTTTTGACCGCTAACCGATACGCTGAGCAGTTCGAGAATCGTTTCGCAGAGTACCTTGGGCTATCCAATGCGGTGTTGGTCAATTCCGGCTCTTCCGCAAACCTGGTGGCATTATCAGCATTGACTTCACCCAAATTGGGGGAACGCCGCCTTAAACCGGGCGATGAAGTCGTTACGGTGGCCGCAGCCTTTCCCACTACGGTCGCGCCGATCGTTCAAAACCAGTTAATCCCTGTATTCGTGGATGTCAATCTGGGCGACTATACGGCCATTCCTGATCGTTTGGAAGCTGCGATTTCTCCCAAAAGCCGGGCTATCTTTATGGCACACACTCTGGGCGTCCCTTTCAATCTAGATGTAGCCACAAGCCTGTCCAAGCAGCACAACCTGTGGCTGATCGAAGACAATTGCGATTCGCTGGGTGCCCGTTACCACGGGAAGTTGACTGGCACCTTCGGCCACCTCGCCACAATGTCATTCTATCCAGCTCACCATATCACCATGGGTGAGGGTGGATGTGTGGTGACAAATGATGATGAACTGGCACGGATTGTGTGTTCGTTTCGCGATTGGGGGCGTGATTGTTATTGTTCTGGCGGGGAAAGCAATACCTGTGGAAAGCGGTTTTCACAGCAGTTCGGCAGCCTGCCTTCTGGTTATGACCATAAATATGTGTACAGCCATATTGGTTACAATCTCAAACTAACCGAAATGCAGGCTGCGGTGGGGTGCGCCCAGCTGGATAAATTGGAGGGTTTCATAGCCCGGCGCAAACAGAACTACCGCCGTTTAATGGATATCCTTAAAGCCTACGAAGGCCGCCTGCTCCTGCCCTCCGCCACCGAACATTCTGACCCCTCATGGTTTGCCTTTGCCATGACCGTGCGGCCGGATGCGGGGTTCACCCGCAATGAACTAACCCGCTTCCTGGAGGCCAATCGGATTGAGACCCGCAACCTTTTTAGTGGCAATCTGCTGCGGCATCCTGCCTTTGAGAGTATCCAGTGCCGGGTTGTTGGCGATTTGAGGAATACAGATATAATCATGAACAACACCTTTTTCATCGGCGTTTATCCCGAAATCGGTACACCGCAGTTGGATAAGATAGATGACGTTTTTGTACGTTTTATGAAGGGTGAACGGCAATGACATTAGCGTGAAAAAGCCTCTGATACGAGTTATAAGGGGAGTAAACACGTATGGCAACTCGCATTGACACCAGAGACCTAGACCATATTTTGGAACACACATTTCCCCTATGGAAAGAAGTCCAAGGCCAGAACATATTCATAACGGGTGGGACCGGCTTCTTTGGATGCTGGCTGTTGGAGAGCTTTATCTATGCTAGTGATCGTTTGAATCTCGGAGCAAAAGCCTTTGTTCTCAGCCGGCACCCTGAAGCCTTTGCCACCAGAGCATCGCACATAGCGAACCACCCCTCGGTCAGCTTGCTCAAAGGCGACGTGCGGACTTTTGAGTTTCCGGAAGGCGATTTCCGTTTCGTGGTCCATGCAGCTACGGAGGCAAGCGCAAAGCTCAATCAGGAGAACCCTTTGTTGATGTTTGAGACGATTGTTGAGGGCACCCGCCGAACCCTTGAATTCGCTCGAACTCATGGGACGCTCAAGTTCCTTCTGACAAGCTCCGGGGCTGTCTACGGTAAACAGCCACCCGAAATGACACACATCTCTGAAGATTACCTCGGTGCGCCAGACCCCATGGATCCCAGCTCAGCTTATGGAGAAGGAAAGAGGGCTGCAGAGATGCTTTGCCACCTTTATGCACAACAATACCGGTTGGAAACCAAGATTGCCCGCTGTTTTGCCTTCGTCGGCCCGTATTTGCCGATGGATGCCCACTATGCGATTGGCAATTTCATCCGCGATGCCTGTCGGGGTGGCCCTGTCTGCGTCAATGGAGACGGTACTCCATACCGTTCCTATCTCTACGCGGCCGACCTTGCCATCTGGCTCTGGACGATTTTGTTTAAGGGACAATCGTGCCGGCCTTACAATATAGGCTCAGATAGAGACATCAACATCGCAGATCTTGCCGGTTTAGTGTGCCAATTGGTGAAGCCCTGTATTGAAGTAACCATTGCCCAACGTGCGGATCCTGCGTGCCCGCCACAGCGATATGTGCCATCTATTGAGCGTGCCCGGAGCGAGTTAGGACTTGAAGACTGGATTTCGCTTGGACAGGCTATTGAGAAAACCACGTGGTGGCTGAAATAAAAATTTTCACTTCGCCTTTGCCCTATTTGTTCATGCAATCTCTGCGAAGTTCTACATAACCAGCGATTTGTATTATCTGCAGGTCATCCGTTATCGAATGGCTATGATGTAGTTTGCTGCGAGAAATGTGGATTTGTTTATACTGATACGATAGTGACGCAAAAGGACCATGATGAATTCTATGCAAAGTGATCAAAATTCGAGCATACCTACATGTAGATAGTTAGCGGAAATGGCACACACTGAAGACATAACGTAATGGACACTTGCGGGCTTGCTGCCGCTCTTCTACGTAAGCGGAGTGTTATTCGTTCGAGAGGAAGTCGCGGTACCAGGAGACCGTGCGGTTCAGCCCCTCATCCAGTGTGACCAGCGGCTTCCACTTCAGCATCTTGCGCGCCTTCGAAGAACTCAGATACTGCTCCCTGATTTCATTGCTGGCTTCATTGAGGATGATGGGTTTGAGGTCGGAGCGCATTATCTTGGTGATACGCTCAACGATTTCCAGCACGGATACCGGAGTTTCATTGGAAAAATTGAAGGCCTCTCCATGCAGGACGGAATTCCCAGCCACCTTCTCCGCCAGCATGATGTAAGCGGCCGTGGCGTCCTCTATGTAAAAATAATCACGCACGAATTGGCCGTCCGAGCGTATCACAGGTGGCTGTCCACGGATGATGGAACGGACAGTACCTGGCACTATGCGGTTCCAGTTCAAGTCGCCGCCACCATAGAAATTGCCGCAGCGCGTGATGGCAACCGGCAGCTTATAGGTGGCAAAATAGCTCTGGGCAATTAAATCAGCGCAGGATTTGCTTACATCATAAGGGTGCTTACCCTGCAAAGGCGTGCTTTCATTATACGGCAGTTTAGCCTGCTGCCCGTATGCCTTATCAGAGGAAGCAATAATAATGCTCTTAACCTTTGGGCTGCGACGGCAGGCCTCGAGCAGCATCCAGGTGCCGCCGACGTTGGTATTGAAAGTCGATGCAGGGTTGCGATTGGCAATGCCGACGATGGTCTGGGCTGCCAGGTGAAAAACCGTCTCGATTTCATATTCGCCCAGGGTCCTTTCCAGCAGCGCAGTGTCGCAGATGTCGCCCCTGACCACCTTCACATGTTCGATGAGATTGGCACGTGTCAACTCGCTTTTGGGCACCCAGTCACGCACCAGGCAGACGATATCTGCGCTTGACGAAAGCAGATATCGCACCAGCGACCCACCCAGCAGGCCTGTAGCGCCGGTGATAAGAGTTGGCCTATCCTGCCAGAATGGCGTTTTCTTCATTACTTTATCCAGGGTGTCTGCCCCTTATCCCACAGGTCATTAAGATATACATAGTCGCGGTAGGTGTCCATCGAGAAGAAGAAGCCTTCGTGCCTGTAGGCCATCAATTCGCCTTCGCGGGCCAGTTGCTGCAGTGTTTCGAGCTCAATATAACAATCCTTATCGCCAAGGTAATCAAAAAACCTGCGATTTAAGACGAAGAATCCTGCGCTCATCCAATCTCTCATCTCGGGTTTCTCGGCAAAATTCAATACCTTTCCCCCATCACCTATTTCGAGAACACCATAGCGCGATACCGGGTGGACAGATGTTACCGTGGCAGTACGACCGTGGCCATGATGATATTTCAACAGAGCTTTTATGTCGATATCAGCAACACCATCCCCATACGTTAACATAAAGGTATCACCATCAACGTATCTCTCCACCCTTTTTATGCGGCCGCCGGTCATTGTCTCCAGGCCGGTGTCGGCAAGCGTAACCATAAAATCCTGTTCGCCATGCTGGCTATTATATGATATGTTCCCCTGGCGACCGAGGCGTACGGTGAAGTCATTGCTCATGGCCTCGTAGTTAAGGAAATAATCCTTGATCATATCACCTTTGTAGCCCAGGCAGAGTATGAACTCACGAAAGCCGGCACGGGCATATATCTGCATGATATGCCAGAGGATAGGCCGCCCGCCTACGGGAACGAGAGGTTTGGGACGATATTCAGTCTCCTCCTGCAACCGCATGCCCCTGCCGCCGCACAGTATAATAGTTTTCATTGCTAAACCTGCTATATATAAGTGAACTTTACTGCTAGTATTGTAACAAAAATATTGCCCTTATAGTACTATGGCAAGTAATACAATCAACGATTAAGTATGATTTATTAATGTTAGTGACGGTGTGATGGCGCCTTCTTGATTTCGGTATGATTGGGTTGATAATATTGAACCAGCTACAGCAGGAGATAAGGTTTAGGGGAATTACTGCCGTGGTTGGTAGGGAGGGGTTGGAAATTGTCCAAGAGGGTTGACTTTCGATGAAATATTACGACCTTGCAACCAAAATTCGTGCTCATGCCTTGCGCATGACCCACAAAGCTAATGCCTCTCATATTGGCACCAGCCTTTCCATAGCTGACATTCTGGCGGTTCTTTACGAGAGCATCCTGCACGTAGATCCAAAGAGACCAACTTGGCCTGACCGTGACCGTTTCATTCTAAGTAAAGGGCATGGCTGTGCCGCCCTCTATGCTGTGCTCGCTGAGCAAGGCTTTTTCCCTAAGGAATGGCTGGATACCTACTGTCAAGATGGACCACATTTGGCGGGGCACATCACGCACCACGGCGTGCCCGGTGTAGAGGTATCCACTGGCTCATTGGGTCACGGACTTCCCATTGGCTGTGGGATGGCACTTGCAGGCAAACACGACAATCAACCTCATAGGGTGTTCGTCCTCCTTAGCGACGGCGAATGTGATGAAGGTTCAACCTGGGAGGCAGCGCTCTTTGCACCTCACCACCAGTTAGACAACCTTATTGCCATTATAGACTACAACAAGATTCAGAGCTTCGGCACCGTAAAAGAAGTCCTCGACCTGGAGCCGCTCGCCGGGAAATGGCGAGCTTTTGGCTGGGCGGTGCAGGAGATAGATGGACACGACTTCAGGCAGATAGAGAATGCTCTAACAAGCCTACCCTTTAAGAAGGGACAACCGAGTTGTATCATTGCTCATACCATCAAGGGCAAAGGCGTATCCTTTATGGAGAATCAACTTGCCTGGCATTATAAGTCGCCCAATGCAGAGCAGTTGAAGCAGGCATTAGCTGAGTTGGGGTTTGATAAATGAGAACCACCTTCATTCACACATTGATAGAGTGTGCTAGGGCTGATGGGCGCATCTGGCTTTTAGTAGGCGACCTTGGCTATTCCGTGGTTGAGCCGTTCAGGCAGGAATTTCCCGGCCGCTTTATCAATGTTGGTGTGGCTGAGCAGAACATGACGGGAATTGCCACCGGGCTAGCTATCTCCGGTAAGGTTGTATTCACTTACTCCATAGCCAATTTCCCGACCTTGCGCTGTCTGGAACAAATTCGTAATGATGTCTGCTATCACAACACGAATGTCAAAATCGTTGCCGTAGGTGGTGGGTTTGCTTATGGTGCGCACGGAATGACACATCACGCTACTGAGGATCTAGCAATCATGCGTGCTCTGCCCAATATGACTGTGATTGCCCCGGGTGACCCAGTAGAAGCAGCGCTGGCAACACGAGCCATTATTGAATGGCCCGGCCCTTGCTATCTACGCTTGGGCAAGGCACAGGAACCTGTTGTACATAAAACATCCCCCAATTTTCAAATTGGCAAAGCGATTGTAGTGCGGAAGGGTGGCGATGTCACGCTGATTACCACCGGGGGAATACTATTCAATACTGTGCAGGCAGCAGAGCAGCTGGCACGGCAGGGAATTCAGGCACGTGTGCTAAGTATGCATACCCTCAAGCCACTGGACACCGAGGCAGTGCTGGCAGCAGCCCGGCAAACCAAAGCAATCGTAACTGTGGAGGAGCACAGCATAATTGGTGGATTGGGAAGTGCTGTGGCTGAGGTGTTAGCGGAATTGGGTAGTTCACATACTACCTTTAGGCGAATGGGGATAAAGAATGAATTCTGCCGGCAAATCGGTAGCCAGGAATACTTGCGGGGAGTCTATGGCTTATCTGTGGAGGGCATTATTGAAGTTGTTCGATCTCTAAGGGAAGCGGCGTACAAATGAACATTCAGGGGCGTCAAAATGCCTAACGAGACGTGTGAAAAAGGAATAGACAAGACATGGCAATGACTTCGCCAAGCCGGAAGAAGACATTCCTATTGGGCACAGCTTCCCACTATGGAACGACTATCGTTTCTATACTAGTGGGTCTAATGTCTGTGCCTATTGGTCTGCATTATTTTGGTGTTGTGCGATATGGTATTTGGGCGGTCATATCTTCGGTAATTGTCTATTTAGGTCTTTCAAATTTGGGTATTACTACAGCGGCAGCAACTCTGATGGCAAAAGCATCAGCACCACATGAACAGTGGGCGGTTTTGCGGCGGTCGTTATTCCTGTTACTTATTAGCAGCGCTGTTGCTTCAGGTGTGGTCCTGGGAATTGCTCATTTTTATCCAGGCTGGGTCGCTGTTTTAGGAAAGATTCCCGTTGATTTACATGGAGAGGTGGCTGAGGCGGCAATAGCAATTGCCATTTTGTTTCTGCTAAATCTCCCCCTCACTGTTTTCTCTTACGGGTTCGTCGGACGTCAAAAGGTTTACTGGGAACGGACTTATGCCTCCTTGACAACAATTGCCGGTTTACTTGCCTTGATTCTGACGGTTTTTTTGCTGAAAGGTAATTTGGTCACCCTTGCGCTATTCACCGGAATCGCAAGACTTTTGGTCGGCATTGCCTGCGCTTCACATTTTTTGATTGCCAATTCCGAACTTCGTCAAAAATCTGATAAACCGATAAGTGAAGAGTTTTCTACCAACTCTATTCTTGCCAGCGGCACCAGATTTCTTGTTATTGGTATCGCGGCTACGATTGTATGGAACACAGGTAACCTGGTTATCAGCCACTTTCTGGGAGCTGAGATGGTAACCCCTTACGCAGTAACCTTCGCGCTATTTAATCTGGGGTTGTCAATATTCGCTGCCATTAATGCTGCGCTCTGGCCGATGTATGGGCAATCGGCCGGAAGGAATCAGTGGGAATGGGTACAGCAGACCTATAACCATGCTGTTCATCTATTGCCAATTCTCGGGGGGCTATTATGGATAGGGGGGATAGCATTTGCCCGCGAGGTTATCAGCCTTTGGGCGGGTCCTGAGGCTTACGGAGGACTGCTTGTAATCATCGCGCTGGGAGGCTATGGCTATACGACTTCATTGGTAAGTTGCCATGGTACCATACTTACGGCCTTAAATCGGACCAAAAGGATGGCCATTTATGGATGGTTGGAAGCTGGGGCCAATCTAGGAATCTCCCTGGCACTTGTTAGAGTGCTGGGCAGTGGTGGGGTAGCTCTGGGCATGTTTCTGGGGTCTTTGCTGACCCTGTTCTGGTTATTACCGCGGGATGTTGCCTATCAAACAGCGGGGAAAGTCCGCATTCATATCAGACCTGTTATCAGCCACGCTATCGGCGCTATGTTCCCTTGCCTGGCGTTTGCCCTTCTCACATATTTCTTCGCACCTGTAACATGGATGCGTGTTACGATAAACGTTTTCATTGTCATTCTCTACCTCGCATTGTCCTTGCGTATTATGTCCCCTGATACCCGCAGTTTGGTTAAGAATATGCTTAATGAGGTGTATGTTCACATAAGAACCCGGAAGGTCAAAATATGAACAGATGCGGCGGCACAATAGCTATGGCGATTCGCTGGATTAGCAGTGTTAAAATAGGAGGGGGTACGTCATGAAGGTTATCGTAGTTGCCATGCTCTATGATTATGGCATCGAGGAGCGAGGCTACTCATATGAGTATTACAATTTTTATCAGCCTCTAAAAGAGATGCATGGCGATGTCCAAATGTTTGACTTCATGACCCTCTTTAAGCAAAAGGGGAAGCAGGTTATGAATCAGGAGCTTCTCTACCTGGTAAAAGAATCCAGACCCGATTTGGTTATGTTTTCCCTTTATACGGATCAATTTGTTCCGGAGATAGTAGACGATTTAAGAAAATACACGAAAACCCTCTGCTTTTTCCATGATGATGCATGGCGAGTAGAATTCAGTCGTTTTTGGGCACGCCATTTTGACTGGTTTACCACTCCAGATTCTCATAGGATTCAAGAGTATCGCCATTTAGGATATAATAACGCTATCTATTTCCCGTATGCCTGCAACCCGGCAATTTATAAGAAGCTCGATTTTCCCAAGAAGTATGATGTATCGTTTGTTGGCCTCGCTAATCCGTACAGGAAATGGCTCATCCAAAAGCTTAGGAAGGCTGGCATCAACGTGTACGCTGCAGGTTCGGGCTGGCCTGCCGGGCACCTTGCCCAGGAAGAGATGATTAGAGTAATTACTCAAAGCAAGATTAACCTGAACCTGTCCAACAGCAAGTCCTGGGATGTTCGCTACCTGCTATCGTTGATATCGTCGCCACGAGGTCTCTATAGCTGGCTTCGTTCACCAAAAAACGTCGAGCAGATGAAAGCCCGTCAATTTGAAATCAATGGGTGCGGAGCATTCCAGCTCTCCCATTATGTGGATGGGTTAGAGCATTGCTATGAGATTGGGCAAGAGATTGTGGTCTATCTCGATGTGGATGACTTAATCAGAAAGGTCAAGTACTACCTGACTCATGACGATGAGCGAGAAACAATTGCAGATAGGGGATACCAGAGGACGCTTGCCGACCATACCTATGCCCAGCGGTTTAACTCTATATTTGCCGGGATAGGATTTCCTAGTTGATTGGAGTGGGTAGCAAATAAATGTCAAGTAATCAGCCGTTGGTGAGCATCTGTATTCCAACTTACAATGCCGAAAGGACCGTAGTTAGGACCCTTCGGTCCATTCTCAATCAAACTTATCACAATTTAGAGATTCTGGTTGTGGATAATGTCTCATCGGACAGTACCATGAGTCTCTTAGGGCAAATCACTGACCCTAGATTGGTCATCCACAGGAATGAAAGGAATATTGGTGCCGAAGCGAATTTCAGCAAATGCATTCAGTTAGCTACTCGCGAATATATTGCTATATTTCATGCTGACGACCTGTATCTGCCGGATATGGTGGAAGAGCAGGTGCGAACCTTTCAGGATAATCCGTCTGTGGGTGCCGTGTTTACCATGGCCGACTTAGTCAATGATCGCGACGAAATAGTCGGACAGAGCAAACTGCCAGCCAAATTAAGGCGCAGAAGAGTTTTCCATCGTCCCGAGATATTTTTCAGTATCCTGGAGAACGGGAATTTCCTGATGACTCCCAGCTGCATGGTCAGAGGCAAACTATACAAGGAGTTAGCAC
>Ga0315291_10011529_pt1 | contig 10772 bp, 8 predicted proteins | sample YL17G12_20_MG_FD_203070 | JGI IMG/M metagenome (GOLD analysis project Ga0315291, IMG submission 203070) | Sediment microbial communities from Yellowstone Lake, YNP, Wyoming, USA - YL17G12_20 | ecosystem: Environmental > Aquatic > Freshwater > Lake > Sediment | place: USA: Wyoming | collected... | reverse complement strand
ACCCGCAGGGACGGGCGTCTTTCGTCGCATGCCTGTGTCGCTCGGGCTTGGCGCATTGGTCTCCGATGCGCGTCGCCCTTGCTCCTTGGCCTGCGACGAGATCCGCTCCGTCGCGGCCACGGGGGGTCCTGTCAGAGGCTCCTAGTGCCCGTTCCCGGCGGCGCCCCACCTGGGCCCGACTGGGCGCACTCTGCGCCAATGCAGTTCCGTGGGGCGTCGTTGAATGCCCTGGCCGGCGATGGCAGAATGAGCGCGCGCTGATGGGCGGAGGGCGGGGCGGCATCTACGGCTTCCAGGACAGGCGCTGACGCGCAGCGTGGCGTTGTGTGTGCGCCTGGTCTCCGCTTGTGGCCGTCGTGCCCGTCGTGGTCCAGCCATGTCCGTTCTCCGTGGCTCCGTGTGGAGAGGCGTTGCCCGGGTAGGGGTTGACCGGGAGCGGGTGCGTGGTATACTGAGCCGGCTCCTGCGGAAGGCAGAGGGCAAAAGGCAAAGGGCAGGACGCACGAGCCGAGGTTCCTGGTAAGGGAGTGGCGGGCATGAGGGTCCTGGTGGTCGGCAGCGGCGGACGGGAGCACGCGCTGGTCTGGAAGATCGCGGACTCGCCCCTGGTGGATAGGGTCTTCTGCGCGCCCGGCAACGCGGGCATCTCCCAGACCGCCGAGTGCGTGAAGATACCGGCGACGGAGATCCTCCAGCTCCGCAAGTTCGCCCGCGAGAACTCCGTGGACCTGACCGTCATCGGGCCGGAAGAGCCCCTCGTGAAGGGCATCGTGGATGCGTTCGAGTCGTCCGGGCTGCGCGCCTTCGGGCCGAACCAGCAGGCCGCCCGCCTGGAGGGCAGCAAGGTCTTCGCCAAGCAGCTGATGCAGCGGCACAGCATCCCGACCGCGCCCTTCCGCACGTTCAACGCGCCGGAGCGCGCCAAGTCGTACCTGGACATGGTGGGGCCGCCGGTCGTGGTGAAGGCGGACGGGCTGGCGGCCGGCAAGGCGGCCATCGTCTGCCGCACGCTGAAGGACGCCTACGAGGCCATAGACCGCGTCATGATCCGCAAGGAGTTCGGCGAGGCCGGCGACCAGGTGGTCATCGAGGGCTTCCTGGAAGGCGAGGAGGCGAGCATGATCGCCTTCACCGACGGTCGCACGATCGCCGTGCTGCCCTCCACGCAGGACCACAAGGCCGTCTACGACGGCGACCAGGGACCGAACACGGGCGGCATGGGGGCCTACAGCCCCACTCCGGTTGTGACCGAGGAGTTGGCCAGCCAGATCGAGCGCGAGGTGCTGGTGCAGACCGTGCACGCCCTGAACCGCGAGGACAAGCATTACCGCGGCGCACTCTACGCAGGAATTATGGTGACCGACGACGGCCCCCAGGTGCTGGAGTTCAACTGCCGCCTCGGCGACCCCGAGACGCAGCCGCTCCTGATGCGCATGCAGAGCGACCTCGTGCCGGTGCTGCTCGCCGCGCTCGACGGGACGCTCGATCAGGTGGACGTGCGCTGGGACCAGCGGCCTGCCCTCTGCGTCGTCATGGCGTCCGGCGGCTACCCGGGGACCTACCGCCGCGGCCTGCCCATCGAGGGCCTGGAGGACGCCGCGAAGGTGAAGGACGTGGTGGTCTTCCACGCCGGCACGGCCGTCGAGGAGGGGCGGGTCGTCACGAGCGGAGGGCGCGTCCTGGGCGTCACCGCGCGCGGCAACAGCATCAAAGAGGCGAAGGAGCGCGCTTACGAGGCCGCCAAGCTGATCCACTTCGAGCGGGCCTACTACCGCACGGACATCGGCCAGAAGGCCATTGACCGCGTGGAGGCCGGCGAGGGCCAGACGGACTTCGCGTAGTCGTAGATCGCGTGGCGCCGCGTCGCGTACCGCGGCCGAGACGCCGGAAGCTTGTCATTCGGGGTCCGCCGCAGGTGGACGAGGAATCTCCGAGCTCCGAGTACCCTCTGATTCGCCCGGATTCCTCGTCGCGCCGAAGAGCTGCGGCGCTCCTCGGAATGACCCTTGCTCGCCAGCTCGGGCGGGCATTCCCGAAGGTGGCCGGCCTGATCGCCACGATGCCCCTGACGACGCTCATCGTGATGCTCTGGCTCTACTCGGACCGCCCGGGGGACTTGGTGCAGATGCGGGACTACACGGTGGCGGTGCTCTACGGCATCGCGCCGAGCGTGCAGTTCTTCGTGGTGGCGTACGTCTGCTTCCGGCGCGGGGTGCGGGTGCCCGTCACGCTCTGCGCGGGCTTAGAGGAGTGGCTCGTGGGCGCGGGGCTGCACCTCTGGCTGCTGCACGGGTTCAGGCCTCGCGCATGACGCACGGCAGCGTGGGCAGCGGCCTGAACAGGATGGGCAGGACAGGGGCACGAGGCACGCAAGGCCCGGAGCTTCGAGCGTGGGACTCGGGCTTGGGTCTGTTGACAGAGCCCTGCCGTTGCAGAAGGGCTCGCAGTGCCACTCGGCGGGCAGATCGCCGTTGATGTCATGCCGAGTCCGTCCGCTGACGGACGAGGCATCTGCTGGGGGCCGGCGGCTGGATGGCACGAGATTCCTCGTCCGCCTTCCAGCGGACTCGGAATGACAGCCCGCTCACCCGCAGCCTGCTCTTGCTTCCCCTTCGAACGGACCTGTTCGGAAGGCGGTCAGTAGGGGTGGAGGCCGGCGCGGCCGAGGCCCGAGGCCTCGTCCAGGCCGAACATCAGGTTCAGGTTCTGGACCGCCGCATGCGCGCCGCCCTTGCCCAGGCTGTCGAGCACGCTGAAGACGACGACGCGCCCGCGCCGCGCGTCCACGTCCAGCCCGATGTGGCAATAGTTCGTCCCCGACGTGGCGGCCACCCAGGGGTAGGGGCGGTAGTTCCAGCTCGCCTCCGGCTCGGGCGGCATGTCGAACACTTTGACGAAACGTTCGCCTTTGTAGAACTTCCTGTAAAGGTCCAGCAGCTCGTCGCGTCGGGCCTTCCGGCGGGGGAAGCAGTGGCAGACCGTCAGGATGCCGCGCGTGATGGGCACGTAGGTCGTGGTGAAGTGGACGGCGACGCGCGCGCGGCCGACCAGGGCCAGCTCCTGCTCCATCTCGTAAGTGTGCCTGTGGTCCACGACGTTGTAGAGCACGAGGTTGTTGGCGATCTCGGGGTGGTAGCAGGTCACGTCCGGTTCGGCGCCGGCGCCGGCCGTGCCGGAGAGGCCGTCCACGACGATGCGCCGCCTGTCAATGAGCCTGGCCTTCACGAGCGGGGCGAGGGCCAGGATGGCGGCCGTGGCGTAGCAGCCGGGGTTGGCGACGAGGCGCGCCCTGCGGATGCGGTCGCGGTGGAGCTCGGGAATGCCGTAGACGGCCTCTTCGGCGAGTTCCCATGCCGTGTGCGGCCGGCCGTAGACGCGCTCGTAGTCGGGGCGGCTCTTCAGGCGGAAGTCGGCGCCGAGGTCTATGACCTTCGTGCCGGCAGCCAGCCACCGGGGGGCCAGCTCCATCGCCTGGCCGCCGGGCAGGGCCAGGAGGACGGCGTCGCAGGGACCGGCCTTCTGCGGCTTGACGAAGCGCACGCCCATGCCATAAAGGTTACGATGGAAGTGCTCGGCCGCGCGGCCGCTGCGGCTCGTCGCCCAGGCGACCCGCGCCTGCGGATGCTCCAGGAGGATGCGCAGGGCCTCGCCGCCCATGTAGCCGGATGCGCCGTAGATGCCCACCTCGACCATGTGTCTGCCGACCTCCCGTCGGCCGCCCTGTGCGAACCGATGCCATTTAGTATGACGGGCCGGCAAAGGCGGGGTCAAGGAGCGGGCGCGCCGAACCTCGCGCGGCGGGCTTGGGACGCCGCTTCTCAAAGCGCCAGGCAGGCCTCGGCGGCGAGATAGAAGAGCTGCTCGCGCGTGCCGGGGCGGCCCTGCCACCCGCGGTGGTCCCACTCGGGGCCGCTTACGTCGTCGCCGCCGTAGAGCATCACGCCGAGCGGGACCCCGCGGAACTGAGCCACGGCCAGCAGGGCGGCGGCCTCCATCTCGACGGTGAGGCAGCCCTCGGCCCGGCGCCGGTCGGCCCTGGCGCGCGTCTCGCGGTAGAAGGCGTCGGTCGTCCAGGTCTTGCCTACGGCGTACGGCACTCCCCACGCGCGCAGGACGCCCTCGATGGCGGCGAGCGCGGCGGGGTGCGCCTGCACCTCGCGGGCCGGCGGCAGGTAATGGTAGGAGGTGCCTTCGTCGCGCACGGCGGCCGAGGGTACGACGACGTGGCCGACGGCGATGTCCCTGTCGAGCACGCCCGCCCCGCCGCAGACCATGAACTTGCGGCAGCCGAGGGCGATCAGTTCCTCCAGTTGGGCTGCGGCGAGGGGCGCCCCGACGCCGCTGTGGAAGGCGGCCACGCGCCTTCCGCCGACGTCGGTCTCATAGAGCGGGTGAAGGCCCATCTCGGAGGTCAGGTTCGTGACGAGCCGCGCGCGGCCATCGTCCCGCAGCCTGGCGATGACCTCCTGGAAAAAGCAGAAGACGCAATGCAGCGGCACGTCGGCCGCGTGGAGGACCTTGTGGGGCTCGATGACCGCCTCGCGGCTCTCATCGAACTCGAGGATGGGGTAGTCTGCGTTCATTCCTAACCTGGCCAGGGCTTGGGTGTCACCCGAAACGACGTCATTCCGAGTCCGCGTTGGGGCGTCGCGTCCGCTGTGCGGCGGACGCGCCGAGGCTTGCCCGCCTCTGGAGGGAATCTCCGAGCGCCGAGAACCTTCTGATTCGCCCAGATTCCTCGTCGCGCCGGGGGGCTACGGCGCTCCTCGGAATGACGTTGGCTTGCGAGCCCCGGCGCCCCAATGTGCAAACTGAACTATGGCCAACGCAGTAACTCCGTCCCGCGCGCGCTCACTGGGCCGCTTCGGCTCTCTCGATGAGGTAGAGGTCGGCGAAGCGGTCGGCGAAGAGGCGGTAGATCACGGCGCAGAGGGACTTGCGGTTCAGCCGGACGGCCTCGTCCTCGACGTTGACGAAGACCTGCTCGAAGAAGTCGTGCACAAGCTGGGCGAAGGCGGACGAGTAGCGCTCGGCGGCCTCGGTGTACTCGCCGCGCTCGAAGAGGTCGGCGATTGCGTCGTGGTGATGCTTTATGGCGGCGGCCAGCTCTTTCTCAAGCGGCTCCTGGAGCAGCTCCGCGCGCACCGCCACGATGCGTTCCGCGTCCCGCTGGATGCGGTAGGTCCGGTCCACCAGTTCGACGAGCGCGGGCCACCAGATGCGGCCGGCGCACTCGGCCAGCGCACCGAGGCGGGTCCAGAAGTCCTTCACGTCATCGAATCCGGCGGCGAGCACGGCCCGCACGAAATCGTGCCGGTATCCGCGCTCGATGGCGGCGTGGTAGAGGCGGTCGCGGAAGAACTCCAGCACCTTCGCGGCGGCCTCGGCGTCGCACTGGATGCCGTGGGCCGCAGCGACCTCCCGGGCCATGTCCACCAGCTCTCCAAGGCGGAGGCCGAGGCCCTTCTCCTCGAGGATCAGCAGGACGCCGAGGGCGTTGCGGCGCAGGGCGTAGGGGTCCTGCGAGCCGCTCGGGAGGAGGCCGAGAGAGAAGCAGCCGACGATGACGTCCAGCTTGTCGGCCACGGCGAGTGCGCAGCCCTCGAGCGTGGCGGGCAGGGCGCCGTCCGCGCCGGCGGGCAGGTAATGCTCGGCGATGGCTTCGGCGACCGGGATCGCCTCCCCGGCGGCGCGCGCGAGCTCGCGGCCGACGACGCCCTGGAGGCTGGGGAACTCCGTGACGAGGCCGGTCAGCAGGTCCGCCTTGCAGAGGTACGCGGCGCGTTTCACGTGCTCGACGGAGACCTGTGGCCCGAGCGCGCCGGCGATGCGGGCGCCGAGTTCGACCAGGCGCTCGGTGCGCTGAAGGTTGTTGCCGAGCCCGCCGAGGAAGACCACGTCGGCCAGGCGCGGCACGAGTTCGTCGAGGCTGCGGCGGCGGTCGTGCTCCCAGAAGAACTGCGCGTCGTCCAGGCGGGCGAGCAGCACGCGCTCGTTGCCCCGGCGCACGAGTTCGTCTTCCTTCTCGGTGCGATCGGAGACGGCCGCGAAGCGCGGCACCAACCTGCCGTGTGCGTCGGTCACGGGGAAGTAACGCTGGTGTCCCTTCATGGCGGCGCTCAGGACCGGCGCGGGCACGCTCAGGAAGCGGTCATCGAAGGCGCCCTCCAGCGCGTGCGGCCACTCGACCATGTTGGTCACTTCGTCCAAGAGGGCTGTGTCCGTCAACTCGCCGCCGTTACGCTCGACGAAGGCGGCGACCTTGGCGCGGAGTATGTCGCGGCGCTCGGCGATGTCGGCGATCACGTAACGCTTGCGCAGCGCGGCCAGGTAATCGTCGAAGGAGGCGCTCGTCAGTTCGATCTCGCCGGGAGCGAGGAAGGCATGGCCGCGCGTGGTTCGGCCGGCCGCAACCCCCGCCGTCGTCAGTGCGAGCACGCGGTCGTCCAGGAGCGCCACGAGCCAGCGGATGGGCCGGGCGAACGCGAAGCCGGTCGGCTCCCAGCGCATCGTCTTGGGGAAGGGCACGGCGCTCGTGGCCTGCTGGAGCAGTTCGGGCAACAGCTCCACGGCCAGGCGCCCCCGTTCCTCGGCGGTGACGACGGCGTAGGGGCCCTTGTCCGTGTCTTCCACGCGAAGGGCCTCGACGGCGACGCCCTTGCTGCGGGCGAACCCGCGCGCGGCGGCCGTCGGCTGTCCGTCCGGCGTGAAGGCCACGCGCGCCGGCGGGCCCACGAGCGTGGTCGTGAGGGAAGGCTGCATCTCCGGGATGCCCTCGACGGCGACGGTCAGGCGGCGGGGCGTGCCGGCGGTGCGGACCTGTCCGGCTGGCAGGCGGGCCTCGGCGAGCAGCCGCTCGATGGCGCACGCAAGCTCGGCGAGGGCCGGCTCGATGTAGCCGGCGGGCAGCTCTTCCGTGCCGATCTCGTAGAGCAGGTCAGGCAATGTCGGTACCAGTATGGATCGTTGGGCCGGTGCGAGCCACGAAGGTACCCGAGGCCGTCGGGGGATTCAAGCACCTTTCGGTCAGCGCCCATAGAGCCCCTGACAGAACCCCGCGCGAGCCGCGTTGCGCCTCCGGCCGGGTGGCTGCAAGGAGAGGCGACGGCGACGTGCTCGGGTCGGGCACGGCAAGGAGCCTCGACGCCGCAGACGCCGGCCCGAGGCGCAACCCAGAGGGACGGGCGTCCCTCGTCGCATGCCTGTGTCGCTCGGGCTTGGCGCATTGGTCTCCGATGCGCGTCGCCCTCGCTTCTTGGCCTGCGACGAGATCCGCTCCGTCGCGGCCACGGGAGGTCCTGTTAGGGGCTCTTAGGGGCCGGGCACGTCTACCGCGCGCCTGCGCAGCGATGAGAGGACTGCGGCGACGACGAGGCATACGAGGCCTGCCCCTGCCCAGATCAGCATCCCGATGCCCGCGCCGAGGAGGGGAGCCGCGCGTGAGTTGCCCACCCAGATCAGCATCCGGATGCCCGCGCCGACGAGGGGAGCCGCGCCTGAGTTGCCCACTACCAGCGCAAGGAACACGGCGCCGCCCAGGCAGGAGGCGGCGCCCGTCCAGAAGCAGCGCAGCCGCCCGCGCCGGGATGCGGCCGGGCGCAGCGCCTCCGCCACGCACACGAGGAGCACGGCGAGAGGGACGTTCGATGCCAGGACAGCGACGCTCGCCGGCAGGATGGCGCCCGTCCGGCCGTAAGACTCGGACGCCTCGACGGCGCGGGCCTCTGGCGTGCCGAGAGCGCGCAGTTCGGCGAGCCGTCGGCTGACGGCGTTCGTCCACGAGAACTCGTAGACCCAGGGGATTGTGCCCAGCACGAAGGTCCCGATGGCGGCGATCCAGACCCAATACAGGGCGCCCCTGCCCCACAGGCCCGGCCGCGCGGGCGGCGCGCCGGAGCGGCGGACAAAGAGCAGGATGACGGCGCAGAGCACGGCCAGCGGAGCGGCGAACAGGATGCCGAAGCCCGCCCCTATTGCCGCGCAGGCGACCAGCGACATAATCCCCCAGCGGGACGCGCCCCTCCTGTGTGCCACGAAAAGCGGGAGCAGCCCGCACGCGGCCCCGCCCGCGGCGCCGGCAAGACCGTAGCTCAGCATGACCGCGCCACCTTCCGCCGACATCATTGTTGCTCCTCGCTGTGTTCGGGCACACTCGGGCGACGCCAGCCGGGGCCGTTGGCGTCACATCGGCATACCGTTGATGGTCCCCTCGTAGACCATGCGGTCGGCCACGAAGCCCTGGCAGTCGAACGTGGCCCGCCGCGGGCGGAGGTCGTGCTTGCTGGCCACCAGGATCAGCTTGTCCCCGGGCACGACGGCGCCCCGGAACTTCACGCCCTCCATGCCGCCGAAGCCGAGGAACTGCTCCGTCTCGAAGGCCTTCTTGTAGAAGTAGCTGCAAAGCTGGGCCGCAGCCTCGCATACCAGCACTCCCGGCAGAAGCGGCCGGCCGGGGATGTGTCCCCTCACCCAGAACTCGTCCGCCCGCACGTCCTTGAAGCCGACGGCCACGCCCTCCTGAAGGTTGAAGTGGAGGATGCCGTCGAGCTGCTCCATCTCGTATCGCTGCGGGTTGCAGCGACGGATCTCTTCCGGCCCGGCCACGACGCGCGAGAAGTCCAGCGTGCTCAGGTCAAAGAGAGGCTTCGGAGGCATGGAGGGCTTTCCTCGCCTGAGAGGAGCGGCGGCCGACTCGGCGCGCACGCCGCGGGATTCTATGGCCGGCGCCGGCCCGGTGCAAGGACCGGCGTGGCACCCACTCCAGGCCGTGCCACCCGCCGCGCCTGCTGCGCGGGGTTCGGCGGACCCGTGCCTACTGTGCCGGGTTCGGCGCCCAGGCCTTGATGAGGAGGCCGTCCTCGACCCACTTTGCTGTGACGATGGAGGTCGAGAGGTACTTCTCCACCACGTCCCGGGGCGGCAGCTCCGGGAATTCCGGCTCCGGCGGGGTCTCCTCTCCCGGAGGGTATTCCTGGCGGAAGTGCTCGTACATCTCGCGCTGAGCCTTTATGGCCGCCTCCGCCCAGCGGTAGTAGAGGCGGCCGTCCACCAGGAGGACGGCATCCGGGCTGTCCGTGGTTCGGCCGAGGAGTTTCTGGAAGTCGGCCTCCGCCAGCACGGGGCTTGAGCTGCGCTTAGAGTTGTTGATGACGGTCTTGGCCGTGTCCAGGCTGGTGGCGAAGAGGAACTTGTCCTGGAGGATGGCGACGCACGGCCCTTTTGCGGGCTGCTCTTCCGCGCCCAGGATGTCGCCGCCCCCCGTGGCGAACTGGTAGAGCTTGACTCCCTCGAAGTCCACGGGCTTCAGTGTCCCGAAGGGAGACTCGGTGGCAATGAGCTGTTCAAAGGCGGCGCCGAAGGCCGCCGAGTCCTGCAGGTCCACGCAGAGGACAAACTGGAGGTCGCCCGTGTCCAGCGGCGGAACGTAGAAGAACCACCGGTCGCCGAGGGGCTTGATGATGCCGTTCTCCAGGTCCACGGGCATCTGCTGGATCCCTTGCTGGAACATCGTGTAATCGTTGGGATGCTCCCGTTGCAGTTCGGCCATGATCTCCTGCCACAGGACGGGCATGCTGAAACGCAGGCCGCCGAACAGGCCGGGGGCCTTGTCCACGTAAGCCGGGGGCAGGACGCTGCCGCCCTGGGGGGCGAACGCGCGTAGGATCCCCTTGGTGGGAGCGGGCGCGAGCACCAGGCCCTGGACTGACGAGCCGTCCGGCTCGATCGTCAGGCCGCAGCCGAAGGAGCCCATCTCGCCGGAGCCGAACAGGTCGTCAATGTCGAGCCCGGTCATGCCTGCTGCCTCTGATTTGGCCAGCTCCCGGATGTTCACCACGAAGGTCACGTCCCGGTCGGAGCCCATGTAGGAGTCCAGGCGCCGATAGGCCGGGGAACTGCCCAAGGAGGGGAGGTCGCCGCCGTCGCGGAGCGTCAAGTGCTTCTCGATGAGGCTCCTGTCGGGGCTGGAGGCCATGGCCAGGATGCCGTTGTCCAACGTGATGTAACCGGGGTTCTCCTGGCGTTCCTCAGGGCGGGCGCGACGGAGGTCGCCTCCGAGGACGTCCTCCTGCTGCTCTTCCGTCGGGTCGCCCGGCTGGCCCTCGGGCTGCGGGGCGGCCTCTTCCTTCGGCTCCTCCTTTTTGACCGGCTCGATGGCGTAGACCGTGCGGCCGCGGAAGGTGTCCTCCTTGACTGCGTACCGTTCGCTCTCGCGCGCGTCCTTCAGGAGGCTCTGGACGACATCCTGGGCCATCTTCGGGTCTTTGGTCACGTCGGCCAGGACGAGCCAGTGTGCGTCCCTGTCGCCGCGGGGGAAGATGGCCATGCAGAGCTGCCCGCCGAGCATCCCTTGCAGCTCCGCCGGGTCGCGGCCCACGATCCGCGCCAGCTCGGCGCGCGGGTCCTTGAGTTGTTCGGTGATGCTCGCCACGGCCTTCTGCATCGCGGGGTCGGTGAACAGTTTGTACGTGGGGCAGGCCTTGACCTTCTCGGTCAGTTGCGGGACGTCTTTGGCGTAGACGTACGCCACCGAGCCGTCGGGCACCAGCTTTTCGAGGGGCTCGGCGGCCAGGGCGCGGCCGCTGACGATGGCGAAGCCCACAGCGGCTGCTATCACGGCAGCCCATCTACGGTTTCGGCCCCGGGACCTTCTCATGCTCCTTCGCTCCTTCTCCGCCCCTGTGCGGCGGCTCGAGGTACTGGTAACCTGCGTTCGGGTTGTCCTTGTCGTAGGCGTAGGCCTCGCGGAACTTGAGGAAATCCTTCACGACGTT
>Ga0315291_10011528_pt1 | contig 10774 bp, 6 predicted proteins | sample YL17G12_20_MG_FD_203070 | JGI IMG/M metagenome (GOLD analysis project Ga0315291, IMG submission 203070) | Sediment microbial communities from Yellowstone Lake, YNP, Wyoming, USA - YL17G12_20 | ecosystem: Environmental > Aquatic > Freshwater > Lake > Sediment | place: USA: Wyoming | collected... | reverse complement strand
GTACTGCTGCGCGCCGGCGATGTTGGGATGCTCCATCACAAAATCGGCGACCAGCCGGTTCTCCAGGATGGAGAGCGGGTAGCGGTAGGCGCCCGACTGGACGTAGCGGGGCTGCCACTGCCAGGCCCAATCGCGATTGGGGTCGTAGTAGCCGTCGCCGTCCTCGTTGATCCGCCCGTCGCCGTCGTTGTCGAAGCCCTCGCTGCCCAGCAGGCGGTACTGGCCGCGCTCCTCGTCCTCGGCGCGGATCATCAGGTGAGGATACTTCGGGTCGGGCTTCCAGCGGCCGTTGGGATCGCGGACGCGCATCTGCGTAATCTGGCCGTCGCCGTCCAGGTCGTCCGGCCCGTCTTCATCCACCAGCCCGTCGCGGTCGTCGTCCACCGGCCGCTGCCCCGCGCGGGGTGAGCTGCTGCTGTTGGGCCGGTGCATGTGGGCGTCGCGGGAGTCGGGGCTCATCATCGGCACGAGATAAAAGGCCCGTTGGTCAACCAACTCGGTGATCCACGGGTTCCGCCCGTACATCTCCAGCAGATACCAGGCCGTGTAGAGCGTCACCTCGGTCCCCTGAATCTCGTTGGCGTGGATCGCGGCGCCGATCCAGAAGGCCGGCTTGGAGCGGTCATCTCCCTGCTGGAAGTTAGTGATCGTCAAGAGCCACATCTCGCGGCCGCCGTAGGACCGTCCCAGGCTTTGCAGCCGTGCCCGCTGCGGGTGTGCTGCGGCCAGCGCCTTCATGAGTCCGGTGACTTCCGCATAATCGTGATAGCGGTTCCAGTGGGCGGCCACCTTCGGATCGGCCGGGGCACCGACCGGTTGGTAGGGGCCTTTCTGATCGGCGGCCACCGCGTACCGTGCCACTGGCATGATGCCAAGGGCACCCACCACCAGGGTCGCCGCGGCAGCCGGGATCAGCCGCAGGAGCGTCGTCCGGAGGTTCATCATGGAGTCTCCCCTTTCGTCTCTTCTGAAAAAGGGGACAGGTCCAATTTGCCGGAACGGCCCGAAGGGTGCTTCGCACAAATTGGACCTGTCCCCTTTTTCTATCATGGCCTGGCCAGCTTGATCCTCTTCGTCACCCTGCCCACCGAAGGACTCCAGACGCGCAACCTGAGCACCGCGGGCTCGGCCCCAGCGACGCGGACCAACCAGGTCTGTTCGACCTTACCTCCGTGGCCGGCCAAGGCCGGAAGCTCTACCCGCGGATGCCCGGTCACCAGCGAGGCGCCCTTGGGCAATTCCAGTTGGATTTGCAGCGGGTGTGGCTCGCGGGTGGTGCGTCCCATCTGAGACTCTGTGGGCAGATAGCCCCGGTTGACCACCACGACCGTAATCCGCCAGACACCCTCGCCCAGCGGTTCCGCCTTGGTCTGCTGGATCGCCAACCGCGGCAGCAGCTCGACCAACCGCCGGACGAACTGCCAATGTTTCTCCGCCAAGGGCTCCAACTGGTCGGCCGGCGGGTTGAGGCGCAGGAAAGGCTTGAAGCCGCCCACTTCGACTTTCCGCCGCGGGAAATCGGGATGTGCGATCTGTTTCCAGTCCACGAAGCCGTCGATCTTCTGCCGGGCAAACCACCGCAGGGCGTTCAGGTCTTCGGCGCCTCGTTTCTCTTCCGCGGACTTCTTCTCTCCGGATTCTCTCTCTGCGGATTTCTGCCCCGCCGGTTTCTCGTCCGAGGTCTTCTTCTCGGAAGACTCTCCCTCGGCTTTCTTTTCGGGAGACGCTTCCTCTGAGGGTTTGTCCTCCGCAGACTCCCCCTTGGAGGCCTTCTCGTCGGCAGGCTGGGCCTTGCCCTTCTCGTCTTCGGACTTGACCTGCGGGATCCACCAGCCGCGACAGGCGAACGACCAGCGGCCGTAGTGAAAGTAGGCCCATTCGCTCAGCGAACCCCAGGCTTCGGGCGATTCGGGCGGGTTCTTGCCGCCGTGGATCTCGCGGTACTGCTCGGCCACGAAATCGAAGTACGGGGCGTCGGCCGAGGCCACGGCCGTCCTGATCGGCTTCGCTTCGGCCGCGGCGCCGGGCTTCCAGGGACGCATCAGGTTGTCCTCCGGACTGAACGTCAGCACGGCGGCGATGTTGGGGTGGGAGAAGGCGAAGTCGGCCACCGCCCGGGTTTCCACCTCCGAGACCTGGTGCGGACCGGCCCCACGCTCATAGAATGGATAACGGAACGTGAAGTTGCGGTTGAAGGCCACGCCGCCGGGCGGATCCTCGCCCTGCTCTTCGTCCGCGTCGTTGTCGCGGCCCTCCACGTAAAGCGAAAACCCTCCGCGCTGGTCGCGCTGCGGATCGGCCTTCACCATCACGCGGGCATCGTCCGGATGCGGCATGTAGGAGCCCGCCGGATCCGTAACCCGCATCATCGTGATCCACCCGTCGCCGTCCAGGTCGTCCGGCCCGTCTTCATCCGTCGCGCCGTCCCGATCGTCGTCCATGGGCCGCTCGTTCTCGCTCCGTTCGAGATAGGGCCGGCGGAAAAAGGCCTCGCAGGCGTCGGGCGCGGGCCGGGGGATCACGTAGAACGTGACCCGATCGAGCAGCTTGCGGGCCGCCTGATCGGTCTTGGCCTGCTCGGCCAAATGCCGCGCCATGCGGACGGCCAATTCGCTCCCCAGCAGGTGCGGCGGGTGGACGCTGCCGACGATCAACAGCGCCGGCCTGTCGTCCGGCTTGCCGCTGCCGATCGTCAACAGGTAGACTTCGCGGTTCCCCCGCGTGCGCCCCAACGACTCGAGTTTGGCATACTCCGAGTGGCCGATCGATTCAAGCTGCAGGCGATAGGCGTCGTAATCGGCGTATCCTTCGACGGCCGGCTGGTCGGCCAGCGCCGCCTGCGACAGCAGCGACAGACCGACGACGGTACTCATAAGGCCAAGCAGATTCAGGCGGCTGACGTGACGTGCCATGGCGGTTGCCTTCCCCAGCAGTGGATCATCGTGGCGGATCTCGATCACTCCAGGCGACTTCTTCCGGCGAAGGCCGTCCCGCCGTCTCTCCGGCCTTCCGGGTTCATCGATTTTCAAAAAAGCAATGGCGGATCGCAATAGCCGGCGGCTAGCAGCCGCCGGCCGAAGACGCGGAGAATCCCGGCGGCTGTTAGCCGCCGGCTAGCGACATTACTCTCTTGACTCTCAAGAGCAGACCCCTTGTTCGTTGGCCCCTATTATAGCAGATCGATCGGCTAGGTGGAACTGCGTGGGGACTTGGGCTCATGCAATCGCTTGACAACCGGCGCGACGATCGGTATAGGGGTGGATAACGCCGGTCGCCGGGAAGGTGCGGCTTCTGATCCGTTTATTGAGGGTCAGGTAGGTGATGTCGCATGGTTTAGCCGTCGCCGGTACGGCGACGATGGCGTTCTGCGGGCCGACGTGCCGTCGGCCGCTAAACGGCACAGGACATTGGTTTTCTGAAAGTCAATAGCCAAGCCGAATGGGTGCAAACCAGGAGAAATCGTCATGCAATCTGCCAAGCGAGAATGCCCGACCAACCTTCGGTCGGTGCCCCGCTGCCCGCTGAGGATGAAACGTCGAGACTTCGTGGCCACGATGGGCGCCTCGGCCGCGGCACTGAAGGTGGGCCTGTTTGACTTCGCCTCGTCCTTGTTCGGTGAGGAGAAGAAGCCGGCCGAGACCACCTCTGGTGGCGCCCCGCTGGTCCGCGCAGTCTTCATGCGGCCGAAGACCGACCGGTACTGGATGGGCTGGCCGGGGGCCGGCTACGACATCAAGGCCCGCCAGGCCGACTACACCAAGACGCTCAGCGACGCGGGCCAGCAGTTCGGCGTCCGCATCGAGGTCGCCGCCGAGCCACTGTCCGAGCAGGGCGAGCTCGACGCCCTGCTGGATCAGCTCAAGCAGTCGCCGCCGGACGGCCTGATCGTCGCCCTGATGTCCATGGACTACTGGGGCCTGGCCGACAAGCTCGTGGCACAGCGCGGCAACGTCCCCACGATCGTCTTCAGCCCGATGGGGACTTCGTTCACGGGCCATTTGCAGCCCACCCGCAAGGCGCCCAGGACCTTCGTGGCCGCCACGCAGGACTACGGCTGGCTGGCCGAGGGTGTGCGGATGTTCAAAGTCATGGCGGACATGAAGAGTTCCCGCATGTGCATTGTCACGGGCGACAGGACGGAGGATCGGCCGCTGGAACCGATCGGCACCACGCTCCACTTCATCCCGCACGACCGCTGGGTCCAGCAATTGGAGAAGACCGAGACCTCCGACGAGATCCGGGCGATTGCCGACTACTACGGCAAGGAGGCCAAGAAGATCGTCGAGCCCAAGCCGGAGGACGTGCTCAACGCGGCCAAGATGTACGTCGTCGCCCGGCAGATCATGGCCGACGAGAACTGCCAGGGCATCTCGCTAAACTGTCTTCCGCTGATCGCCGGTCAGAAGGTCCCCTGCGGGCCGTGCATGGCCTGGTCGAAACTCAACGACGAACTGAGCGCGGGGGCGTGTGAGGCCGACTGGAACGCGGCCGTCTCCTTGCGGCTGACCGCCTTGCTCTGTCGGCGGCCCGGCTTTATCCAGGACCCGGCGCCCAACACGGTCAACAACACGTTGATGGGCGCCCACTGCTCGTGCCCCACGAAGCTGGCCGGGCCCGACAAGCCGCACGCGCCCTTCATCCTCCGGCACCACGCCGAGCCCAACAAGGGCTGCGCCACCCAGGTCCTCTGGCCGCTGGGCGAGGAGGCGACCGTGATGAAGTTCGAAGGCCCGGGACGGATCATCCTCGGCACCGGGCGGGTGGTGGCCAACATCGACACGCCGCCCTCGGGCGGGTGCCGCACGTCGGTCGAGCTGGCCATGGACGGCGTGGCCGACTCCCGCGACTGCAAGGGCTTCCACCAACTGTTCATCCTCGGTAAGCTGGACCGGCAGTTCAAGGCCTACTGCCAATTGGCCGGTATCGAAGTTGTGCCGATAGGATAGCCTCGTGGATGACATGAACCCGCGGACGGCTGCCAACCTGGCGATCGCGGACAACACGGTTCCGGAGACCCAGAGCAACGGGCTCAGCCTTCACTCAGCCTTGACCCGACGGTCCGGCAGGCTGCCGTATTCACAAAGAGTCTCTCTGTTTTCCCACCTGATCGGAGACATTGCCATGAAACGACGCGAAATGCTGTTGACGACCGGTGCGGCGGTGCTGGGGTTGTCGGGCCTTCCGTGCGGCTGGGCGGCTGCGGCGGAAAAGAAGAAGCACAGGCTGCTCTACTTCACCCGCAGCGTCGGGTACGAGCATTCCGTGGTCAGCCGCAAAGGCGGCCAGCCGAGTCATTCGGAGAGGATCCTCGGCGAGCTGGGCAAGAAGGCCGGCTTCGAGCTGGAGTGTACCGAGGACGGCCGGGTGTTCGACGGGGATCTAGACCCGTACGATGCAATCGCGCTATACAACTGCGGCGACATGACCCAGCCGAACGAGCGAAACAACCCGCCCATGACCCCCAAGGGCGCACAGCGGCTGCTCGAGGCCGTGGCCGCCGGAAAGCCGCTGGTGGCCATCCATTCGGCCTGCTACTGGGGTGACAAGCCGGGGCCGGAATTCCAGCGGTGCGTGGCCATGGTGGGGGCCCAGTTCGTCTCCCACGGCGAGCAACAGGAAACCACCATGCAGGTCACCTCGCCGGGCTTTCCCGGGCTGAAGGGCCTACCCGAATCCTTCCGGCTGCTGGACGAGTGGTACGCGATGAAAAACTTCGCCAAGGACATGCACGTGATCCTGGCCGAGGATTCCGAGGGGATGAAGGGCCAGATGTACCAGCGACCGCCGTTCCCCTCCACCTGGGCCCGCCGCCAGGGCAAGGGCCGCGTCTTCTACACCGCCATGGGCCACCGCGAGGACGTCTGGACCAACCGCACCTTCCAGCAGATCCTGCTGGGCGGGATCGCTTGGGCCCTGGGCAACGTGGAGGCCGAGATCGCGCCGAACATCGACAAGGTGACGCCCCAGGCCGAGCAGTTGCAGCGCTAAGGTCTTCCCCACGACCGGCGCTGTTTTCGTTACCGCCGCTGGTTTTCAGTTGTCAGTCTTCAGTTGTCAGTCTTCAGTTGTCAGTTTTCAGTTCTCAGTCCCGAGTTCTCCACGACTGAGAACTGACGACTGAGAACTGACGACTGATAACTGACAACTCACCGCCTATTCCGCCGGCAACTGCCTGATCGTGATCTCCTTATACCACGCCTCGCTGGGTGGGCCGCCGTGGATCTGCAGGCCGATCAGTCCCTTCTGGGGGATTTTCACGTCGGGCTCGGTGTAGTCGACCGTCTGGGTGCCGTTCAGCCAAAGCTGAATGCGGCGGCCTTGGCAGCGGATCACGTACTGGTTCCAGTCGTCCGGCTTGACGATCTCGGCGAGTTTTTCCTTGGGCGGACCGGCCAGGACCTTGTTGCGGCGGGATTCGTCGTAGAGGCAGCCCCAGTAGCCGTCGCCCAGGTCGGCCTGGTAGCCGATCATCTCGTGCGGGCTTGGTGAGTCCTTCGGCGCCCGCTGGCTGCGGATCTGCACGCCGGCATTGGCCCCTTTGCCCGAGAGCTTGAACTTCAGCCGCAACTCGAAATCCGAATACTGCTGCCTGGTGCAGAGGAACTCGTTGCGGGGCAGCGGCTGCTTGAGGCCGCCGCCGACGATGGCCCCGTCTTCCACGCGGAAGACCTTTGGATCGCCATCCCAGCCTTTGATGGTCTTGCCGTCGAACAGCGGCACGGGCTTGTCCCGTCCGGCGGGTTTTTCGGCGGCCGGCAGGGGATTTGGCAGCAGGACGACGCAGAGCGTCAAGACGAGGCTTCTCATGGTGGACTCCTTGTGCTGACGGGTGACAGTGGGAGTTCGGCGGGTCATTCGTGGGACTGCGTTGGGTCATGGTGGGACTTCGTGCCACCATGTGGTTACGGCCAGGGGTTTCCGCATATCATAGCGTCCGGTGTGCTGGCTTGCCAGCGACGTGGCGTGGTGGTGTGTGGCAAGCGTTCCTGGCGGATGCGTGGGTGGCTGGCGGTCGGCCCCAGGCCGCCCGCAGCAGGCTCGTCTGGGGGCTCGCCGACCAACGCTGCGCGTCGGTGCCCGTCGACCCCAGGCACCCAAGCACTGCCGTCTGCCCCCCCTACCTTTCCCGCCGGCTGCCGCCTAGAATGCGTCCGGTGCGTCGATCTGCCCGAAAGGAGCCTCGAGAATGCGATCCGACACGATCAAACTGGGCGATGCCCGGGCCCCCCATCGAAGCCTGCTCCGCGCTGCCGGCGTGGGGGAAGACGATTTCCAGAAACCCTTCATCGCCGTCTGCAACAGCTATACGGACATCATTCCCGGGCACGTTCACCTGGACAAGGTCGGGGAGTTCGTCAAGAGCTGCATCCGGCAGGCCGGCGGTGTGCCGTTCGTGTTCAACACGATCGGCGTGGACGACGGGATCGCCATGGGGCACGCGGGAATGAAATACTCGCTGCCCAGCCGCGAGCTGATCGCCGACTCCGTGGAGACAATGATCCAGGCCCATTGTTTCGACGGGATGATCTGCATTCCGAACTGCGACAAGATCGTGCCCGGGATGCTGATGGCCGCCGTGCGGTGCAACGTGCCGACGATCTTCGTCAGCGGCGGGCCGATGGAGGCCGGGCGGACGCCCCAGGGGAAGAAGGTCGACCTGATCGACGTGTTTATCGCCGCCGCGGCCAGACAGGACGGCAAGCTGAGCGCCGAGGAGTTGCTTGCCCTGGAGCAGACTGGCTGTCCGACCTGCGGCTCGTGCAGCGGCATGTTCACGGCCAACAGCATGAACTGCCTCTGCGAGGCACTGGGGATGGCCCTGCCCAACAACGGCACGCTGCTGGCCACCAGCGCCGAGCGGAAGAAGCTCTTCCGCCGGGCCGCCAAGCGGATCGTGGAGATGGTGCTCGCCTTTCATGAGTTGGGCGAGGGCCACGGGCTGCTGCCCCGCGAGATCATCACCGCCGAGTCGATCGACAACTCGATGGTGCTGGACATGGCCATGGGCGGGAGCACCAACACGGTGCTGCACATGCTGGCGGTGGCCCACGAGGCCGGGATCGAGTACGACATCGAGCGGGTCAACCGGCTCAGCCGGCAGACGCCCAACGTCTGCAAGGTGGCCCCCAGCAGCCACTACCACGTGGAAGACGTGCACAACTCCGGCGGTGTCCATACGATCCTGGGCAGCGTGAATCGTGGGCGGCCGGGGCTGCTGAAGCTCGATTGCCCCACGGTCACCGGCAGCACGCTGGGGAGGAACATCGCCCAGTACGACCTCCGCGCCAAGACGGTCAAGAAGGAGGCCCTGGAGTTGGCGGCGGTCACTGCCGGCGGCGCGCGGAACAGCCAGGGGATGAGCGTCAGGAAAACCGCCCGGTCGATCCGCGACCTCTCCAGCGACGACCTGGGCTTCGACCCGGCCGACTGCATCCGCGAGGTGGACAACGCCTACAGCCAGGAGGGCGGGCTGGTGATTCTTTACGGCAACCTGGCCCCAAAGGGTGCGGTGGTCAAGGCCGCCGGCGTGCTGCTGGAGATGATGCGGCACACCGGGCCGGCGGTGATCTTCGAGGCCGAGACCGAGGCCTACGAGGGGATCGTGGGCGGGAAGGTCAAGGTGGGCGACGTGGTGGTGATCCGCTACGAGGGCCCCAAGGGTGGGCCTGGGATGCGGGAGATGCTGGTGCCGACCACGGCCATCAAGGGCGTGGGCCTGGCCGACAAGGTGGCCCTGATCACCGACGGCCGCTTCTCCGGCGGCACGGCCGGGGCCTGCATCGGGCACGTCAGCCCCGAGGCCGCCGTGGGCGGGCCGATCGGACTGCTCCAGCCCGGCGACCTGATCGAGATCGACATCCCCGGCCACACGCTAAACGTCCGCCTAAGCGAGGCAGAACTGGCCGAGCGGGCCGAGAGCTGGCAGCCCCGCGAGCCCCGCTACAAGACCGGCTGCCTGGCCCGGTACGCGGCCATGGCCACCAGCGCCGACACCGGGGCGGTGTTGAAGTGGGACTAAGAGAAGTTCGGCTAACACTACAGACCATACACGAGCGGCAGAAAGGAGACAGCATTTCGCGATATGAAGGTTCATAATGTGGCTTTTCTCGTATTGGGCTGCCTTGGGCTCTTGTTGCAGGGCATTGGTACGGCGCTCACGGGTGTGGCGAGGCAAGACGAACAAATCGCATTGGGTGTACTCGTCGCCGTGCTTGGTGCATTGTGTATGGGCGTAGGCAGCTCCTTCCACGCTGTCGGCAAGGGGCAAAGCTTGTGGTTCGGCCTCTTGGGTATACTATCGCCAATAGGATTACTGTTTCTTTGCGTTCTTCCTGACCGCACACTTGCTCAGCGTACATAAGGGAACCTCGATTCGGTAGGCCCAACAATGCGCTGGAGCAGACGGCGCAAGCGCCGCAACTGTTCGGCAGCCTGAGCGTGGAGGCGGTCGTCCGCGTTAACAATGGCGATGCATCCGCTCGTGCCTACGAACACCGCGCTACGATTGGGCATCATCAACCTTTGGATGACCGTATGAGTAATGGTCGATGTTCGACGCCAGATCAGCGATACCTGTCGGCGCGGGCCCGATCTTTTGACTGCACCGGCTGGCGGACTGTAGTATACTGACCCCTTTGAGACCCGCGGGCATTGCACCCGGAGCAAGATCGATGCGGCTGCCATCCGCCGTTGCTGTCGCTGTCGGGGGCCTGATCATGGACCTGGCGTGTTGGGCCGGCATTGGCGGCGCGGCTTTCCCGGGCCAAGCTGCCCTCATCACTGCTACCGAGGAATCGAAAGCACCCTCGGTTCGCGTGGCTGGGATAGTGCTGAAGTGGATTCGAGCCGACAAGGAGGCGAACTTCCGGCGAATCGAGCCGATGATCCGCAAGGCAGCCGCCGGAGGGGCCAAGATCGTGGTGACCACCGAGTGCTTCTTGGACGGGTACGCCATCGCAGACAAGTCGATCGCGCTGGAGACTTACCGGGCCCTGGGCGAGCCGATCCCGGAGGGCAGGTATTTCCGGCGGCTGACGGCACTGGCCGACGGACTGGACATCCACCTGGTGGCCGGGATGTTGGAGGCCGACGGAAAAGAACGCTACAACACGGCGGTGCTGATCGGGCCCGACGGCCGGCTGATCGGTAAGTATCACAAGCAGAAGCTGGAGCACGAGTTGGTCCGCAACACACCCGGTGAGGACTCGCCCGTGTTTGAGACCCCCTACGGCCGTGTGGGGTTGATGATCTGTGCCGACCGGACCGAGCAGGCGATCGTGGGCCGGTTTGTCGAGCGTGGCGCGGACTTTCTGATCTGTCCCTCGGGGGGGATGTTCGGCCCGAAACGCAACGACCCGATCGTGCAGGCGCGGTCGCGCGAGAACAAGATCCACATCATCTTTGTCCACCCGGCGGAGTTCCTCGTGACCGGCCCGGACGGGTCGATCCTGGAGCGGACCATGCTGGGCGACCGGCTACTGATCGCCCCGGAGCAGGAGGGGAAGGAAGCAGACGGCAGCCGGATCTTCTATTTCGAGCTGCCGCTGGTGCGGCGGGCCCGTCCCTGAGCGGAGCAACAGCAGGCCCCCTTTTTTCTCGGTCCTTCGCCCCCCCTTCCCTTCCCGCCGCGAGCCTGTAACTTGGCTCCCTTGCCTGGAGCGTTAGAATAAGGAAAAAGGGGACAGGTCCAATTTGTGCGACGACCATGCAAGCATGGTGCCCGCCTTCGGGCCGTTCCGGCAAATTGGACCTGTCCCCTTTTTCCCGGAACCAG
>Ga0315291_10011526_pt1 | contig 10775 bp, 8 predicted proteins | sample YL17G12_20_MG_FD_203070 | JGI IMG/M metagenome (GOLD analysis project Ga0315291, IMG submission 203070) | Sediment microbial communities from Yellowstone Lake, YNP, Wyoming, USA - YL17G12_20 | ecosystem: Environmental > Aquatic > Freshwater > Lake > Sediment | place: USA: Wyoming | collected... | reverse complement strand
CGAAAGAAAAATGATCGAAGAAAGGAACCGACCGGTCAACCAAACGACCTCGACCTCGTCCTCTACTCTCCCGAATCGAATTGTTTTTCACTCTGATTGTTTTTCTACAAATCGGAAAAATAACGCTTTCTACACGAAGAAGGAGATAAAAAAAGTAGAGGAGAGGGACTTCTCTAGCGAAAAAGGGGGGGAGGGTAACGAGGGAAAAGCATACCACTGAACAACAACAAAAAGTCGGGGTCGAGGTCGGAGAGCAAAGCAAGGGGAAAACAAAAAACGGCTTCAAACGCCAGACTCCACCTCCTCCTCGAGATAAACGGGAACGGCACCAGACGAGGAGGAGGGGGAAAAGGAACCGTTGCCGCTGCCGTTGCCGCCGCCGCTCACTGCGCTCCCGTCGAGCCCTGCCTCGAGCCTTCTCCCGCTCCCATTTCCATTCTCACCGCCGCCGGTCGAGGATGAGGAAGAAGGGGCCGCCGCCGCCGCTCCTTTGCTCCCCCCAGCCATCCTCCGCCTCCTCTCGGCCAGGTCCCCGACGATCGTCGAGTCCCTGCACGACTTCATCGTCCGGATGTGCTCCTTCTCGTCGTCGCGGATCGCAGAAAAGACATCATAAAGGTCGCGCACCTCGGGCCGGCGGCGAGCGCCGTCGGCGGCCGTGACGAGCTCGTCAAAGTAGAAGAGGTCTCCCGACTTGTAGTACTCCAAGGCGACCCTCGGGGCCGCCATGGACTTGAGCGCCTCCTCGTTCTCCTCCACAAACTGTGAGTAGGTGTCCGTGGCATGTCCCTCGACCAACTCGGAAAAGGCGTAGGCAAGCGGAGGGGAAAGGACGTAGCTCAGAACCATGCCCCAGTAGTAGAAGAGCGAGGCGTGCGCGGCGAGCGCACGGTCGGCCCAGCGGGCGTCGCCGCCGAGGGACTCCATGATCTATTGAAAGAGTAGGTTGGTTGGTGCGTTTTTGTCGGTGTGTTGAATGTGAGCGGGAAGAGTGGAGATGGGAAGAGTGGAGATGGGAACAGGGGAGAGAGAAAGAGGGAGAGAAGCGAAGCAAAAACAAAAGGAAAAAAAGAAAAAAGAAAAAAACAAACCTGCAAGTGGTGCAGCTCGTTCCACTCCTCGGCGAAATGCACCCTCCGCAGCTCCGCGCCCGCCCTCCACCACCCGAGAGACTCGTACAGGTGCAGCATCGAGATGTACGCGAAGTAAGGCATGCGCGCTACTGTTTCCAAGACCCAGAAGCGCTGGATCGGCCTCCCCGCGTACAGAAAGTCCAGGACGAGGCAGAGCGACAGGTACAGGAAGCGAACGGGAAGCGGGGCCTTGTAGTGCCCGGGGCTCCTCTCGCGGTCCTTCTCTCGCTGCCAGACGGCGGCGTCGTCGAGGGTGAGGGTGGCGAGCTTCTGTCGCACCGCCGCGACGGAGCGGGTGACCTTCTTCTTCCCCTCTCCCTCCCCTCCGTTCTCTCCCCCGGCGGCGACGGCGGCCACGTCGTCGTCCGCGGCGAGGGCCCTGTCCTTGGTGGCCGGGGCCGCCAGCCTGGGAAAGACGCCCACGGCCTCGAGTCTGACGTCTGCAGCGAAAGCGGCCTCGGACAGGGCCTTTGCGGCGGAGAGGGCCGCCATCCCTAGCGCCGACCTCGGGGGGGCCGCCCTCGGCCCCGGGGCGCCGAAGCGGACGGACTCGCGGAGGGCCTTGAGCTCCTTCTTGAAGTTTGTCCATCCCTGGTTGCGTGACCGCGGTTGGTATCGTTTTCGGATGAGTAAGAGAGCGAGAGAGGAACAGGGAGAGGGGGGGGGGGGAGGAGAGAGAGGAACAGGGGGAGGGGGGAGAGAGAGGGAGTCGTGAGCTGTGGAAAGAAAGGAAAAAAGAAAATCCGTGCGAGGGTCGAAAGAACGCTGACGTCGACAAAAAACTCATCCAACTCTTCTTCCTAAACTCTTTTCTCTCCTTACCAGCTCCCACGCAGCGGCCGGAATCTCGCCGTCTCCGCCCTGGTACAGCCTGCCGAACCCGGAGCGGAAGCCGTAGTCGCCGCACATTATCTGTTGTTTGGATTTGAGGTTTTGGGGGGGGAGAGAGGCGAGAGAGAGAGGAAAAAGGGCGTCGGTGGGTTGAGGCGAGTTTTCTCTTTTTTTCCCCCAGGGCTACGAGCGAAGAGACCAGGTGGAATGCAACCTCTTTTCCCCTCTCTTTTGAAACTCGAACTCTCACCTCGACTACCTCTCCTTCGGGGGTCACGTATACTTCGCAGGTATCATCGTCATCGCCCGAGGAGGACGAAACAGAGGAAGGAGAAGGAGGAGAAGCGGAGGCGGCGACGATCGGACCTGTGCGACGAGCGGCATGGGAAGTCAGAGGCTCGTTCTTCCTCCTCGGAGGGACGGGGACGACCGCGGCGCGCTTCGTCGAGAGCCTTTGAGGAGAGGGGAGCGCCACCGCGGAGACGCGGAAGAGGCCGATGCTGCTGCCTCCGACGCGCGGGCGGGCGGCAGCGAGGCGCATCGTGTGATCGAAGACGAAGAGGTACGGGAGAGGGCGACGGACGTCAAAAAAATGAAAAAAATGAACACCAGGCTCACTTCCCAACGACCGTCGAAAAAAAGCTCTCGACTTAGGACGTACCGACAGCCCCGCCTTCTCGCCTATCTCTCTCTCTCTCTCTCTTCATTAAAGCCGCATCAGAAAGTCTCTCTCACACGCTCTCGTGACCATGAACTGCGCTCTTTCGCGCGTGGCAGGCGCGACGACCGTGAGGCAGGCAGCGCCAAGGCATGGCACCGTCATCATCGCTGTCGCTCCTCGCCCATTTTCAATGCGCTCCAGCAAGCAGCTCTACCGCCGCCGCCTCGGAGAGTCTACCATCGTCAGGAACGAGCTCAACAAGTGGTGCGTTCCGGTTCATGTCGCGGTCGCGGGATGGGACGGTTCAAGAGAGGGAGGGTCGTTTTGGGGAAGAGAGGAAGAAGAGCGGTTTCTTTCTCTTGTTTTCGCTCGCTCTCTCTTTCTTTGAAATGCTCTCGTGCCCTCTCTCTCTCAACCTCTCTCTCCTCCCTCCCTTGTCTTGTTCTCTTTCCCGTATTCACTCTCGCACATACAGGGCCAACCGCGACGCATCTGACGACATTGACGGAGAAAACGAGGACGACTACTCGTTCGACCGGTGAGTTTTTTCTCTCTTTTTTTTGACGTCAGATTTTTTTCTCTTCCGCTCGTCGCCGCGTCGGCGAGGGCATGCCCTTTCAAAGGCGCGCGCGGCCCCAGGACGCCCCCTTCTGCGCCGTCATTCTGTGCACAACCTTTACGGAGCAAAATCAACCGGTATCCGAGGCACGCTCGACGTGTTTTGGGGAAACCGGACGAGCAGAGGGGTCGAGGGTCGCGATACCCTCGAAACGGATGATGCCATGGTGATGTTTTTTTCTCTCAACTCGATTGTTCAACGAGCGGTCGAGAGGGAGCCCTCGTCTCTCCCTCTCAACCTCTTCGGAAAACAAAAAAAACCTAACTCGAACCCAAACAACGACAACAAAAACAGCGACACCTCCCGCGTCGTCCTGCGCGTGCTCACGGCCCGCTCGGTTCAGCGCGTCCTGGCCCAGGTGAGAAAGCTAGAGAGAGAGAAAGAGAGAGAAGAAACGGAAGAAAAAGAACCCTTGCTTGGCCTCTCTCTCTCTCTTTCTCTCTCTCTCTCTCTCACACTCTCTCTCTTTCGTTCTCTCTGAACCTCAACCTCAACCTCGACCTTTCTACCGAAATCAAAAACAACTCCAGCTCGGCGACACCGACCTCTTCGTGCAGCAGTGGTTCAATAACTACATCGCTGACGGCAATCCGCCACTAGAAGGCGACGCCTTCATCGCCAAGCTCTTCAGGCAGCGCGCGGTCTACGCCCAGGAAAAAACCACGGGCATCGACCACTTTGTCTCGCCCGCGCAGCTCGCGCACCGCGTCTTGGCGATGCGCGAGCTGATGGCCCGCACCGTCACGCAGGGCTTCCCGGAGTTCGTCACGCGCACCAACATCGAGGTGCTGCGGGCGCACCTGGAGGCGCACTCGTATACGAGCGGAAGCCACGAAGGAACCAGCAACTCGCTGGCGAGTGAGGGCGGGGAGGGGGCGAGTGGCGGCAGGGGAGGGAGGGCCTGAGAGGGAGGGGATAGTTTTGACTCCGCTGTCGGCTTGTCATTTGTCCCTCTTTTCCCAATTCACGCAGTGCTGGCCCTTTCCCTCTCGAGTCGCGCACATCTCATTCGCCGACTCGCTGGAATATCATTCAACTAATTTCAAAGCTCAAAAAAAGAAACAATAAAATTGGCCTTTCGAGTTGCGGATCTAAAATAATGTAACAAAACAGAAAAAATCGCCACTCAACTTAATTTTACAAATCCACTCTTTCGCCGCCTTCTTTTTCTTCTCCCTGCTGAATCGCAACCAGCCCGTGTGGCTCGTCCGCCGCCTCGAAAGAGAGCTCCGGGGAACTCAAGTCGCTCCCACTCTCCGACCTCTTGACGAGCGCCGCGACTTCGTCGCCCCTCTCGAAGACGACCTCCTCTATCATCCCCGTCGCGTCGGCGACCTTGTGCCAGCTCTCGCAGGTGCCGCACTGGACGAAGACGAGCCCCTTGTCCCAGGCCGTCGGGTTGATTTGGCGCTCGGTGCGGGCGTCTGGGTTAAAGTTTAAAGTTTTTTTTGCGTCGTCGCCGACGAGTTTTTTTCAGGTGAGCCAACATGGACGTCGAGCCAGGTAAACAACAAAAGACGAAGTCGAAACCTTTTCTTGCTCTTTTCCATACTCACCGCACTTGTTGCACGTGAACGTGATCATTCTCGTGCGCCTGGGGGATATCGTGGCCCCGCGCAGGCCCGAGGAGGAGGAAGAGGAGGAGGACTCGTCGGACGACGAAGAAGAAGAGGTCGAAGAAACCTGAGCAGCAGCAGCGAAGGAAGAAGAGGAAGAGGAAGATGATGACGGGGAAGATTCCCTCGCCGCCTTTGCTGCTGCCGCGGCGGCCTCGACGATGCTCTTGAGCACGGTGTCGTCTCGAGGAGCAGGCTGTTCTGGGAGCGGTGACGCTCGGGATAGAACCGGAGAACGCCGCCTGCGCACGGGAGGAGGAGGAGCAGCAAGCGCGAAAGCGGTGGTGGGAAACTTCCGCCGACGACAGCGCTGCGTCAAGTTTGGCGGCGTCGGCATCATCGTCGGAACAGCAAAACTCGCTGCTGCTGCCGCCCGTGTTGTCGCAGTCCGCTGTGCCCCTCCGACAGCAGCCGCATGCCTGCTGGAGGCCAGGCAGGTACTCGATAGCATCGGGTTTATCACGTTCGCAGGTGTTTTTTTCGTTGTTGTTGCAATGTTTTTGAAAAAAAGACAAACTCTCTCTCTTTTTTTTTCCTTTCGCTCTAGCTCTCCGAAAACCCGGAAAAAAAATCACAAAATCGAATCATTTCGTACCGTGTTCTCTCTTCTTCGCTCTACCCCCGCCCGCTCACCATCGGAGGAGGCCTCTCGCTCGGGAACGCCGGCGGCGGCGGGGCCTCGGTCGGCAGGGAGCGCGACGAGGGGGGCGGCGCGGAGTGGCTGTTGCTGCGGCCCGACGTCGAGAGCGGCCTCCGGACGGGGACGCCGCGCTTGTCGAGGGCGACGCCGCCGCTCCGCCTCGCCCTGGTCGTCGTGCTGCCGCCGCTGCCCTTCTGCCTGGCCGCCGCCATGGCGTCCGCGATCACCCCCGAGTCCCGCACGGCCGCGGCAGCAGCCGCGGCGCCGGCCACGGCCCCGGCGGCGAGGGCGAGCTTGGCAGCGGCGTTGAGCGCCTTGCCCAGGGAGGCGCCAAAGCCGGCGCCGGTGCCGTGGCTCGGCCGGGAGTTTTCGTCGCCCGCGGTCCCCCCGCCGGGGGAGCGAGGGAGCGGCTTCGGGACCGAGATCGTCCCGCGCTCGCGCCTCTCCTCCTCCGCTGCTGCCGGATCGAGCAGCGAGGCCGGAAGTTGGTCGGCGGGAGCAGCGCGATGGCGAGAAGCTGCAGCAGCAGCAGCAGCAGCGGAGACAGAAAAGTCGTCGCCGTCGCCGAGCTCTGATTCGGCCACCTCCCTGCTCTCTTGCTCCTGTTGCTGCTGCTGCCTCTGCGGCGTCTTCATCAGCGAGCGCGGCACAGAGGAGGGGGCCCGCGGCGAGGCGAAAGCGGCGAAGGTCGAGGAGGAGGAGGCCCCGAGGGGGTGCCTCCTCGGGGGCGCCGTCTCGTTCGCCGCCGCCGCCGCCGCTGCGTTTGCGGCCGCTGCCGCGTCGGCCGCAGAGGAAGAGGAGAGAGAGGCAGAGACCCTGGAGAAGAAGAGACCGGGCCTGCTGCTCCCTCCTCCTCCTCTTCCCTTCTGTGGGGTCGTCCTGTTGGCCGCGGCCAGGCCCGTCGCACCCGCCTTCGCTCCTCCGGTTCCTCCGGCCGAGCCCAGGCGGAACCGCCCGAGGTCGAGCTTGCCGCCAAAGGTCGGGTCGACGGTGTACCTGCTGCCGCCGTCGCTGTGGTCGTCGCCGGAGTACGAGGCGACGACGCGCGAGTGCGGCGGTGGGGAGGAGAGGGCGGCGGAGCCGGAAGAGAAGCGAGCGGCGCTGCTGACGCTACTGCTGCCGTTTCCGCGCCCGCTGCCCCTGTTGAAGCCGGCCGCGCCGGCGGAGTCGACCCTCACCTCGCTGAGCGACGCCGCGAGCGAGGCGCCCGACGAGGAGCGCGAGAAGCGCGCCGCCCAGCGCGAGGCCACAGTCGAGGCGCTCTGCTGCTGCTGCTGCTGCTGAGGGTGCCTGCTCGCCCACTCTCCCTCGACGGGGGAGGGGGCGGCGATCCCTGCGCCGGAGAGCAGCGCCGACGGCGGGAGCGCGTCGTCAAAGTCGCCCGCGGCGGCGTTGGTCTTGCTTCCAAAGGTGTACCTCCCTGCCCTGTACGCGGCCGGGGGGGAGGCCTGCCCGCTGCTCGAGGACGCCGGGCGCCACGCGCCGCCCTTGCCTCCGGCACCCCCTGCGCCGCCGCCGGGGGAGGGGGTCGAGCAGCGGGCCCCGGGCCTCGCGTCCCTGTAGCCGCCCGCCGCCGCAGGAGAGCGCCGGCTCGGAGCCCCCCCTGCCCCGATGGCCCTCCCGCCGGGGGAGCGAGGGGAGGCCTGCCCCGAGCGCGGGGCCGAGGAGGAGTAGGGGGGCGAGGCGAGCGCTGACGAGGAAGGGGACGGGGAGAAGGCGGCCTCCTTGCCGGCGCGGCGGGAGAAGAAGCCTCCCGGGGGGGCCGGAGAGGCCGCCCTGGAGGCCGAGAGCGGGGTGACGCCCCCGGCGGGGCTGGTGGTGTTGGCGCTGACCTCGCAGAAGGCGACGACGTCACGCATGACGTCCTGAGAAAGGAGAAGGAAAGAGAGAGCGGAAGAGTGTGAGAGAAGTGAGAGAGAGAGAGAGAGAGGGAGAGGGAGAGAGAGAGAGAGTCGGAAGTGGGAGCGGAGAAGCACGGTCACCGTCAAACGTCGCCGTCGCCGTTTTTTTCTTTCAATGGACGCGCGAGATGGAAAGAAAGGTTTCATCAATTCGTTCGCCTTTTTTCGAGTTCGCTCACTCACTCGCTCTCTCTCGCTCGCCCTCCTGCTCCCTTTCTCTCACTCTCTAAGAATAAGCTCACCTTGCCAAACACCACCGAGGGCAGGCCGGCCCTGCACACGAGCGCGAGCTCCTTGCGCAGCGCGTCGACCTGCGAGAGCGCGACGGCACGGTCGTCGTCAGAGCGCGAGTCGCCGCGGGGGAGGGCGGCGAGCTCGCGGAGCTTCTCTTCCAGGAGCTCGAGTTGCTCGCTGTTGTTGTTGCGAGAGTTTGGCCAGCGGGATGTAAAGGATGAGTGAGAGAGTGGAGAATTGAGTGAGCCAAGAGGGGAGAGACGAAGGGACGCGATTGAAAGCACCGAATTCAAAAAATCGGCCGGCTTCGACGACGATAGAGCAAAATTGCACCGTCGCCCCCCCCCTCCAACTCACCGCGTCGACAACAGCGCCTCGCGCTCGCGGTCCGCGTCGTCCGGGTCCAGTTCCAGGCTCCTGCTGATGGGCACCGACGCCTGGATGGCCGAGCGCAGGCGCTGCTCGAGCGCGCAGACCGTTGCGAGTGCCGAATGCAGGCCGCGGGCCTCGAGGTCGTCGGAGCCGTACTCCGGGGGCTCCATGGCGGTCGCCGTTAGAGTGCAGCCGTGCGTGCGGGGAGAAGAAGAGAGAGCGCGCTTTTCGGCGCGAGAGAAGGAGGCGACAGAGAGAGAGAGAGAGAGAGAGAGAGAGAGAGAGAGAGAGAGAGAGAGGACAGGCGCGTTCCGCGAATGAAAAGTGTGAGAGCGAGAGAAGAGAGCAATTTTTCTGTCTCGCTGTTGATTTCAAAAAAAAAAAAAAAACTTCCTCTCTCACTTCTTCTATTACCGGCGCTGCGTCCACACGTTCCCGGGACGGACCACCGCGCCGCTATCCACCAGGAAGGCCTCGGTCGCCCTCGCGTCTCCGGAGGTCAGCCTGATGCGCTCGAACTTGGACTTTTTCTTCTCCTTTCCGCTGTTGTTGTTGCCGACTTGAGTTGGCTGCTGCTGCTGCTGCTGCTGAGGAGCCCCCGCTCCTTCCTCGCCGCCCCTCTGCTGCTGCTGCTGCTGCTTCGACCGCAGCGCCCCGCAGACCTCGCAGACCACCGCGGTGGGGGCGTTGACGAGCGTGCAGCGGGAGCACGGCCAGGCTCCGCCCCCGGCGACAGAAGCGGAAGCGGGAGAGGAAGAGGAGGACGCAGAGGAGCGAGAGCCGGGAAAGGCCCGCGGCCCCCCCTTCTCCTTCCCACTCCCTCCCCCTCCCTGCTTCCTCATCTCCGCCACCGCCTCCGGCGGGGCCCACCCGGCCTCCCCGGGCCTCGCCCTGCTCGCCAGGTCCGCCGCGGCGTCCAGCAGCGCCTCCCTCGCCCGCGCGTCGGGGAGCAGGGCGGCCATCTCGTGCAGCAGGGCGGCGAGCCCGAGCTCGGCGACCGCGGCGGCGACGGCCGCGGCCGGGGCCTCGCCGCGGGCGTAGCGCGCCGCGAGCGAGCGGAACGAGTCCGCCGCGAGGTCGTCTCCCTTGAGGGCCGCCCTGACGCGGGCGTTGAGGGTCATGTTGGCCTCCCTGAGGGCGGCGGAGACTCTCGGGGCAGGTGAGGAGGAGGAGGAGGAGGAGGAGGAGGAGGAAGAGGAGGAGGAAGGCTGCGCGGAGGAGGGAGGAGCCCTCGTGGCACCGAGCGATGGGAACTCCTCCCGTCGCTGCAGCGCCGCGGCCGCCGCCGGCGGCAGCGGCGCCGGCGCCTTCCCCCTCGAGGGAGCCGCCGCCGCAGCAGCAGCAGCTGCACCTCTCGAAGCTCCAAGCGCCGGGAAATGAGCAGGCATGGAAGCGGCGGCGGCGGCGGTCGGGGGGCGAGGACCGGAGGAGACGCGGAGGGCGGGGAACGCCTCGTCGAGCGTCCGCGACGACTGGAGCACCTCCCTCGAGAGGGAGACCGAGGTCGACGCGGCGCGCGGGGCGAGCCTCCTCGGGGCGACGGCGGGAGCCGCGGGAGCCGCCGGCCTCGCGGCGGAGAGCGCGGGGAAGTCCTCGGCCGAGGCGACGCGGCTGCCGAGGCTGCCGACGCGCCCGCCGCCGCCGCCGCCACCAACAGCGCCAGACCACCGCGCGGCGCCTCCGCCTCCCCTCCCCGCTCCGGAGAGCACCGACAGCGAGGAGGAGGAGGAGGCGCTCCCTCCCAGGGCCGCGGGGAAGTCCTCCGGCCTGAGCCTCGGCGAATCTGTCGCTGCAGGAGCGGGAGCCGAGGAGGAGGAGGAGGGGGGTGCGGCGGCGCCGTCGCGGCCCCCGCGGCCGCCGCCGCCGCGCCGCCCCGCCGCCGCCCCAAGCCCCGACGACGAAGCCCCGCCTTCCCTTCCTCCTCCTTCTCTTCCTCCCTCTCTTCCTCCTCCTCGCTCCCTCTCGCCAAAGTCGAGCTGGATCGTCGCGGCGGCCCTCCTCTCCGCCTTGCTCAGGTTGCCGCCGTGCTCCTTCAGCGCGTGCGCCCTCAGCTCGCCGTCCGACGCGAAGACAACAAACTTCTTCTCCAGGCACTCGGGGTGCGGGCACCGGTGGTGCGAGCGGGCGAAGTGGGCGTCGAGGTCGGCGTAGTCTCTGAAGTAGGCGTACTCGGTCGGCCTCGCCCTGCGGCAGAGGAAGCAGTGTTCGTGGCGGGTCTGCATGTGCAGGAACAGCTCCGCCTCGCCGTAGAAGCGCTGCGAGCAGAAGTCGCAGCGCGGGTGCCCCGAGAAGCCAGACTCTGCCAGCGGGCCCGCGGCGTCTCCCGCGGCCTTGTGCCGGGCGAGAGAGCGGCGGGTGTAGACGAGCTGCTCGCAGGCGAAGACCTTTCGCCCTCGGAGGCAGACGTCGCAGAAGGAGAGCCCCCTCTGGGCGAGCGCGGCCCTGAGGTCCCTCATCGACGGAAACGCCGCGGGGGGTCCCTGCGCGGGGACGGCGAAGCGCGAGGAGGAGGAGGAGGAGGAAGCAGAGGAGGGGGCGGCCGCTGCCGCCGCCGAAGGGGAGCAGCTGCCTCGGGTGCCGCCTCGGGGCATCGCCTTTCCCCCTTCAAACTCTTCGTCGTCGTCGTCGTCGTCTTCTCCGGCGGCAGCGGCGGCCGAGGGGGCCCCAGTGAGCGAGAGCGCGGGGTGGGAGAAGGCCAGGAGGGACGCCATCCGCTCGAACTCGCCCCTGTCGTCGAAAAAAGCCTGCGCCCTGGCGAGGTGCCAGAG
>Ga0315291_10011525_pt1 | contig 10776 bp, 6 predicted proteins | sample YL17G12_20_MG_FD_203070 | JGI IMG/M metagenome (GOLD analysis project Ga0315291, IMG submission 203070) | Sediment microbial communities from Yellowstone Lake, YNP, Wyoming, USA - YL17G12_20 | ecosystem: Environmental > Aquatic > Freshwater > Lake > Sediment | place: USA: Wyoming | collected... | reverse complement strand
CAAGAGGCTAGAAAAGCACGTTCCCGCAAGTACTATGAGGAGCATAAGGAAGAGCAGGCAGCGCGTACTGCAGAATACCGCGAAACGCACAAGGAGGAGCTTAAAGAGTACTTCAAGAGGTACCAAGAAGAGCATAAGGAGGAGATCAGCGCTCGCCGCCGCGCTCGGTATGCTGCAAAAAAGCTAGCCAAGAATAGCCTGTAGCCTTCCCATACATTACTTAATCCTAAATACCCCCAAAGCTGTAGACTGATTCCAGATCATAGTAAAAACTTCCCACGCCGGAGGTATTTATGGAATCGTCCGACCTTAGCTCAGGACTCGTTAAGCTATTTACTGACTTTCAGTCCACATGGTTTTTGGGGCTGACTACACTCTGCTACCTCAGCATTAATATACTTCGCGGAAAGGCAGGATTTCAAATTCCTTATGTTACGGCCTGGTTGGAGAAGCAAAGTAAAGAGGCCAAGACCTATGTGGTCGTTCTTTTCTTTGCGCTCGCTGGATTTTTTGCCTCATTCGGCGCTGCCAAGGTCGATGTGTTTACCGTGTTTAGCGGCATCATTCAAGGAATTTCCTTTGGGGTGGCCACAATAGGCACACGTAATCTAGTCAAGCAGGGTATGGAAGGTGTGCAGGCGTACAAAGAAAATAAAAAAACCGATGCCAATACCGATCAGAATGGGAGCACGACATGAGCACAACGTACTATCAATGGGGCGTTATCGCGGGCGGGATCGATCCTGTTACGGGTCTTCCGGTCGTTCCGCCCAGCGGTGGGGGCGGAGGTGGGGGCGTCTCTGGACCGCCTGAGATGTACGCGGGCACGCTGCTGGCCCCGACGTCCATCACATTCAGTGATACGACGGTGGGTATCTCTATTCGTAATACGTCGGATACTGACGCCTTGGAGTACAGCTTCGATAATGCCACCTGGTTCTATTGCGCTGCCTACCAGGTCATCCAGGAAGGCGTGCAGATCTCCGTTCTTTATCTTAGGGCTGTTGCTGGCGCACCCACTTACCAGGTACTAGGCCTGCTCTCCACCTGAGGAACACAGCCATGAAAAAAACTATATTTATTTCTGCGCTCGTGTTGGCTGCCGCGATCAGTACGGTGGTCTACTCCCAGTCGTCGCCGGAGACCATGAGCCGGGTTCGCGACGCGACCACGCAGACGAATGTGGCCAACGTTACCCAGCTTGGGGCTAGCATGCCGATAGCTAATTATGGCCTGAATACGGCGGCGGGGTGTTACTATGTTCGCGGTGGCCAGTGGTATAGCTGGACAGGTACCGCTGCGGGAGCGGACAACGTAGCGAACGCGACACCTGCGCCATACGTGTATAACTTGAGCATGGTGTACGACTCCGGCACGGGGACGTGGGATCGGATGACCCAGCCCTCGGGGGGAGCTACCGTTGCGCTGGGCGACGCAATGGGCGCTACGCCTTCGGGCGTCGCTTCTGCGTCGTACAACACCTACTTCGACGGTGCTAACTTTCGGAGATGGAATGGCGGTACGCTTACTGATAATTATACTCAGCCTGTGTTGCCCTACAGCGCGAACTTCCAGATGGTCTGGGATGGGGCCAAGTGGGATCGGATGACCCAGCCGACTGGGAACACTCCTGCCGCGGTCAGCGATGCAATGGGCGCATTTCCTCTGGGCGTTTGGTCTGTAGGGATCAATACCTTTTTCGATGGGACCAATTATCGTAGGTGGCGTGGGGAGCCTTGGGATGCGGCGCTTGCAATAACAACCAATCCTAATGTTAATGCTTTTGGGGTTTATTGGGATGGTACTCAAGCAACTCGTTTGGTTGGCGAAGCTTGGGATACCACTATTGAAAATACTAATGCGCCCGAAACCATTGCCTTGAACGCTTTTCATGATACGGTCAGCGGAAAGGGATATCGTTGGTACGGTGAGCCCCTAGATGCTGCCATCTCCGCTACTGTTCCCACTGCGCCCTTCGTCGGCGCGTATAATCTGTATTGGGATGGGACGGGAATTGCTCGATGGCCTGGTGAGGCTTGGGATGTCAATATAGCAGCTGGCAATGCCCCTACTACCATCGCGCTTAACGCCTTTCGAGACGCTACCTCTTCAACGAATATGTGGTGGACTGGGGCGCTCTGGAGCGCGGACATGGCAGTAACTGCGGCACCCAATGTCAATGCGCTTACGACATGGAGGGACACTACCAATTCGAAGAATAGCCAGTGGACGGGTGAATCCATTGACGACGGCATGACTGCTGCGCCGTTGGCGCCCTGGACTGCCGCGTATCAAGTCTTTGGCAGCTTGGATGCCGCAGAGAGTCGTAGAGCTACTGGTGAGACTTGGGACACGGATATGGTTGCTGGTCCGGTTAGCATGAACACTAACGCCCATGGCGTGTTCTACAATATCGATTCGAGCAAGGGCTATCGCGCGACTGGTGAGACTTGGGATAGTGATATGACGGCTGCACCCGTTAATCCCAGCGTAAATGCTTATGCAACTTTCTACAATGGTAGCAAGGGCCAATACTGGCAGGGCTCGGTGCTTAGCGCTGAGACCACGGCAAATACTACTTACGCACCGCACGCAAAGAACTATAATTATTGCTATGACGCTACTAGTTCCAGCTGGCGTTGGGTGAATGTGATCGACGCGCAGGCTGATGGCCAAGCTTCTACGTTGAATGGCCAAGTGACCAGCGCGTTCGGGTATGGGTTCAACGGATCCACTTGGGATATGCTGCGGGTTGGCGCAAGCAATGAGCTGCAAGTAACCGATGTGGCTACGCGTGCTGGTGAGGACGTGGCGAATGATTATGTGAAAACGAAGAAGGAGCAAACGGCAACTTATAGCCCGTCGTACATAGACACGGACATGACTGCTTCTGTTGAAACAACTATTTTTGGTCCTTTGGAAGTACTGTCGGACGTTAATTTCTGTATATATATAAAGAACATAGATGACAGCGGCAGTCAAGCTTTTACCGATGTGGATGTTTATATTTCACCCAATAACTCGGACTTCATAGACATGAATTGGAGCGATTGCGATACGTTGGCATTCGGAAGTCTTTGTAATTATTGTGTTTCAGGCAATGCTTTTCGTTACCTAAAAATTACGGCGACTTCCGGGAGCGATAACTACGCTAGAGTTTGGTACACCTCGAACAAGAACTAGTCTAGAGGTACTCGATGAACCTTATTAAGACAGCTGCTACTGCTACCGCTGCCGTTGCATTGGCATCAGGCATCTATGTAACCACCAGGCCCGCTCCTGATGTCAAGGTAGCTAAATCCAAATCCGGCAAGCAAGTGCGCATCGTTTACAATGGTGAAGTAGCGGCAAACGAAGAAGACACGGACTTTGGCAAAGCGTTGGTCTTGACCGGTAGCGTTCCTCCTGAGGCATTATGCAACGTGGTCTTCGAGGCGAAGATTGTAAAGGGTGAAGATCGGCAGCTGCCCGACGTTCCAGACCTAGGTCGTTTGCTAAATGCTGGCGCGTTGCCTGTATTGATCCAGGTAACAGATATTGGAACCGGAATTTGGCATTGCCTTTTCAAAGGCGAAGCCTGCTTGGAGATAGCTGAGCTGCCTGGCTACATCGGTAGCGAGATGCACCAGCTGTTCAAGCATCCCCGAAAGACAACTTTCTTGAAGGTGCAGGCAAAGGTAGGATCTAAAGATAAGGAAGGGCGCCCTAAGCAGGAGGTAGCCGTTGGCGACGCCGATGCAGATCCTGCTGCGGCGGTGCACTTCTCGCATGGGTGGGCGGGACGACAAGACCTTAACTTTAGCTTTTACCAGGGCGGGACCTTCGTTACAGTGAAAGAAATCAATGATCGGGAAAGAGAGAAAAAAGAAAAATGAGATTGCTATCTTTTCTGCTCGCCTTTCTTTTTAGCGTATGCTCCTTTGCGAGCGGTCTGTCTGCGCCTTTTAATGGCTCGCGCTTTACTGGGTTCACGCAGCCCAGTACCGTAGTGGAATATGACTCCACTATGGATCACAACGTGAAGTTGGTGGATCTTAGCGGATCCAACTACGCCACGTATAGTGAGGATTTCAATAGCTGGACGAAGACGAACCTTACGGTGTCTACCAATACCGCTCGCGATCCACGGTTCAATACGTTGACAGTGGACACGCTAGTAGAAGCGAACGACGTAGGCCAGCAGCACAGCGTTCATCAGAGTATTTCGTTGACGAGCGGTGTCAAGTATACCTTTAGTGTCTACTTCAAAGCGATCAATAGGACTTGGATAAGCTTATACGTGGGGACGGACGCTTTTCAAACATTTTGCGATTCAACCATGGGTAATACGGGAACCACTTCTAGCGGTGCTATCGCGAAGAATCAGTCGCTTGGCAGTGGTTGGTACCGCTGCTCTATGCAGTTTACCGCGACGGCCACAGCCGCTCGTGATTTGTACGTCTATATTGCGGAACAAGATAATGACACAACGTTTAATGGCGCCGGTCAGAATAGCGTCTATTTGTGGGGTGGGCAGCTGGCGCTAACAGATGAGTGGCGTCCAGGTCCTGGTGTGTATCACGCTACCAACGCTGTCAACAAGCCCTTGTTCGATATCGATCAGGACGGCGAAGAGTATGTGAATATTAGCAACTCTATGTTTCAGGATGGTTCAGGTAGGGTAATCCAATCCAATAATTTATACTATGAGCCTTACTACGAACATCCGGCGCATGATGCACTCAACGTATTTGATGGTGACTTTACTATTACTGCCGTGATCTCTCTGACGTTTGAAAATCTCTACGTTTTTGACTCTATCTTTAACTACGGTAATCGCCCGGGGGGTAATATTGCTGGAGCATATTTTTGGTTTACCTACGCAGCGGGCGCAGACTTTGTCTTGGATTTGTATAACAATGGTGGGGAGGTAGAGGCGGAAGGAAGTACTCCTTTTGATTCAAACGTTGCATTCGTCGGCCAAGCTGTGCGGAGCAACAATATTGTTACAGTTTATGTGGATGGTAAACCAGGGATACCAGTCGATGTTACTGGATACGGTATCGATACTGCGGAACCTTTTTATTTTGGATGGTCTGGAGACGGGCAACCCTTTGACAATAACATTATATACTTTCGTCTAGATGCTGCAGCGCTTACTCAAGGAGAGCTTTCTCGACAACGCGATATTTTTAGGGGTGCCTACGCAGGTTCGGGAAGCTCTAATGTCGGAAACATATTTTCTCGGCCATTAGATGACTGGGCTAGCCATACCTCATATTTGGGAGCCAATTACTTAGTTGGGGCCGCTGCGGACACACCACGTATGGGTGGTGATGGCGGTGGCTTGCTGATCGAAAACGAAACCATTCCGCTGCTTCCATATTCGGATATTCTGGATTGGAGTACTGACTCCATTGTACGGGATGACAATGCTTGGTCTGTTGCAATTAATGATCGTTATTGGCAACTGATAGTTACCCCTACTGGGCTGTCGCCGATGGTTAAAATATCGGAAACCGCAGTAGATGGTCTGCACAATGTGTACAAGGAGAGCATCACAGCGCCTGGAACTATGTATACTTTTTCGGTGCATGCTAAAAAGATACCGGCGGGCAGGGATTGGATCTGGTTAGCAAACTATGTTAGCGATCCACCACCAGCAGTGGGCGCGTTTTTTAACATAGATAAAAAAGTCATAGGCACAGCCGACATTGGTGTTACTCCTTTTATGGAAACGCTGGATAATGACTGGGTGCGTATTGGCATTACCACGGTAAGCACCGCTGACGATTTTTGGACAGTAGCATTAGCTGACGACACCCCTGATGCGCACTACTTGGGGGATGGTCGTGATGCTGTTTGGTTGTGGGGCGCGCAACTTGAAGCTGGGCCACAAGCGACATCGCCTGTCGTGCGCTATATAGATGTTGGGGTTACTCGTCGCGCGGACACTATGACGATGGCCCCTTGGCAGCTGACCAAAAATATGGGCCAAGGCAACCCAATTTTTACGATGCTCTTCGACAACGACGTGTGCAATACGGCGCCGTGTAATCAGTATACATCAGAGGTAGGAAGCAACACGTTTACGGTAAATGGGGAAACGTCTCATATTAGCACCCACAGCTACGGCGACTATTTTCTTTTCAATGGCACGGATGCGTGGCTTTCACTGGCGCACGGTAGTGCTGGCGCTTTTTATCCTACCGGGGACTTTACCATTGCAGCTATTGTTACCCCCGATGTCGTCGCTGGAACACGTACGATATTTTCTACTTACGGATCTGGCGGCACTGGTGGTTATAGGCTCTATGGTTCAAATGCTGATGTGAACTTCTACACAGAGACCGGGTTGGGCAATACAACCTGTACCAAAGCGGTATCGCTTGTGGCAAACAAGACCAGTTTGATTACTGTGTCTTTTACCAAGGGCGCGGGCGCTACGGATAGCACTTGTAACATTTACGTAGACGGACGAAGCGTTGGAACAAGCGCAGTGATGCGGTATCCCGGCGCCAGAGATGCAGGCGTGGGCATTGGCGCTACCGCTGTGGGGGAGGACTTCTTCGACGGGAAGATCCACTACATTGGCTATCACAACGATGCCTTGACGCAAGCGCAGCACGACGCTAATTATGCTTCGTTGAAGCAGGCGGATGCGTTGCCGCTACTGCTAGGCAACAGCTACGAGCACAAAAAGTTATACTTGGACTTTGATACCAAGTGTGGGTGGTCGTCTCTCTCCAACATGGGTGCTACAGCGCGCGAGATATTTAGCATCAGTGGCGATACGGGCACTTCAGATAACAGCACGAATCGGATCAGGATTTATGTAAATACTAACGGTAAATTATATGCTTCGATCTACCCGAAAGACGAAAACGACGAAAGGTTCATGAGCACAGCGGTTCATTCAGATTGGGACAAATGGCACTCGCACAAGATCATGTGGGACTTGGCAGACCTGACCCGGTCTAGGTTTACTACGGAAGGCGTTTACGCGACTTTGGATGCTACCATGACCGGCGCGAAGAACATTGAGTTTACTGACACGCTGATTCGACCAGGCCAGGACTACTCTGGAACGGTGAGTGGCAATTGTACAATTAGGAACTTGCGGTTGCGGAGTTCGCAATGAAAACATGTCGAATGTGTAAAAAAAAGCTGGAGCACTGCAATTTTTATAAAAACTGCGGCTCAAAAGATGGCTATATAGGCATTTGTAAGGTATGCGCAACGGTATTGGTAGCCGGTAAAGTACAATCCAAAAGGTGACAATATGAAGCGATTGCTTATTGCACTATTAGTCTTTCTTCCTTTTCAGGTTGCCGCGTCTGGGCTGCAATCGAGTTTTAGCGGAGCTAATTTACAAGGACTTACTAGGAGTAAAACTGCTATAGAATATCGGGGCGAAGTAGATGCAACGGGTAAGCTAACTGATTTTTCGGGTCGGGGGCACCACCTATCTCCAGCGAATGGTCCTATTGGTATAAACTCGACGCTGCAAGACTCCAGTGGCAGGAGGCTCCAGGCCAGGTCATTTATTACTGGAAGCAGCCAATACTATACTGTTGCGCACCACTCAGATTTCAATCTAGGGTTGGCTGACTTCACTTTGACTTTTGTGATTATGCCATCGAGCAGCGGTGATGGTACAGACCTGATCATAACTCACTACGATAGCTTGAATGGTTGGTTCGTAAGTTTTGACGGTGTTAATTATGGCTGCGCCCTGTACAACAGCGCACTAGCTCCGAATCAAAAGACGGCAACTATTGCGGGCACTCGTGATGATAAATATCATGTTCTGCAGGCTGTGCGGAGTAACAATAGCCTTGTAATGATTCTAGATGGCGTTGTGGGCACGCCTGTTGACGTTACTGGTTACGGTACGTCCGTGTCTGATGGTCTCTATATTGGGTCTTCCAATGCTGGTTATTATTGGTATGGGGGCATCCTTTACGCGCGGGCGGATACCGAGGCCCTCTCCCTGGATCGGCTCAACTATGAGCGCAATCAGCTACTAGGCATTGGCCCACGTTCAGGTACTGCTGATATCGGCTATGAGTTTTCTAGAACGACTACGGCCACGCAGACGCATTCAGACGGTACGTTGAGCTATGCTGCGGTGAACATTCCCATAACGGGTGGTGATGGCGGGGGGATACGCACAGAAGGGCAAGTTCAAAACAAATGCTTGCGCAGTCAGGAGTTTAATACGACTTGGTCGATTGAACACGCTGCGCCAGCTACCGATGCAGTTTCTACGAACAGCACAACAATTTTAGCTCCTGACGGTACTGCTACGGCAGACGGCATAATAGCTAGCGCGGATAATTCTACGCATCCATTGCAGCAGAATGTCACGACTACTGCTGCTTCTTGGACCTTTAGTGCGTTTATGCACTCCGGGGATCGCTCTTGGGGTGTGCTAAGAGTAAATACGATTGGGAATACTACTACATGGTTTAATTTAACCAACTGCGTAGCTGTAGTAACTGGATCTGCTGTTGTATCAAAGACTACACAATTTGCAAATGGGTGGTGTCGAGTCGCCATAACCTATACGGGGACAGCGGCAGCCCATCAGCATCATGTTCTTCCTGGGGAAGCGGCTAGTGATATTACTTTTTCTGGTGATGGGTTAACAGTAAATGTTTGGTATTGGGGAGCCCAGGTAGAGGCGGGCTATTTTCCCACTTCATATATTCCAACTACTTCTGCTGCTGTAACAAAGACGGCAGACTACCTTTCGATCCGTCCATACAAAATTGGTAAAGGCATGCAGCTGGGCGGCGAGAAGATGTGGATCGATTTTACTCAGGATGCTGCCGCGACGATTACGACCAATGGCGGGGGCTATACATTAACCAAAAGCGGTACAGTTGTTAGAAGAAATGAATATGCTAACGGTGAGTATTTTCATTATCTTAATGGCACTAATGGTTATTGGTACGTAAACAGTAGTGATTTTAATCCGGTGGGTGATTTTAGCGTAGTAGCGGTTGTGACCCCCAACACTGTAACTGGTTCTCATGGAATTATTACAAAGTATAATTCTGCAGGAAATCAGCGTGGGTGGAGAATTGAACAATCCGGATCGGATGTTCAATTCACAGCCAGTCATGATGGGGTTGTAGCTACCTCTGCAACCACAGCATCGTGCTTAGTAATAAACAAACCGTCGTTGATTATGGCTTCATATTCAGTACTTAACGGTTTTAATCTTTATGTAGATGCATTGTCTTCTGTGAAAGCAACAGTAGGCACGGTTTGGGGCTCTACCGCCAGCTTAGTAATTGGGCAAACATCTGCTGGCGGGGATTACTTTTCAGGCAATATTCATTATGTAGCATTTCTGGACGGCACTGCATTGCTGTCTGCGAATCATACTGAACTTTATAATAGATTCAAACAAGCCAATATATTGCCTGTAAAAATTGGAACTTCTTACCAGGCCAAAAAGCTATACTTATCATTCGATGCCAAGTGCCCGTACACAGGAAGTGGGGATTTCTCTAGCGTACCACTTTTCGTTGACATCTCGGGGAATACCGGAACAGCGGACCTAGATACCAACAGAGTCGGAATTTATCGTTCGGGGGTGACTACATACGCAGTAGTTTGGCCTAGCGGGGAAAGCACTGCGCGATATATGTCAGTAACGCCTTCGGATCTTAGTGTTTGGCACCACTATAACTTCTACTGGGATTTTACCAGTCTCGCTAATTCGACAGGCTATGTTGATACTACTAAATTTACTAATCATGGATCTCTTGCCGGAGCCAAAGATATAGACTTCTCCGATACTAAACTTAGAATAGGTCAGAATTACGCTGATGTTGTCAACAATTTTTGTACAACTAAAAATCTGTTAATTAGAACAGCACAATAACACCATTTGCCATACATAAGTTGATTGCCGGACAACCTAGCGTACTAAACTCTTTCGAGGAGGTACCTCTATATGGGAACCACGTCTGGGAATAAGACCCTTGTGACGGAAACTAGCGCTGCGGATATCAAGACCTCTGTGCAAGTCATGGACGACTGGGATGACGGTGCAGATAATTGTAAGATAAATATCAATGCGCAGACCTTGACTGCTGTTAAGGTGAGCAAAGATGCTAACGCCAACGCGACTACCAATAGAATATTTGTTGCTTCGGATATGGATCTATTGGCAGGTCACGCGGTAGATCATAATAGTGGTGCCTCTGGTGACGGCACTCTTCGTGTGGTGCACGCTACTGACAAGACGGTGCTGGTCAGTAAGGACACCTCTGTCAATGCTACTGGCAATCGTATTTTCATAACGTCTAACCTGGATCAGATTAATGGCACTGCCGTAGACCAAAATTCGGGTAACAAAACCAATGGTTCACAGCGCATTGTCATTGCGACCGACGACGTGAATATCAGCGCAATCGCAGCGGCGGTAGGCACCGAGGGCAGCGCTGCGCCTACCAAGAACCTGCAGGCAGGGGTGGACGACGGCGCCACTAGCCGTAACATGAAGGGCGGCGCGGATGGTGCCGCCTATGTTAACCAGAATGCATTGCTTCCCGGCGAGGATGCCGTTGCTGACGAGCGCGGCGTAAAGATCAAGACGCTTGGGACAGGCGGAGGCAGCACCCTGACCACGGCGGTTGACTCAGCCGGTGGGGGGACCATTGGCGACGTGATTATGGCCTCCACGGAAGTGTATGGCTACTCTCGGATCTGTATTGAGATCAAGAATGCTGGTGGTGGGCTTGGCGACGACCTGGATCGTATTATTCTTTTTGGATCTGT
>Ga0315291_10011523_pt1 | contig 10776 bp, 13 predicted proteins | sample YL17G12_20_MG_FD_203070 | JGI IMG/M metagenome (GOLD analysis project Ga0315291, IMG submission 203070) | Sediment microbial communities from Yellowstone Lake, YNP, Wyoming, USA - YL17G12_20 | ecosystem: Environmental > Aquatic > Freshwater > Lake > Sediment | place: USA: Wyoming | collected... | reverse complement strand
TGGAAAGTATTTTTGATAAATACTATGAAGGAGGAAAGGTATTTATCAAGTGTAATATTGAAGGGGCAGAAAGATTTTTTGTTGGAAATGATAAAGTAACTAGTATAATTAGAAAATGTCATGGGATTACAGTTCAACTTCACTTTAAATCAGAATATTGTCCTGATCACCCAGTAGAGTTATATTATTATCATCAGTTTAAGAAGTGGTATATGCAATTTTCTGATATATTTACTATAGATTATCATACATCAAATAGGAGAGCAGGACAAGGATATTTAACTTTGGTTAGAAAACAACTATAATGTCAGATATTATTTATGTACATAATGGAGCTATGGGAGATATTATATATTCTATTCCAACAGTAATTGCTAAAGGTGCTGGTATTTATTATATTACTAAGGAGCCGATGGCAATATTTCTGTCTCCTTTATTGGAAGTTCAAAAGTGTATAGTACAGGTGAAATTGGGAGTTCCTGATGTTCCATATATAAATTTGTGTGCCTATCGAAAAGTAGCAATTAGTGCAATTCAACAGAAAGTTTCAAAGCATTTGGCAGATAGTCACCTAGAGGCAGTTGGGGCTAAATTTGATATTTCACAGAGATGGTTAGAGAATGTTGAACCCAAAAGTATATTTCCAATTGTTGTGAGCCGATCTCTTAGATATTGGGGGAGATTAGATTGGAGTCCTTTGAAATCCATGGAAAAAGAAATTGGATTTATTGGGTTAAAAAGGGAATTTAGGTGGTTTGTTTCAGAAACTGGAATAAATCCTGGATACATAAAAGTAACAAATGCACTTGAAATGGCACAAGCAATTTCAGGAAGTAAACTATTTATTGGTAATCAGTCTCTTGCCTTTGCAATAGCAGAGGCACTGAAACATCCTAGAGTACTTGAGGTATGTCCAGGAATCGAGAACTGTGGTCCAATAGGAAGTCATGGATTTATAAAAATAACAGAGGAGATTCTGAGTGAATACACCATCATTTAAACTTGAGTGGAGTGGGACGGGGTTTGGGAATTCATTGATAATGGCTCATTTGACAAAGATATTGGTTGATAATGGAATAGATGCTGTTTTCAATCATAGGAGAAAGACCACGGGTTTAGTTGATGTTCCACTGTATGATCCTAGTGATCCCATAAAAAGAATTGTGTTTCATGGAGTACTACATTGTGATTTCGAGACTCGAAATGCAGAAGAACCTGTTATGATGTACTATATTAGAGAATTTAGGAGGATGACTGGGAAGTATATAGAGTTTGACAGGAAATACCATAACTTTGTTCCTGTTATTTTTAATGAATTAGATACTATAAAGGGAGTTGATGTTGCTTTGTGTACTAAAACAGGGACATGGACACCTTATAGAAATTGGCCATATTTTGATGAACTAAAGAAAATGTTACAAGTTGCTGGAATATCCTATATTGATTTGAATAATCCTTTGATTTTAAGTAATGATTGTTTGAATATAGTAGCAAAGTCAAAAGTTTATGTTGGTTTAGATACTGGAACAAGTCATTATGTATCAAAGTTTGCAAACAGAAAGGGATTAATTATACAGGGTGGGTTCAATCCATTCTTTATTTGGGCATGGCCGTATGAGTATGAACCAATAGTAACTACTGTAAAGTGCAAATATCGTCCATGTTTTATAAATAAGAACGATATTTATAATGGTATTGTGTGTAATGAGGGAGTATCATGTATTAGTAAAATATCAGTTAAACAAGTATTTGATAGAATTATGGAGAAATTAAAATGATTACATTGAACCAAACTGAATATAGTTCTCATGGGGCAGTAGTTGCGTCACTTATTATAGAAAGAAAACTAGAAAAGGTAGCTGAAATTGGAGTTCTACGAGGGAGGTGTACTCGAACTATTTTAAGATCACCAGCAAATCAGATTATTAAAGACTATATTGCAATAGATCCCTGGAGAGTGTGGAGCACTCCAAATGCTGCTCCTTGGGTATGGGAATACCCACAAGAATATTGGGACTATTACTACAAAAGTACAGTCAAATACATGCCATGGTTTCCACAATTAAGAGTTATTAAATTACCTTCATTGGAAGCAGCTCCTTTGTTTATGGATGGGTATTTTGATCTAGTCTATATTGATGGGGATCATAGTTATGATGCTGTAATTGCAGATATAAAGGCATGGATGCCAAAAGTACGGAATGGTGGTATCTTGTGTGGGCATGATTATAGAGGTCTAGTAAACAGTGGAGAGACTACAGATTGTCAAAATGTAATTCTTGCTGTGGATGATTTTTTTGGAGATAAGAAAACTCTACTTCCATATACTATTTGGGCTGTGGAAGTTCCAGTACAATAACAATTATTTTTAATAATAATAAATTATATAGGGATTAAAATGATTACAGTGAATCCTCAAGTATTAGGTAAAGTATGTGATGTCCAATTTCGGAAGGGAAACTATTGGGCTGTATTATCTACTCTTATTATAGAAAGAAAACTAGAAAAGGTAGCTGAGATTGGAGTACTACGAGGGGAGTGTGCTCAAAATATTCTAAGATCACCTGCCACTGATATTATTAAGGATTATATTGCTATAGATCCATGGAGGAAATGGAAATCGGGACCAGAGTTTTCTAGGAAAACACAGAAAGATTGGGATGATGACTACAAATGTGTCCTCCAATATATACAACGGTTTCCACAACTTAGAATTATAAGATTACCTTCATTGGAAACAGCTCCTTTATTTAAGGATGGATACTTTGATCTAGTTTTTATTGATGGGGACCATTCTTACGATGCTGTAATTGCAAATATAAAAGCATGGATACCAAAAGTACGAGATGGTGGGATTTTGTGTGGACATGACTACGTAGCAACTAGTAGAAGAAGAATAGGTTGGTATGATGTGATTCATGCTGTAGATGATTTCTTGGGGGATAAGAAGTCAATACTAGATGATACTGTTTGGGCTGTAGAGGTTCCAATATAAATGATCACAGTAAAAAAACTTTTTAAGGGAAATCATTGGGCTGTACTAGCTTCTCTTATTATAGATAGAAAGTTAGAAAAGATAGCTGAGATTGGAGTTCTACGTGGAGAATGTGCCAGAGCAATACTTAGATCACCAGCAGTTGATATTATTAAGGACTATATTGCAATAGATCCGTGGGGGGTTAAGGAAAATAAAAAGGCATGTGATATATATCAACAATATTCACAGGCTGATTGGGACTATTACTACAAAAGTACAGTCAAATACATGCCATGGTTTCCACAATTAAGAGTTATTAAATTACCTTCATTGGAAGCAGCTCCTTTGTTTATGGATGGGTATTTTGATCTAGTCTATATTGATGGGGATCATAGTTATGATGCTGTAATTGCGGATATAAAGGCATGGATGCCAAAAGTACGGAATGGTGGTATCTTGTGTGGACATGATTATATACATGTTGGGGAAGAAAAACAGTCTTGGCAAAATGTGGTCCAAGCTGTAGATGACCTTTTTGGAGACAAGAAATCCATACTCCCCAGTACTGTATGGGCAGTGGAGGTTCCAATATTATGACAGTTATTCTTAATGAAAATGAGTTTTGGAAAAAAAGTCTAAAATGTCCAGATTTAGGAGAGTGGATAGTTTTGGATAGACTAACAGATATAATCCTCAAATATGTAGATGGGTGTATTATAGATATTGGAATTGGGGAAACCACACTTGTTTTACTTAAACATTCAAAATTATTTGATAGAACACATTTTAGTATTGATAAGAGACAAATGGTATGTGATTGGTTAACTAAAGAGCACAGTTTAAATCTCCATGCTGGACATTTTTTGTATTGTGGAACATCCCATGATTTCATAACAGAGTTTAGTAAGAAGTCAGAACAAGTTGCTGTTGCTATGTTGGATGGGTCTCATAACTATGAGACAATGCAATATGAGGTTAATTTTTTTCTCAGTAAACTTTCTGTTGGTGGTGTGATCTTTGTTCATGATACAATGCCTTGGGAAAGAACTTATAGCTCAAAGGAAAATAGGGGAAAGAAAACTGAGAGTTGGCGTATTCGTACAGTAACAGGAGAACGGGATGATGTGGAGATATTTACCTGGCCATATACAGCAGCATATTGTGGACTGACAATGATTCTAAAAAAGGATATGTCCAGACCTTTTTATAGAAGATAGGTATGGATTTCTTATGTGGGTTTTTAAGTTAATCCTACTAAACACACATTATAGAGTTAATAAAGGATAAAAGTAATGGTTAAGTATGAAGAACATTTGATGGGAGCTGAACTTCAGAGAATTTGGAGAAAAACAGGACATTTCTTTGCAAATATTATTATTTCAAATCAATTTACTAAGGTAGCTGAGATAGGAGTTCTACGGGGGAGGTGTATTAAAACAGTACTGTCTTTCTCACCAGCAAACTCTCTTATCAAGGAGTATTTTGCAATAGATTCTTGGGTTGTGAAAGGGAGGGGTGATGGGTATAAGAAGGTTTGTACTTTTATGCCATGGTTTAAGCAACTAAAAGTGATAAAGTTGCCTTCACTAGAAGCAGCATCTCTTTTTCGAAATGGATATTTAGATGTAGTTTTTCTTGATGCTGACCACTCATATGATGCTGTAATTGCAGATATAAAAGCATGGATGCCAAAAATTCGTAAAGGTGGTATTATTTGTGGGCACGATTACTCAAAGGAAATTCTTCCACGGTCTGATGTGTATGGTGTTAATGATGCTGTAGATGATTTTTTTGGAGAAAAAAATGTATCATTATGGCCTGAGCTTTTCTGTTGGGCTATTGAGGTCTAGTAATAGGAGGATTTGTAAATGAAAATAGTTTCTACCATACAGAAAACTAATAGAACAGAAGTAGCTGAGTTGATTCTAAATACAAGATGTAATAAGATAGCTGAAATAGGAGTAAGAAAGTGCAGACTGTTAAGGCATATTATGGAGTCAGATGCTGGGAAGGTACTTGATGAGTATTGGGCTATAGATTATTGGCCAATACATGTTCAAGATCAATATCTATATGCTCTCAAAGTATCTACATATTATCCAAAAGTTCATATTGTTAAACTTACTTCCTTGGAAGCATCTACTATTTTTCCAGATAAGTATTTTGATCTTGTATTTATAGATGCAAACCACTCCTATGAATCTGTTAGTGAAGATATTAATGCTTGGTTAAAGAAAGTAAGGTCTGGAGGAATTATTTGTGGGCATGATTTCTGGGAAGAACCTTGTAGACATCCTGGTGTTGCACGAGCAGTACGAGAGATTTTTAAGGATGTGCATGTATCAACTGAAACATCAATTTGGAAATGGACTGTACCATGAATAATGGAATTTGGTCTGTTAAAACAGCATCTAGAAAACATAAATGTGATATTGCTTTAGCAGATACAATTGGGTCTATATATCCTATACAAATGAGTATGGCAGATTTGGGATGTGGGATTGGTTCATACTGTAAAATTTTGAGAGATAAGTATCAATGGCAAAATGTAATTGGATATGAGGGAACTGTAGGGGTTTCAAACTTACAAAATGCATATGATAAAATTCTATTTTGTGATCTTACTAAAGAAATTGAACTTATTCGTCCTTTTCAAATGGTTTTATGTCTGGAGGTAGGAGAACATATCCCAAAAGAATTTGAACAGGTTTTCTTAAATAATGTAACTAAAATGTCAGGCAATAATTTAATTATTAGTTGGGCATATCCTGGACAAGGAGGAACTGGTCATGTGAATGAACTAGATCAAAATTATGTATACAGTCAATTAACTCAACGTGGATTTGAAATAGATAATGATAAGACACATGAACTTAGAATTAAATCGGAATTTAAGTGGTTTAGGAAAAATATAATGGCAATGCGGAGGATTTCCTGATGCAAGTAACAACTAGATGGTTGAAAATAATCTCTGAGCGTTTAGAAAAGGCATGGGCTGCTCAAGCAATTCCACTTAAGATGTTTGAAGAAAAAGAGTTAACCAAACCAATAATAGAACATAAGATTTCACTTTGTACTACTTGTATGGGAAGGTTGATGGATCTGGAGAAAACATTTCCCAAGAATATAGAAGATAATATTGGATATAAAAATGTTGAGTTTATTTTATTGAATTATAATAGTAAGGATAATTTGGAGGAATGGGCAAGGGATACTTTAAAAGATTTAATCAAAAGTAAGATAGTTGTATATGTTAAGACAGAAGAACCTCAATTTTATACTATGGCTCATAGTAGAAATGTTGCTTTTAAAATAGCATCTGGAGATATTGTAACTAATGTTGATGCTGATAACTTTACAGGTCCGGGATTTGCAAATCGGCTTAATTTATTGTCCAATCAAGCATTTCATGCAGGATTTAAGAATGTCTTTGTAAAAAGCTTTAGAAGTACACATGGTAGAATTGGATTTTGGAGAAAAGAATTCATAGATATATTAGGTGGATATGATGAAATGTTTATCGGGTATGGGCACGATGACAGAGATATTGTTTATCGTGCCATGCAGCTTGGATTTACTATTGTACGATTTGGTGGAGAAGAGAGTTCTAGATTAAAGTCAAAGGTAAATAAAGTTGCAAATTATGATCCTGATGGGATAGATAAAAACTGGAGATATACAGAGCAATTAAATAAGATTATTTCATACTCAAACTTAATGGTAGGAAATTTGGTTGCAAATAGAGGAAAGGAATGGGGAAAAGCAAAATTAACTAAGAATTTCACCGATGAGGTTATTTTATGAAACTACTAATGGTTGCGAATATGCAAAAGAAGGGTCGTTGGTCTAACAAGTATATGCTTCCTGTTCTTTATGCCCAAATTGAAAACTCATTAGATCTTGGGTGGAAACCAAGACAAATAATGCTTGTTACTAATTTCAAATTCAAATGGAATGGGGTTAAATCTATTCAAGCTGATTTGAATAAACACTGTCTTACAGGTAGTAAAATGTTTGGCATGAAATGGGTTTTTAACTGTGGATTTGTTAAAGAAACAATTTGGGCACATGATTTAGATTGTTGGCAAAACGCTTCTTTTATAGAACCTAAGTTTTCTGATGTTGGGATTTGTACATATAGTAATTCTAGTTTAAATGGTGGGAGTGTTTTTTGGAAACCAAAATCATTAGATATAATAGATGAAATTATAGGTATTCTTGAAACCGGACAACGAAAAGAGGAACCAACACTTAATGAAGTATTAAAAAGAAAAAATATGAGAAAAAGAGTAACTATTTTAAACGAAACATATAATGTTGGATGTTCGGGGTTTGTACCACGATTCCTTAGAGCAGAACAGCCAATAAAGGTTTGTCATTTAAATCCATATAATAGAATTGCATGGGAAACGCACCGTTTGGATAGAAATGGTGTTGGTTTAGTATCTATATCTGATCGAATGGAAAAAATACTTAGAAAATATTTTCCTTTTCTTGCGGAGACAATTAGTACTGAGGGAGAAGAAAGAAGTAAGTATCATCGTGAAAGAGCATTTGAAAGGCATAAGGATCTTTTAGATAAAATGTATCAACAACAGATACAAGTTTCTTCAGGTCAATAACCCTCTCCTAAAGGAAAGGGCTTGTAGGGAAAACCCTAACCAGGACTAACCTACAAGGGAAAGAAGAGACTAGGGTGGTCAAGCAGAACAAAATGCGTTTGAAGACAACTAAAGCAGTAGGGCGTGGTAGCTCAAGTGATGTAAGGAATGTCCCGCTAGTTCCTTTCCAATCCTCTGCTGAGTCCCGAAGCGGTAATAGAGAGGGCTTTTTAGTCCCAGTAGTGGATTCTAACAATAATCCACAATTTCCTTGTAAATGTACTGTAGCTGCAAGTCTAATTAAAGTTGGTAAAGCAATACCATTTTTCAAGAAAGGGATTTTTGCAATTAGATTGAATAAGGCAATAAAAGATTCTCACGAAAAGAGAATAGTAATGAGTATAGATCCAGGAAGTAAAAGAACTGGGATCACAGTAGCAACAGAAGAAAATGTTATTTTAAATATTCAATGTAATGCACCTGATTGGGTAAAAGGAAAGGTAGAAACTAGAAGGGAATATCGTAAATCCAGAAGATCCAGAAATACACCTTATCGTAAATGTAGATTTAATAGAGATATAGGAGTAGGATGGATTCCCCCATCAACTAAATCTAGATGGGGAGCACACTTAAGGATTTTAGATCAATTAAGAAAGATTATTCCTATTACTGATATAGTAATAGAGGATATTAAAGCAAAGACAAGAAAAGGTTCTAAAAAGTGGAATACATCTTTTAGTCCTTTAGAAGTAGGAAAAACTTATTTTGAATCTGAAATCCAAAAAAGAGAATTAAAATTATATAAATTTCAAGGATTTGAAACTAAAGAACATAGAAATTATAGAGGATTTAAAAAATCCTCAAATAAATTGGAAGAAAAATGGGAAACACATTGTGTGGATTCACATTGTTTATCTGAAATGTTCTTTGGAGATTTAGAACCAGTAAAGAAAATATATTTATTGAATTTCCTTAGATTCAATAGAAGAGAATTACATCAGGGATATCATAATGGAATAAGAAAATTATATGGTTCTACAAGATCAGAAGGAATTAATCGAGGAACTTTAGTTAATCATCTAAAATACGGATTAAGTTATGTTGGTGGAACTTCTAAAAGTTTGATTTCTTTACATAACGTGAAAACAGGAAAACGCTTAAGTCAGAATGTAAAGAAATCTAATTTAACTATTCTGACAAAACAATCATGGAGGATCAGCAATTCCTCTCCCACCTAAAGGTAGGAGTTTCCTTGCTGAAATATATCATGATATTTATGTCTTATAAACTTATATTGTCAAGTTAAAAATAGATTAATTATTAATTATTATATTACATAGATAAATTAAAACAATTCTGTTATAATATCTAGAAGCAGCTTGTTGGGCTTTTAGATTCATTTATTTTTATATAAATCCCTCCTTTAGATTCTTTCTTCCTTTTTTATTCCTCAATAAGCTCAATATTCCAATCTAAAGTTAATGTCAAGTATTTTACTTGAACCAGGATAACTTTATATTATATATCTATTATTAATTCTTTTCCCATCTAAGACAGGAGAATCATTATGAATATAAAAAAGTTCTATATGGTTAGTTTGCTCTTATCAGTCTGTCTAATTCTCACTGGTTGTCCACCACCTACAACATTATTTGATGTCGGTGAAATGGTTGGGAGTATTTCTTCTTCTTCTGCTAGTGTTTTTATCCAGATGGGGAGTTTGGTAACACCAACTTATGAATTTAAGATGGGTTATGATTCTGTCCCTCATACTACAATACGTAACTATCCTATTACAACGCCTATACAATCATCTGCTGTGGTAGGAGATAAAATTACTTTTACAATTGCAAGTGGATTGAATGCAAGTACCCGTTATTACTATGCAATTGCATATAGGGCATCTCCTCAAGTTGCTTGGGTTTGGAGACCAGAACAGAGTTTTAATACTATAAGATCTGTCGGGACAACATTTAGATTCTGTGTTGTTTCTGATGCTCATGGTGCGGGGACATATCAAGAACAAAATATAAAAGGTCGAATTGCTAAGAATATTCAAATTGATAAACCTGACTTTATTATGATGCTTGGAGATATATTGCCTTTGAGTGTACAGGGAGCTGGAAATCCTGTTGTTTGTAGTACAGCCTACATGGGAGTAGCAGCAGATGGATATTCCACATATGCTGCACAACAGTATAAGACGCTGGCATATTTTCTATCTCCAATTGGGGCTTCCTCACTTCTTATATGGGTAAATGGAAATCATGAAGGGCTTGCTGGATATTTGCAAGGGTGTCCTCACTATACAGGTATTTTGGATGCAAGGAAGAAATTTATACCACTACTTGCTGAAGATGAACCAAATGGATTGTATGGAGATATAGTTTGGGGGGATATGCATATCATTTGGATAGATCCATTGGCATTTACCACTATTGATCCATATGCACTAAATGACCCTAAAGCATATGCATTGGGGATTGCACAGAAGGCTTGGTTGGAGAACACACTTGTAACTTCTACTTCTAAATTCAAACTTATTTTTTCACATTCTCTATTCGGTGGTGCTGGTCCTAACTTCCCGTGTACTCCTGGTGGAAGTTATGCCAGGGGAAATGCTAATTTTGTTAACACACCTGGAACAGATCAAATATATATACAGTCATTGATGAAGACCTATGGAGTCCAGGCATTTTGTTATGGGCATGATCATACATATTCAATATCAGAGTTAGATAGAATAAAATATATAACAGTTGGATCTATGTACCCTAGTTATTGGTCTACATGTCTTGATCCATACTATGCACCATGGTCTACAATTAATCAAGTAGGACATTTACGAGTAGATGTTGGTACGGATAAGATAGAGATTCGTTATATCAAGGCAGCTCTTGATACTAGTAATGGGACTGTACTTGACACACAAGAGATTGGTCAAAGGAGTAATTAATAAATTCTATTGATGTTTTGGTTAAGTACTTTTGATGTAAAGAATATACCTGTGAAAAGAAGGAGTAATGAACATGTGGCAGAAAAAGATAAAGAAGACGATATTTACATTGAATATTGACAACTATGAGGAAAAAATTACTGAATTGACATACCCACTTTTAAAAAGATATGCAAAGAAAATAGATGCTGATTTCTATATCATATCAGAAAGGAAGTTTCCAGATTATCCACCTGTTTATG
>Ga0315291_10011522_pt1 | contig 10777 bp, 16 predicted proteins | sample YL17G12_20_MG_FD_203070 | JGI IMG/M metagenome (GOLD analysis project Ga0315291, IMG submission 203070) | Sediment microbial communities from Yellowstone Lake, YNP, Wyoming, USA - YL17G12_20 | ecosystem: Environmental > Aquatic > Freshwater > Lake > Sediment | place: USA: Wyoming | collected... | reverse complement strand
AGCCCGACTTTAATATTGGCAAGAAAAATTCCTTTGGTTTGGGCCAGATTTTTCAATTGGGAGAGAGCAAAAAGCGCAGGATTCTTCTCCGGAATAGAAGCGACGGCCGGGTTAGCCTGCAAGTCGAAACTATCCTGAAGACTACCTAAAACGCCAGCTTTTTCTTTTAAGATATTTTCTTTTATATTCGTTTCCGCCAGGGTCGTTCTTAATTCCAAAATTTTAGCCAAGCCCGCCTTAAAACCAAATAGGGTAAGAGCGGTAATCAGCACAAAAAATATAATTGGGGCTATGAGTTTTTTCATTTTGTTGTCAGATCGAACCCAAACGAATAACCGACCTCCGGGCTAAAAGAAAAACTCGACAAATTAATACTTTTATAATTGGGCGACAAAACCAAAACACCCAAGAAATCACCGAAGGTTTGAGAACCTTGAGCCATGCCGTTTAAAGTAACTTTACCCGGTGTAACAGCTACTTTGGTGGCCAAAACGGAGGGATTCCCCGCCAGGAGACTGCCTACGTCTTGAAAGTCCGTCTGGGAATCAGCCAAACTATAAAAGAGCTTGATTTTGGCAATTCTGTCCTTAAGAAGAAACAGTTTTTGTTCCGTTTGTTCCAAGTTTTTAATTGTTGCTTTCAGTGTCTCCTGCCTACTTTGGGAGTTTTTTATTTCCCGATTCAGGAAAAAAAGATAACCGCCGATAAACAGGCCAAAAATAAAAAAAATAGCGGTCATAACCACCGCTGCTTTTTGGGAAAAATTGGCTAGTTTGAGGATCGAGCCCTTGGGTCCAAGACTTTTTGGCAGAAGATTGATATTTGTCATTTTCCTTAGTCCCCCCTTAAGGCCAAACCAACCGCCACGGAATAAAGCGACAAATAATTCTCAAGACTTTTAAGAGTTTGGGCTGAAACACTAACTTTGGCAAAAGGATTGCCGACGACAATTTCTAACCCCAGGAGGCTGCTAAGAGACGAGATTGCCTCCGGCATCCCTGCCGTGCCTCCGGAAACAATAATGCTTGCCGGGGAATCTCCCTTCTCCTCGGATTGATAAAAGTAGATCGCTTTCTTCACCTCATCGGCCACCAGATTAAAAACGGGGGTCAGAGCGGCTTTAACCTTACCCTCCAAATCCTTGGAAAGACCGTAGGTTTTCTTATAAGCTTCGGCTTGCTGATACTCAATTCCCAAGCCCTGGGCAAGAGCTCTGGTGAAAGCCTCCCCTGCGGTCGGAATCGAACGGGAAAACCTAACCGAACCGTTTTTGACAATCGCAATATCTGTCGAGGTCGCGCCAAAATCCAAAAGCATGACCACGCCCTCTGCCGGGGCCAGGCTCCGACTAAGGGCCAAGACTTCGGTCTCAACACCCACCACTGTCAGTCCCGCCATCTGGGCCAGTTTCAGATACTTTTCGACCAGCGCCTTCGGGGAGGCAATGAGAAGAACAATCACTCCGGCCTTATTCCCGGTTTCGTTTCTTTCAATAATCTGATGTTCGATAACCGCTTCTTCTTTGGGAATGGGAATATATTGCTCGGCTTCCCATTTAACCGCCGAGTCAATTTCCTGATCCGTCAGAACGGGATATTTTACCGTTCTCGTAAAGACGAGGGATTCAGGCAGAGCGATACTGACCTCATGAGACTTGGCCCTCACTTCCTTATGAAGCTTCCTAATAACATCCGCCAGCGGCAAGAGTTCCTTATCGTCCTTAATGGTCGACAGCACCCCGCCGGCATAACCGACGACGCCCGAAGCATTCAATCTGAACCCGGAGCCCTCTTTTTCCAGTTCTACAATTTTGATGGTTTTTGAACCGATATCAAGTCCGATACTCATTATTGTGTTATTCCTCCATTGCTAAATAAGGCCGAATTAAAAATGAGCGGTGGTTCGGGATACCCCTGGTAAACTTCAACCCCCCGATTTGCTTCTCCCGACACTCCCTGGGAATTAATCTTCATCCCTTGGGCCGGTAGGTTGGAGTTACCCGTTACACTCACACCAACCGGTTGGGCCATATCAGTGTTATACAAAATTCTGATTCTTGCAAATTGTAGGCCGTTTGGGGATCCGGAAACTGAAGGCGGAATACTAAGATCGGAGTTAAAATTTAAGGTTTTTCGAAAGGCAAAATTTTGACCGCTCACTTGACAGGGACCGCTCCCGATATTCGAAAAAAGATTGGGGGTTGACCTTGATTGGTTAGGATCGGCCGTTCCCCTGGCAATTTTGGCCGTGGAATAACCACCGGCCGGCTCCTTGTAAAAAACACTCACTTCTATTGCCGGAGTAGAGGCTAGGCTGGAGGAAGTTCCTTCCTTCCCCCAACAAACCTGAATGGAATTGCCGGTAAAACAGGGGTTATCGGTGTTACAAATTAAATTCCCGTCAGAACCATGAGAAACAAACCAAACTACTACGCTCTCCCCGGCCGACAAATTTGACGGCATGACAAATTCTTTGGTGCCGAAGGATATACCCGTCACGTTGGCAGTAAAAGTCGCATCCCCTATAGAAACAGGATTTAGGACGCTTAAGCCTGTGACCAGAGCCTGTTCCACCCCAGCTTCGGCAGCCGAAAAAGCTCTTAATGCTGATTCATCGGCAGTCGTCACGCCAATATCCGTGACGGACCTAGAAAGAATCGAAAGAACGACGGTCAGAACCACGGCCATAGAAAGAAGAACCAAAAGAAGGGCTTGCCCTGAAGTATGAAGGGCTTGCCCCTCGACTCCGCTCGGGGTAAATCCGTCTTTATTCCTAGACAGGTTTCTCATAAAATCCTTTTTAAGTGTAGCGTTAATAAGTCCTCAGATCAACCTTTGTTGTTGCGGAAATCCCCTCGGCCGCAATATTGATATCAATCTGCGGGGGAGTGGAAGGTGTACAAATAAAAGAACAGGCAGTAATTACAACTTCGGAACTTGTCAACCTTGCCGATCCCGAGGCGATATAGCCGCCACTGCAAGAAAAAGACGAATCCCCACCTAAAGAATCTTTATATAAAATAGACGATGAAGTGCAGGCAGTAATCTCTTCTGCATTCCTTAGCTGTCTTTCCATAACGGCCATGGCGTAATTTACGTTTTCCCGAACTTTAACCAAGGCGTCTCCTTTTTTTGATCCCTGTAAGGACAAAATTACGGACCTGGTGGTTAAAATTCCCAAAACCGCAAAGACGCCCATGACGACCAAGATTTCGATCAAACTGATTCCCGAATTCCTTTTCATCTTTGCCTCCAATCACTAAAATTTGTCGCCGATATTACCTCATGATCGCCTTGAGCATCATGCCAATAAACCCGAACGTCCGCTTCAATGATTGTCTTTTGGTCAACAAGGTTATTGGTAAAGGCAACATCTCTAAAAAGAGAGGTCTCGGCAATTTTATCATCGTTTGAACAATCTCCCACCTTGTTCCAATTTAAATTCTTAAGACAATATTTAACCGAGGCGGTCGTGTGAGCCTGAAAACCGACAAAATCGGCATCCCTTTCGCTCCGCAGCCATTCGGTAGCTTCCCCTGCATAACGGTTAGCCAACGTTTTATTTCTGGAATAGACGGAATTTCTTATTGAGTTGGCCGTCAAAGAAACAACACCGACAATTATCGTCGTGATAACGCCAAGAGCCAAAACAACTTCAAAAAGGCTTTGACCAGAATTTAATCTTTGACCTTTAACCTTTAGCATTTATTTAATCTCTCCTCCGGAGTTAATGGTTATTGCCGTCGTATTGGCCGTCCCTGTTTGGGTCAGGGTAATTGCGGTGTTGGTGCCAACCGGTACATTAGTACCCCGCCCCAATATTTTAAAGGAGATGGGGTTGGGGCTAAAAGATGAAATAGAAATACCCGACGGCAAATTTTGGGTCTTATCGATAACACTACCTCCGGAGCAGACGGCGACTATTTGGTATGAGGACGCGTCAACTCTTTTAAAATCGTAGGTAGAAAGACTACCTGTACAACCACTTGGTTTTTCCCCCGAAAGAGATTTTTGTTGAGCCAGCCTTAAATCTCCTATCACCTTTCTTCCCGCGCCGACCACTTCCTGTCTTCTGGAAAAGTCCCTAAAACCGGCAAACCCGAAACTAAAAAGAAGACCGATGATGGTTAAAGTCACCAAAATCTCGATTAATGTGTAACCTTTTCTCATGGATTAGTAACTTTATAATTACAGGTTACATCAGTTCCGCAGCTACCGCAGCCGGTGACATTCCCTGCCGGTGGATTTTCCAACGAAGCACACAAAATATAGGTCGTTGCCGTCCGTGAATATGGGTATATTCTATTGGGATCCAACGGGTCTTTGGGAACTAAAGAAATATAAATATTGGCGATGGCACAAGAAGTTGGACTGCCACTTCCGATTAAAGGGCTTGCAAGCGGAGAAGTGGGATAGACGTTACACTCGGATTTATAAATCTCCAATCCGGCTCTTATTAATTCCAAATCCGCTTTTCTTCTGGCGTCCCTTGAAGATTCTCTGGCTCCCTGCATACCAAAAAGGGAAATGCCAATTAAAATCCCGATTATCGAGATGACCACCAGAAGTTCAATTAAGGTAAAGCCTTTTTTCATATTGGACACGTTCCTCCCGACACACTAAAACCGCTTTGGGCTTTCGTGCCAACCTTACCATTGGAACAATTAACCCAATAGTTTGTACTTCCTTCCAGTTTTGCCCAAAGAACATACTTTGATCCGGAAGCGTCAGTCTGGTAGTAATATCCATATGGGCTAGTTCCGCTTTTGGGATCGGTCGGACAACCAGTGGCAGAGCCCGTCAAGGTTACACAAATAGAAGATGGGTCAATCGACGCCACGCTAACAACAAACAATCCATTATATTTGTTTGCATACATTTCCAAAGCATTCTGGTACTGTTTAATGTCTGATTTCCTTTGAGTATCCCTCGCTTGTTTTTGGGCCGGCCCAAAAGAAACCAAAACCAAAGTAGTCAGTATTCCTATCACCGAAATTACCACCAAAAGCTCGATGAGGGTAAAGGCTTTTTTCATGGTTTTACCATATATTTGCATCCACTGGTTGGACAAAAACTAGCATCAGTTACACATTTATCATCACTTTTATTTTCCAAACAGGATTCGATCGTGTAATTATCCGAGTCAATTTGGGTATATCTATAAGCTTGCCCGGGGAGCGGATCTTTAGGTAAAGCATTCATATAAACAGTTGTCCCCACCAACCACTCACTACCCCAAGCAGGCAAACTCGCAGGAAAGCTACCGGTATCATTGTAATATAATCTTAAGGCGGTCTGTATATTTCTAAGATCGCTTTTCCTGGCAACATCTCTACTCCTTTCTCTGGCCGAGTTTAAATTGGCCAAAACCAAAGTAGACAAAATTCCGATCAGGGCAATAACCACCAGAAGCTCAATCAGGGTAAAACCGTCTTTGATCTTGGCAGACATTCCACTTATCATTATATCCTAAAAATTACGGCAAGGTTGGGACCGGTGTCGTATTGGGACTGGTGATCGAAAAATTATAAGTGACAGCACCACAAGGCACTGATATTGCTGAATTGATATTTTTATCTTCGGTGTTTTCCAGGCGGGCAAATAACTGGTACATGTTACCGGAAGCTGAAACTTTATAAACATAGGGGCAAACTCCCGAAGGATCCCGGGGAACGATCTTAATATAAGTTGTTTTACCGTCGGTTAATTCGCTGCCAAAAGTAATTGCAGCCGGATACCGGTTGTAATCCTGATAATAAAGCTCAATTGCGTTTGTAATTTGTTTTAAATCCGATTTCCTTTGGGTGTCACGTCCCCTCATTTGTGCCGTCCTAAAATTTCCCAAACCAACAGTGGCTAAAATCCCCAAAATAACGATCACTATAAGAAGCTCGATGAGGGTAAAACCTTTATTTTTTAATTTCATTTTCATATTCTTCAATCGATATATTTAAGGGCGTCTTACCCGATGACTTTCCGAAATTACATATTTTATTGCCGCAGGGAAGACCCCTTTTAATTATAGCAGAGTCGTATTCGTCCTCACTTTTGCCTTCCAGGGCTCCATAAATCTGAAAACGCCCGCCGTCGGATAAATAATAGTAAGCGGGCCCGCCTTTAGACTGCGGATCATTGGGAATAAGCTTCATATAAGGAGGATATGAGCTATCGGATAAGTCCGCCAGAGCGGCCTTGCCCCACTCGCAGGCAGAAAAAACAGGAGTTTTTATTCCGGTTACCTCTTTAAATGTAACCGGCTCACAAGCTGCAATTTTTCCGTCAATTGAAAGAGGAAAACTGCCAAAATCTGCCTGATATCTATAGAGAGAGTCTTGAATTGAGCCAATATCGGCTTTCCTTTGGGCATCCCGGGCCCGGCGTAAACTGACAATAAAATTGGGTGTGGAAATCAAAACAAGTCCGGCCAAAATTATTAAAATAGCTTTGGATTCGGATTTGGAAAAAAAATTCATAATTTTATTGACATTCAACCGCCTCCGGTCCGCACTGACCGGAACAGTTAGCGTTATCATATCCGGGTTGGCAGACGGGACCCGTCCCGTTATCATTCCAGGAAATCTGAACACAAACGCCATTTATGCATCCATAGTATGGGCGACGGCCATCCGAAGGAGCAGGAACCGGCGTATTCGAAGGAGTTGGGACCGATGTCGGAACCGGGGCATTCGGGCTGGCAAGATAAAAATTATATTTACCGCCCGGCCCGATTCCGGGTGTTATGCTCTTGTCACCCTGATTATCCAAAAAAATAAAAATCCGGTACCACTTGGGGCAGTTTGGTTTATCATTTTCGTAATAATAGGAAGAGCCTGTAGCGGGATCACAAGGGATTTTTACAAAATAAGGCATAAGGCGGTTTCCCGGATCACAGGTTACCAGTTCCGGAAGAGGGTAACAATCATGGTCTTTTTCGTACTCCTCAACCGCTTCCTGAATCTTATGAATATCGGCCTTTCTTCTGGCATCTCTGCCTTTTAAGAATTGATTTCTGGCTAAAAAAAAGGCGCCGAGTATAAGAAGGGCAATAATTGAAACGACGATGAGCAACTCAATGAGTGTGAATCCTCTCAACTTTTTCATGGTTTTAAAAAAAGATCACTAAAAATAAAGCCAAAACCAAAAACGGCCCAAAGGCAATCTTACTTTTAAGTTTTGCCTTTCTACCTAGAATCAGTATGCATCCGACTATCGCTCCAGTCAAGAAAGCCAAAACCAACCAATAAAAAACATGATTTAAGCCGACCACCATCCCTCCAAAAACAGCAAACTTAACATCTCCCAGACCCATGCCGCGGCCGGAAGTGACAAAGTGAATAATTAAAAGAAATAGCGCGGCCAGAAATCCTGAAAACAAATTAACAAATGACAAATTAAACAAGACAGATAAAATTATTCCAAAAAAGACCAACTCATCAGGAATAATTTGGTTGGTTAAATCAATGACAAAAATAGAGATTAAGAGTATTGATGTCAGTCCGAAGAAAATAAATTTGTAAGACAAACCAAATTTCAAATAAAGCAAAACAAAGACCAAACCCGTCAATAATTCCACCATCGGGTATCGCAGCGAAATTTTTTCTTTGCACTCTCGACACCTTCCCTGAAGTAAAAAAAATGAGAGTAGGGGAAGATTATCAAACCAGAGAATCTTTTTTTTACACCTTGGACAAATCGATCTCCCTCCTAAATTTTTTCCTTGAGGAAGACGCCAAATTAAAACATTAGCAAAAGACCCGAAAATAAGTCCAAGAGCAAAGACAAGAATAAAAAACATTAGGGAAGACAAGAATAACAGGTTTTAGCTGTCGTACAACCTGTGGGGCAAGCTCCTGCCGGAAAATCACTAGGGAGAGTTCCACCGCAGCGGGTACCCGATTCGGTTTGAAAAGCGCCCGACTTAGCCAAAAAACAAACATACGTACTGCTTCCCACAGTTCCCGAATTATAAACAAAGAGGGGATTATAGGTAGTCGTCGTAATTCTATTAGTAAAAGAGCTTTTTAATTCTTCAGTTCCGCTTTGAGAAAGTTTAGCCAACACTCCAAGAGGGGTGACGTCTGCCCAAGAGGTTGTCACCTGCAGCCAGGCTTGGGCCAAATGGGCCGTATCGGCAGCTCCGGTTTGCCAAGGATAATAACCGTTAGTCGCATAAAATCTATCGACGGCACCGATTAACTGCTCTGCATCGGAACGGCTCCCGGTATCACGGCTTCTATTAATCTGTTCAATCGGGTTAATGGCCGAAAGAACGGCCACCGCCAATATCCCTAAAACCGCAATGACGATCAGAAGTTCGATTAACGTAAAACCTGAAGAAAGTTTTTTCATCTATAATTAATATTAGGTAACTAAAACTGACTTGTCAAGTTGTAAATGGGTAAAATTACCGCAATCACCAAAAAGCCAACCCCAATACCCAAAAAGACCATCACCAAAGGCTCAATGGCCGCCGTTAGCGATTTAACTTTCTGGTCGGCATCAACTTCAAAAATGTGACTGACTTTTGCCAAAACCTCTTCCATCTTGCCGGTTTCCTCCCCAACCGCCACCATCTGACTTAAGATATAGGGAAATGCATCGGGATGTTTGGCGAAAGCAAAAGCGACGGGAAAACCTTTTTCAACTTGGAGAGCGGCATCAACCAAGGCTTCGGAGAGGACAACATTATCAACCACTCCCGCGGTGATATTTAATCCGTCCAAAATCGAAACACCGGAACCAACCATCAGGGATAACGTTCTGGTCAATTCCGTTAAAAGTACCTGTCTTTGCAGAGGTCCCGCAATCGGTATTTTAAATAACAGTTCATCAACCTTTCTTTTTCCTGCCTTAGTTTTTCGATAGGCAGAAAAAAAGTAAAAACCCGAACCGATCAGAATAAGAAGAAGAGGCCAAAACTTCATCAAAAAAGTAGAAAGCGTAATTAATATTTTGGTAGGTAGGGGAAGTTTGGCGCCAAATTCACCGTATAATGAAGTCAGCCTAGGGATAACAAAAATCATCATGATCAGCCCGACAACAAGCATGCCTACAACCACCACCGCCGGATAAATTAAAGCCCCCTTGACCTTACCGGAAAACTCCTGCTGTTTTTCTAAGCTATCGGCCAATCGCAAAAGGACTTGATCCATCACCCCTCCGGCTTCACCCGATTTCAAAAGGGCGATATAGCTGGGAGAAAAAACTTTCGAATGTTTGGCGAAAGCCGCCGAAAGAGAATCCCCGCCTTCAACGTCTGCCATAATTTGGGCCACAATCTTTTGTAAAGAACCCTTGGTTTGGGATCTTAAGATAAGAAGCGAGTCGGTAATGGGGAGACCTGCATTGATCATCGTTGCCAGTTGCCTGGTAAAAGTAGCTACATCCTGCGGGGAAACCCTTTCTCTAAACTTTCGGAAAATAAATAGGGGATTACCAAAAGCAGGTTTGATGGAAAAAACCACTAAGTTTTTTTTCCTCAGGATTCGAGCGGCATCCACATCGGCAGGAGCTTCAACTTCTCCCGTGATGGTTTTCCCCGCCTTATCTTTAGCTTTATAATAAAATCGTTTCACTTTATCTTTTTAACCTCTTACCAGCCGAGAAAGGAGCTCGGGTCTAAGGGACCAGTCCTGAGCAGCTTCAAGAGTAATGGTTCCCTTTTTGACCAGTTCAGCAAGCGAACGTTCCAAAGTCACCATGCCCGCTTCCTGAGAAGTTTCCAAAATACTGTCAATAAGGTGAGTTTTACCTTCACGGATAGTGGTTTTGATGGCGGTTGTCCCCAGCATCAATTCATAGGCAACCGCCCTTCCTTTAGCTATTGCCGGGATCAGTCTTTGGGAAAAGACCGCTTCGATAACATTCGAAAGTTGAAGTTTAACCTGCCCCTGCTGTTCTTCCGGAAAAACATCAACGATTCTGTCGATTGTTTGAGCCGCCGAATTGGTATGCAGCGTGGCAAAAACCAGATGGCCGGTCTCCGCCACAGTTAAAGCTGCCGCAATCGTTTCATAATCTCTCATTTCGCCAACCAAAACAACATCGGGGTCTTCTCTTAAGGCGCTTCTTAGGGCAACATTCCAGGAATGGGTATCCGAATACATTTCTCTTTGGGAAATGATTGCTTTCTGGGGCTTAAAAATAAATTCAATCGGATCTTCAATGGTGACAATATGACAAAACCGATTGGCGTTAATCTCGTTTAACATGGCCGCCAAAGTCGTTGATTTACCGTGTCCCGTCGGGCCCGTAACCAGAATGAACCCTTGTTTAAGGACGGTAAGAGAATGAATGATTTGAGGAAGAGCTAAAGAATCAACCGACGGGATTGCCAGGGGAATTTTCCTGAAAGCAACAGCCGCTGACCCTTTTTGGGTATAAGCATTGACCCTGAAACGGGCCTTGTCGGAAAAGGAAAGAGAAAAATCAAGTTCCCGGTCCATGGAAATTTTCGAGAGCTGATCGGAAGATATAACTTCCCTTAAAAGCGCCGCCACATTTTCGGGAGTTAAAACCCCAAAATTTGTCAGGGGAGTTAAAAGTCCGTCAATTCTTAAAGTCGGGGGAACCCCGGCCAAAAGATGTAAATCGGAGGCCTCCAAATCAATCGTCTGTTGTAAAAGTGTTTTAATATCCATAGTTATTCATGTCCATAGTTACTCCTGCGCCACTCTTAAAATTTCCTCAATGGTTGTTATTCCTTCCAAAACTTTCAAAAACCCGTCCTGTTTTAATGTTACCATACCTTCCTCGCGAGCCAGTTTCTCGATATCGGC
>Ga0315291_10011521_pt1 | contig 10777 bp, 5 predicted proteins | sample YL17G12_20_MG_FD_203070 | JGI IMG/M metagenome (GOLD analysis project Ga0315291, IMG submission 203070) | Sediment microbial communities from Yellowstone Lake, YNP, Wyoming, USA - YL17G12_20 | ecosystem: Environmental > Aquatic > Freshwater > Lake > Sediment | place: USA: Wyoming | collected... | reverse complement strand
TGCGGACCTTTCATTTGAGGACCGCATTGCGTTTGACCAAGCGTTGGAACGCGAGGCGGAAGGCGCGGACGACGAAGGCGTGGACCGAGAAGCGGATGTGTACGACATGATGGACACGCTGATGCAGGGTGAAAGCAGCGGTGTAAGCGAGGAAGAGGAAGAGGAGGTATTGATCGGCGGTGCGCCCAAAAAAGCCGCCCGTGCCCGGTCGGAGTCGGACTCGGACTCGGACTCGGACTCGGATTCGATTGGCTCTGACCCAATAAGTGCTGCGTATGCGCCACAATCATTGAAAAATCCGAATCCGTTCGAACACAAACTGCAGAAGAGCGAACCCGTGCTGTTTTTGTCGAAAAAATCGGGGGATTACGACACGTATTCCACCAACTGTCAGTCCAACATCAAGCGCCAGCCGGTTGTGTTGTCGAAACAGGAATTTGATGACTTGAACGCCGACCCGAAATACCGCAACATGTTGAAAGGTGCGCTGGAATACGGGTCCGATCCCGACAGCAAGTACTATTACATGTGCCCTCGCTACTGGAGTTTCAAAGACCGGCGCCCGATGACGGAGGAAGAAGTCAAAGAGTTGGAACGGCACGTGATTGGCAAAAAAGACAAAGAGGTGACGCTGGACAAATACATCTTTGAATTCAATGATTACGGCAAAGAACACATGGGTGCAAAGGGATACATACCACATTACCCGGGATTTTTGAACACGAGCGTGCACCCGGATGGGCTGTGCGTGCCCTGCTGCTTCAAAAAACAGCAAAAGTTCGGCGACCTGAAGGTGTGCGAGGACAAGCTGCGAGTGGCAAAAGGGCAGCAACCATCCGCCGCGCAGCCATCCGTGCAACCATCCGCCGCGCAACCATCCGCGCAACCATCGATTGCTTCAAAAGTTTCGGTTGCTGCCCCGGCTGCACCGCCCCCTCAAAAAGTGATGGACGATTACATTGTTGGTCCAGACAAGTTTCCGATTCCGATGGGACGCCGCGGGTATTTGCCCCAGTCGGTGCAACGGTTTTTGAATTACGACAACAGCACGTGCCAGGTTAGTCAAACCAACAAAACTCTCAAGAAAAATGTTCCGTGTTTGTTGCGATACGGCGTACAAGAGTCCGAGCAAGACATAATGGGTCGTCCCTCCCGTCTCAGCGAACGCCAGTCATTCATTGCGTGCATGGCCGCGATGCGGCAAGACGACCGCCCCAGAAGCATATCCGAAATGAAAAAAATCATTCTGGAGGGAATCACACTGGATTCGTTTCTAACGTATCAAAACGGCACGCTGACGGATGCTTTTAAACCCGCGCCCGGCGAAGAGAAAGAAGTGCATGCGACTGGGTCCAACCATCGGGACACCCAATACGTTAAAAAAATGTTGAACAGTGCCAAGGGCAAAAGCGGTGCAACCAAGGCACGAATCGACGCTGCGATCCGCAAGACAATTAACGCATACGAAAATTTCAGGAGGTTCATTGAAAGCGACGACTCCATCATTGACCACACGTACATGTGGGACATTTTCACCACATTCAACCCCGCCATATTCAACACGCAGCAACAGCGGTTTGAGAAAGCGCAGGAGAAGGGTGCAAGCAAGGAACAAGCCACACGCAACATTGGGTTCAACCTAATCATTCTCGAAATTCCGAAGGACGACAACAGCGACGCATTGAACATTGTGTGCCCCTCGAACCACTATTCGAACAATCAATTCAACGCACACAAGCCAACTGTCATGCTCATCAAACAATACAACTACTATGAACCCATCTATCAAATAACCGACAACGACAACGCCAAAAAATCCGACATCAAAAAATCATTCAGCCTGAATGCCCCCACGCTCATGCAAAATCTGAAGGTCATGATCGAGCTGATTAAAAACCAGGTGTTGCCGGCCTGTGCTCCGCAAAAGGTTGTGAAACCGTATAATTTTAAATACAACATTTCAGCCGACGAAGCCATTGCCATTTTGCAGAGGGAGAAATTCACGGTCAACCGGTTGGTCCTGAATTACGACTCCAAAGTAATTGGCGTGGAAGTTTCGAAATGGGACGCCGGGGGAGAGCATTCGGGAATTGTCATGACGGCTGCGTCGCCGCTGGACCCCAAAGTGTCGGAAATAGACATGGATCTGGTGATGATGGACGACCCGGCCATTTGGAGTTCGTATTCGGACACGGTGCGGTTTCTGGCGTACGTCAGCAAGGAAACGAAGGCCCGAATCCCGTGCCTGCCGCGCATCAACGTCGTTGACGACGGCATGCTCATCGGAATCATGACGGAAACCAACCAGTTCATGGAAATTCGCGATCACATTCCATACATAGATAAAAAAAGCATCCCGGTTTCGGCTGGCACGGAAGCGATTGTGAAATCAATGGAATTGATTGCATACGACACCACGAATCCCAACCAGGCCGACGCAGAAGTGCAAACCACGTATGAACAAGACGCTGCGCGGGTGAAATACGTGCAGCGCATCCAATTGGAAACTAAAATGTATGAATTGTTTCGCAATTCCATGCGCATCATCGTGAGCAAAATAAAGAACATGGACCGAAAGAAACGGCTGGAAGACATTGTGTTCAATGATGCGACCAACACGCATGAGCATAAAATCCGCGAAATCATGCGAATTTGCCGAGAGATGGGCGACGCATTCATCCAGTTTGCAAGCATGCAGGGCGCCGTGCTGGAGAAGTACATTTCGAGCCACGAGTTCAAAACCGAATCTGTTAAATTCACGCAGTGCATTTCAGCCGAAAATCGCATTGAATACGGACCGAACACGTGCATGCGCGTGGTTGTTCCCGAATCCCCCGATTGCCGGATCATTTTGCCGCAGAAAAACTTGATCAATCCGCGAATGGACAATCGCACATTTTATTACGGGAAACTGGCGGACGAATTGCTGCGATACACGCGAATTCGGCGATTCATTCTGTCGCATTCATCTGCGCTGACAACGTTGGCGCCGGTCAAATACGACGAGCGAGAGGATGAACTCATTCTGCTGCAGTCACAGCTGGAACCCTACTTCGATCATCTGGACCCCATTGCGGCGGGAAGAATGAACCAGTTTGCTCGATACAACACCTTTGAAACCGCAAACCCCCAACTGAATCCGGGCGAGGTTCCTTCCAACAACTATGTTGAGCAAGGTCCGTCGCCTTCTCCAGAACCTGGTAAGGGACGGGATACGGTTGCCATTTCTGGCGGGGTTTGCATGCCGATTTCCATAAAACCGTTGGCCGGAGCCGTGGTGCATTATTTCCCTAAAACAATGCAACTGCTTGCATTTGAGGATGCGATTGGAAAGTGCACGTTTGGCGCGTTTGCTTCCATCATGAAAGAAGAAAGTGCGGAGTACGCAGACATGGACGTGGATGATTTGAAGTTAATCTTGGTTTCCAAATACGCGGAGCTCATGCGCACGCACAAAATTCAAATGATGAATTACTACAAACACCTGACGGCCAATCGCAGCACGCTGGTCGCCAATTCGCAAGATTTCATTATGAATTCGTTCCACTACATGACGCACTTGGACCTGTGGATTTTGGCGCAGCATTTCGGCGTGCCGATTGTTTTGATTGCGTCGCAAATCAAACACCCGTTGATTGAAAACGAGCGCACAGCACTCGTTCTTTACGGAAAAAGCGAAACCGACGCATTTTATTACGTGGCCTCGAGCGGACGCGCGCGCGACGTTCCCATTTCTTACAGCATTGTTCGCACGAGTCGAAATGAAATGAAATTCTCTCTCAATCAGTGCACGGATGATGCATTTGTGGAACAAATCCGGAGCCAACTGGCGGCGGGTGTTGTGTCGGTTGCCGATTTCATTGCTGCATACGTTCCCGTTGTGAAAAAACGCATTGGGTTGAAGGCGGTGGAAAAAGGAGATGCACAGGACGATGCAGCACAGGACGATGCAGGAGATGAGTGAGCCACATTCACGTGATTCAAATAAACGAGGATATTAAAATATTGAATCATACTATATCTATTATATAGCGAAGTTGCGCATTCCATGGACAAAATAGACAAAATATTTTACATCAATTTGGAACGAAGGAAAGACCGAGACGTGCATTTCAATGAAACTTGTTCAAAAGATGCACAAATGCCTTTGAACAAAATAGAACGATTTAATGCGCTCGATGGTAAAACGTATGTTCCCACCAAAGAAGAATCAAACATGTTTTTGAAATGTGGTTATTTGAATAAAAAATTTTACAACAATGTGTTGTGCAACCAACTGGGCCATTATTACATTTTGAAAGAAATTGTAAAACGCAAGTACAATTATGCCATGGTCTGCCAAGATGATGTTAAGTTTAGACCCGATTTTCAAATGCATTTCGAAGGGTTGATGAACCATTTTCCAAGCGACGCAGAAATGGTGAACATTGGTTTGCACAAACATGCTAGATACAGTCATTTTGTGCCATACGATTTAACTCGGACACAAAACGACGATTATGCAATAATAGGTAAAAGCAAAACAAATAGCCATGTGTGCAAGCTGCGAAATCAGCTAAATCCATGTTCTCTTGCATACGTGGTAACGTTGCAGGGAGCAATCAATTTGGTCGAACATTTCGACAATAAAGGTTTCAAACGAGAAACTGATTGGAATTTTAATGAATATTTGCGTGACAAAGACATTTTCTATTGTTCTCTTCCGGTTTTGTGCACTGGCAATTCAAATTTAACATCTGACATTTTTGAATTGGATTGATCCCGAACGAGTCTGTTTATGTGTGTGCAATGAAACACATAAACAATTATAATTGCGTTATTGCATCAATTTCGTCGTCGTCGTCGTCGTTTGGTTTTGGTTCCACGTTTGCCTCCCATCACGTTGCAATGACTGCGACGTTTGGTTCTTGGCGTTCTTGGCGTTGTTGTTGTTATTGGTGTTATTGGCGTTGTTGTTGTTGTCATTGGCGTTGTTGTCATTGGCGTTGTTGTCATTGGCGTTGTTGTCATTGGCGTTGTTGTCATTGGCGTTGTTGTCATTGGCATTGGCATTGTTGGCTTATGTTTCCTATTTTTGAAAATGCGTCCACGCGAACCCAATTCACTGTAAATACCTCTTTATTGGAGAATGACATTATTCACTTTTTCTACTAGGTTCAATGCTATTTGTTTTTCATGATCTTCCAAAGCATGCGGGGTTTTTGTATTCGAAAATAATTTGTAGGGATGATGACATATATTTCCATATTCGGATACCAAACGCATTAATTCGGCTTCATTACATCCCATTCCAATTGCACAAGAAACAATGTGTTTATCAATTTGTTTTTCCAATTTGTTCATATTGATAATTGTATAAAATATGACTATATTAAAATTATGGGTTCGGTTTCATTATTCATTCATTGTGCATAAAGAATTGACTCAATCATGCAACACGTGGTGTCATCAAAAAACTGTGCATACAATTTCAGTAGATTTTGTTTATAATCATTGTCCATTTTTTTCACGGCAATCCGATGCAGTCCAAAAATTTTAACCTTTGCATTTGTAATTGCTATTTTCTTTTTTTCAAACGTGTTGAAAGCAGCGGTTGGGTCATTGAATATGGTTACAACATTGTCTTTTTGCACCATTGCATGTTTGTCCAAATTGTTTGAAAAAATCAAGTAAGCCGTGTATAAATAAAATTCAGTCACAGTGTTTCCTTTATTCGTGAAGAAGTCATACAATGATTTGCTTTCCTTTGTTTCAATGAATTTTATCAAATTGCAAACCTGGCTTGTTATGAAGATGAATGGCGTAGTTGTCAATGGCATGTTGTTGCCGGTTGGATTGAAATCGTTGTCATGCTCGCAATGAAATGGATCATTGACATCGAAGTATGCCAAGCACCCAATGTAGAACCGAATCATGGTCCCTGGATTATTCAAATACAGCTTGGGTTTGCCATTGCAAAAAAAATCATCCAAACCGACATCTCGTATGAAATGATTTTTGCTGTCCAGCACAATGCAATGGTCCGCCTGGACGTAGTTGCAAAAAAACAATTTAAAATACTGTTGGTTAAACCAGCTTGATTTGTTGCACTTCATTATGGAATCTCGATACACAATGGAAACCTTTGAACGCATTTCTGCGGGATAATATTCTCGAATGTGCTCAATTTTGGATAGGCCTGTGTCATTGTAAAAAATGTGTATTGTCCCAATGTTGTCTGTCTGAACATAATTGAAACTAATTGCTTGCAGTTTTAGCAATTCAATTTCAGTGGTGTCTTCAAACACTATGGTCAAAAAATCCATGTATATGATTACCTACATATTAAAAATCTGCGCTTCTTCTCTTCACGCTGCGTTTGGGGCTGCGACCAGGACTGCGTTTAGAGCTTCTAGGGCTGCGCTTAACACTACGTCCAGGGCTGCGCCTGACACTGCGACCAGGCGTTGGCTCGCTGTTTGGGCGTCGCCGAGTTTTTGGGGAGAGCATCATTTTGGGCCATATGACTTTGACACGACACATGGGACATTCATCCTTATTTACATCGGTTATGCATGCAGTGTGCATAGGATGAAACCATTTCCCTTTTTCGTCTTTGTGAAAAACCACTGGCATAAAAACGGGAGACCTTCTCATTCTTTTTGACTTTGGATCTTCCGGTCGTTCAACTTCAATAAATTCTCCCATGCAAATTGGACACTCTGATTCCATTGCATCGCCCATGGCTCTGAATTCGGCCAGCGTTCGCACAATGCGCGTTTCTGCACCGGGGGCTTCTTCGCGTGCTCGCCTGGCAGCTTCACGTTCCACAAAAAGTGGATTTATCCAGTCTGCATGATGCAGTGCCAACAGTTGCAGATTTTGCGTCATTGGCCGAACGATTTCAGTCATGAAATCCTGTGTTTGAGGTGAGATGTTTCCTATGAATTCAACGCCAAACTGATAAGGAAAACCGTTTGCTCGGTTGAACGCTTGAATCGCCATAATCAGGATGTTCATTGTTCCTGGATGAATTGTCTGGCCAAGGTCATACCGGCGAGCAATCATACCAATTCCATAATCAATGAATTCTCTCAAGTCTTCAGCATTTTCGGCATTCAACTGTGCCTGATTCAATCGTTCAAACACGGTTTCTAGGTTTCGATAATCACGTTCATCGTATACTGTGAAAATCCAACTAGCTTCAGTGACTAATCTTGAAATAATTCGTTTGACTGGCTGTTGTGCCAAATTTACAAAATTGTGATTCATGTTGTGTATTTGGTTTTATATATAATTGAGCATAAAAAAATATTTTATGCTATGCTAAATCATTTTAAATTTTGTAAAACATTTTCACAGAACTATAGGCATTGTCATTGTCATTAGAATCCGACGTTGTAATTGTCCGCGACATGGCCCAGGTCCACCTTCTGGATGCTGCCCACATTCGATTCAATGGTCAGCTTCTCAAACGCGCACGCGCTCGTGTCCATGGCGGCGGCTCCCATCGCTTCCGCAATCTCAGCCTGCGCATCTTGTGCCTGAAACGCGATGTCCTCCATCTTGGCAATCATTTGTGGCAGGTCGAGCATGACCTGGAAGCTGCTGGTGCCGTAATACCCCTCCTGACCGCACATGACATTCGCTGAAATGCCGCGCATTTGGTCCAGCTCCGCATGGCGCGCGGCCTTCAAGAACATCTCCGGTGTCTCCTCAAACGACGCCTTGGCAATGGGGCCAATGTTGTCATTATTAATGCCGTGCCGGAAAATGGACACCATGTGTGAGCTCGCCGTCATGCGGTCGCACAGCAGGCTCAGGTGGTGGTAGTTGATGTAGGTGCCGTCGTTCTCAAACACGCCGGTCATCTCCGACAGGAGCGCTTCGCGCGCGGCCTCAATGCCCAGCACGCTGTGAATCTCCTGAATGTCGTCGCTGATTGTGCGATTCACGTCAATGTAGTCCAGCGCCAGCACGTCCATCAAGTTGGTCCCCTTTGTGTCTAGAACCCACGTCTCCTTCTTCACGTACGCGCCGTCCTCCTTGTGCAGCGTGTCCATGAGCTTGCGCAGCGTGACCTTGCTGATGTTTTTCAGGCCGCGCAGCACAATGTTGTTGAGCAGCTGGTCTTGGAACGCCTTCAGCAAGTAAATCTTGTCGGACTGGTCGAGCGGGTTCTCCTTCGGCTTGAGCGGCTTCTTGCCGTTGATGTTGTTCATGCGCAGGCGGAACACGAGCTTGTCGGCGTTGTAGTCGGCGTAAATGCAGCTGACGTCGTCGCCGTGGCTGTTCTTGATCGCAAAGTGCACGTCGTCCATGGTGATGCGCTTGTCCAACATGGCCTCGCGGCTCATGACCATGCGGATGATCCACTTGGAGCGCGCCGAGTCATCGGCTTCGGCCTCCGGTACATCTATTCCCGCGCACTCGTTCAATATGCGCTGATACTCATAATACTGCAACATCGTGCTGCGGTCCTCCTGGATCATCGTGTTCAAGTCGTCGGGGTCAAAGCAGATGGACACGTTTTCCACCAGCTCGCTGAGCTGCGTCAACTCGATTTGCGCAATGAGCTCCTTGGCGCGCTCGCAGTCGGTCTCCTCGTCCTTCTTCAGGCAGATGGTCAACGACGAGTTCTTCGGGTTTTCGGTGATGGACAGCAGCTCCTCAATGCGGGGCACACCGCGCGTGACGTTCGCCTTCATGGCAACACCGCTGCCCGCTGTGTGAAATGTATCATAACAACCCATGCCGTTTTCAATGACAAATGTGCGCGTTTCTTCAACTGTGAAATCATACATCCATTCGGTTGGGTTTGGAATTTCTTCAATGCTGACAATTTTGTCAAAGCGAATGTCGGGAAATGGGTTGGTTCCAATGATTGCGGCCAGTTTTTTGCGATTCATGTTTGTGTGCACTTTTCCGTTGTGCACAAATGTGGGAATGACATCATTCACTTCTGATGATTTAGATGCCTTTGCAATTTCATCCAATCGGGCCTGTTTGTAATCAATGAACAAGCGCATTTCATTTGCAAATTTGACAGCACCATCCGATTTGATGCAAATGGTGTATCCTTGCAATATGTTTTTGCTGCCACGATTGTTTGTTTCACATTTGGTTGGCTTGGATATTTTGCTGTAAATTCCAAATCCAAACCCCAACATGCTTTGAATATTTTCAAGTAATTTTCTGGAAACACTATATGCACTAATGTATTTTGTTTTTTTGTCAATTGCCCCATCTCCACCGAAATAACCACTCAACACACCGCGCATGAATTCTTTGTTCCCATTCAAGAGTTCGGGATGAATGAATTTGTTGTCAGAACCTTTTCCGCACAGTGAATTCAATATTTCAGTCAGCAGTTTTGAATAAATTCTCAAATCAGATGAGGTCCATCCTTCTTGACCATTTTTGTTTGAAACAACGTAATACTTCGTGGTGATGCCCCAACGAAGCATCAATGCATTGATGGGTTCAAAGAACCTCGCATCGTTGTTTGAAATTGAGATTTGTGTTTTTGTGATGCATCCTTCTGCGCAATATGCCCCAATCAAATAGCCGAACTCAAAATCGTATGGTATTTTTTCCGGAATTCTTGTTTGTTTTCCTTTGTGTTTCGAATACACAATGCCTGTCTCAAATGATTGTTTTGTATTTGCACCTTTGCGACATTTTCTATTTGTTGCTTCAAGCAATGAGTCGCTTCTTGCATAAGGCACCGCGAAATCAATGTTGGCATGATTTGCCCACCAGTTTCGTTCATGAGAATACGACAATGCCTTCATTATTTCACTCCCGAATGAATACTCTGATTTTTTCAAAATGATAGACACATCAAACGAATCATTTTCTGGCATTTCAAACGCCCTCTGGTTGATCGGAATGTAATCTCCAACCTTGAGGTCTGACCCATTCGTTGCAGCCAATTGGTTTTTGGCATCAATGGACAAGAATGATTTTGCCTTTGTTGCAATGACCTGTCTCCCATCTTCGGTCGTGACTCGTAGCACAGTATTTGTTCCATCCGCATTCACAACTGGGTGGCGCGTGACTGCTTCAACGCGTTTCCAACTCGTGATGCCGAATGCATCAACTGATGGAATGAACACATCTTCATTCGCATTGATGTATCCAAGCTTTGTGTCATTTGGATGTTCTTCCATGCGTTCCGCCTTTTCAATGTATTGGTCAATATATTCTCCGATTTGCCAGACTTTGATTTGCCCGTCAATTCGCAATATTACACGGGTGTCGTATGATACACTGTTGAGCGTCAACTGCGTGGTCGGCTCACCAATGCTCTGGGCGCTGATCATGCCCACCATTTCACCCGGCGCAATGAGCGAGTTCTTGTATTTCAGCACGATCATTTCCAGCAGCACGGTCAGCGCCTTCTTGTTGAAGCGCTTGACCATGAGCAAGTCCTTCGGCGACAAGTAGTAGAAGAACATGACCTTGAAGAGCTGAGTGGGCGCGCAGTAGTGCATGCTTTCCAGGCGCTTGTAGGCCGCCTCAATCATCGCGAATGCTTCGAATGGCGTGATGTCCACAATCGAGTTGTTGTTGATTTGCTGCAGGCCCTTGACATTGTTGATCGTGTGGGCGAATGCCACGGGCAGATACACGCGGTCGTTGTTCTTGTTGCGAAACACGGTTCGGATGATTTCCTCGCGCTGTTCAATCATGAAGTCAATCCAGTGCTTGCATTTGGCATCGTTCTCGGCCTTCTGCTTCTTCATGCGCGAAATGACGCCCTTGGTGAACGCCGCCGTGAACACCACGTCCTTCG
>Ga0315291_10011520_pt1 | contig 10777 bp, 8 predicted proteins | sample YL17G12_20_MG_FD_203070 | JGI IMG/M metagenome (GOLD analysis project Ga0315291, IMG submission 203070) | Sediment microbial communities from Yellowstone Lake, YNP, Wyoming, USA - YL17G12_20 | ecosystem: Environmental > Aquatic > Freshwater > Lake > Sediment | place: USA: Wyoming | collected... | reverse complement strand
GTGGGCGCGGTCCAGGACAGTCGAGCGGAGAAGGCACTCCAGAGCCTGAAGGAGATGTCTGCGCCCGAGGCCCAAGTCCTCCGGGACGGCGTGCGTGTGACGGTCCGCGCCCGCGACCTCGTTCCAGGTGACGTCGTTCTCCTCGAGGCCGGAACGATGGTCCCGGCCGACCTGCGGCTGGTGGAGACGGCCCAGCTCCGCGTCGACGAGTCCTCCCTGACGGGGGAGTCGGTCCCGGTCGAGAAGAGGGCCGAGTCCCTTCTGGACGAGGAGACGGCGATCGCCGACCGGGGGAACTGCGCGTTCCTCGGGACGACCGTCGTCTACGGCCGCGGACGGGGGATCGTCGTGGGGACCGGGACCGGGACCCAGCTTGGCCAGATCGCGGAGATGATCGAGGAGACCCAAGAGGAGACCCCTCTTCAGAAGAAGCTCGAGGAGTTCGGGAAGCTCCTGGGGACGATCATCCTCGTCGTCTGCGGCATCGTCTTCGTCTTGGAGATCGTCCGAGACCCGAACATCAACGTCCTATGGAAGGAGGGCCTGCGGTCGTACCTCTCCACGGGGAAGGGAGATCTGATCCGGTTCCTCATGATCGCGGTCAGCCTCGCCGTGGCTGCGATCCCGGAGGGACTCCCGGCGATCGTCACGATGTGCCTCGCGCTGGGGACGCGCGAGATGCTGAAGCGTCACGCCCTCGTCCGGCGCCTCCCCTCCGTGGAAACGCTCGGCGCGGCGACCGTGATCTGCACGGACAAGACCGGGACCCTCACCCAGAACCAGATGACCGTGAAGGAGGTCTGGGCCGGGGGCCGCAGGTACGGGGTGACCGGTCAGGGGTACGACCCGAAGGGCGCGCTCGAGCTTGAGGGGAAGGAGGTCGGGGCTCTGGGGCATCCGGTCCTCTACCGCGCCCTGTGGGCTGGCCTCCTGTGCAGCGACGCCGAGCTTCGACAGGACGCCAAGGGCCACCGGGTCGTCGGAGACCCGACCGAGGGGGCGCTCCTCGTCGCGGCGGCCAAGGCGGGAATGGACCACCGGTCGGCGGTCGTGGCCTTCCCACGTGCGGCGGAGATCCCGTTCGATTCGGATCGCAAGCGGATGACGACGATCCACGCGGGGACGGAGACCGCGCCAATCGCGGTGCGGAGCGGGGAGTACGTAGCTCTGGTCAAGGGGGCGCCGGACGTCGTCCTCGCCCTGTGCGACCAGATCGAAGGGGACCGTGGAGCGACCCTCCTCGCCGGGGCGACGAGGGGCGAGATCGAGAGGGCGAACGCCGGGATGGCTTCTCTGGGCTTCCGGGTCCTCGCCGTCGCCTACCGTCCCCTTCCAGGCCTTCCCCGGGATCTCACCCCCGAGGCCGTGGAGCGGGACCTCGTCTTCCTTGGCCTCCTCGGGATGCAGGACCCGCCGCGGCCGGAGGTGGCTGGGGCGATCGAGAAGGCGCGCGAGGCGGGACTGCGCACGATCATGATCACCGGGGACCACGTGGCGACCGCGGAGGCGATCGCGAGGCAGATCGGCCTCCTCCGCCCGCACGGGCGCGTCGTGTCCGGCGCCGAGATCGACCACCTCGTGGAGGGGGAATTGGCGCTCAAGATCGAAGAGATCGACGTCTTCGCCCGCGTCTCCCCTCACCACAAGGTGAAGATCGTCGACGCCCTCCGCTCGCGGGGCGACGTGGTCGCGATGACCGGGGACGGGGTCAATGACGCCCCGGCGCTCCGCCGGGCGGACATCGGGATCGCGATGGGGATCGCCGGGACGGACGTGGCCAAGAACACAGCGGACATGGTCTTGACCGATGACAACTACGCCTCGATCGTCGCCGCGGTCGAGCAGGGGCGAACGATCTACGCCAACATCCGCAAGACGATTTACTTCCTCCTCTCCTGTAACTTCGCCGAGGTGGCGATCATCTTCGGGGCCATCCTCATTGGCTGGCCTTCCCCTCTCACCGCCCTCCAGCTCCTCTGGCTGAACCTCCTCACCGACGGGGCCCCGGCCCTCGCCCTCGGGCTGGAGAAGGGGGAGCCGGACATCATGAGTCGGAGGCCGCGCTCCTCGAAGGAGCGGATCATCAACCGGGAGATGGCGACCGGGATCCTGTTCCAGGCGGGCGCACTCACCGCGGTCGTCCTGGGGGTCTACGCCCTGGGGGTCTACACCCGCGGTGTACTGCACGAGGACGCGGTAACCCTCGCCTTCGCTACCCTGGTCCTCGCCGAGCTTCCCCTCGCCTACGCCGTCCGGTCGGAACGCGTCCCTCTCTACCGGATCGGCTTCTTCACGAACCGCTACTTGCAGTGGGCGGTCCTCGGGGCGGTGGGCCTGCTCCTCGCCGTCCTGTACGTCCCGGGTCTTCAAGGGGTCTTCGATACGAGGACCCTCACTGGCTGGATGTGGGGCCTCGTCCTCCCCTTGATCGCCCTCCCCGCCCTCGTCCTTGAGGGGCGGAAGCTCTGGTGGGGAAGATCCTCCAGGCGAGCCTAGTACGCTGAGCGAGCGTCCCCGAGCCCGCTGCCCCGTCTCTTGGCGCGGCAGTTGACTTTCTCCCCTCGCGTGCGCTAGGAACAAGAGGGAAAGCCAAAGAGGGGAGGTCGCACCATGGATGACAACGTGATGGGGATCCTGATTGCGATCGCGCTGGGCATCGCCCTGGTCGTGGCGATCGTCGTCCTGATGATCCCGGAACCGGCGGAGCAGGCGGTCATCGCCACCGAACGCCTTGATGTCGCCGTTCTCTCCTTCGGGAACAGTTCCTCCTGGCCAGGGGTAGGCGAAACGGTGCGCACGCGAACGGAGACGCGGCTCGTGAATACGTCCGGCGTGACGGTCTTCTCGCGGACGCGGCTCGACGCCCTCCTCACCGAGCAGCTCCTGGGCGCGTCCGGCCTGATCGACCCTTCCACCGCGGCCCGGATCGGCCGCCTGACCGGCGTGAGCAAGCTCGTCGCGGGCTCGGTGAGCGGGGTCGAGTCGACCGCCGACGCGGTCACAATCTGCGAGGAGTGGAGCGGAGGAAGCTGCGTGCGTTCCGTTCCCGGGACCCAGTACACGATTCGTCTCCTCGGACAGGTGGAGGTCCTGGATGCCGCGACCGGGCGGATCGAGCAGGCACGGGATGTGGACAGCTCCGCGAGCACGACGGCGAAGGAGGGGGAGTCCTTCTCGGGGTACGAGACGCTGATCGTCCGCGCGGCGGACGATGTCGCCTCGGACGTCGCTTCCCTCCTCACCTCCACCTACACCCGCGAGCTCTACTACGGCCTGTACCGATTGGTGAAGCCGAAGCGAGACGGGTACATCGGCGAGGGGGAGACATCGCGGTTCACGACCTCGGACGGAGAGGCCTCCCTCATCGTCCACTTCACGCGCGTCCGAGAGGACGAGACGTTCCAGGTCACCTGGGTCGACCTGGCCGGAAACCACGTCTCGACGTCCGACGACCTCGTCTCCGACGGAGAGTGGCGGGTCTACCGGCTCGACTTCGCAAGTCTTCCCACGGGGCGGTACGCCGTCCGCGGAACCCTCGGCGGGGTCCAGGCGTTCGAGAAGTCCTTCTTGCTCAACCCGTAGGCAAGGACGGAGGAGGCGAGAGCCACCGAGCCGAGCTCCCTTGGCTTGCGTCGCGTTCGCCAGAAGGCCATAGCGTTTCCTCGGACCGGCGCCGTGGGACGGTCGAGAAAGACCGTGACCCTCACCTGGAGAGGGAGGTCATGGCGCGGAAGGGCGTCGTTGCCGTCCAGCGCGGATGCTGGACCTCGATGCCTGCGAGCGGATCCTGACCGGGGACGCGACGGAGGAAGAAGGAGGCGCCTCCTCGTCGGATTCCTCAACGAGTGATGCGCCTCCCAGATACCCCCACTACGGCGCCTGCGGAGCCCGGGTCCTTCTCTCCTACGAGCCGCCCGAGGACCCGGCCTCTTCTGGAGTCGGGGCCGGGATCGGCACCACCTCGGGCGACGAGGTCTGTGGCGGCGTCGGAACGGGGGTCGGCACCACGGGTGGAGCCACCGCTGCTGGGGCGACCATCGAGAACGTCGTCTGGACCTTCTCGTTCACGATGACGGTGTACGTTCCCGGAGCGAGGTCCTTCCCGTCGAGAAGGACGACCTGGTTGAACGGAACGATCGCCTGAGCGCACCCTTGACCCGGGGTCTTGAGGGTCGTGATCGTCACGGCGTACGTGTTCCCCTGCCGCGCCTGCGAGACCTGGTCGATCTTCGTGCAGCTGTCGGCAAGGGTCCCGATCGCGCTGACCTGGACCTGTCTAGTGTCGAGGACACGTGCCGTGACGCGATCGACGTTCGCTTTCCCGACGATCGGTCCGACCGGTTGCTCCGGAGCAAGGCCGAAGAAGAGAATCGTCGCCGTTGCCACACCGAAAACAATCCACTGCCAGATAGACATGGACTACCTCCTTCATATGACGGGTCGCTGGAAGCGCGTCCCGAACCCACCCAACTGGTGAGGTAGTATACGACCGAGACAAGGCCACGCAACTCGCGGTCGAGCCTCGCACGGAGCGGCTGTCTGGGCGGACGTCCGTTGACCCCCTCTCCGGCGATCTATAGAATGATCGTTCCGGCTACGGAGGAGGCCCGTGTTCCAGCGCAAGGTTCAGCTGACAGGGGGAGGGACGTACCTCGTGACCCTCCCCAAGGAGTGGGCGGAGGCGTTCGGGGTCACCACGGGCGCGGTGGTGACCCTCGTCCCGAATGACTCGGGAGCCCTCCTCCTCGTCCCAGAGAAGGTTCGCGCTTCGAACCGTTGCAGGATCGCCGTCGGGGGGCAGTCCTTCGACCGACTCCAGAGAGCGCTCATCTCCCGCTACATCGCAGGCTACGACGTGATCGAGGCGGTCGGGGAGCGGATCGGCCCGGAGCAGCGGCGGATGGTGCGCGAGATCGCTCAACGGCTGATCGGCGTCGAGATCTTCGAGGAGACCCAGGCCACGGTCGTCCTGCACTGCCTCGTCAACGTCCGCGAGTTCCCGGTGCAGCAGACACTCCATCGGACCTACGAAATGGCGCGGACGATGCTTGCCGACGGCGTGGCCGCCTTCGTCCACCGGGACGAGGAGTTGGCACGAGACGTCATCGAGCGTGACGCAGACGTGGACCGGCTCGTCCTCCTCGTGGCGCGGCAGTTCGGCCTTCTCCTCCGCGACCTCTTGGTCGAGCGCGACGTGGAACTCTCCCGCCTTCAGTTCCTTCACGCCCACACGGTGGTCGATCAACTCGAGCGCGTCGCGGACCACGCGGCAAAGATCTCCCAGGCGGCCCTGACGCTGGGGGGCGGCCTGAAGCCGAGCGTGACGAAGAAGGTGACCGACCTGGCGTTGGCGTCGGCGTCCATCCTGGCCCAGGCGGTCGAGGCCTTCGAGGTCCTGGACGAAGGGAAGGCGAATGTCGTCCTGGAAGAGAAGGCCGTGAGCACACGCCTCGCCGAGCAGGCGCGAGCGACGGCGTCAGCGGATCAGCCGGAGAGCGCGCACGCCATCAGCATCGTGATGGATAGCCTCCTTCGCGTGCGGGAGTACGGGTTCAACATCGCCGAGAGCGCACTCGACGCGCAGGCCGTTCTCCGGACTCCGTCCTAGTTTCGGGATCGATCCCGAGCCCCCGAGGCGCGGGGAACCCTTGCGCCGGATCAGTCGCGCGGTTTCGTATCGCAGGTGCGGCGGACGTTCAGCTCCTCGATGCTCCCGGTGGAGACGAAGACGACCTGCTCACAGACGTTGGTCACGAGGTCGGCGATCCGCTCCAGGTTGTGGCTGACCCACATCAAGTAGGTGGCCTGGGTGATCTTGGAGGGGTCTCCGACCATGAGGTGGAAGAGGTCCTGGTCGATCACGTTGTGCAATCGGTCCGCCTCGTCGTCTCGCGCGGCGATCGCCCGCGCCCGTTCCCCGTCCGACTGAGAGAAGGCTCCCATCGCCGCGTCGAGCATCTCGAGGACAATACCCGTAAGCTTCGGGATGTCGATGAGGGGCTTGATCAGCGGGGCTGTTCCGAGGAGAACGACGATCTTCCCGATCCCCTCGGCCTGATCTCCCATCCGCTCGAGGTCCGAGGCGATGTGCAGGACAGCCGTCACGCGCCGGAGGTCGCCCGCCATCGGCTGTTGCGTGGCGAGGAGCCGCAGGCAATGCTCCTCGATCTGGTAGCGCTTCTCGTTGATCGCGGCGTCGCCCGCGATGAGGGCACACGCCCCGGCCTCGTCCCGCGCCTCGAGGATGCGCAGTCCCTCTCGGATCGCGGCCGCGACGCTCCTTCCGAGCTCCAGAACCTCGCTCTCCAAGGCGTGCAGGTCCTTCACGAAGGCACTGCGCGTCGTCTTCTCTTCCATGAGGTCCATCCTAGCCGAACTTGCCGGTGATGTACGCCTCGGTGCGCGGGTCGGACGGCCGGGTGAAGAGCTGTTCGGTGGGGGCAAACTCGATCAGATCGCCCAGGAGGAGGAACGCTGTGTCGTCGGAGACTCGCGCCGCCTGCTGCATGTTGTGGGTCACGATCACGATCGTCATCTCCACCTTCAGTTCCTGGATCAAGTCCTCGATCTTCGCCGTCGCCACCGGGTCGAGGGCCGAGCAGGGCTCGTCCATCAGGAGGACCTCGGGCTCGACGGCCAGGGCCCGCGCCAGGCAGAGTCTCTGTTGCTGACCTCCGGAGAGGTCGAAGCCGCTCTTTTTCCGCAGGTGATCCTTCACCTCGTCCCACAGAGCGGCGCGGCGGAGCGCGCTCTCCACGCGATCGTCCAGATGATCCTTCAGACCGTTCACTCTCAAGCCGAAGGCGACGTTCTCGTAGATCGACTTGGGGAAGGGATTGGGCTTCTGAAAGACCATCCCGATCCGGCGGCGGATCTCGACCGGGTCCGCGTCGCGCGCGTAGATGTCCTGTCCGTGGAAGAGGATCTGGCCTTCGATGCGCAGGTGTGGGACGAGGTCGTTCATCCGGTTGAGGGAGCGGATGAGGGTGCTCTTTCCGCAACCGGAGGGCCCGATCACGGCGGTCGCCCGGCAGACAGGGAACGACAGGGTTACGCCTCGGAGTGCCTGCTGCTTCCCGTACCACAGGCTGAGGGTGGAGACCGCCAGGATCGGTTCGATCTCACAGGATGAGCTTCGCGGGGCACGGGCCCCAAGCGAGAACGACGAGCGCTCGTTCACCACACCTTCCTCCTTCGGGCGTGGGCGCGCAGGAGGATCGCACCCAGGTTCAAGACGAGGACGAGCCCGACCAGAACGAGAACCGCGCCGTACTGCAGGTCCTTCGTCTTCCAGGCGTTCGGGCTCTCGGTGGCCATGACGAAGATGTGGTAGGGGAGGGCCATCACCTCGTCGAGGGGCGAGGTGGGGAGCTGTGGCGTGAAGAACGCGGCAGCCGTGAACATGATCGGCGCTGTCTCACCGATGGCGCGGGAAAGGCCGAGGACGATCCCCGTGAGAATCCCGGGCAGGGCGGCCGGGAGGACGATCGCCCGGATCGTGCGCCAACGGGTTGCCCCTAGGGCGAGGCCTCCCTCGCGGAAGCTGCGCGGCACGGAACGCAGGGCCTCCTCAGCGGTCCGGACGAGGAGAGGGAGGATGAGGAGCCCGAGGGTCAGCGAGCCGGCGAGGACCGAGACGCCGATCCCGAGCGCCTTGACGAACAGGGCCAGACCGAGCAACCCAAAGACGATCGACGGGACCCCGGCGAGAGTGTTCACGCCGATCCGAATGGCGCGCACCCAAGGCCCCTCCCGCGCGTACTCCACGAGGAAGACTGCCGCCCCAAGGGCGAGAGGGAGGGCAAGGACGATCGCCCCGGCGGTCAGGTAGAGGCTCCCCACCAACGCCGGGTAGATCCCGCCGGCAGTCATCCCCTTTCGGGGGAAGGTGGTGAGGAACTCCCAGGAGAGGGCACCGCCGCCACGGGAGATGATGTAGTACAGGATGATCCCAAGGGCGAACAGGCCGGCCACGGTCGCGGCGCCAAAGAGGGAAAAGGCCACAACCTCGGTCACCCGCCGCGCCCGAGCGCTCCGCCGGTGTCTCATTCTCTGTGCCTCGTGACGCGTCCCCGGAACCACTCGGCGAGGCCGTTGGTGGCGAGGGTGATCAGGATCAGGATTGCGCCCAGCATGAACAGGGCGTGGTAGTGGGCGCTTCCGGACGGGGCCTCCGCCATCTCCAGGGCAATCCCGGCAGTCAGGGTGCGCACGGGCCGGAGGAAGGACCACGTGAGGACAGGGGAGTTCCCGGCCACCATGAGGACGGCCATCGTCTCCCCTACCGCGCGCCCCATCCCCAGGACCGCCGCGCCGAACAGGCCGGAGAAGGCAGACGGAAAGACGACCCGCCACGTCGTCTGCCAACGCGAGGCGCCTAGGGCGAGCGATGCCTCGCGGTGGGCCTTGGGGACGGCGGTGAGCGCGTCCTCCGCCAGGCTGGCCACCGTCGGCAGAGCCATCAGTCCGAGGATGAGCGAGGCGGAGAGGGCGTTCTGCCCTGTTGGCAGGTTGAAGGTGCGCTGCACAAAGGGGGCGACGACCGTCAGGCCGAAGAACCCGTAGACGACCGAGGGGATGGCGGAAAGCAGTTCGAGCAAGGACTTCGCAAGGTCCCTCAGCGCGACAGGGGCGATCTCAGCTACGAAGCCGGCTGAAGCGAATCCGAGAGGGATCGCGAGGACGAGGGCGCCGAGCGTGACGAGCCCTGTCGCCGCGATCATCGGCAGGGTACCGAAGAGAGGCGGCTCGCTCGTTGGATGCCACGCCGGCCCAAGCAGGCCGGAGGGGGACACGTAGCGAAAGACGGGGAGGGCCTCGCGCACGACGAAAACGAAGATGACCCCCAGGGCGACAAGAGAGACGAGGCCGAGGGCGAAGAAGACGGGCTGATCTGCCTTCTGAGCGATGCGTCTCAGGGTGAGCCGCCGCCGGTTTGTCAGGGAGGGGGCCCTCGTGATGCCCGTCTTACCGTTCACGTTCATGTAGCACCCATGCCCTGTCTGCGGGGGAGAGGCCAGTCGTCTGGTCGGGCTAGTCCGAAAGGGCGCGGATTGGGGCGTATCCTGCCTCGAGGACAGTCCGCTGCCCCTCGTCGGAGAGAGCGAACCTGATGACCTGTGCGACGGCTCCCTGCGGGTAGCCGCTCGTGATCATGAACAGGGGGCGTGAGAGGGGATACTCGTACGAGAGGGCAGTCTCTGTACTCGCGGCAATGAAAGGGCCCTCGGCCGTCTTGGCGAGCGGGAGGGCCTTCAGGCTCGGCTGGAGGTAGCCCAGGCCCACGTAGCCGATGGCGCCCGGGGTCAAGGCGATGGTCGTGGCCACGGCGCCGTTCGACGACTGGAACAGGGCACCGGAGGTGACCTCCTCGTTCTCCAGGATGACCTCCTTGAACGTGCCGTAGGTCCCTGAGGAGGTGTCGCGCGAGACGACGACGATGGGCATCTCTGCCCCGCCCAATTCGCTCCAGTTCTCTGCCTCTCCGAGGTAGATCCGGCGGAGGTCCTCGTAAGTGATTTGGTCGATCGGATTCGACGCGTGGACGGCGATCGCCAAGGCGTCAATGGCAACCTCCCAGATGTAGGGCATCACTCCGTTGGCGACGGCCTTCTCGAACTCCTCGATCTTCATGTAGCGAGAGGAGCCCGCGATATCGGTGGTTCCGTCGATGAGCGCCGCGATCCCCGTGCCGGACCCTCCGCCCTGGACGGAGAAGACGACGTTCGGTGCGAGCGCCTCAGAGAGGAGCTGAGCCAAGGGGAGGACGGTCGTCGACCCCTTGTAGGTGACCTTGTCCGCCGCCGCAGCAGAAAGGGAGAGGCCGAGGAGCGCAAGGCCGAGGAACAGGCTGGACCAGATATGGAGCTTCTTCACCGTTATCACCCTCCGTTATATATATGACAGGCCCGTAGTATATACGGTCAGAGGGCGAAGTCAAGGGCCTGCTGCGCGAGGCTGTACGAAGCTTTTTCTACGGCTCTGTGCCTCACTCCCCTCTCCCTGTCGAGCAAGAAGGTGTCCGGTACTCGGGTGGCTCGGTCAGGACGCGTGAGCGGAGAGCGGCGAGCGGCGAGCGGGTGCAGCTTAGGGGGCCGATGGCCTCTCGCCGAATCATCCTGCGACGACAAGGTCGGCAATATGCGATCACAGCTCGTCCCGTGCCGAGCGAAAGGCCTCGAGGCGAGTCGCAGCCTGACCCTCGAGGGCCACTGGATCGGGGATCTCCCAATGCAGGGACCGGGTCGCCCAGGGAGAACAGGGCAGACGTTCCCGCCGCAGAGGGTGACGACGGTGTCGATCCTGTCGAGGGGAACTGCCTCGATGCCCTTGGCCCTCTGCCCTGAGATGTCGATCCCGATCTCGCGCAGGACGGCGACCGCCTCGGCTCGAACTGCCCTTGCCCATCTTCTACAGTTTCCGGACCCTCTGACGCAGGGAATGTAGATCTGGACGAGAGTCAGTCTGGCGAAGCGTTCTCACCTAGTGCCAGGAAGTGGACGGTTACTCTTGACTTGAGTGGCACATCTCGCCAGCATGATGCTGCTAGGGAGGGGTGGCGATGTTCGTCCGTACGAAGCACGTCTCGGGGCATGACTACGTGCAGCTCGTGGAGAGCCGTTGGGAAGACGGCCGCTCCCGCCAGCGCGTCGTCGCTACCCTGGGACGCCTGGACCAGCTGCACGAGGCCGAGGTGCGTCACCACAGGCGCCGCTACCTCCTCCGGACACCGCTTGCAGGCGCAGCCGAGAAGGTGCTTCAGGCCGTGGGGGTGGCC
>Ga0315291_10011518_pt1 | contig 10780 bp, 13 predicted proteins | sample YL17G12_20_MG_FD_203070 | JGI IMG/M metagenome (GOLD analysis project Ga0315291, IMG submission 203070) | Sediment microbial communities from Yellowstone Lake, YNP, Wyoming, USA - YL17G12_20 | ecosystem: Environmental > Aquatic > Freshwater > Lake > Sediment | place: USA: Wyoming | collected... | reverse complement strand
TACCTTCAGGTCAGTAGCGTTGGTCAACGGGAACCGATAGACCTGATAGGTCATCGTCGTGACACCAATGTCGCTGAGTTGAGACATGGCGTAGGTCTTGGCATACTCACGACAGAAGACCTTGCAGTAGGCCCGGTAATCAAAGCTGCCGTGACCCGAATCACCATACACCTTGACCGCCTGGTTTACAACGCCAGGCAGTACAATGTTGGTAGCCGCACCGCTACCCGACTGCTGATAGTATACCTGGTCGGCTCCGCCGAGCGTACCGAGGGTGATAATACCCGCATACTCCTCCTGCGAAACTCCACCAGAATCCTTCAAGGCCCAACCGCCGATTCGTACAAGTTGCTTCGTCGTGACATCCACGAAGTCCCAACCATTCACCAGCTCAAACTTCTCCTCGGTGATAGCCGTCATCGGAAACGGAAACATGATGAGAGCCGCGTCACCTTTCCACTCTTCCTTCAAGAACGAGTAGAGACACTGAAGCGTAACACCATCATCACCTAGTTGTCCAGCCTTTACAAGCTGGATAGTTTTTGCTCCCGTATTGATGACAACCTCGACTCCTTGGTCAAGGACATCTGGGTCAGTAATCATTGCCATAGTACCCTCCTAAGGGTTTAAGTAATTTCTGTCAATTCTCTGCTGCACCGGAATGGTGCTATCCGCATCCGGCAGGGTCAGGTTAAGCGAAATCGGCTCATACTGAACATTATGAACGCGAACATAGACTGCCACGCCGCCTAGATTCTCATACCGAAACACGAAGCTCGTCCCACTATTCTCGACGCCGCCGAGAAGCGCATTATTGGAGACTCGGTAGACCTCGACTTCCGTAAGAGCTATCAACGGCGTGAAAGTCATATCCCGCCAAGTGTGAATCGCCGTAGTCCCGCTGTAAGTCACAGGATTGGAACTGGCGGAGTTGTTGATTGTTACCGTCCCGCCACTGGTATTGTCAATGTCGAGCGTATTACCCGAGAACATCAACCCGGCAAACTTGGCCGTCTCATACGTCCCAGCGGTGGTTATCTCGATAGCTTTCGGACAGGTGATGAAGTTGCAGTAGGAGATGTTGTGCGACGTATTCGCCATCCGAATAGCCGTCCCGTCCGCCGAGACGAAGTTGCAATTCTTAACGATGCAGGTATCCGGGATAACCTGTGCGCTTGCCTCAAAGTTGCAGTTCAGAACCTCCCTTGTCGTCGCTAAGACAGTGGGTAGTGAGATAGCATCCGCATCTATGAAAGAACAGCCATAAAGGCCGAGGTTCGTGATGTACTGGTTTGTCGCCGTAAACGTATACTTAGCAGCACCAGCAGGCTTGAAGATGCACCCAGAGATGCCCGCATTACCGGACTTTACGCCGAGATAGGCCTTGGTTTCGGTTGTGCTGTTCCCCACCACAGTTATTCCATAATAGGCCGCCCCAACATCTTTGTCGGTAAAGGCGCATATCCGTGACGTATCCTTAAAGTAGGTAGCCTCTCCGACCGTAGCCGAGCCTATCTGGAACTTGCCCTGGAGATAGTAGACACCTTCAGAAAGCGAAATCATCCCATAACCATTCGCCACATCAGCCGTAACCATATTCGCAAAGGTGGCCTCGTCTCCGGGCGTAGACGTTCCGCCCTTGATGGTCATGGTCGTACCGTACCGGAAGCAATCCCAAGTGACGTTCCCCTTGACTGCCAGCCCAAAGGTCACGGTCAATTTGGTGATATTCGACCAGGTAATGGTGCCGCCAGAGGTCGTCGCAGTTGTATCAGTCTTAACGATGTGGCAAACCCAACCGTTGTGTGGTAATGTATCGCTACCCGCTACGTTCCACTCTTTCCAGTTGGACGCATCAGTCTCGAACTTCAGCTTCAACCCACCGCTTGCTTTAGTCTTAGGCATGGCTTTAGATGCCCACGAAACCCAGAAGTAGACACATGTAGCCGCAAGACTCAGAGGTGTGGTAGGAATGAATGTCACGAGTTTGTCGCCGGTGTTGGTGTACTTGACGTAGAGACAACCCGTTCCCTCAACCTTGGCGTCCGTGTCCACAGTCCCTGCATTCCACGTGCCCTGCGAAGTCGTAGCGTCACAAGACGAAATAAGAGCTAAATCCGTTGTTACTGTACCGGCCATTAGAACCTCGTCCTTACAAACTCCATCATCTTCGGGTCAGTTGTATCATTCCGGCAGTCATAGACCCGACAGGATTGCGGCCTCGTTTCATAGATGGTACAGATTCCATCCACGTGAAATGGGCAGCCACGGCCTGTGATACCCAGCCCAATAACGTTCTCAGCCCCCGGCACTTCTGCTTTCAACTCCAGGATATCCACCATCTTGACCGGAAAGCGATTGGACAGAAACTCAGCCTCAGTCAGCAGAGGAGTCTTCATTCCCGTGCAACAGGGCGCAGAGCAACCGCTACAGATAGTCCCCGAGCACTCTTTGTCAGACTGTTCGACCGTCGTGATTTTGATTGTACGCACCCTAACATCATGTTTCATCAAAGAACTCCACTATCAACTTCTTCAATTTGAATTTTACTTACCATAGTAATTATTCGAGTTATAAAACTTCTCTGAATTGTTCTTTCAGTTATATAGCTATTCAATCTGATAATCTCTAGGGGAACAACTAATCGCCTAAAAAATCCTGCTATACTTCTTGCTACTACAGATATTGTTCTGAAAAAACCTTTGTTAACTGTAGCTATCGAAACTGTTTGGATACTGAACAATCTAAAGTAATCTACTAATCTAGAAATACTAACTGTCGATATTGCTGACACAGCTAGCACTCTAAATCTATTTCCTATTCTACTAAGTGTAGCTATTGATAATTCTACTACAGACAATGTTCTAAAGAATAATGCTACCCTAGTTATTATAGCTACTGATACAGACGTTACAAGAAATATTCTGAATCTTGATGTTACTTTACCTATTGAAACAATAGATGTAGTTATTGCAGCTATAATCTTACTAATGATACCCACGGCGAATCCATCGGTCACCCAACTACCAGTCGCTCTAATGTACGTCCTCTCCGTAGCATTGCAGTTGACGGTCATAGCCGCTACGCCGGAGTCAACAGACCCTTGCACATCGCGGATTGCAATTAGTTCCACGTCCGCCGTTTCGGCGGTAACATAAAAGAACGTCGAGTCATACTCGGTTGCCCCGGCAATCTTCCACACAGCGCTCATCGGCGCAGGTGTAGTCCCAGCGTAGTACTTGAACAACTGCCGCCACCCATTGTTGCCGTTCAGTACCGGAAAAACCCAAGCCTGAGTACTGATAGGGCGTGTAGTATACACCCCATCAGTCGTGCAACGCCATCGAATCCAGTATGCTAATACGCCATTCACGGTATCCTTCGCCCAGTCCACCGGCGGCGTGAATGTTGTCTGGGCATGAACCGTCGTAACAAACTTGAAGTTCGGCCCAATACCATCAGTACAGTCTAACGTAGCCCACACACTAGAACCCTTCGAGTACTCTGGCGTCCAAACTGGATTGGACGTAGCAACCCCCTGAGTTGAGTTTAGAACGTTGATTTGGTTAAACTTCTCACCGAGGCCAAAGTATACGCAGTCGCTCAGAGCAGGGTCAAGTAAGGTCATGTACCAGTCCGCCGGGCCAGAATCTGCTGCCTGCGCGGTATAATCGACCGCATTCATATATACGTACTTGGCCCGTCGACCGACAATAATGTCCTGTGCCGACAACCCCGCGCTGTCGTCGATAGACACAAATGCCAGCAATAGGTCGCCTTGGGCGTAAGCGGGCATAGGCGCCTCGACGTGCTTATAGGTCGTAGTGCCGTGATAACCCTGAGAGACGTCTCTAATAGCTGGCATTATTCTAGCTCCACATCCTAGCCGGCAATCGAGCGCCAATAGTAGGGTATATAAATCATATCTATATGTGTAGTAGCGTTAGTCGCGATTGGATTAGTTGCCATGGTGTAGGGCTAGCGGACTAGGGCGCGGGCAATCTCAAGGGACATATAGTCAATGTTGGCTATAAAGGTTGCGCCACCTGTCCTTGTAGCTACTATGCCATGTCCGCATTCCTGACCGACAGCTGTTGGGATGTTGGCATTCAGCGTGTCGGACCATAGTAGTGCTCCGGCTTCACTGAAGCATGAGAAAGTAACAAGGTTTGCTGCGGCGTTGACTGCTACTCTTAGATTATACCATGTGTTAGTGATAAGAGTAAAATTTGTGGCTGTGGTACTTCGGGCTGCAGCTGCTGCAGTTTTACCGACGATTACACCGTCGACGCCGGCGACTTGTGCCATCTCGATATAGCAGCCATTGTTCGCATCTACCGATGTGCCCGCGTCGTGGTACCCGAGTCTTACGATAGTACCTGCTAGAGTTTGCGGGCGGAAGCAAAAGGAACAGAGTTCGCCTCCTGCTATTAGAATCATGTTAGATGTGATGATGTAGCGGTATCCTGAGCCAGCGGCTGCTACAGATGATATCTGACCGAAGCCTGGATGGTTCGCTGAGCCAGCAACGGATACTGACCCCCCTGATATAGGAGCCCCAAGCCATGGAGGGCAGGCAGTGGTTCCGCTCTGTAGGAATTCTGCCTCATAGAATATGCCAACTGGTCTTGCTGGGGTTCCATCTGCGCGGAGTGGGAGAGTCGGGTCGAGTGGGTTCGGTAGGCCACAGAATCCACCCGCCACTCCTTTACCAGGTATATTCTCCCATCTTGTCCTAGCGAGGATATACGAAGCTATGTCGCCGTCATTTAGCACTGTAGGGTTGCCCTCGTAGAAATTAATCTCACCAGAAACCGAGTTGCTATATACTAAGAAACGTGCAAAGCGAGGCATTAGCTTATCTCCGTTCTTAATACATTAAGTATGTCGGCTTTGGTTAGTGTAGGCGTCTCTAGGTATAAGTCCATAGCTCTTTTTAGTAGTTCACCAACCTTTACGCCTGGCTGTATACTAAATGCAGTCATAATGTCGAATCCATCAACTGGCGGCTTTATAGCTACCTTCTGAGCTCTATCGTCGGCTAGTACGCTATCCGCAAATTCTCTAAAGCTACTTACCTGTAAGTCTATGTGGTCTTTACCATCAGCTTCGCGGAGTTCTATAAGTTTATAGAATAGCTCATCGCCAAGCTCTCTATATAGCCGTCTTACGAGCTTCGGAGTATATCCTTTTGTCCCCATTATACTCATATGCTCTCTAATAATAGCGGCCGCGCTAGCAGCCTCAGAATATGAGAACTTAAGCCGCATCATAATATCGTGGGCCATTGTAGCGGATTCCTTCGCGTGGGCGTAGAAATGCACTTGACCCTCTTCTATGCTTATAGTGTTCGGCTTAGCTATATCATGGAGTAGCGCGGCCATTCGTAATAATGGGTCGGGTCTAACGTAACTTAGTACATGCGTTGTATGCTCATAGGCGTCGTGTCTATGATGCCGACCTTGCTCTAGTCCCTGCAATAGTATCATCTCGGGTAAGAATATCTTAGATAGGCCACTAGTAATCAGCATGTCAATACCACGTTTAGGGTCATCTGACATCACTATTTTTACTAGTTCATCCCGTATACGTTCAGATGATATATTAACTAAAGTAGACGCTGAGCGTTCGATAGCGTGCCAGGTGAATGGGTCTATATTAAACCCTAAGCTACAGGCGAATCGTATGGCCCTTAGCATACGTAGCGGGTCTTCGCCGAAAATCTCTTCGGGCCGGTTAGAGAGCTTTATTAAGCCTAAACTAATATCATCTAACGCAGTACCAAGAGGGTCTATTATCTGCTGCGTACTAATATTAAGTAATAGCGTATTAATGGTGAAATCTCTACGAGCGGCATCCTCGGCTATCGTACCGAACATCACTTCTATTGGCTTCCGTGACCCGGGTATATACGACTCACGCCTTGACATTACAAATTCTATATCTTCGTCATCTATAACCATCTGAGCGGTGCCAAAACGAGCAAATATAACAGGATGAGTAACATTAGTGGTAATGCTACCTTGGAAGTAGTTAAATAGGTAGTTCGCCAACTTTATACCACCATCCGGTAGCTCGACGACAATATCTATGTCATTTGGCGTCTTGTGCATCACTAAAGACCTAACGTACCCACCAGCAATATACACCTTACCTTCGAACTCCGTACCTTTAATAGCAGAGCGTATTTTGATTAATATGGGGTGCATAATAGTATTAATGCACAAGATACGGCCACTAAAGCCTCTAGCCACATCATCCATACGTAGTCGTGCCTATATCCCCACACTTTTTCTGCCCACCAGTCTATAAACCATCGGTGGGGCGACCATTTATATAGTATAGGCCACTTAGACGGCCATATAGCCCTCATTACGTACCATAAGTCGAATAGCCCGGCTGCGGCGACATATAATAGCGATATTGGATTATAACATACTAAAACTAGTGATAGAAATATACCAATAGCGTTAGCGCTTATTAGTACTTTCTTTTGCCAAGTATCACCATTCCATATAGAACCTCCACCACTGTAGTCTATACCTCTAGCTTCTGTAGGATGGTAACCAGCTAGGCCGTCTAATACTATATGACTAACTATAGCTGCGCCTAGTTTGACATACCAAGGGCCAGGTACGTAACTATAGGTTAGCAGACCCGCGCTTATATGGGCAGCTGGAGTCATTTTACCACTCTATAGACGCACTCGCACCTATCTTAGTCTCTTTGATATTACCCATATCCGCTCGACCTATAACGCCTAACTTAAGATGGTCTATTAGTACTATACTAGGTGATACAAAGAACTCGATGTTATTACCCGTATACCAAACAGCTCCGCCTTCTATCGTAGGTCTCCACCATTTCTTAATTATAGGAGCTGGCTTAGTTACAGTCCATGATTTATAGTTCCACTCTTTTGATATTGTATCTAAGAAGACCGTTACGTTCTCTTGAACATTAGTCCATGTCTCTCGTCGTGAATGTGGTGCAGCTGAGTCGAAGCAAGATATCGTAAGCTCGTGTTCCACTAGAGATAATCCAAGTATAGTTAACTTTTGAGGAACGTAGAACGCTGTCTCTGGAATAGGGTTAATCGTAGGAATAGGTGGTAAAGGTATATGAGCATGAATTAGCGCGTCTTTAAGCGAGTCGCGCACTATAGCTAGTGCTGTATTATCTGAAGTTGTAACTATATGCTCAGTTACTACATTATTTGTAACTACCGTCTTACGAGGGAATAATAGTGCACCGGCTATAACGGCCAAACTAAGCGACACTACGCCTATCACTATCCACTTAATCATATGTCTGCCTCCTTATAATAACTACTTATATCAACTACTTACCTTGGAATATTGCCTGTATCAGACGTACTAGTAAGATTATAGTCATTGTACCGACTATCGTCGTACCAACCCTAGCGGTCCAGCTTGCTAAAGTAGACTCTTTCCAGGTGCTAATTACACCTCTAATAGCTACGTAGTCGAATAGAGCTATGACCACCAGACATACGAGTAGACCAAGAACTAACCACATGCGCTACTCCTTTTCTTTCGCCTGCCTTACCATCCACTCACCTTTATTCTCAAACCCGAACGACTGCCACCACTTATCTAATGCCTCCATAGTTATATCTCGTACATATGACTGCGGCTTAGCTTCTACACTAACACCAAACTCATCAGCCGTAGCTATAAGTACGCCCATAGCCGATGCTATAACATCCTCAGTTTGTATACAAGACCATATATGACGGATGCGTATAGTACCTTCATTTGCAGATGGAACTAGCGATAGATGGACGTAATTTTTAAAGACGTAATCTATCGGACCGGATAGTGAGCCAAGGGAATTAACCTTGGCTATCGCTTCATCTACTTTGTTCATTTGGTTCTCCTTATTCTTCTTGTTGATGCCTCTGCGGGCATAACAATAGACACTACACTCAACACTACGTCATACGTAGAGTCGAACGTAATACAGTCTTGCCTGCTCGCTAGGCGTTTCACCGTTACTCCTACTTACTAACATTAACTGGTCTTTCTATCTACTTTTGGACGTCCTGTTTTGCCTTTCTTCTTCATATAGAACCAAGTGCCTGTCCCTATCACCCCAACTGAAAGTAATCCGCCGATTATCCAATATATAGTCGTATCTTTGGGCTTATCTGCTGTAGTAGTTGGTATAAGCCCCGCCGGGCCCGTCGGTGGTGGTATTTGAGAACCTGGCATTTCTGTTACTCTACCAGTGAATGGCGGAAATGTCGTAGGTGGTATAGCCTTTGGAAATGATATTTCATTAGCAACTATATACCCTTCCCATATCTTTCCAGTAGATTCTTGGTGATATATCTTCCACCAAGTTATTGTCGAACCGCCAGTCTCTTTAGTCCCTTCGGTCGTAGTGGCCGTGGAAATATATGACTGATTTGTGGCACCTATACCAGTCGTAGTAATAGGACCTTTGCTTCTATCGGTAGTGGCGTATATTGGAGTATTCTGCTTTAGATATATATGTCTACCAGGAAGTGGAGCGGTACCAGCTGGTGGTATAACTGCGCCACCAGCGCCGCCGACTACAACAGACTCATCTATCCAACCTATATAGTTAAACCCTTCCGGTGCGTACTTAACCCTAAACCAAGTAATATTGTCTGGTTTAACTACATAAATACTAACTACATCTAGCCTAGTTTTAATTGGAATAGTAATTGGATTTTTATTCTTATCTATTACTACTTTACGATTCTGTTCGCTGGCCTTGTATCGGCTGGCATAAAGAGGAGTAGATAATTTAGTTACAACCTCGTCACCAACAACACCTAACATCTCAAAGTACATACTACCTCCTATCTACAGCGGCGCCTTTAAATGCTCTATCTACCAGCGGAACTAACCTACGCGCTTCTGCTTTACTGATACACATCTTATTACTCATCCAACCTACCGGGTCTGGCATACCATGTCCATCTACAAACATCTTATAGTCCGCTAATACGTGGTCGGGTACTTTCCACTTCACCGTCGCGCACCTCTATGCTTCGGCCTAGTTAAAATAATAGTAGTTATGATAGCCGCGACCGCAGTCGTGCCGCCGATAATCCACCAGTTAGTCTTTTTTACTGGCGCTGATACATATAGTTGCGGAGTAGGAGCATATGTAGGTATATTAATCTGCGGCTTGACGTAGACTGGTGGTTTTACAACTGGTTTAGGAGTACCACCAGTAGTCGTTGGTAGCCTTGGGTCGACCTTTGGAACCTGCTTTACTTCTACTTTAATATTACCTCTACCTACTTCATCGACATCTACGTACCAAAGACCGGCTTTACCAGTAATTGCTATCTTATACCAATCTTTAGTAGTCGCGCCAAGGTTACTACCACCAACTGGTACTGCCTCAATAGATGATACTATGTAAGAGCTACCGACTGGTAAACTAGTGCTCTCATAGCTAGCGTCTGGCTTCTTGTACGCTTTTGTTGCCTTGATAATAGTCAATATTGTATTCGGAGCTACGGTTGCGCCTAAATTACTTAAGTACATAAGTTGACCTCCGTGCTCTGAAGATAATGTCCTCGTTCATTTAGTATTCAGGTTCGTAGCTGACTACTCTAACCTTAGACTTAGGTATACGGAACTTATCGTGATGAACCTCGTACACAAAATTATCTTTGTCGGCGGAATCTCGCTCCACAACAAATGTCTCCCCCTTCTTCACTATAAGAGTAGATGCTCCTTTATTGACCTTAAAAGACACTAGCGCCTTTATATCCTGATATATACCTCCACCTCCGCTCGTGGTTGAACGAGAATGATAGGAGTAGGTGGGGTTTTTTGCCCATACATCTATCTTCTTATTTAGCTCCTTGTCCGATGGCGCCCCTTCGTACGACTTAGTCTCTATTACTCCAAGCTCAGCCGCTTTAGCCCTAACTCTATCTACAACCTCTGGCTGCGCGTGTACTTCTATCGTATTACTGAACTTATACGTCGAGAACGCTATCTGACTACCTTCACCTAAGCACTTATCTGCCTGGCGTTTCAGATATAGCCATTCAGATAACTGGTCGAAGGCCCAATCATTGGGAGCCTCAAAAGTCATCACTAATGTCTTAGATGGGTTCCACTTCATCGTCCCCTGTGACTCCCAATACTTAAAGTTCTTCTCGCCAACGTCGGTTAGTAGTGTAACCTTAATCTCATTGCCGATAGCTACCGCCTTTATACCATAGTATTCATTAAGCTCGTTAGCCCAGCGCTTAGCTTGGTCTGGTGATAGCTCGTCGCCGTACTCGCTCGTGGCATCTATCGTCGTCTTCTTGGGATAACCTACCATACGACCTATAGGACGATGCGGGTTAGCCCGCCTCGCACGCTTCTTCATATCACCTCCTACGGTAACTTAGTACGCTTCTGCGCGAGTGAATGGTGCCGGTTTGCCGGCTACTGACGAAACTCTACGAGCAACCATTCCTGGTGTTGCAGCGTACGCCGCGCTAGCCACGCCAGTGCCTTGAGCTTCTTTCTCCTTATTAAATAGCAGAACGGACGTCACGCCCATACCAATACTAGCGACTAACGGGATACCTGCTTTAGTTAGCTTGTTGCTACCTTTACTAAATGCTTTGGCTATACCAAATATACCTAGCGCAAGACAACCAATACCTAACGCAGCTGATATACCAACGACCGGCGTAAACTTATTTACGCCCATTAGACCTAAGTCGCTTACGTTATACCAACCACCGTACGGCTGCTCTGGAGTTATATACGTC